>ERZ773139.175-NODE-175-length-87920-cov-14.148284_pt1 | contig 87920 bp, 97 predicted proteins | sample MGYA00580854_ERZ773139 | MGnify/ENA primary metagenome ERZ773139 (study PRJEB29015, sample SAMEA2737809) | human gut metagenome | biome: human gut; feature: human-associated habitat; material: faeces | place: China | collected 2012 ...
AGCTTCATATCTGATTCTGCTACATTCATGATGAATTTAACCGCTACTGTTGTTGTCTTACCTGATGCAGTAGAACCTTCAAGGAATTCTGCTCTCGCTGGTGTATCTATGAAATCCCAGTATTTATTACTTAGTAGCATCAGGCTCACCCCTTGCCTTACGCTGTGCTAACAGCTCTGCCAATTCATCTTTTGCCTTAGAATTAATATTGGCATCTATCTTCTCTGTAAATATACCTAAATGTTTGCCCAGCAGTTCCAGTGCCCTGACCTTGTCGCATGGCTTTACTTCTAATCCATCTCGCCCCTTTTTTATAACAGCAAGTGCACGCTTCTGTTCTTCATTGAGTTCTTCTGTAAGCACTGGCTCTACCGTTCTGTACATTATAGGGTTGCCGTCCTCGTCCAGTGCATCTACTATTCTGCCTTTAACTTCTATCTGCATTTTCTTCTCAACCACATGCGCATAATCCGCTGTATTAGAAAAAGCTATCAATGCAAGTTCTTTAATCACCCTCTCCTGCGTGATCTCAGTACTTCTTGACAGCTCTTTTTGTCTTTTTTCTATATACTTTTTTATTTCAGGTTTTCTCAGGTTCTCTATTCCTATCGAATATGCTGTTTTTTCTGAATATCCCGCTCGTATTGCTGCTTGCGTGGCATTGAGATCTATGAGGTATTCATCAGAAAATTTCTTCTGTTTTGGTGTTAATGCCATGCAATCAGCTCCTTTCAACTATTTTCTGTATCCTTATCTTCTATTTTTAATATTTCTAATGCACTTTGCTTATTTTTTATTTTTTGATCTAACTTTACAATTTCATCAATCTTTTCATTATATGTATTACATATATCTTTATTTTGACTAATAACATCTTCCATATATTTATACTTTATTTGTTTTAAATATTTATCGTCTACTTTACTTTCTTTATAAGATAAAATAAGCCAAATCAACGATATACCTAAAACTATTCCTAAATAAAATATTTTGCTATATATTGTAGGAATTGTTAATAATATTAATATACTTATTAATACACTAATTACATTCAAAAATGCTGTTGAAAGAATACGATACATTTCACTCTTTTCATCTTTATTATAACCATATATCAATATCTCACCTATATAAACAATAACCCAATCATAGGCATAAGTACACAATGAGACAGCCAATATTAAAATAATAGTTCTTATCAATTCCTTATCATAATATATATGTTCATCCCATAAATAGAATAAAATCACAGTTGGTAAGATGCTTGAAACTACTATGCTTAAAGCTTGCCCTCCCTTTTTTATAACAAAATCTGCTGACAATTTTTCAATAAATTTTTCAATAATTTTTTCCATTCTTAATCCTCCTAATTATATTTATAATATAACTAACCACATAAAAAAAAGCAACAAAATAAGACACCAACTTTCGTCAGTGTCTTACCGGGGGTATTTAATATTTAATGGAAACTTATGCAGTTCATCAATTCCAGTTTAGATATTAACACAGACAAAACGAACAGAGCGAACAAACTTTAAATTTTTGCTAAAAATCTTTCTACAGCCATTCTGCAACCATCTGCTGTATGGTGTTTTCCCATTTTTCTTGCTACCTGTACCCAGGATAATCCTTCTATGTATCTTAATGTTATAAGCCGTCGCATTCTGCTATTGTCAATTTCATTTATGCATTGTTCTATTAGATTAATCTGTGTATCTATCTTTTCTTTAACATCCATCTGCTGCCGCTGTCGCACTAAAAGAAGTGTTCTCTTCCGTGAATATGCCGGATAAGGGAAGCCTTCTACAACAAAATGTTGCTTACCTCCATCTCCGCCGGTAACACTATCCTTTTCCGTATACCCTTCAGCTTCCATTTTATTAAGTTCTCTTTGTATCTTATCAATCGCGGCCTGTATTTCCTGTTTCTCCTTAACCAGATCATTGTACTGCTTAAGAAGGTCTTTTATATTGTTATTTTTCAAGTTGTTCATCACCTACCTTCTTCTCATCTGCTGCCACACTTAGGGCATTTATTTAATATCCGGTCCATATGAATCACCTTCCTTATGTAAAACATTTTGGTCTGCTGCCAGTTTTTCAACACTCAGGATTTCTAAAACATAGTACTGTTTATCTGGTTCAGCTCCCCACTCTGGTCTACCTTTTCCAATCCATAATCTACATCTTGCTTTTATTGCTTTAGAATTCTTGGAATAACCATTACGAAAAATAATCTCCTGAACCCTGTCTTTCCTTATCTCCTCTGGTACTTCCTTGCCTTGCAATAACTCATATTCGCTTCTATCTAAGAAATTGTCTGGTGGATATAATGGATGTATGGTTATGGCTCCGAACAAATTCTGAAATCTTGTCTCATAGTATTCTTTTATATCTCGATACTCTTCTTTCTTCTCTCCAGAAAGAATCATGTCGAACCACTTTTTCTTAATTGGCAATATTAGCATTATGAATCACCTGCCTTTACTATCTCGATTGCTCTGCTTAGCCCAGCGTTATATCCTTGATGTACATCTGATAATATAGTCTCGCAGTCAATGAATTTATCTTTTTCCATTTGATTAACAACCTTATTAACATCATAGGCTGTTGGCTGATTATCAATAAAATCAAGAATCGCTTTCATCTGGCTTTTATTGTAAAGCTGTTCCGAAAAATTCAGTTTATCCGCATCAATCAGTCTCATTTTTTCCTCCTATTTTGCCACTAATATATACTATCTGTGAACCATCTTTAAGCCAACATATAATTGCGTTTGGTATCTGGCTATTATCATTTATTCCAGCTATATGTATACTACTAGCAGGCTTGTAATCAATAATTCTTGTTCGTATATGCTTTTTAGCTTCTTTCAACAACTTTTTATAAGTCATATCTAACTCCTTTATAGGTTCAAGTAACTTATTCATGTTTCCTCTCGACAAACCTCTCTCCATCACACCAGAAATAATCTTCTGTCGGCATGTTGTTCTTTATAATTGTCTTATTGTTACATGTATATTCTGTTACCACACTCTTGGAGCAGTGCTCACAAGTCATCTCCGTGAAATCTTCGCACCTCTCAATCTTAAGTATCTCATCAAGATCTGATTCGTTGTTAAGCTCATTTATGCATATTACGAGGCTGTTATCTCTTTCTATCTCTACTGTACTACCGTCTTTCTTTGTTATTTTCCACATATAATTACCTCTCTCCTATGTCATCTATTGCTCTTGAATATTCATCATAGAGATTGTCATCATTAACACACATATTTATTAAGCAATACAAATATCCCTGAGCATATTCTATGCTGCACTGTTTTGTCTTAATTTTATTTTTTAAAATTATGTATTCGGACTTGAAATCCTTGCCTGTGACTTCTGTCGTTCCTGTTTCTTTCATTTTTTCGAAGTAAAATTTTATTGGCTCTCGTTTTTCCTGAACAATACCAAACCTCACAGCGATATTGTAAGTACACACATCCCTTTTTAGCCTGTCTGGTATTTTCTGTAATTGCTCTCTAAATGTCTCTAAATCCATCGTTGACTTATATCGATTGCAGGAGCCGCAAGCTGGCATCATATTGCTTACATCGTGAACATCTATGTCCTCGTCATACTCATAATTTCTTAAACAATGCAGATGGTCTACATTAAATCCTTTTTCCGGTATCTCGCAACCACAATATGCACAGTGACCATTATATTTTTGATACACAATCTTTCTAATCTTTTTAGGAATAGTTTTCCGCATTATCTATTCCTTCTTTCTGCTGCCATCTCTATTGTATTTATCCGCCGGCTTATAGAATGGGCAAGGCTTATCCTCCTTGGCGCAATATAATTCAATAAGCCCCTTACAATCTCTCTGCTCCAAATTAATCATAATACAATCTCTATTCATCCCAGTTTCCCCTTCCTGCATTACATAATGCTGATATTACCCATGCCACTATAAAGCCGGCTATAAAACCTATTATTCCTGCTGCCATACTACCTCCATATACCCATGCTTTTTAGTATCATATCTGCAAGTTTCTCTGCTTTTTCATCCAAAGTCTTCTCCTTCTCTTTTTCAAATTCTTCATCTGTCATCAGGGCAATTTCCTGCATATGCTCTATTTTGCTCTTAGCAAAATTCTCCGAGAGTCCTGCTCTAATCATGCCTCTATACACTTCCCTTGTTATTACTCCTAATTCTGCTGTTAATAGTGCGGGTGTTCCCTCCATTTTGATTCTTCCTTTATCACATTTAATCATAATCATTCTCCTTATTCTGTATTTATGCGGTCTACAGGGTTTTCAAGTGTTCTAATTTTTCCGCTAATGTAACTGCATTTATTCTTGCTGCTTCTATTCGCATATTGTCTGGTGTAATGTTGGATGCGCTATAATCCTCGATAAACAGGGCAATCTTGCGGTGTGCATCACATATCGTCTCCCAGCAATTCATGTAGTTTCCAAGCGCATCTACTTCGTCCTCACATTCTGTATTTATCGTATTTGTTGGCATTTCTGGCTTTGTTTTCTCTTCATCTATAGAAACTTTTTCAAAATATTGCGGATTTTCCGTCGCATTATTCACAAATGTATCTGTTTCCTGCCCTGGTATCTGCTCCTCTTCCGCATTCTCTTCTACCGGCTGGGGCTTAGGCTTCTCTATCTTGGCTTTCTGTACTTTCTTCTCTTTCCTCTGTGTTGGCTTTTCCTGTTGCACCGGTGCAACTTCGACTTTTTTCGGATATTCCTCTTTATAGATGCTTGTCCATGCCTTAGCCGGATCTTCTATATCAGCTCTGCTAAGTATGTCTACCACAAAATCCGCAATGTCCTCTATATTCCACTCTGTCTTTTCCATGCTTCGGACATTCGTTATTGTTATTCTCCCGGTATTAACCTTAATACTTAACATTAGCCGGCCAGTTCCCTGAATACGCACTGAATATATCATCTCTCCTGATGGAGCTAATATATTCATCAGTTCTTCAGTTTCTATAGAAGACTGTGCAATCTTGATAAATAGTTCAGGCATATCATGCAAAAGCTGATACATAACCTGTCCAAGCTCGTTATATTTTTCCGCCTCTTCCTGTGTACCTTCCATCCATACTTCGATATCAGATATCTTATTTTCCTCATCTATCTCTTTTTTGATATCCTCTATCTCTGCTTTAGAGAAATCTGTGCTTAATTCCTCATTGATTTCATCAGGAAGCTGCAACATGATTGTAAGCTTTGCATAGCCCATACCCTTATATCTGTCCTGCAGTTCTGCACTATTCCCATCCACGCTGAATCTATCGTTAATATGTATAAACCTTGACACCTGCGTCTTATCAAGACCATAGCGGACTTTTGCAAAGTCCACAACATTCGCATATCCACTATTTACAAGTATGTCTGTGTCTCTGGCAACCTTAAGAAGATATCCTATCTTCACAAAGCTTTCCGCACTCTTTACAAGCTCTGTATCTAATTCCTGCTGCCACTCACTAAATGTTTTTGTATACCGTATCTCATTCATGCTGTCTTCCTCTCTTTCTTATCTATGTGCTTTCTGTATTCTCTTAAAAATTCCTCTATAATCTCCTTGTCCGGCTTAGTGTCATGTTCTCCATACCACTGTATTATCTTGTTATCTTTAAGTTCCACTGTAATATACGGCTTATCCAGATTATCTATATGTCTTATTACTAATATCCAGCCTTTTCCAGCATTAAAATCTCTCAAATACCGCTGACTATCACTCCCGACACAATGATGAAGTATCCTGCCTTCCATGACAATTTCTTTCGCATCTACAGCAGGTCTTATCACAAGACCTTCGTGTATAAATGTGTATTTTTTAGGAATCTTCTCTGACCGTAGCTCTATATCCGGATATTTAGCCTGCATATCATCTATATATTTCTCATCTCTTTTTTGTTCAGCTTCTCGTCGTATTCTTGAATATGTTTCGTATAGATTCCTTGGCCTTAAGTAAATAGTGTTACTTAAGTCGTCACCGTTATCTTCGCGTTCATGAAGATAATCTTTGTACTCCAAAAGAACTTCCCGCAAATTATTAAAATGTCTGTCTTCCAGATACTTACGCACCACATTCCACAATTTTGTAAGGCTCTGGAATCTTAATAAATAATCTAATGTTTCCACGCTAGAGACTTTGCATAAATATAACAGCTTGTCATAATCGCATTCTTTTATTTCGTATCTATCTGCAATGTGAAATATCTCCAGTTTCCTCAATGTTACGGTGCTTGCATCATGATTTTCTTTTATAAATCTTAACTGTGTTTTAGTTATTCTTAATATCTCGTGTAATTCCTTTGCATGCTTATTTATACTTTTTGTACTTCCTCTCAGCCATATAATTCTTCTGCATATATCTCTAAAATCATTTTTAAATAATGTCTCCAATTGTGGACATCTTGCAAAGCTTTCCGCAGTCTCATATCTGGCCAGATACTTTCGTTCTATTCTTTCTTGCTTACTGTATATTGTTTTATACATATCCCGTGGAAGATATTTCATCTGACTGTCATTTATACAATCATAGTTAACCTCTATAAGGTCATATATTTTACCTAACGCCACTTGCCTATCTTTACTCCAGCTTTTTCCTGCATTATAGCTGTAATATGCTCTGTAATATCCGGGACGCATAAATACACGTTCACACTCTGTTGTTTGGATGTTCCTTGCCCCTTCTGGTGTTCTTGTTACAAACACATCATACATTCTTGTAATCAGTGTTCCGTCTTCTGCTGCCACCTGATACAAAAATGTCGTGAAATTTTGATATGTACACTTTGCATATCCCATCGGGTACAACAACGCACCGTCTCCACATCTAGGACATTCAAATACCTTTAGTCTTTCCGGCTTAGAATATACCTTCACTGGTTCTAACCCTTCATACGGTTCTGTTCTAAGTGTGTAATTCTCGCCACACTGGCAGCAATGATAATCTGTGTATACTCCATGCCTTTTGTAATATATAATGTTTCCTTCGTTTGCCTTGCGCTCGATATCCCACTGTAGGCGCTTTGGCTCTTCTGGAAGCATTTCAAATAATTTATCTTTTTCTTCATTGGCACGGTTCTTTTTTCTTACATCCTGTAATCCGTCTATTTTATATTCAATCTGCTCTAATATGTCTGTTGGATTATCGTTATAACATTTAACACCTATCTGCTTTGCATATTTTTTTATTGTTCCTGATGCCTTTTCTGTCACATACGCTTCATGCAGCATTCTTCTCTTAGGATTGTTCCAATAGCTCTTTGTATCAGTCTTATTTTCTTTGTAATCGTGATTGAATCTGCCTGTGCTGCAATACGCTTCTCGATATATCAGTTCTTTTTTACTATAAAGATCTACAATCAGGTAATCATCATCAAGCTTTACAATGTCTGCCACAAGGGTAAGTTTATGCCTTCCTGAAGGTTTTTCTCCCTCATAGTTTATAATCTGTTTTCTTCTCATTATTTGCCTCCAAGGTAATAAGCCTTTATTATCTCGTAAGCATGTCCTATTCCTGGTATACCCATCTTTACAGTTACACCTATACCTGCTGCCTTTACAATATCCTTATCTACCACATAGCAGTTTTTGTAACTCCACTTGAGAAGCTCTGCTATACAGCCTTTTACCGTCTTGCCTTTTTTTCGTACCTCTATAGCCATATCACTGTGCTCTGTAGCCTGTGCCTTTATATAATTTACCCAGTCCTGTACAATCTCAACCGGTTTAAGCTCATCTTCCTCAACTTTAATCTTTCCCAGTGCCGCCATAAGCGGATTGCACAGTTCTGTCACATCTCCTGCTATATAATCCTCCGCATCAGCCGAATCAAGACCATTCTCTCTCGCTATATCCCTTATAGCCTGCGTATCTCCCTGTGCAAGCTGTCCTGCTGCCGCCTTATTTATTTCTTCTGCACTATCAAACTCTCCAAATACTTCAAACATAATATTCCTCCTATTATTTGCATGATTCCCGCATGCATTTATACGAACAGTAATACTTACTGCCTTTCTTATATCCCCACGTAGTCCTATCTATCGTAAGCGTAGAAATATAGCTGCCGCATTTTGCACAATAGAATCCATTCTTGTCATTTTGTTTCTTAGCTGGGTGTCTTCGCCTTTCTGTCCGGCTTATCTGCTTTTGCTGTTACAGTATTACCCAATGCAGAAATACAGGCTTCTAAAGACTTACAGTGTTCCTCGATAACCTCACCTAAGCGACTCTTAATATATTCAGCCGCATCATCAGCTATATCTTTCATACCTGGGAGCTTGTACAACTCTGTATATCCTGCGTAATGGCTTCTGTCTTCACTCGGCTCTCCCTTAAACAAATCTGCTCCGGTAAGCTCTTCCTTAACGCGGTACATATCCAGTACCATATTTGCACCATCTTCAATTGCAAGCCCCAGCCTGCCTATCTGTAACAATGTTTCCTGTGTCATATATCCTCCTACAAATAATTTTTCATAAATAGATTCATCCATTCCTCGTGGCTGAATATCTGCTCAAATCTCTTCTGACCTGCTCTTATAAGCTTCAGGTCTGTTTCCCTGCATTTATGTACCGCCTCTTTGCCCGTCCTGTGATGTTCCGGACACAACCACACCTTAAGCCCGTAATGCTCCGATATCTTCCTATTGGCCGTACCATGCATGATGTGATGGCACTCCAAGTCACTGGACGGAAGTCTTTTGAAATTATTGTTTTCGATCATTTCTTCTCTGCACAGGAAGCATTCTTTAATGTCCTGCATTATACTTTCCATCATTTCTCCTTTCTCCTCCCGGCATGACCGGGAGGACTAACCATGCCAGATAATAAAAAACTGTGATATATTCTTAATCTGTGCGTAAATAAGTACCGTGTAGATATATTTGGAGTAAAATGTCACTCCCATTCTGTATTTATGCGGATTTCACCGTTCTTGTTTCTTAATTGTCTACCTCTGGATGCTGGCAGATATACAATTCCCGCTCAAGCTTTGCAATCTGACCTCCAAGAAGGGTAAGATTAGCAACCTTGATGCTTGTTTCATCCGCTGTTTTACAGGGCGGCATCATGTACGCGGCTTTTCTTAACCACTTAAGCCGTTCCAGCTCCTTTTTTATCTTTATCTCGTCCATGTTGCCTCCATCTTCTTAAGCTCATATTCCATCCACTTTGTAAAATCATGCGGCTCATCCGACCAGCTTATAACATGTCCACGGCTTACATTTAGGTACTGCTGCCACAAGTCCGCATTCTTTACTGGCTTACCTGTCTTTTTCTTCCAACCGTCCTTTTCCCACTGTTGTGGCCAAGCATTCCGACAACTGTTTAATACATGCTCACATTCTGTATTTATGCGGATTTCACAGTTTTCATGGAAACGCATAAGCGCATGTATTATTGCCTGCAGTGCCGCCTGATTCTCTGTAACATTTTCAAGCGTGCCCTTTCCGTTTCTAATGAACTCTTTGCCATTAATTACTATCTTTAAGACATACATGTATGCGACATGCTTACGGACTGCTGGTCCTCTTGCACTTGTTTTTATATAAACATCTACTTTCTGCACTAACCACACTCCCTTCCTTTATGTCGTCGGAACTTGGCTTCATAGTATCTAAAGCCCATCTCAGATATTCCGGTTCTCTCAGAATCCTTAACCATGTAATATCCTTGTTTCTCGTACTTGCGTATTGTGCTTCTCCTTGTTTTATCTGCAAACGTATTTGCATTAACTACCTGTTTTACAATCACTGGCTCTTTTAAATTTCTTGAAGAATTCCATCGCTTACCAATTCTTCTGCCAAGAGTCTCCTCTGTCTTATTTGCATACTTAACAAAATACTGAGCAATTCTTGTGTAGTCATTGTCACTGTCCAGTGGCTTTACATGGACAAACCCTTTGTTCCAACATCTCTTTAATACACGCACATCACATACACTCATGATCATGTGAATATGATGCGCTCCCTTGCTTCCTATCTCTTTAACATAGATGTACTTTAGAGGACCAATGTTCTCAAATTCTCTCCTCAAAGCTTTTAGCAGATTGCGAATATCTACTGTCATATCATCAGGTGTGGGAGGTCGGCTCTCCCTGGCATAAGTCCATGTAACCAACATTCCTGTCTCATCTGTAAAATTGGTATTCATCTTTGCCGCCAGCTTTCTTTCTGCCACTCTCCGGTTTATGGTTTCCTGTTTCGCTGTTGTTAGCTTCTCCCGGCTCTCCCTTCTTTCCCCTCGACAGTTATATCTAAGGGTGTGATATCGTCTTATTGTTATTACGCTACCTGCTATACATATTTCCTTTATGTATGGCATTAAAAATTGTCTCCTTGGTTCTTAACTTAATTAATACAATCAAGTTTTTATGGGGATTTCTCCCCATTATTTTTCTTGATATTCACATCAAATATTGACTTTATTCTTAAAATGATTTATTATGTATTCAAGTTGTTACGCAACTTGTCGATTTGGTTCGAGCCGCTTCTCCAAGCGGCTCTTTTTATTTACTCTGTCTTATCTTCTGTGACCTTATGTTCTCTACGGACATGAAGGCGTTCATCACTATCAAGATACACACTGTAGGTAACCCCCCCATCTTTAATTGTGAGCTTATCAAACTCACTTCTCATAACAGGTCTTACTGCAGCTTTCAGTACCTCTCCTATCTGTTCACTGTTAGCAAGCTTCAGGCACTCGTCTTCTGCCTTACGCACTCGCCTTTCTACATTCCACCATGCTCTTGCACCTTCACATTTGCAAATCTTAGTCGCTTCCTCTGAAATGTATGTATCCCAATCATCTGGTTTGTCTTCATATGAAGCTACAATATCATCATTAATCTCAAGCATTGCCTGCTGCCCGCAATACATGCACTTTCCCAAATATGTACTTTTAGTCATTTACGCCTCCCTGAGTCTATAACTCCCCACCGGAACTCCATTTCTATTTTCTAACTTATGTAATCTGCACATCCACTTAGCTGCGTCCCTTATGCGTCTATCGTCTACCGCCGCATTAATGCGCCTGTTGTATGCAATTATCAAACCTATGTCTCTCATCTTGCCTCCTTACTACGGACATACCCCATTGCGCTAAGAGCCTGCTCATTGAGGCGCTGTCCGTATTCTTTTTTTGTATTTTTATCAAGTTCTGAAAAGTCAATCACTTTCTCTCCCTCAATAATTTTTATAACTATATTCATCAGTTCACCTCATGCCCTTTTATGTTTTATATGCTACTTACGCTCTTTAGGTTCATGACATAACACCAATATGGTTATGCAGATAATCGCTGTTATTGCTATTGCTGTATAATTCACTCTCTCACCTCCTCGAATAGATAATTTGTGTTATAATCAAAACAAAAACAGGAGGTATTTATGCCAACTCCATTCAACGAATTAGAACTATCAACATATGAACATCTTTTGTTAATACGAATAAAATTTACTGGTATATCCAAAGAATCAGTTCGTATAAAGCCTAGATGTAAATATCTCTATAAGTTCGGTCTTATAGATAATTCCACTAAAAACATCAATAAATATGTTATTAGTGATAAGGGCAAAATGTACCTCCGATACAAACGCCGTAATTCATTTCGTTTTTGGATACCTGTCATTATCTCGATTCTTGCTTTGCTAAGCAGCTATGATATATACACTAATGCACTTATCCAGAAAGCATTACAATCACTAGCACAGCTATTGAAAAATATATTGGGAAGTTAGGATGCCTCTCTCTGAATGGTATTCTTATAACTTCATAATGCTTAATACCTAATACTTTCATTTTCTTTATAGCTGATAACGCCTGAATAAATGTCTTTGTTCTCTCTTCCATAAATGGTTCATAACTGCGAATTATATATTTGTAGGTTTTATGCTCAATTACTCTCTCACCTCCTCGTATAGATAATGTCACATATCGTGTCATTATTAATCAAAAAAAATAGACTGAACCGACTTTCCATAATACTGTGCCAGTTTAATCTTTATAGAATCTCTTGGGATTCTTTCGCCACATTCATACATAGACAAAGCCGAATCACTTATGCCTATTGCTTTCGCAACTTCACTCTGTGGCTTATTTCCTCTTAACACTGTTAACCTGTTGCCTATTTCCTTGGGTTGCAAATTATCACTCCTTTCATGCCACACTTTGTGGCTCAACTGTAATATACCACTTGTCACATATCGTGTCAACACATTTTGTGGAATTTTTTCTTGATTTTTCCACAATTCGTGTTATTATATATTTAAAGTAACATAAGGAGTTGAATTATATGGGTGATTTTCCTAACATATTCAGAAAAATAAGAGAACAAAGTGGACTTACTCAACAGCAAATGGCTGATAAACTTGGTGTATCCAGAAGCGCTATTGGAATGTATGAAAATGGCGAAAGAGAACCAAATTTTGAAACTTTGGAACTAATTGCTGATACATTTAATGTTGATATGAACTATTTACTAGGTAAAAAACCTACTACTGAGGTTATTCCCGATAGGTATTACCTTGATGATGATGCCAGAGATATGGCTCAGTTTATGTATGAGAATCCTGAATACAAAGTTCTCTTTGACGCTTCTCGCAAGGTTAAGAAAGAAGATATCGACTTTGTTAAGCAGATGATAGATAGAATGTCAAATAAAGGGGATGATTAATATTACTACTAATGTTATTTACGCAGATATGCCTCCTACAATAAAGGCATACACTGTTAATAATAATGATGATTCTTTTACAATCGTGCTTAATTCTCGGCTAAATCGAGAACAACATCTTAAATCATATCATCATGAATTAACACACATCGAAAATGGAGATTATGACAGACAGTGCAAAGATGTTAATTTCGTTGAAATCTTTGCACACTAGAATTAATGGAGAAAAATTATGGCATTATTTAAAAAGCATCTTAACAGTGCTTCAATAACTACATATGATGCTATCATCAAAGTATGCATTAATGATACTATTGATGGTAACCCATCATATTACGCACTTCAGCGAATGGCTACAGCATTCAAGAAAAATAAGCAAATGGACTTAGCCATTGCATGTTTACGCCGTTCTAACGAATTATCTGATGCATATGATAAACCACCTTTATTGGAAAAGGATTATTTGCGTTTGATTAAATTCTTGCAACAAAATAACGAAAACGATGTGGCTGAATTAGAATTTAAAAATATATGCAAACGCCATCCTGAATTTGCAGACAAACGAATTTCTAACTTATTAAGAATAAATGAAGAATTAAAAAAAGCTAGGCAATGGAAATGTGATACTGTATTTATATCGACTAACAAGACTTGTCCTGTATGTTCCAAATACAATAATAAAAAATTTTCTATTAAAGGCAACAAATATCCAAGACTTCCAGCAGAAATTATTAAAAATGGAGGGTTTGACAAAAGCTGCATAATTACTTTAACAGTAGATGTTGCAGATTCGTTATAATATGTAAAGAGAGGATATAACATTGACATATGGAAGATGTGAAATACTTAACTGGCCTGAGTTTAATAATGAAATACATGCTCTGCCAGAGCAGATTATAAAGCAGGACGCCGCCATGACATATATATGAAGCAGATTTAAAGCATTGTTCCTGTCCTGGCTTTGCGAAAGATGGACTTCCTTGCATGCATATGTATCTAATAGCATTTTATTCTAAAGCTATTAAAATTAATAGATTTTTACACTTTACAAAATAATATATGGAGGTATTAATATGAGTGAAAAAGAACAGTTATTACAATTAATTGAAAATGTACCTGAAATGAATGTGTAAAAAATGTATTAAAAATTATACATTCAGAGTCAGTAAATTTATTGACTTTTAATTCATAATAGATTAATATATCTCAAGAAGATATGGCTAACTTGTTTGGCTGTGAATAGAGGACTTGAGATAATTATCTCAAGTCCTCTATTTTCATTTTAGGAGAATGCATATGAATAAAAACCCACAAGAATTTTTAACAATCGAACAACAAATAGAGCTACTAAAAGAACGAAAATTAATCATTAATGATGAAAAACTTGCAAAATATATTCTTATGACATATGACTATTATGAAGTTATTAATGGATATAAGAAAAATTATGTAATAAAACTAGATAACCATAATGAGGAATTTAAACCTGGCGTTTCATTCGAACAGATTTTTTCTCTTTTTAAATTTGACAAGACCCTTAGACAAATGATAATGATTGCTCTTGTTGATTTAGAAGAACATATGAGAAGTTTAATATCTTATGTTATAGCGAAGAATTACTCTTCTAAACATATAAGATATTTAGATTCAAAAAATTATATTAATACTAAGTCAAAAAATCCCCATTGGAGTAAAAACGAAATATTAAAGCAATTACAATATGTAATAGACAATCCAAAACCTCCTGTAAATTACCACTTAAAAGAATATAACAATGTTCCACCTTGGATTTTATTAAAGCAAGTATATATGAGTACGCTTTTTAACTTTGTACGAATACTAAAACCAGATGTTAAAACAGAACTAATTATGTTAGCTTATGGTGTTCCAAAATCAATAGCTGAACGCCAAGAAATAAAATCTTTATTTATGGAATCCCTTATTTTTTTCTTAGATTATAGAAATATGGCTGCACACGGAAAATGTATGTATTCTTTTATTCCTAAAAACACTGTATCTGTTGGTAAAAAAGCTATTAAAGAGCTCAAAAAGGAAAATTATGATCTTTCTGGATTGCAAAATACATATGGAATAGCTAAGCTAGTTAACCTATTGTCATTATTTAATTATAAATGTCCTTTTAATAATGTCATAAGTATTCTTAATAGTTCTTTTTCTCAACATGTTATGATGTATCCTAATGATATACAGCATCTGACTGATGCTATTGGTTTTAATGATGATATTGAACTTACCAATCACAATATCAAATACAAAGTTTCACAAATTATAGACGCTAATGGAAATATTGATTATGAAAAATATCATGAATTATTCCCTAGTTCCTCAATATTCTCTGATAGTAATGCTGCTACCACATTAGAATATTGCAATAATCAATTCATCGTTAAGCATAATTACAGGAAATCCAGAAAATATAATGCTAAGCATTATCGAAAAAAAAGATTACACAATAAGATATAACTAAATAAAAGCCCCTGTGCTACCAACACAAGAGCTTTTACCACGATACTCACATAAGCTGTGCCTATGATATAATACCGCCCTGAACAAGCTATATTATATCATTCTGAACACCGCTTTTGCAAGTAGGTGTATTTTTTATACCCATTTTAGAGTTGCACCGGTGCAATTCGCATATATTTTACTGAAAGGATGGTTAATATGGCCACAGATATTGCAAACATGAAAGTAGCATGTGCTTATATTCGTGTATCTACTGACAAGCAGGAAGAGCTTTCTCCGGATGCACAGAAGCGGCTCCTGATAGATTATGCTAAAAAACATAATATTTCTCTTCTTGCTGAAAATATTTATATAGACAATGGTATCTCTGGAAAAAAAGCTGATAAGCGACCTGAATTTATGAAGATGATTGGTATGGCCAAGAGTAAGGAACATCCCTTTGATGTTATCCTTGTATGGAAATTCAGCCGTTTTGCCCGTAATCAGGAAGAATCTATTGTTTATAAATCCTTGTTAAAAAAGAACAATGTAGAGGTCGTAAGTATATCAGAGCCACTCATTGACGGTCCTTTTGGAAGCCTCATTGAAAGAATAATTGAATGGATGGACGAATATTATTCTATCCGTCTATCTGGTGAAGTTTTAAGGGGTATGACTGAAAAAGCTCTAAGAGGTGGTTACCAATCCTCTCTTCCTCTTGGTTACAAAATGAATAAGGATACCGGCATACCTTACATATATGAGGATGAAGCTATTATTGTAAAAAAGATATATAAAGACTATATTGCAGGTCACAGTTACTTAGAGATTGCCAGGGAGCTTAATGCTCTAGGATATACAACAAAGCGAGGTGCAGCATTTGAAGGTCGTACTGTTGAATACATTTTAAGCAATCCATTTTACTACGGTGCTATCCGCTGGAATCGTCAGAAGCATGATGACCATACTATTAAAGATATTAGTGAGTGGATTATCGTTATGGGCAAACATCCAGCTATTATTGATAAAGAAACCTGGGACGAGGTGCAGCACCTTATGGCTTTAAGAAGCCGTCCATACAAAGCAAGAGCTGCAGGGCACATGAAGCACTGGCTCGGTGGCATTGTAAAATGTTCAGACTGTGGAGCTTCTCTTATGGCCGGTCTTAATGCTACAAGATATCAGTGTGGTAATTACAATAAAGGGAAATGTTCACACAGCCACTACATTAAAACTGCTGCCCTTGAGCAAGTCATATATGAAGCCTTTGAGCGTGTTTTAGATGGTAGCATGGATTTACACTATGAGTTAAAGAAATCTCCAAATGATGGTAATACAACAGACAGAGACATGATTCTAAACCAGATATCTAAACTTGGCGATAAGGAAGCCAGAATAAAGCAAGCATATAGAGATGGCATTGATACCATAGAAGAGTATAAAGAAAATAAACAGCTAATCGAAAATGAGAGAAAATCATTAGAAGCACAGCTTGATTCTCTTAAGTCGTCTGAAGCTGATTCTTCTGATGAAATGTTACAACACATAACATCTGTTCTTAATATTATTAAGGATACTTCTAAAGATACTCTTACAAGAGCTAATGCTATAAGGAGTGTTGTGGATCATTGTGTGTATGATAAAGAAAATGATAAGCTGGAAGTGTATTTCTTCTTGCAAAAATAGAAGGGAACTTTCCCTTCTATTTTTAATCAGTATATATTGTATCATTATTTTCTTCTATTGTTTGAACTTGATCTACATCTATTCTATCGTCTTTGTTATAACAATAAAATGCTGCCAATGCAATTATTATTAAAGCGATAGAAAAAGCAATAATAACCCTATATTTCCTATCTAATTGTCCATGAATACTTCTTATAAAATCCATTAACAACCACATCATAAACATAAATATTAGTCCTACAATACAGGCAATGATTATAAGCTTGTAAACAGATGCATGATGAATATTATTTAAAACAGAAGCCGAAAGCGTCATACCGCCAGTAAAGGCTAATACAATTGCTGCAAATATTCCTAAAATTGAAATATATTGTGTCTGCATTTCCTTTTCACTTTGTTTAAAATCTTTAATATATGGCTCCATATATGATTTAAATTGATTATTTAGTGACTCTTGCGTATTCTTATTTAATTCCTTCTGTTTATATGCTAAATTACAATGATCCCAAAATTTGCAAATCATTCTATAACATCTAATATCGTCTTCATTTTCATTCATATTAGCATCCGCATAATCAACAAGTTTTTCAGCATTAGATAATATTGTACCATCTTCCTTGTCATCTATATCAAATATTCTATTTGTTATCTCAGAGTACAATATTCGCTCTTTTTTTGATATTTTCTTAAATTCCAAATATGTATTTTGCACCTGTTCATCAAATTTATCACTTGGTGTCTGTAACATATTTAATATATTATTTATCCGTTCTTTTTGTTTTGATGTAATAGAAGTGTAATCAGATCCTTCAATAATAGATTCAGATTCTAAATTACTATTCTTAACTAAACTTTCAAAGTCACTTTTTGAAGATTTTTTCTTTATTATGTCCTTTATTATTTCCCTTATCATCATGCTGAAAAATACTTTTTTATATCCTCCTTATATATTGTTTTGTCAAATGAGTTATATGCATTTATCCAGGGTTCCTGACCATGTGTTATTGACACAAGTTTTGATGTACTAACATTTCTAAACAAATCAATGACATGGGCTATATTATTTTTATCTGCTTTTGATATAATATTATTGTCATACTTTACAAGCTTCACACCTTTGAAAAATCTATTTATTTTAGGTATATTGCTTCCACCAAATGCTTTATATTCCTGATAAACGCATGGAATAACCGGTCCAAAATCCCAAGCTTCAAAATCCTCTTTAAATACAGGCATTTTATTTTTTAAGCCCAAATAATATGCCTGTATAAAATATAATAACTTTTGTAATCTCAAGTTGCTTATATCATACTCCCTATCATTGCAGTAGTTAATTACAAACCTTGCAATATCCAGAACGTCATACATACAACCATCTCCTATTTATTTCCCTTTGTTTTTATATATTATATCATACAATGTATGAAATAAATCAAAAATTTTAAACTTTTTTATATTGTATACCTTATTGAAGTATAGTCCACCATACTGTGAAATAATCATTGCTGCCAGCGTAGGATTACAATTCTTTATATTAATCGGATACTGAAGTCTCTTTTCATAATTCCACATATTACATACCTCCCTTATATTCCCATGGCATAGGCGTTGCCACCCACATCCAGTAGTTGTCATTTACCATATATTCCATACTGAGAGGTCCATAATAATCCGAATATTTTTTCATAAACTGTACATATTTATCCTTAATTTCTGCATAATATTCAATAGCTGCAGCATCATCCGGATGGGTATCAAGATAAAGCATAGTTTCAACAAGTGCAAAGCCAAGCTCATAAATATTCTTCATAATCATAGCTTTTTCATTTCTTATATTATTACAACAATTCATGACCTGCCTCCTGTAAATGGTTTATCAAGTACAGGAAACATAGTCCCCCTCATAATTGCCCGCGAAGGCTCATATAATTCATCCCAACGCTGCCACGGTACATAGCACATCGCCGGAACCTGTTGTGTCATCATCATAAAATAAGCTCCATATACATGTATCACTACAGTATATGGAGCTTTTCACTTATTGTTGTATGTCCTATCAAGATAGCTGTAGCCATGTTTTTATATATCCGGTGACTCCGGCATTGGTGTATAGTCAGAACCCGTTAGGAATTGCTAATTTAGCAGGTAGGGATTTCGGCTTCTTTTATTGTCTGTGTTCATTCGACAGCTGTACACTTGCAACCCAAGGTTCGCCTACGGCATACGCTCGACTTATTACGAGCTGTGCGGGAGTTAATGCCGCTATATACATAAGAGCGGTGCTGGGAAACTCGTTCAAGCGCAGCGCGTTTGTTTCCCAGCACCGTAATAAACTTTGTAGATGGCGGCATTTACTCCCGCTAAGCGCAGTACTCATGAGAGCGTATGCCGTAGACGGACATTGGGCTGAAAGTGTTCATCTGCGAATGTACACAAACTTTAAGCCGAAATCCCCACCTGATAAATTAACACAATTCCAACGGATTGTTCTGACTATACACTAATACCGGAGTCACCTACACTACATAATCGTGGCTACATCTATCTTAATACGACATCACCTCATATCCGTCCTCAGTCACATGAACCATTATTTCCCACTGTGCTGAGTACGAATCGTCATCTGTATATATTGTCCAGTTGTTGCCCTCGTCTATATATATGTCCGGAAGTCCCGCATTAATCATTGGCTCAATTGTGAATACCATGCCCGGCGCCATGACCATTCCTGTTCCCTTCTTGATTACATAACTTACAAATGGGGTTTCGTGAAATTCAAGACCTATTCCATGTCCACCAACTTCTCTTACTACTGAATATCCATTAGCCTTTGCATGTTCATTTATTGCCGCCGCAACATCTCCAAGATGTCCCCATGGCTTAACCTGTGCAAGACCTAACTCAACACATTCTTTTGCAACATCCACCAGCTTCTTATGTTCTGGTGCAACATTACCTATACAGAACATTCTTGATGAATCCGAAAAGTATCCGTTTAATATCGTTGAACAGTCAACATTAATTATATCACCATCAAGAAGCTGGATATTCTTAGATGGTATTCCATGACATACCTGCTCATTAATTGAAGTACACACACTCTTTGGAAATCCTTCGTAATTAAGCGGTGCAGGTATTCCACCCATCTCGGTTGTTTTCTGGTATACCAAATCATCTATATCCTGAGTTGTCATTCCTGCATGAATATTCTCTGCAACATAATCAAGCACAGCAATATTAATCTTGCTGCTTTCTCTCATTCCTGCAAGCTGTTCTTCATTCTTTATAATATTTCTTGGTGGTACCTTATGAAACTTTCTCTTGAAATTATCTAATTTTCTGTCAAATTCCATATGACAATCACAATATTTTTTCCCACTGTTACACCAGCAGGGATCATCTTTTCGTAATGCCTTCATCACTATTCTCCATTTTCTCTACTGCTCCATAGCTTCCATAATGGCCGGGAGGAACTGTTTCTTTCTTGAAACAACATTCTTTAGTATATATGTATCCTGCTGTTTGTCAACTCCAAATGCCTGTGACATTATTGTATCCGCATTTTTACCTGAACACAGTACATAAGAGCATTCCGTTGATATGTCTGTCATAAGAAAATATACTACATCAAGCCCGCCATCACCTGTTACTGTATCTATAAACGGCACTTCCTTTGCTTTTATCTTCTCTATATCCTCAGGTCCCATTGCATTAACCTGCCCCACACCTACAGTAACATCATTAATTGCGAACTTCTTAAAATCCTGATAGAATATTTCTCTGTCTGTCTTTTCATCAAGATTACTTCCAGCTCCAAACATTTGTCTTCCGTACACTTCAGGGTCAATTCCTGCAATATCAGCAAGCTCTGTTGCCGCTTCTATATCATCAGGTGTGCATGTTGGAGATTTGAATATTAATGTATCCGATATAATTGCCGAACACATCAGCCCGGCTATAACAGGCTCTATACTAATTCCTGTCTCCTGATACATCTTATAAATAATTGTTCCCGTACAGCCAAGAGGCTGGTTTCTGAAGAATACAGGTGTGATTGTCTGTATAGGTCCTAATCTGTGATGGTCAATTATCTCAAGAATCTCTGTATCTTCAATTCCATTGACTGCCTGGTTCTTCTCATTGTGATCAACAAGAATAACTTTCTTTCTGCCTGAACGAAGGAGATTTCTTCTTGAAATAGTTCCTACATAATTACCGTTTTCATCCTCAATAGGGAAATCCCTGAACCTTTTCTTAGTCATAATTTCCTGAATATCTTCAACATAATCGGTTGTCTTAAAACATACAATTCTGTCTCTTGGTGTCATAAAGAATCCAACCGGAATTGCCTGATTCATAAGCCTTGCAACAGTATATGTATCATAATCAGTTTCAATAATAATACAGTTATGGCTCTTTGCAATCTTGGCAATTGTATTGGATACCTTTGCTCCCTCACATATTATAAGACATTTTGCCTCCATCTCTATTGCACAGAGCTGTGATTCGTATCTGTTACCAAGAATTACAATATCCCCCTCATCAATCATGTTCTCCATCATATCAGGATTAGCCGCTGCAATAAGCATCTTTCCTTTGTCAAATATCTCGCTTTCATCACCTGTAATTACTCTTCCTCCAAGTGTTTCAACAATATTAGAAAAACTTGTCTTAGCATTTGACAATACTCTGTTATCAAATGTTTCAAAATACGATTTGGCAATATCATCAATTGAAACAAGACCTGTAAGTTTTCTGCCTTCGGTAATAGGAAGTGTTACAACATTAAGTGAATCCATTAATTTCCATGCATTACGCACCGAAATTTCTCTGTTTATTCCCTCTGTGTGCCTTATCTCTATGTTCATTACCTGGGGACGTACATCTTTAATATATTCCGGAGCCTCTACGCCGAATCTGTTTAGTACAAAATGAGTTTCCTCATTAAGATGCCCCGCCCGCTTAGGCACATAATTATCTGTTCCTGTTATCTTATTCTTTAAATCCGCATAACATATTGCTGAACATATTGAATCTGTGTCAGGATTTTTATGGCCTATAACCATAATTTCCTTTGCTTTTTCTTTATATCCTTCCATACTCTGTTTTCTATCTCCTTATAATTATCTATACCTGGCTATTCCTTCTTCCATTAAAATAAGTCTCCTATGTTGTACCATAGGAGACTCTTTACTTCAATTACTTTCTGAATGTTACTGTTTCAGTTTCATCAGTATAACCAATTGTTCTCATATAGCTCTTGAAATCTTCAATCTTATTGCTATATACACCAAATGCATCATAGCACTTCTGGAAGTATTCAAGTGCAAGTTCTACATTACCAGACTCCTTGGCGTTCCAAGAATCAACAGCATATTTATGAATCTGTCTGTGTGCTGCATCAAGATCCTTAAACTGTCTGCTTCCTGTAATACGAGTATCTGTCTGCGCTTTCATCCACTTACCAAGCTTACAGGTATCTGGATTATTAAGCTGTGTAACCTTAAGAGTTTCAAATCCAACAGCATTATTATATACTCTCCACATAAGGATAAAGTGGTCAATCTGGAATATTCTTATCCTATCCTGTGTTGTAACATTAGAGAATGATCTGAACATATCACTTCTTGCAGTATCAATATATCTGCCAATCTTATAGATATGAGTACCTGTAGCCATGCAGTTATCAGATAACTTATCATAGCTCGCTGCAATACTGTCTACCTGCTTGGCAAATTCTGTTGTAATAGATGACTGTGTATCAATATCTGAGAATATTCCATTAACAGCATCATTAATTGCAACCATCTGGTTATTCATTCTTTCAATATCCGAAAGTGATTCTTCAACCTTTGAATTACCTTCTGAAAGTTTAACCGTTGTCTCATCCATGGATATCGCAAGTCTTCCGATATCATCATTGAGTTCTCTAACATAATTAACAATATCATCAGCAGATTCTGATGTACTGCTTGATAACTGTCTTACCTGGTCTGCAACGACTGCAAAACCTTTTCCTGCCTCTCCTGCTCTTGCAGCCTCAATAGAAGCATTGAGAGCTAACAGATTACTCTGGCTTGCAACCTTCTTCACAATATCAACAATCTCACCAATCTTATGTATCTTATCCTGGAATTCCTGTACCTGTCTGTTAATATCAGCAATCTTTTCTGATGACTCATTAACAACCTTAATACTCTCATTCATATTAGCTGTACTGTTCTGTGTAGTAGCAAGCATCTCATGTGTATTGTCTTTAATATCAGCCATGGCAACATTAATGTGGTTGATAGATTCTTCAAGATTATGTCCTGACTCTCCCATAGCACCAATAGCCTGAGACTGTGACTGTACCTCATCCATCATATTCTTGACATATGAATTATCACCAATTGACTCCATAGCCTCATTAAGTCTCATTACGAAATTATTATTAAATCTCTTATAAGTCTCAATTACTTCATTAAACTTATTGGCAACCTCAGGATTTTCAAAAAGTGTTATATCCGCCGGTGATTCACCTGTATGTGATATTTCTCCAGATATTATCTTATCAAATACATCAAGCAATGTATTCAAATCATTACCTGACGCTGCTTTAGCTGTTGTTTTATTCTTTCTAAACATAACGCGCCTCCATATACAGATATTTAATTATCCTCACTGTAATTTTCTATTATAATACCATAATTTCTCATTAAATGACAATCTTTTTATTACTTTTGTGGAACAAAAATACAGAAAAATAATACTATAACAATAAAAGCAGCTACAATGGAGAATTTCATTGAAACATATCAGAAAATATATATCATTATTAATTACCATTACCATCATATTAATCACAGCATTTCCACTGACAGCATGTAACAAAGATACAACTGACAATTCTGCTAAAAAAATCACTCTCTGCGAAGTTACTCACTCTATATTTTATGCACCACAATATGTTGCCATTGAAAATGGATATTTTGCAGACGAGGGGCTTGAGCTTACGGTAACTAACGGATTCGGTGCTGACAAGGTAATGACAGCCCTGATATCCGGTGATGCAGATATTGGATTCATGGGTTCTGAATCATCTATCTATGTATATGCCGAAGGCTCTGAAGACTATGCTGTCAACTTTGCCGGACTTACACAGCGTGCCGGTAACTTCCTGGTTGGAAGGGAAGCCAATGATAATTTTGACTGGGCTGAACTCAAAGGAAAAACTGTTATCGGAGGAAGAGCCGGCGGCATGCCCCAGATGTTATTTGAATATATTCTGAAAAAGAATAACATTGATCCTGAAACAGACCTTGAAATCCTTCAGAATGTTGATTTTGGTTCAACATCTGCAGCATTCACATCGGGAATAGGTGATTACACAGTTGAATTTGAGCCTTCTGCGACTTTACTCGAACAGCAGAGTGAAGGCCATGTTATCGCCTCACTCGGTGTAGAAAGTGGCTATGTTCCTTACACAGCATACTGTGCAAAGAAAAGCTATATTCAGAAGAATCCTGATGTAATCCAGAAATTCACTAATGCTACACAGAAGGGTCTTGATTATGTCAATACACATTCATCAGCAGAAATTGCGGCCATTATTGCACCTCAGTTTAAAGAAACCGATATTGCAACAATAACCGCAATTGTTGAAAGATATAAATCACAGGATACATGGAAAACCTCCACTGTATTCACCGAAGACAGCTTTAATCTGTTACAGGACATTCTTACGCAGGCTGGCGAGCTTAAATCTCGAGTTCCTTACAGCAGTCTTGTAACAACTGAATACTCTGAAAAAGCTCTAAATAAGCAGTAATACATTTTTAATATATCATCCTTTTAGCAGGTGTCTGAAATGACGGTTATGGTTCTCAAGGAAATCTATCAGCCATGCCGTCATCCTGCATACATATCTGTACAAAGGTATCGACAGAATCATCATTATTATCGTAAGATTTCTTGTCAGACCTTTAAGAACAACCATTGCAAACAACGGTCTTAAGAATATCATTGAAAATACTATTCCGCCTGCCATTGCAATACACACTATGACCCTTATCATATCAAACGGCATACATACTCTGATAAGTGCCGCCATACCTACCGTCAGAAGCACAAGCGTTGCTGCAGTTGCTGTCTGTTCATGGACAAGTCCGGTACAGTTTCCATATATCGTTACAATAGTAACTACAATAAAATCTGTAATTCCCGTTGGCAGGGCTTTAAGCACAACATTAAGAAGAAAATCTCCTTTAATCAGACTTTTATTAGGCTGTAACGCCAGGAAAAATGCAGGTATTCCTATTGTAAATATACCCAGAAATGATAACTGTGTCGGATATAATGGATACAGATTAACTGATATAAGCGTAAATATCGTAAGCATCATTGAAAATATATTCTTTGCAAGAAACAACGATGCTGAACGCTTAATATTATTAACTACTCTTCTTCCTTCTCCAACAACATCCGGCATCTTTGAAAAATCAGAATCCAGAAGAACTATCTGCGCTGCATTGCTGGCAGCCTCACTTCCTGATGCCATTGCAACACTACAGTCAGCACATTTTAATGCAAGTACATCATTAACCCCGTCACCTGTCATGGCGACAACATTTCCCGTTGCCTTAAAAGCCTCAATAATCTTTTTCTTCTGTTCAGGGATAACTCTTCCAAAAACTGTATATTCTTCTACAGCCTTTTCTATATCATCATCCGTCTTAAGTGTTGTAGCATCTATGTAATGGGTTGCATTCTCAATTCCCGCTCTTATAGCAACTTTTGAGGCCGTTACAGGATTATCACCTGATATTACCTTAATCGCAACTCCCTGCTGTTTAAAATATTCAAATGTATCCTTTGCCGTTTCTCTTATCTCATTCTCGAGTATTATGAAAGCGATCGGAGTTATTGCCATTGTCACAGCTTCTCCTGTTATCTCTTCATTAGCTTTTCCAAAAACAACTATCCGTTCACCATTACCTGAATACTTATAAATAACCTTCTTATAATTATCATATGAATCAAGAAGCAGATACTCCGGTGCACCAAACAGATACACATCCCTGCCATACCTTGCTCCACTGTACTTGTTTTGTGATGAAAAAGGAAATACTTCATCGCACTCTTTTTCTTTATCTATTCCATAATATCTGTGTATTGCTTCCATAGTTGCATTATCAGTACTGATTGCAGCAGCTACATTTTTAATAATTCGTTCAACTCCATGACTGTCAACTGCTTCTCCACTATCGTAAGTATAATCCAGTATTTCAACATGAGTCACCGACATTTCTGGCTTTGTTATTGTTCCAGTCTTATCAACACACAAAACATTTACTCTTGCAAGCGTTTCAACGCAGTTCATTTCATGTACGAGTACATTTTTCTTGCCAAGTCTCATAACGCTTACAACAAGTGCGACGCTGGCAAGAAGATAAAGACCTTCTGGAATCATGCCCACCAGAGATGCCACCATTGAATCAATACTGCCTTTAATTGTACTTCCAACCGCAAATCTGCTTTGTAAAAACAATCCTATTCCAATAGGTATAATCAGTACGCCTATTGTTTTTACCAGTTTATCAAGAGATTCCATCATATCTGTCTTTTGTTTTTTTCGTCCAGCTTTAGCTTCAATTGCCAGCTTTGCGGCATAGGCATCCAGACCAACATTTGTAAGGACTGCCTTACACTCTCCCGAAACAATAAAACTGCCGGAGAGCAATATATCCCCGGCATTCTTAACGACTTCGTCAGACTCCCCGGTAACCAGCGATTCGTTCACCCGCACGAATCCTTCTACAAGAATTGCATCCGCACTTAGCTGGTTGCCAGCTGAGAACACACACAAATCCCCCTTTACCAGAGTCTCTGAATCTATAATATGCAATTGTCCATCTCTTATAACTGATGTCTTAGGTGCATTGACCACCGTAAGTTTATCAAGGACTTTCTTTGCTCTTATCTCCTGTATTATTCCAATAAGCATATTAAATATAATTACAGGCACAAATGTCATATTGTTATATGACCTTACCAGTGCCAGAAGAACAGCAAAAACAGCAAATATAAGATTAAAATATGTGAAAACATTACCCGCAATAATCTGGCCAATTGTCTTAGACTGTTTTCCAACAGAGACATTGACCTTGCCTTCCAATGTTAATTTTTCTACCTGCTTTGTCGAAAGTCCTTTTTTTACATCAGTCATCTGAATACTTAATCTCCTTCATGATGAATTGCTTAGTATAAAGTATTGTTCCTATAACAACGACAAGTTTAATAGTGAATAATATTATAGTATTAGCTAACGAATACGGATTATATACCTGGAACAATATATTAGACACAAACTGTATTATAATTGCATAGTATGGGAGCATATAGTTAATCTGCTTCTTAACTGAACCATATACAACTATGCATAATATAATATTAAGTACTATATCTAATACCGTAGCAAGCCCCATAATAAACCATAATGGCTCTGGTGCATTGAAAAGCTGTGCCATATTAGCTGTATATTCTGTCATAACTTCTTCTGCAGATAATCCACTTGAAAGCATATCCTCTACAACCTTCTGTAACCCACTTGCTGATATAGCCTGCGCATATACGTAGTATGAAAGCACAGACAGACCATACATCATAACCGCATCTCCCAGTGCAATGCCTGTACCAGCCAGTATAACATCACCTGCACGGTTATATTTGTCTGCCATAAGCTTGACAGTAAACCATCTTGCTATTGCAAGTCCAACTGCGAATACAATATTATATACTACTATATATGAGCTTGAATTATATGTGAAAGACATATCCACACTTGGAATAAGTCTTATAATGCTCATAAACATTTGTGAAAACATAAATCCAAATATTACATACGAAAGTAATCCAAGAAGCAAAGGAATAGCTCTTCCTTTCCATCTCTTAGCTGTAATTATTATCGCAACAATCAGAACGGACAAAACAAGAATCGCTCCTGCAACTAACATGCTGACAGCGCCAGAACTTACTGTCTGTCCAAAATCAATATCAATATTTTCCATAAAACCTCCAATTAAATTTTTGAACACTTACTATAAGAAAGTTATTCTTCACTAACTATAAAAAAAGACGGTCAATATCCTGTCTTGACCGCCCCCATAATCCTATTGTGTAACAATATATCTTTCTATATATAATATAAAAAAGGCACACTGCAAACAACCGATTATAATTTTGTTACATTAGTAGCCTGAGGACCCTTAGCGCCTTCTGTTACATCAAACTCAACCTGAGCGCCTTCCTCTAAAGACTTGAAGCCTTCCATGTTAAGTCCAGAATAATGTACGAATACATCCTTTCCTGACTCATCACTGATAAAGCCGTAACCCTTCTGGTTGTTGAACCACTTAACTGTACCCTTCATTTCAAGTACCTCCAAAAAAAATCTTGATGTTTGAAACACCTTACTAATATTACCATTTCAGGTACCCGCTGTCAATGAAAGATGGCATTTTTACTACTGTTGCAACTATTGCTTAGCCTGTTGTTTTACAGCAAAAGTTGTCCTGCTGAGTTCCACTTTGTCATCACCTTTTTGTGCAACTGTAACCAGATCATCCTTCTTAACTTTTGCGCCTTTAACCCTTAAAAGTCTGTCACTTATTTTCTCTGTGGCATATTCCTTTCCATTAATAAGAGCACAGCTATAGTCATTAAAATGATTTCCCTCTATAAATACGGTATCTCCATAATTATAAACATCTGTAATCTCTATATCATCAATTCCCATCTTAAGCTCTGTCGCCACATATGGGGTATCTCCACCATATATTTCCTTCTTGCCATAAAGAATGTCATATTCAAGGATTTTAAGATTCTTAAGATATTCATCTTCCGGAAGATTTTTCTTAGACTGATGATATTTCATAATATATCCCTCAGACATTCCAAGTCTTTCCATTACATATGCAGATAACTGATATGCCTGAATATCTTTATTTTGTTTGTCCATCTGGAAATTACTCCAGATAACATACTGTGTCTGGAATTTATCTCCATTAGTAAGCATTTCGTCTGTAAAATCAAATGTAGGCAGATGATCTCCATATAAAACAAGTATAGTTTCCTCATCTCTCTCCGACAATTTATCAACAAGCTCACCTATAAAATTATCCATTTCATGAATCTGGTTGACATAATATTCAAATGATGCCTGCTGTTCTGCAACTGGAAAGTTAGTAACCTTAATTTCTGGTGTATACCCTTCCATTGGTGTAGACGGGTAGTCGCCATGTCCCTGTACAGAAATTGTAAAAACATAATCTGTACCAGATGTTGAATTAAGTGCTTTATCAATTTCATCTGTCAGCACATAATCCTTTGCCCATCCCATAGGCGTCTTTTCAAATCCATCCATGTATTCTATAGATGTAAATGTACCATATCCTAAATGTGAAAACACAAGATTTCTGTCATAGAATGTTCCATCATTATTATGAATAGCATGTGTTGAATATCCCAGCTTCTTAAGGTCATACGCCATTGACTCACATACCTTTGATTTCATAATTGTCCTGTAAGGATATTCCCCCGGACCGAAATCATCAATATTAATCCCGGTCTGTACTTCAAATTCTGTATTACATGTTCCTGCACCAAAGCATGGAACTGACAGATATCCTGACGAATACTCTGATATAAGCTTCTGGTAATTAGGCAGTGGATTCTCTGAAAGAGTGATTCCCTTTACATGTGTTGGATCAAAAAAAGACTCAAGCTGCACAAATATAATATTAGGAGTCTTATCATCTGCTTCCGGTTCAACATCATCCAGATCTTTCTTCAATGATTCCATATATTCTTCTGAATATTCTCCAGATTTCTTAATTCCCCGGTCAAGTACACTGCTTACAAAGCAATGGCTAAAACCATATTTCTTATATGCCTGCGCAAGGTTTCCAAAATGACCTTCAACTGCCCCTGTAAAAAGAAGCGTAATACCAATCCCATAGGCTGCAAGAAATACCAGCACAAGCTGGACTCCGGCATATGCATAAAACTTAGTCTTTTTTATAGTTACTTTTATTTTAGGAGCTTTCCTCCACAAAAATACAAGTCCTGTTATTACAGCAATAACCAACAATGCTATCAAAATTATCTGTACTATGCTTACATACAATCCCGCAACTTTAATTGCATCTTTAATAAGATAAAAATCCATTGCTGTAAACGGCGTTTTTCTTGAGGATAATATTATAAAATTAGTCAATGACAGTCCTATCCATACAACCGAAATTACACAATATGCAAATATCCTTCGTGTAAAAAACAATGCGATTGTCATAGTTGTCATTATAATTAATGTATTATATATAAATATAACCGGATGCATAAATGGGAATGCAAGTCCCATTATTCCTCTTCTGTTAAAACATTCAACCACCAATTCCAGTATAAGCGAGTATACTGCTGTATGAACCAGATCATAGGTCCAAATCTTCTGTAAAAAGGTTTTAACTTTATTCATAATGATTGTACGCCCCTTTTGTGCTAATTGTTTTTAATAGCCTCCAATACATCTCTTGTTTTATTTTTTAATTTGGCACTTGCCGTTCTTGATAATAATATAGAAGAACCATACTGTTTTGCCTCAGCATTATTGCCACATTCAACCGCCAGACTTGTGAGCAGATAATATATAGTCATCTCATCCATTCCCGCTATAGGCGGATACTCTGTCTCTAACGCCTGCTTAAAGCCCTTATAAGCATCTTCTAAATATTCGTGCTCATAGTTATAGTATTTGTCAATATCAGACTGAGAAGCCCCATTAGCCTTAGCCTCTTCAATTTCTCCCCTGTAGAGCCAGGCAAGCTTAAGACAAAGATATGCGCTTTCACTTATCTTACCACCTGTTACCATTTCTGTAAGCATTGCCATCTTGCAGCGCCTTACAGCTCTTTCATACGAATAGGTTTCAGTTTCATTCTCCTTTGCCTTAAATCTTGGCTCGACATTTTCACGTATTGCCTTTCTCTGCTTAGGTGTAAGATGACCGTAATTACGCTGCGCGGCAGCATACCCACAATGAGGGCAGAGTATTATGTCATATTTGCATGTATCTATACCCTCATATAAAGGCTTAAGCACTGCGTCTGTCCCGACAAATCTTGCTTTTCCGGTTCTTACCTGCTTTGTTTTAAATTCCTTCCCACATACATCACATTTGATTGTCTTATCAAAAATATAATCTGTTTCCTTCTTTTGTCCAATACCTTCCATCAGGATAACCTCACTATTTCTGTAATTTGAATGAACTCTTAAGTGAAACTATCCTGTTAAATATAGGCTTACCCGGTTCTGAATCTTTATTATCAACGCAGAAATAGCCATTTCTTACAAACTGGAACTTATCTTCACTTACAGCTTTCATAAGCTCTGGTTCAAGATAACACTCTGTAAGAACAATCTTAGAGTTCGGATTGATATTCATAGAACCATCTTCTTCGTTATAAACACCCTTTTCTTCATCTACGATATTCTCGTATAATCTGACTTCTGCTTTACAGCCTTCTGTAGCAGAAACCCAGTGTATTGTTCCCTTAACCTTACGGCCTGTGAAATTTCCACCCTTAGTCTCAGGATCATAAGTACAATGTACTTCTATAACCTTTCCATTCTCATCCTTGACATAGTCAGTACATGTAACAAAATATGCATTCATAAGACGCACTTCATTACCAGGGAAAAGTCTGAAATATTTCTTAGGAGGCTCTTCCATGAAATCCTCTCTCTCAATATAAAGTTCCTTTGTAAATGGAACTTTTCTTGTTCCCATCTCTGGATTTTCCTGATTATTAGCCACTTCCATATATTCAACCTGGCCTTCAGGATAATTATCAATAACAAGCTTAACAGGATCAAGAACAGCCATCATTCTCTTAACCTTAAGCTTTAAATCTTCTCTTATACAATATTCAAGCATTGGATATTCAACTGAACCCTGTGCCTTAGTAACACCAACAAGCTCAACGAACATCTTAATAGCTTCAGGAGTAAATCCTCTTCTTCTTAAAGCTGCAATAGATACAAGTCTTGGATCATCCCATCCGTCAACAATTCCATCTTCTACAAGCTTCTTAATATATCTCTTACCTGTTACAACATTAGTAAGATATAACTTTGCAAATTCAATCTGCTTAGGATTCTCCTCTGGAGATGTCTTATAACCGGTCTCAATTACAACCCAGTCATAAAGAGGTCTGTGATCCTCAAATTCAAGTGTACATATAGAGTGTGTAATTCCCTCTACTGCATCTTCAATAGGATGTGCAAAATCATACATAGGATATATGCACCACTGATCTCCTGTTCTGTGGTGTGTCATATGTGCAACTCTGTAAATAATAGGATCTCTCATGTTAATATTAGGAGATGCCATATCAATCTTTGCTCTTAAAACCTTCGTTCCGTCTGCATATTTTCCTTCCTTCATCTCCTCAAAAAGCTGAAGATTCTCTTCTACAGAACGGTTTCTATAAGGACTTTCCTTACCTGGTTCAGTAAGAGTTCCTCTGTACTGTCTAATCTCCTCAGCAGACAAATCATCTACATAAGCTTTTCCCTTCTTGATAAGCTTTACAGCTGCTTCATACATCTGTGGAAAATAATCTGATGCAAAAAGAACGTCTCCATTCCACTCTGCGCCAAGCCACTCAACATCCGCCTTAATTGAATCTACAAATTCAACCTTTTCTTTAGTTGGATTAGTATCATCAAATCTCATATTAAACTGCCCGCCATATTCCTTTGCAAGTCCATAATTCAATAATATAGACTTGGCATGTCCAATATGAAGATATCCATTAGGTTCTGGTGGAAATCTTGTAATGACCTTCTTGCAATGACCACTCTCAATATCCTTATCTATAATCTGCTCAATAAAGTTCTTAGAAAGAGCTTCGTTTTCCATGTTAATCCTCCTTGTTTTGCGAAGCAAAATCCATGTGCTTATTGTAAGCACATTCTCCTCTGGTGAGGAGAGGATTTTTCCTCCTTGTTTTCGTATTTAAAAGGGTAAAAATTATTTTACCCTAAATTCTTACATAGTTCAACCAGTTGTTTAATTATACTGGTCTTTATTCATTATAATATCATACAGCATCTCCACAGTTTCTCTTATCTGCTTTCCCTGCTCATTAAGCGTAATATCTGCATATTTCTTATAAAGTGCAACCCTGTCAGCATATATTTCTTCTACAGTTGTCTTTCCATTAGACACAACGCCTCGCTCTTTAAGGCTTCCAAGTCTTTCCTCGAGCGATTCTGGTGGAAGTTCAAGATAAACCACAGTACCAATATCCTTAAAATGTTCCATTGCCTCTTTTCCATATACAGCACTCCCACCAGTTGCAATAACCGTGTGGTGCGGACTGATTGAACAATTCACTTCATTTTCAATCTGTATAAATCCTGCATCTCCATGCTTTTCAATTATTCTTTCAAGAGTCATTCCCTCTCTTTGCTGAATAACAAGATCCGAATCAATGAATCCAAATCCTATCTTCTTGGCAAGTACTACTCCAAGCGAACTTTTTCCACTTCCAGGCATTCCTATAAGTATAATATTATTCATGTGTACCTCCATATGCCTGAGATTTATCTTGTACAGCAGTCGTACATTTCCTTAAGCTCATCAACTGTAAATGTATAATGTGAATTACAGAAGTGACAGTTAACCTCAATTGGCTCACCATCATCAATCATCTTCTGGATTTCTTCTTTTCCTACACTGATAACAGCCTTGCTTACTCTGTCCTTAGAACAGTTACAGTAAAACTTTGTTGGTATAGTATCAAGAATCTCAAGCTCCATATCCCCAAGAATATGTTCCAGAATCTGTTCAGGAGTCATTCCTTCCTCCAGCATGGCTGTAACAGACTTAATCTCCTTAATTCTTGCCTCAAGCTTATCTATAAATTCATCCGTTGCTCCCGGCATAAGCTGGATAATAAATCCTCCAGCCTGCTCAACAGTATTATCCTTATTCATAAGAACGCCAAGTCCTACAGAAGATGGAACCTGCTCACTGTTAGCAAAATAATAAGTAAGGTCATCTGCAATCTCACTTGTAATAAGAATAGTATCACCGACATATGGCTCTTTAAGTCCAATATCCTTAATTACGCTTAATACACCAATTCCTACCGCATCTGCAATATCAAGCTTTCCATCCTTAAGCGGAAGCATAACCTGTGGATTGCCAACAAATCCCTTAACCTCCCCCTTAGGATTAGCTGTAACAGTCATACTCCCGATTGGACCATTGCCCTTTATCTGTACAGTAAGAATATCCGCATCATTTTTCATCATTGTGCCCATCATCGCACCACCTGTAAGAAGTCTTCCAAGTGCAACAGTTGCAATAGGACTCATGTTATGTCTTTCTTTTGCTTCTTCAACAAGCCCTTTAGTTGTAGCAGCAAATGCTCTTACCTGTCCACCTGCCGCTGTGGCTCTAACAATATAATCACCCATAATTATCTCCTTATTATTTCTCAATCACAAAATATAATCTTTCCGACTTATCGTCAGGCATATCCTTAGTAAATGCATTATACACATTTTTCACGGTAAGTCCAGCCTTATTAGCTGCACCTGTAACCTCATCTATAGTAAAGCCATGCTGATAGTGCTGTTCTTCAAATCTGTCAAATGTACCATCCTCATTCTTAACAAACACAGCAAGCTCATATTCATTATTGCGTTCTTCCTCATCATAATAGTTGTCCCATATAAATGCGGAATCTTCCCTGTTCTCAGCATATGTATTCTCAGCAAGTATATCCCTAAAGAAATGTATTGTCTTTAAATCAAATATAAATACACCGCCTTTTTTAAGGTTCTCACTAACACATGCAAATACACTTTCAAGGTCAGGAACAGATGTAATATAATTCATGGAATCCCCTATACTTATCATACCGTCTACTTCATAAGGCACTTCGAAATCCCTCATATCCTGACATGTATATATAACCTGCGAACCCTCTTCAAATGTTTTCTCGGAAGCAATAGACAGCATATCTTCAGACATATCAAGTCCAACACAGTCATAGCCTTCCTTAGCAAGCATTCTTGTAACAGTTCCTGTTCCACAGCCCAATTCAAGCACTGATGAATCACCTGACACGCCATTTTCCTTAAGGAGAGCAATCATGTACTGTCCCCATTCCTCATATGGAATATTATCCATATACTCATCATAAACATATGCAAAGCCTGTATATGCATCCATTATAATTACCTCTTATCATTCCTATACTTAACATTAAAATGACCTGCCATTATCTGGCAGGTCTTAGTGTTTAAAAGCTATGCATTCTTTCCACAGCACTGCTTATATTTCTTTCCGCTTCCGCATGGGCATGGATCATTTCTTCCGATTTTCTTGCCCTTAACAACAGTTCCAGAAAGTTTCTGCTTCTTGTAAAGGTCTTTTCTTGTCTGCTCATCAAGAAGGTTATCCCACTGTGGCAATTCATAAAGCCAGTCAGCCTTGCAGCCTACCATGTTATAATAAAGTTTTTCCTTGTCATAATCAAGACTAACTTCTGTATTCTCATCCATAGTTTCAATTGGATTAGGAGTCTTTAAGCTGTCATTGATACCATCAAGGAATCCTGTCATAAGAAGCACCTCAACGCCAAACTTCTCTGCTAATTCTTTAACAGTTCCTTTAACTACTGTATCAGGATTGGCAAGAATCTGTTCGTAAATTGCCTTCTCCTGATTAAAATATGAACCCCAGAATTCTGAAGCGTTCTTCTGATCCATCTCTGTCTCGTATGCGAGTTTTCTCCATGTTTCTAATAATGCCATGTCTGATTGTTACCTTTCAAAATATTAATTATGTGTACTGGTTGTATGTATAACCAGATGAGTATGAATACAGTCCATTAGATGTATAAGAATTCTTAGTAGATAATTCTGATAACTGTGATACTGCATTACCATATATAGTTGAAGCCTTGGCAGATATTGTCTGTCCAAATGATCCGGAATCCTTGAATACCGACTTAACCACAGCCATATCTGAAGCCTTTAACTTATCCTCGTCTACCGTCAGCTTATTATCTGAGCCGACAGATATACCAATCTTCTTAAGAAGATCAGCATTAGCCCTTGTATAATTCACCATATTAGATGCACTGTTAAGCACATATCTGCTTGAAGAATCTGCTGTAGATGATACTAAAGAATTATAATCCTTAACAAATGAAGATACTGCCTTTGCAATCTTATCAGTATCATATTCTTTAGCTGTATTGCCATCTTTATCTGTCTTATCAACTTTAGACCACAGAGAGTACTTCTTAAGTTCTGATGCTGAATCCACAAGTGATGCTGCGTTGTCTCTGTTTACCGTCGCATTATTCTTCTGTATATCAATACTCTGTACCTTACCGGTATTCTTATTGGCAACCGCACCATCCGTTGATTCAGAAGCCTGATTGCTGTAATACTTCCTCATCAGTTTGCTATAAGAGCCATTCTTTATTGAATTATAAGTTGTAAAATCAATGCCATATGACAATGATGTTCCACTAGACGAATTATTAAGTCCTGCGAACAATGCTGATATTGTACTGGCATTATAAGCATTAATTGACATATGCATACCTCCTTGTCTATTGATTCTGTTTCCTAATAGTTACATCGGCCTCCATGCCTCATTTAATTATAACATTTTTTATCTGTTACGCAACATTTTTATAAATAACTTGAGCGGCATGCCAATGTAATGTATATTATTAAGTATCTGACATTGGAGGTCTTATTCATGAAACGATTAAAACGATTTGCTGCATTAACTGCAGTCATACTCTGGGGCATAATGATAATCGCCACTTTAATACTTGCATTCATAGACAATGAGGCATGTCATAAAGTATTTACAGGTCTGCTCTTCACAGACATTGTATTTCCTGTTGTAATATATGCAATGACACTTGTATACAAGATTCTTTCAGGAAGGAATAAGCAGTAATTTTATTGCCTTCCTTCCATAATCTTAATTGTAGCGCTTGTTCCGAGCCTGTCAGCTCCGGCATCTATCATGGCAGCTGCTGTGTTGTAATCTCTTATTCCGCCTGCCGCTTTAACCTTACACTTTCCTTCTACATGGGCTTTCATAAGTGCAACATCACTTATTGTTGCGCCTCCTGTAGAGAATCCTGTTGAAGTCTTGACATAATCAGCTCCTGCCTTAACAGACAGTTCGCACGCCTTAATCTTCTCCTCATCAGTCAGAAGACAGTTCTCGAATATAACCTTTAAAACTTTTCCTACACATGCATCCCTTACTGCTTTAATATCTTCATACACAGCATCATATTCACCTGCTTTAAGAAGTCCTACAGGTATAACCATGTCAATCTCATCCGCACCATCTTCTACAGCTTTCTTAGTCTCATAAGCCTTAACATCTGTGCTCATGGCTCCCAGCGGAAATCCAACAACAACACATGTCTTAACATTACTTCCAGAAAGACATTCCTTTGCAAATGCTGTATATATTCCATTAACACATACTGATGCAAAATCATACTTTTTTGCTTCTTCACATAATGTACGGATATCATCCTTAGTCGCTTCCGGCTTTAAGTTAGTGTGGTCAAAATATTTATTAAACTTCATATATTCCTCCAATTACCTATAAAAAGACCGTATCTGCAAAACTGTTGTACTGCAGATACGGTAATATTAATTGTTATTATTTAGAAAAATTACTCTTTCTGTGGATAATCTCATGTCTTCCAGGGCCATTAGATACCATTGTGATAGGGGCTTCAATTTCCTGCTCAATAGCCTCAATATAGTTACGGCACTCAACAGGAAGTTCTTCATAGTTAGTAATTCCTCTGATATCTGACTTCCAGCCTGGCATAGTCTTTAATACTGGCTTAGCCTTCTCAAGCTGTGGAGTAGTTGGGAAATCCTTAGTAATCTTTCCATCTATCTCATATCCAACGCACATTGGAATCTCATCAAGATATCCGAGTACATCAAGAACTGTAAGAGCAACCTCTGTTGTTCCCTGCATTCTTACGCCATAACGTGTAGCAACTGCATCGAACCATCCCATTCTTCTAGGACGTCCTGTAGTAGCTCCGAATTCACCACCGTCTCCACCTCTGCGTCTGAGTTCATCTGCCTCATCACCAAAGATTTCGCTTACAAATGCTCCGGCACCAACTGCTGAAGAATATGCCTTAACAACTGTAACAACATCTGTAATTGATGCAGCCGGAATACCAGCACCAATAGCACCATAAGGAGCTAATGTTGATGATGAAGTTACCATTGGGTATATACCATGGTCAGTATCCTTAAGAGAGCCTAACTGACCCTCAAGTAAGATCTTCTTTCCGTCTTTAAGTGCCTGATGTAAAAATGCTGATGTATCACATACATATGGCTCAACCATCTCTTTATATTCCATAAGAGTATTGAATATCTCTTCTTCGTTAAGAAGTGGCTGATGATAGAGATGCTCAAGCATAACATTCTTTAATGTACATACATTAGCAATCTTTTCCTTAAGTTCCTGCTCGTCTCCGAATAATTCATTAACCTGGAAACCAATCTTAGCATACTTATCTGAATAGAATGGAGCAATACCTGACTTAGTAGAACCAAATGACTTACCAGCAAGTCTTGCTTCTTCATATGTATCAAATGCAACATGATAAGGCATAAGAATCTGTGCCCTGTCTGATACAAGAATCTTAGGCATTGGTACATTGCGGTCTGTAAGGCTCTTTAATTCCTTAACAAGATATGGAATATTAAGAGCTACACCGTTGCCAATGACACTTGTTGTATGGTTATAGAAAACTCCCGAAGGTAAAAGATGGAGCGCGAACTTTCCATAATCATTAATAATAGTATGTCCCGCATTAGCTCCTCCCTGGAATCTTACGATGATGTCTGATTCTTCGGCAAGCATATCAGTAATCTTACCCTTTCCTTCATCACCCCAGTTAGCACCTACAATAGCTTTTACCATAGCGTCCTCCAATCTGTTTTAAAAAACACAAACATTAAATTAAGCTATTGACGGGAATTGAACCCGTGACCTCTTCATTACCAATGAAGTGCTCTACCCCTGAGCTACAATAGCATGTGTCTTAACACACCTATTCATAATATTATAGGTTGGTTATTTTGTCAACTTTATTCCTTATCCTTTGTATAGCATTATCTATAGATTTTGGCGGCTTATCAAGCGTCTGCGCAATAGCAATATAATCTTTGCCAGACATATATAATTCCAATACATTTTTCTCAAAACCACTTAGCACACTGTATAATTTATCTTCTAAACTTTCAGCATTTTCCTGATCAATAAAAAGCCTTTCCGGATTCTGTTCCTTATCAGACTTTAGTACATCCACCAGCTTTACCTGAGAATCATCTTCTGGATTGACCGGCTCATCAAAAGAAACATATGTATTAAGTGGTGTATTCTTCTTTCTGTTAGAAGCTGTAACTGCATTAAGAATCTGCCTGTTTATGCACATTCCTGCAAATGTCATGAAAGATGCATCCTTTTTCTTATCATAGTCACGGACAGCCTTATAGAGGCCTATCATTCCCTCCTGGATTAAATCATCACTGTCTCCTCCGGCAAGAAACATAGCCTTTGCTTTCTTTCGCACTATATACTTATATCTCTCAAATATGTACTCAATTGCCTGCTCATTACCTGCCCTGTACATATCAATAAGCTCTTCATCAGGATACTCTTCCATATGCTTCATAAAAAACTCCCTAATTAAGTCTCTGACGGACTATTTCGTATGCAAGAACACCTGCTGCAACTGAGGCATTCAAGGAATCAATGTCACCCTTCATAGGAATTGATGCGATGAAATCACATTTATCCTTAACAAGACGGCTTACTCCATTGCCCTCATTACCTATAACAAGGCCGATAGGTCCTTTGAGATTAAGATTATACATTGTCTCCCCGCCCATATCAGCGCATACAAACCAGAGTCCCTGCTTCTTAAGTTCCTCGATTGTCTGTGAAATATTAGTAACCTTGGCTACAGGTGTGTAATTAATCGCGCCTGCTGATGTCTTGGCTACAGTTGCTGTAAGTCCGACAGCTCTTCTCTTAGGAATAATAACTCCATGTGCACCTGCAAGATTGGCAGTTCTTATAATAGCACCAAGATTGTGAGGATCCTCTATCTCATCAAGAATGAATATAAATGGATCTTCTCCCTTTTCCTTAGCTGATGCAAGTATATCATCAACCTCTGCATATTCATAAGCTGCGCCAATGGCAACAACACCCTGATGATGTCCTGTTCCTGCAAGTCTGTCGAGTCTTTCCTTATCAACATAATTGATAATTGCATCTGTTTTCTTTGCTTCTCTGACAATACTCTTTATTGGTCCATCCTGACAGCCGTCAAGAATAAAAAGCTTATCAATAGTTTTACCAGAGCGGAATGCCTCTAATACAGCATTTCTTCCCTGAAATGTTAATTCATTGTATCTCATATATTTCTCCTTAATATTAACAAAGCAGAATCCAGTTATCCATTACAGATATGGATTCTGCTTTGCCGGCTCTACTTTAACTCAAGGCTTTCCAGTCCTGCTTTAACCAGTTCCATCATCCGCTCATACTGCCCGCTAAGATACAGATATCCCATAAGAGCCTCAAAACCCGTTGCTCTTCTGTAATCTCCAATGCTTGCATTCTTGGCAGATGTGTATGACTTTGCATTACGTCCTCTCTTATACACAGCTTCCTCATGTTCACTGAGCATTGGCTCTATTACACCTATCATGGCAGATTGGGATTCAGCCTTAACAATACTGCTCGTTTTCTTGTTAAGCTTATTAACCTGCATATTCCCCTGTTCTATAACCCATGTCTTAATGACAAGGTCATATATGCTGTCCCCGATATATGCAAGAACAAGAGGTGATAACTGCGAAGGCTGTGTATGCTTCATATCCAGGCCTTCATATATACATTTTACAAGGTCGTTATCTAGGCTCTGCTCCATCTTACGCCCTCTCTTGTATCCTTAAGAACAATTCCCTTTGCTAATAACTCATCTCGAATTTCATCAGCTCTTACAAAATTCTTATCTTTTCTTGCCTGCTGTCTCTCGGCAATAAGTGCCTCGATATCCTCATCAAGCATTTCTTCCTTCTTGTCTGTCTTAAGTCCAAGAATATCTGTGAGAGTTGTAATCTTCTTCATAAGAGTATCGATGTATTCCTTGGAATTATCTGAGCTCGAATTAGAGTTAGCAAGCTTTACAAGTTCAAATATAGCTGATATTGCATCTGCTGTATTGAAATCATCGTCCATTGAATCTTCGAATTTCTTATAAATGTCATCTATAGAAGCTATTATCTTCTTCTCATCCTCTGTCATTGTAACATCTTTGGCATTCTCTGACAGATGTCTTAAATTATCAACTGCAGTTAAGATTCTGTCTAATCCGTTCTTTGCTGATTCCATAAGGTCATGGCTGAAATTAACAGGATTGCGGTAATGTGCGCTTAACATGAAGAATCTTAACACTTCAAGGTCATATTCCCTGCTTATATCTCTTACTGTAAAGAAATTGCCTAAAGACTTAGACATCTTCTTGTTATCAATATTAAGAAATGCATTGTGCATCCAGTACTTAGAGAATGGTACTCCATTAGCTGCCTCTGACTGTGCAATCTCATTCTCATGGTGAGGGAATATTAAATCCTCTCCACCTGCATGGATATCGATTTCGTCAGCAAGGTACTTCTTAGACATAACAGAGCATTCAATATGCCAACCCGGTCTTCCATCGCTCCAAGGTGATGGCCAAGATGGCTCTCCTTCTTTCTTAGGCTTCCAGAGAACGAAATCAAGTGGGTCTTCCTTCTCATCCTCACCTGTAACCTTAAGACTGTGTGCCTCATCTCTGTGTCCTGCCTCTAAGTCGTCAATATTCTTCTTAGACAGCTTTCCGTATTCTGCAAACTTTCTTGTTCTGTAGTATACGGTTCCATTGACTTCATAAGCATAACCCTTGTCAATAAGAGTCTGTATCATATCAATCATTCCACCGATTTCCTGAGTTGCAAGAGGATGTGTTGTTGCAGGCTTAATATTCATGCCCTCCATATCCTTCTTACATTCAGCAATGTATCTTGTTGAAATCTCCTCAGCAGATACACCTTCTTCATTAGCTTTCTTAATAATCTTGTCGTCTACATCTGTAAAGTTAGATACATAATTAACATCATATCCCTTGTACTCAAGATATCTTCTTACTGTATCAAATACAATCATAGGTCTTGCGTTACCAATATGAATAAGGTTGTATACAGTAGGTCCGCAGACATACATTTTAACCTTACCTTCTTCTAATGGCTTAAACTCTTCTTTTCTTCTGGATAAAGTATTATAAATCCTCATGTCAGATTTCCTTTCATAATCACACTTTAGTTATCATCATACGAGCTGCGGCTTTCATTGACGCTGTTTTCAAGGTGTGCAAGTCTCTTCTTAAGTCTTGCGTTCTCCTGCTTTAAGTTCTCGATATCCTGCATAACAGGATCTGGAAGATGTATCTGGTCTAAATCATCAAACAGTCTTACGCTGTCCTGAATAACAACTCTTCCCGGAACACCAACCACTGTAGAATTCGCCGGCACATCCTTTAATACAACAGAACCCGCACCAATCTTGCAGTTATCACCTATGGTAACTGAGCCAAGAATCTTTGCTCCTGCTCCTACCATAATATTATTTCCCAGAGTAGGATGTCTCTTACCCTGCTCCTTGCCTGTTCCTCCAAGTGTAACGCCCTGATAAAGTGTTACATTGTTACCGATAATAGCTGTCTCTCCGATAACAACTCCATGTCCATGGTCAATAAAAAGTCCTTCGCCAATCTGCGCTCCCGGATGTATCTCAATTCCGGTCTGTCTTGCAGTTTTCTGTGAAATCTTTCTTGCCTTGTAATATTCGCCCTTAAGATATAACTTATGGGCTTTTCTATATTTAAGTATTGCCTTAAAACTAGGATAAAGATACACCTCTTTATCCGACTTGATAGCAGGGTCTCTGTCCTTTATTACTGCTATTTCCTGCTTTACATAATCTCTATATTTCATAATCTGTTAATCCTGACTTTTCTTCTTAATATAATATATGAATCAAAGCTGCAAATGTATTGTCAGTTCTATTTGTTCTGACAGCCCATGCAGCCACCACAGTCAGGTCTACAGTTTGTCATATCAGCAGCACCGTATATATAATTAGAAACAGAATTAAGTGAGCATATTGCCTGAGAAGAAATACCCTCTCCACTTCCGGTAAATCCAAGTCCCTCTTCTGTAGTAGCCTTAACATTAACTCTATCAACATCAAGCTTTAAAGCATCTGCGATATTCTTTCTCATATCATCAATATATGGGCGCATCTTAGGCTTCTGTGCAATAATAGTAGCATCAATATTTTCTATAATATAATTAGCCTCATCTATCTTCTTTCCAACCTCTTCCAGAAGCTTGATGCTTGATATTCCCTTGTATCTGTCATCTGTATCCGGGAAATGCTTTCCTATATCTCCAAGTGCAGCAGCACCCAGTAATGCATCCATAATGGCATGAAGAAGCACATCTGCATCAGAGTGTCCAAGCAGACCTAATTCATATGGAATCTCAACTCCGCCCATGATAAGCTTACGATCTTTAACCAGTTTATGAACATCATATCCCATTCCAACTCTCATATAGCTCCTCCTTAATCTTGATTGCAACATTAATTGTTTACCTAGTCCATATAAGTAAAGCACATTTTAGCTGGATTATCAAGTGAAATTGACACCAGCTCACTTTACCTTCTTATAACCACCAGCCGAAGCAATATCCACCACTTCAAACACAGTCAGCATATCCCCATGCACCTTGAATCTGATATCAAAGCCTGAAAATGTTACCCCATAAGCCCTTGTCTCGTCTGTATCATAAGCTGGTCTTGGGTCCTGCTCTAATATTTTAACCGCTGCTGTCTGTTTGTTTTCCGGCATTATTGCAAGCAGGTCTGATGGAAATATCACTTTAAGATTTCTGTTATAAGTGGCTGCCGTAAATCCTTCTTTTGCCTCTGGGTGTGAGTCTGTAAATTTTACATACGGCTTGATATCGTATATCGGCGTACCATCAACCATATCCACCCCTGAAACGAATAGTACCGGTCCTTTATCTGCCGTATATTCTATGTGCTCTAATTTCACACATGACAACCCTATATCATTCGGTCTGAACGGCGACCTTGTTGCAAATACTCCCATTCGTACTTTCCCGCCAAGTCTTGGAGGAGTTACCGTTGCCGCTATAGTTTTCTTCTGCGACTTGGAAAACTGCCATAAAACCCATATATGTGAAAAATCCTCCAATCCTCTGAAAGCCTCTGGTTGTCTGTATTCTGGTTCAAATGTTATGACACCTTTTAATTCCTCTATCAATCCACTCTGTCTTGGAATCCCAAATTTTGTTGGAAAATCTGTTGAAATGTGACCTATTATGTTCATTTTACACCTCCGGATTACCACTTTTTTTATTGACCTGCCCCATAAAAAGAACTAATATTAATTTATTATAGAAGATATGAGGTCTTTAGTCACAATGAAACTCAATAATCTAATTGTTAAAATATTTTTAGGTATATATCTTGTAATAATTATAGCCGGAATCATAGTCTTTGAAAACATCGGTTTTGCCGGTGGAGGTCTTGAAAAAAGCATTCACACTGCCAGCAATTCTGAAACCCAGCCAGTTACTGTTAAAGATATAAATTCAGAAACTATATCTAAGACAACCCCTGCCGCAACAGTTAAAGAAACTGCTTCTTCTCAGGATGTAACAAAACAGGAAACCACCGTCGTGACTGAAACTCAGACAGTAACCGTAGCATCTGAAACATCCTGTGAATCCTCCGAGCCTGAAACCGTTCAGACTGAAGTCCAAAACACACAGCCTGCAACAACCGCCCAGCCATCGTATACATTTGCAAACGGACGCATAACCAATACATCTGCTCTTAAAAGTTACCGTGTGACAGGTGCTTCCTATGTCAATATGCATAAAGACAAAAACGGCAGCCACTCCTTTGCAGTTGTGCCAGGAGGGACTACCGGTTCTATATTATCTGTTGGTGCTTATTACACCCTTATTGATTATAATGGTACAAGCGGTTATGTATACAATTCATACCTTGAAGTGTATTAGAATTAAAACAATACAAAGCTGAGTGCAATAACTGCTATACCAAGAATTATTCTGTACACACCGAACACCTTGAAATCATGCTTCTTGATGTATCCCATAAGGAACTTAATTACGAATACTGATACAAAGAACGCAACAAGGCAGCCTACAATAAGAACTATCCACTCAGTTCCTGTCATAGCCATTCCCATAGCAGCATATTTAGCAATCTTTAAAAGACTTGCCCCGAACATTACAGGTACTGCAAGGAAAAATGTAAACTCAGCCGCAACGCTTCTTGATACTCCGATTATGAGTGCTCCGATAATTGTTGCTCCCGATCTTGATGTACCCGGAAATACTGCTGCAATAAGCTGGAACAGACCTATTATTATTGCTGCCTTATAAGTTATCTCACCTATACTTCTGATTGCCGGTCTGCTGCCTTTCTTTGCATTCTCCACAACTATAAAAACTATACCCACAACGATAAGTGCAATAGCAACAGGGATTGGATGATAGAATAATTCATCTATCTTATCATCGAAAATCAATCCGACAATCGCTGCCGGAATACATGCAATAATAATCTTAATCCACATTGCAAGTGCGCCATCTTTCCAGGCTGCTTTCTTACTGTCCCCAGTCTTCTTCATATAAAATGGCCACAGCTTATTCCAGAACAATATAACTACCGCCATAATTGCTCCAAGCTGGATAACTACCTGAAACATCTTATAAAAATCTGCGGATACATTAAGTTTGACTACCTGGTCAAGCAGAATCATATGACCTGTGCTGCTTATAGGCAGCCATTCTGTAATTCCTTCGACTATACCGAAAAGAATTGCCTTTAAAATCTCTAGTAACATGACTATCTCCTTAATATTTAATTATTATGCTTCATTTTTACCAGTCGCCTCTGCAAGTTCTCTCTTATATCTTGCAAGCTGCCCCTCAGTATTCATTATCCTTCTGCTCTGTTCAGATATTGTCTGGTTAAGCTGTTCTATTGTTTCTGTCTGGTCATCTTTCTTTCCTGCAACAACAACCATTCCAAGACACACAATAACAAAAAGCCCTACACCAGCCATGGTACATATACTCTGTCCTATGAATATAAATATTCCGGTTCCAATAAGAATAAGTAATCCGGTTATTCCAAGAATAACTATCTTTAGTCTGTCTGATTTCTTCAAAGCATTTCCCTTCTTTCCGAAGCATTTGCTTTGTATTATATACCACTTATGCCTTTCTGCCAAGACTAATGCCTAAGCTTTCAGCCTGTCTTATAAGTTCATTATCTACGTTAACCATCTTCGTTTTACCTGCAACCTCTTCAAGTGGTATCTTAGAGAACTTACCATCTTTGATGCATACCATATTGCCATAATCTTTTCTTAATATAAGTCCTGCAGCCTCAACGCCTATTCTTGTTGCCAGTGTTCTGTCAGATGCACTTGGAATTCCGCCACGCTGAACATGTCCGGGAATTGTTACTCTTACCTCCTGACCGGCTTTTTTCTGCAGCTCAGCACTCAACTGATATGCTACTGATGGAAATGTATATGTCTTTCTCTTTTCTTTCAGCTCTTTCTTTGACAGCTTTGCATCCTCATCTGATATTGCACCCTCAGCCATTGCGATTATAGTAAATTTCTTACCCTGCTTTTCACGCTTTCTGATTGTATTCAACACCTCATCAACATTATATGGAATTTCAGGTATAAGTATGATATCAGCACCGCCTGCAATTCCTGAATGCAATGTCAGCCAGCCTGTTTTATGTCCCATAATCTCAACAATAAACACTCTGCTGTGTGAGGCTGCCGTTGTATGAATCTCATCTATAGTTCTTGTCGCAACATCTATAGCTGACTGAAACCCAAAGCTCATCTCAGTTCCTTCTATATCATTATCAATAGTCTTAGGAAGAGTAACAACATTTAAACCCTTCTGCGATAAAAGAGCCGCAGTCTTATGTGAACCGTTTCCGCCAAGCATTACCAGGCAGTCGAGTTTTAAATCCTTATAAGTCTTAATCATGCCTGCAACTTTATCGCGCCCTTCCTTATCAGGCTCATTAATATATTTGAAAGGTGTTCTGGAAGTTCCAAGAATTGTTCCTCCCTCTGTGAGAATCCCACTGAAATCCTCTTCTTTCATCAGTTTGTAATTCTTAGTAATCATTCCTTTGTAACCATCAAGAAATCCGTATATTTCAACATCATTTGTATTATTATACAAAGTTTTGGCAACACCTCTCATTGCCGCATTAAGAGACTGGCAGTCTCCACCACTTGTAAGCATACCTATCTTCATACCTGTTAGCCTCCATTTTCTTAATTATTCTGCACTGGCTGCCGCTTCATAGCTTTCTTCATATAGTGTTTCCTGTGAATCAATCTTAGGATTATTAATATGTCTGTCACAGTATACCCCATCACTATTCTGCTCTTTGCCTTTCTCGTCATCCTGCATAATAAGATTAAATATATGAATTATGCGTTCCTGACAATGCTTATCAAGCACAGGTGCAGCAACCTCAACACGTCTTGTCGTATTTCTTGTCATAAAATCTGCCGATGCAATATATATCTTCTGGTCATCTCCTCTTCCAAAACGATATATTCTTGAATGCTCAAGGAAGCGTCCAACAACACTTACCACGCGGATATTATCTGTATAACCTTTAACTCCCGGCTTTATACAGCATATTCCTCTTACTTCAAGATCTATTTTAACACCTGCCTGTGAAGCTTCAATTAATTTCTCAATTATAAGCTTGTCTGTAAGGGAATTAATCTTAACTCCAACATATCCATCTTCACCGTTCTTTACCTTATCAATCTGCTCATCTATCATTGAAAGAATTCTATTCTGCAGGCAGTTTGGTGCAACAAGAAGCTGGTTAGAACTATCCACCGTTTCTCCCTTCTGCAAAGCAGCAAATACTGCAGCCGCATCCGCACCTATCTCCTCATTAGCTGTAACAAGTGACAGATCTGTATATAATCTTGAAGTCTTTTCATTATAATTGCCTGTTCCTATCTGTGTTATATATGAAAATGTATTATTAACCGAACGTGTTATAAGGCATAACTTTGAGTGTACCTTATAATCACCCAGGCCATATAAAAGCTGGCATCCGGCCTCCTCTAGTCTCTTAGACATTTCAATATTATTAGCCTCATCAAATCTGGCTCTCAGCTCCACAAGAACAATAACTTCTTTACCATTTTCAGCCGCTTCAATAAGAGTCTCAACTATCTTACTCCTGTCAGCAACTCTGTAAAGAGTCATCTTTATTGATACGACAGTCGGGTCACTGGCTGCTTCCTCTAACATAGATATGAATGGTCTCATACTCTCAAATGGGTATGAAAGAACAACATCCTTCTTCTCAATCTGCGGAATTATCTTTTCATTCATACTGATTTCTTTACTTGGCTGTGGAACTCTTTTCTTATAAAAAAGCTCAGGCTTATTCTTTAACACATTCTGCAGCTGGAATACAAATGACATATCCAGTGGAGTTCTCTCTTCAATCAGGTGTTTTGCACCTATTTCAAGATAATCTGTAAGCTTTTTCTTTGCTTTGTCGTTTATTTCTCTGTTTAACTGGACACATACCGGATTAAGCCTGTTTCTCTGCTTAACCATATGTTCCATCATATTTCTGTAATCAAGGTCCTCATCATCAAATGAACCAGCATCTATATCTGCATTTCTAATAACTCTCATAACTGATTTTTCCTGTATTTCATACTTCTCATACAGCTTTGATACAAAATGCAGAATCAATTCTTCAGAAAGCATAAATGTTCCTGGTCTTGTAGGAATTTCTATAAGTCTCTTAAATACACTGTTTGAACAAGGTACTATTCCTATTTTATTCTTACCCTTCTTCGTCTTCATAAGCACAATTGCATATAACTGCTTATTTGCAAGAAAAGGAAATGGCTGCTGCTGTCCTATTATCATAGGTGAAAGAAATGGTGCTATATGCATATCAAAATATTTCTCCAGCATTGCACCTTCATCATTAGACAGCTTATTAAAATTAATTATTCTTATCCCGGCTGTCTCAAGTTCTCCCATAAGCTGTTCATACACTCTGCCCTTTTTCTTCTCAAGCTCACTCACCTTATCAAGAATAGCTTTTACCTGCTCTTCGCTTGTCATTCCGGTTTTATTGTCTCTTTCCTTTTCCTGAAGCTGCATCTGCATCATAAGCGTTCCAACTCGTACCATAAAGAATTCATCCAGATTAGTCTGGTATATTGATGCAAATGTAAGTCTTTCCGCAAGTGGAACTTTAGGATTAGCTGCTTCATTTAACACTCTCTCATTAAATGCAAGCCATGACAGCTCCCTGTTTGTGTAACATACTCTCTGTGTTGTTTCTTTAGTGTTTATGCTCATTGCCCCGTTCTCCTTTTCCCGAAAATAGTCCAAAAACTTTTTCTTAATTTCTGTGAATTTCATATCATTCCTCATTTTTTCTTTTAACCACATCTTTTCTTTGGCAATAATTTTATTGTCACACTGGTATGTAAAATCCACTATCGGGGTTATGTAAAACATATGTAAAGTAATTGTAATAAAAACAGCCTCAAGGCATAAAAAAAGCAGCTTACGCTGCGAATGCTTTAAGGCTGTTTCTTATTATCTGCGCCTTATCCTCATCATCATGAATAATCATCGTCATTGGCTTCATAATGTTAAGACTAAATATTCCAAGTATCGACTTCGCATCTACCATTGTATGTCCGCTCACTAAATCAATGTCGCAGTCAAATCTTGATACAATATCTACAAACTTTCTCACCTTGTCTATGTTGTTTATAGCTACTTCCATATGATTACCACCTTTCTTCATTCATGGTTAATAGGCTTACATGTCAGGGAATCACAGCCATCCCCGTCTTTTGGCTGTCCACCCCTTCAATGCATACTTATAATAACCATATCATGTAAAAGGTGTAATCATATTCATGTATAATTCTTGTAAAATTCTAACTCCAGTAACCTAGTTCTACGCCTTTCTTGTATACACCAATTCCCTTTGAATAATATCCGTAACAGTTAAAATGTGTCCAGTCATATCTAAGCTGTTTTGATATATTACCCATTTTGAAATTTTCAAGGTCATCTGTTGTTACATCGAGTCCGCAGTCACTTAATCCATTCTGAATCATATATGTTCTTGTATTAAAAAAATGGTCTCCATATGCAAGTCTTAACGCTGCTTCCCATGATGTATCACCGATTCCCACATAATTGCCATCTGAGTCATATGCTCCCTGATAGCCATCAGCTGAGTCCGCAGGGTCATCAGTATCTCCCACTATAATATAATATTTACATCCTGAATTAAGGATAATATTATCATACTGCAGAATTAGCTGCTGATAATCATTTTCCCAGCCGCCATTACTTCCCATTTCAAGTATCAATATATCTTTAGCACTTCTTTCCTGTGATGCCCTTGTCATCGCCTGTGTTCTGGCAGAAATTGTAACTTTTTCCATACTAGAAGTTTCTGTTGGTTTCTCCGTTGAATTTTCAGTCACATTTTCTGTTGGTTTCTCCATTGGCTTTTCACCAGATGTTTGTGACTCTGTTTCTTTTATCACTGTGGAAGACTCTGTTCCTTTTTCACTCTCTGCTTTTATATCTGCCCTCTGTCTTGAATATTCAGCTGTTTCACTTTCATATATAACAACACTATTATCAGTAGAATTGTCATATGCTGCATATCCCTTTGTAAGTTTAATCTCAACCTGACCATCACCTGTATTTTTAACATCACACAAATAACCATTTATATACATATCACCCGGATAAGGATCATAATCAAATCCATATCCACTATAATTATCTGTTTCAAATACATTTCCATTTTCATCTATAATCTGAGCTATTGCCGAATCAGTCTCACTTATTGTAATATCCCTATCTATATAAACCTTTGTTCCACCAGCTCTAAAAGTAATCTGACTTGAATTTTCTCCTGATACTCCAAGATTATGAGTTGTTATCTTAGTCAGATTTTCTATTGTAACAGGTGTAGTCCACCCATATATATCAATGCCATTTACTTTTCCTTCAGTTGCACTTCCTGCTCCAGCCATCATACTATCCCCATAGCATGTTATTTCTCTCTTTTGTCCATCATACGAAATAAACTCATCTGTAAGCTGCCTTGGCGGAAGTTCAAAAGCTTTTTGATTTTCAGTTGATATCTCATTTTCAAAAAATTCTTCAACCACTTCCTGCTCTACCACTTCAGCACTCTCTTCCTGCGTTGTGTCCTCTTCTGTTGTTTCCTCTTCTGTAGTCTCTTGCACTGTAGTTTCCTGAATAGTTTTCGTCTCTACAGTTGTATTCTCCACAATATTTTTCTTTTTATTCTTACTATGCTTTACTTGCACAGCAATTACCGAAACAGTTATTAATGCTATAACTAAGACTGCAGCCAAGCATATAATTATATATTTTCTTCTATCTTTAGTACCTATTCTTAACATGTCTTTCATATAATTTCTGCCCTTTCTTTAGTTTTATATATTATTATACGAAACGAAGTTTAAATAAGTTTAAAAAAGAAAAACTTCCGCGAAATTATATCACAGAAGTTTCTCTTTGTCTATTATATTAATCTTGTTGCATAAACCATGACATCATACATCCACCATCTGCACCGACTTCAAGCACTTCCTCGATATTATCAGGCTTAATTCCTCCAATGGCAAACACTTTCACTGTGGGATTAACAGTATGAACTGCTCTACACACTTCTTCAAGAAAACTAAGCCCTGCGCCCATCTTCCCCGGTTTACACTGCGTCTCAAATATAGTTCCAAGCACAATCTGGTCTGCTCCTGCGCGGACAGCAATCACTGCCTCTTCCATACTGTGACACGATACACTCACACAATCAAGCCTTTTTAATACATCTGCCTGTTCATCACACATTTGTTTAAAATGTTCCATTGAAAAATGTACATTTCCACAGCCTGCATACTCTGCCGCGCTGATATCACTGTGAACAAACATTTTAACAGAAGCTTTCTTGCACATTACCTGTATGCGTCTTGCAAGTTTCCTGTAGTCCTGCCTGTCCATATCCTTTTCCCGAAGTATCATGGCATATGGGTGCAGTGCCACACATTTTTCAAGCTGCATAATGTACTCATTCATAGTACACTCTGCACCACCGCTGCCACTCACAAGGTGCTTGTTCGTTATACATATATATTTTCTATACATAAATGTATTCATTCACGACTGGCTGAAGCCCGCCATCCTCCATATCCTTATACATTCTGTCAAATGAACGGTTATCATTGATTTCAAACTGTTCATCTCCGGCATCACCATCTTTTTTTCCTGTATATTTAGATTCATGGTCACCGATTCCTGTTGAAACACCCGCTGAAACTTTAGTGGCACATATCTTGGTTATACCATTTCTAAACTGCGCACTCTCACGGCTTGAAACTGTTATTCCAACAAATGGAAGGAATAATCTGTACGCACAAAGTACCTGGCACAACTGCTTTTCACCGACATCTCTTGGATTAATCTTATCATTATTGATTATCGGGCGGAGTCTCGGACAGCTAAGACTCAGCTCTGCATGAGGGTATTTTCTGTTAAGATAATATACATGAAGTGCCGTTGCCAGTGCATCTTTTCTGAAATCATCAAGTCCTAACAATGCTGAAAATCCTGCACCTCTCATACCTGCCATAAGCGCTCTTTCCTGCGCATCGAATCTGTATGGCCATACTCTCTTATGTCCTAATAAATGTAATGTCTCATATTTGACAGGATTATATGTCTCCTGGAATACTGTTACATAATCAACACCGCACTCATGAAGATAGCGGTATTCATCCACATTTACAGGATATATCTCTATTCCGATATTCTTGAAATATTTTCTTGCTATCTTAACTGATTCGCCAATGTATTCAACGTCTGAATATTTTCTACTCTCTCCTGTCAGTATAAGAATTTCTTCCATTCCTGTATCAGCAATAACTTTCATCTCATGCTCAATTTCCTCAAATGAAAGTTTCTTTCTGTGAATGTTATTGTAGCAGTTGAATCCACAGTATATGCAGTAATTCTGACAGTAATTAGCTATATAGATAGGTGTAAATATATACACTGTATTGCCAAAATGTTTCTTAGTTTCATTCTCTGCCTTTCTTGCCATCTGCTCTAAGTAAGGTGCTGCAGCCGGCGAAAGCAATGCCTTAAAATCCTCAATATTGCAGGTATCTTTGCTTAAAGCCCTCTCAACATCTGCTGCTGTGTATGAATCATAATCAAACTCATCCATTGCCTTTAATACTTTGTCCTTAATATCTGAATCAATTATTTCCATGTCATCAAGATATTTCATGTAATCTGTTCTGAATGACGGATCCTGCTCCAACTTATGCTTTCTCTCTAACGCTGCTGGTGGAAGCTGGTCACTGTCTATAAAATATACCTGATTTTCTTCGTTCATTATTCTGCCTTCTTTTCTATTATGTTCTCATATTTCGTCAAGCAATACTTCCCCGAAGTTATGCTTCCGCTGAAATTATCCCGCCAGTATCTCTTGCAATGCACCTTTGGGATTGCTCTCCTCATTTAACGTAAGAATCCTGTCAATGGGTCAGATGCACTTCCACCTCTTGCAAGAACTCTTCCCATTCCTGTAAGATATGCGCTTCTTCCTGCCTCTATAGCCTTCTTAAACGCCTCTGCCATTGCCGGAACATTTCCTGCGGTCGCAATCGCTGTATTAGCCATAACCGCAGCAGCTCCCATCTCCATTGCCTCACATGCCTGCGAAGGCTTGCCAATTCCTGCATCCACGATAATTGGCAGATCAATCTCATCAATAAGTATCTGTATAAATGCTTTGGTTGAAAGTCCGTTATTGCTTCCAATCGGTGAGGCAAGCGGCATAACGCAGGCAGCTCCGGCATTCTGTAAATCTCTTGCCACATTCAGATCAGGATACATGTATGGCATTACAACAAATCCTTCCTTAGCAAGTATTTCTGTTGCTTTCACTGTCTCATAGTTATCTGGGAGAAGATACTTTGCATCATGCATAATCTCAATCTTCACAAAATCTCCACATCCCATCTCACGGCTGAGTCTCGCAATTCTTACCGCTTCCTCTGCATTTCTTGCTCCTGAAGTATTAGGAAGAAGTGTTACTCCCTTCGGTATGAAATCAAGAATATTCTCTTTATTCTCTGTATTGGCACGTCTAAGAGCAAGTGTGATAATTTCAGCACCGCCCTGCTCAACTGCCGCCTTAATAAGATTCACATTGTACTTTCCTGAACCTAATATGAATCTGCTGTTGAACTCGTGTCCTCCTAATATTAACTGATCTTCTTTCTTGTCCTGTGCCTTATTTTCCATCTTTGCTTCCTCCTGTTATCTGTGATTATGTTTAGGCTTTCGTATTTTGGACTTCCTCACGCTTTCCCACCGCTTTAAAGTCCAATCTGACTCTCTTACTCGTTCCTTTATGTCAGAACTGACCGCCACCGACAAAGTGCAATATTTCAATCACGTCTCCGTCTTCAATACTTACTTTATCAAAATCTTCCCTATGAATTATTTCCATATTCTTCTCAATTACAATACCTACCGGGTCATACCCAGCTTCTGTTACATAAGCAAGAAGTGTCTTTCCTGCAACTAGTGCAACATCCTGTTGTTCTCCATTAATCTGTACCATTGTGCCTCCTTTCCTTCTCTCCGCCATTCTTTGCGTTTGAATCTGTGCAAGCACACTTCAGCTTGCATGGCGTCTCCTCGCCTTTTTGCGCGAGCAACTCACACTCCAGGACTTCGTCCTGTCGTTGTCGCGGTGCTCCTCGAGAACCCATATAAATTTCACAGTTCGTGCAAGCACGACTGTGAAATTTCCATGTCTTCTCTCCTCGTTACTCGCGCAAAAAGAGACAGAGCCGCTTTCCAGCTGGCTCTGCCTCTAAAATTCACAATATGAACACGCCGGAAATCTATTATTACCGACGCCTGTTGTATGTCCGCCTGTATGAATTCTGTAAACTGATTCTAATCAATTCTCTTTGCTTCATACCTGCTGGTCTTGAAAAGTGGTGTCCCCAATTCAACGCCTTGATTAATATAACATATCACTGATAATTATTCAACTACCAGCTCTGCATATTGATGTCTGTGAGTTTTACTTCTTTATATTCCTGCCCTATGTATGCATATATCTGTTGTAACTCGTCATCGTCAAATTCTGCAGCCTTACCATTATACATGATATTAAGTGTGTAGCTGTCCTCCCCACTATTCTCTGCCTTTATATAGAATTCTGCCGGACCAAACATGGCTTCAAGTTCCCTTACAGCCTCCGTACACAGACTAGCAACATAATTATCATCAACCTCTATATCTTCATGTTCATCATAATTAAATGCCATCTCTGGATTATAGCCTTTTCTGGTTGCTTTCTCGCTCTCTAAAGGAGCAGTCACTTCATTTTCAGAACCCGATGTACCTCTTTCAATATGAACAGCTTTAGCCGTAACAGGTTCAGATTCATCTGACATTCTATCATCCACACCTGTCTGCTTATCGTTCCTGACATAACATGCACTAAGAACCAAAGCCATCGTGCAGACACATAACACACATAAAACTAAATGCATAGAATATAAGCATACACGCTTCATAACATCACCTCTGCTTATATTCTATGCCAATTTCACAATAAATCAATATTAATTTTCATTCCTCCAGGTCTCAACAACCCCTCCGATAAAGCCAGGGATAAGGCCAAAATATCCAACGAATGTAAACATCCATTCCATTCCCCTGAATGCAAATATGCTTACAATCGCCCACACTACGAAGCCGATTACACACCATGCAAGTGTGTTAAGAAGAAGAAACAGATATTCATATTTCTTTTCAGTTAAATGAGTATTTTTACAAATGTTCAGAAGCATTTTCATCGAAACCTCCCTTCGTATCAAGAGCAAATATTACCCATTCTGCAATGTTGGTTGCATGGTCTCCTATTCTCTCAAAATACTTGGCAACCATAAGAAGATCTGCAGCCTGCTCACCATTGGCTGAATCTGCCTGTATCATTGCAATAAGGTCATCTCTTACCTTTTCAAAAAGGTCATCTACCACATCATCATATGCTATAACTTTTCTTGCCTTGTCCATGTCCTTTTCAACATAAGCTTCAATACTTCTGATTAACATAAGCATTGTCTCAGAAGCCATCTGGTTGATATGCTCTAACTTCTTTATGTATGGCTGGTTGGCAAGTTTAATAGTTATCTCGCCGATATCTGCTGCCTGGTCACCAATTCTTTCCATATCAGTAACCATCTTTAAAGCTGCTGTAATTGTTCTTAAATCCTTAGCAACCGGCTGCTGCTGGATAAGAAGATTAAAGCAGATGCTCTCAATAGTCTTCTGCTCCCTGTCAATCTCCTCGTCCTGAATCATAACCTTTTTAGCAAGCTCTGCGTCCTGTTTTACAAGCGCATCAACTGCCTTTCGTATAGAATCTTCAATTGCAGAGCCCATCTTCATCATTTCTTTATTAAGTCTGTCAAGCTGTTCGTCAAATTTACTTCTCATCATCCAAACCTTCCTGTGATATAATCTTCTGTCCTCTTATCCTGAGGGTAAGAGAATATCTGCTTAGTGTCTCCAAACTCAACCATCTCTCCTACAAGGAAAAATGCTGTCTGATCCGAAACTCTCGTTGCCTGCTGCATATTATGTGTTACCACAATAACTGTGTATTTCTTCTTTAAGTCTTCCATAAGATCCTCTATCTTTGATGTTGATATGGGATCAAGAGCTGATGTAGGCTCATCCATAAGAAGTACCTCCGGCTGTACGGCAAGCGCTCTTGCAATGCAGATTCTCTGCTGCTGTCCACCCGAAAGACCCATGGCCGATTTCTTCAATCTGTCCTTAACCTCATCGAATATAGCTGCTCCACGAAGACTCTCCTCGACTATCTGGTCGAGTCTTTTCTTATCTCTTATACCGTGAACTCTTGGGCCATAAGCAATATTGTCATATATGCTCATCGGGAAAGGATTAGGCTGCTGGAATACCATTCCTACCTTCTTTCGAAGTATTGTAGTATCAACTGACGGGTCATATATATCCTCACCATCAAGAAGCACCTTGCCATCTATTCTTACACCGTCAACCAAGTCGTTCATACGGTTTAATGTCTTTAAAAATGTTGATTTACCGCAGCCAGATGGTCCGATAAATGCTGTCACTGCATTTTCCTGTATATCCATGTTCACATCCTTAAGGGCGTGATTCTCACCGTAATACAGGTTCAGATTTTCAACTTTAACTTTAATCTTATTACTCATATATTCCTCCCAATTAGTGCTTTTCGAGCTTCTTAGCGAGCCTCTTTGTACCAAAATTAATAAGAAGTACAATTACAAGAAGTACAACCGCTATGCCGAATGCCACCTCAAATTCACCCTTGCTTGCGCTTAAATAAAGCTGGATTGTAAGTGTTCCGCCCGAATGAAATATTTTCTCAAGAAATGCATCAAAAGTCTTTGGAAGAAGATGTGCACTTCCTGCTGTAAAAAGCAATGCTGCTGATTCACCAATAATTCTTCCTATTGCAAGGATTACTCCTGTTACAATTCCAGGCATTGCTGACGGAAGAAGAATTGTTCTGATTGTGTACCATTTACCTGCGCCTAAACCTACCGCTCCTGTTCTGAAGCTGTCAGGTACAGTCTTTAACGCTTCCTGTGTATTTCTTGTAACAAGCGGAAGCACCATTAATGTAAGTGTAAGAGAACCTGTCAGAAGTGAATATCCCATGTGACATAACTGTCCGAAGAAAAGCATACCAAACAGACCAAATATAATTGATGGAATTCCTGCAAGTGTCTCTGTTGCAAATATTATAACTGTAACAAGCTTTCCCGGCTTGGCGTACTCATTTAAATAAATCGCAGCACCTACACCGATTGGCGTTGTAATTATCATAGTAAGTAATATTATTATCAATGTGTTCAAAATATTACCGGCAATTCCCACAGTTCCATGAAGAATTGATGTAACACCTGTAAGAAATGCCCAGTTTACGCGTCTTGCGCCCTTAGCAAACACATATACAATAATTCCTAAAAGCAGGAGAACTGAAAATGCTGCACACACATATATCGCTGAGTATACTGCAATCTCTTCCGGATGCCTTTTCTTAGCTTTAAGATTATCCATTTGCTTTCTCCCCTTTCTTCTGCATTAAAGTAATTATCAGGTTAATAATCATTATGAAAATGTAAAGAACAAGTCCTACTGTGAAAAGAACCTGTCTGTGTACTCCATCTGCGTAACTCATCTCACTTACAATCTGTGTTGTAAGGAATCTGACTGAGTTGAATGGAAGCGGCAGATTTACTGAACCACCGGCTACCAGATTAATAGCCATTGCCTCACCTAAGGCTCTTCCTATACCTAAAACGATTCCTGTTATAATTCCTGACTTGGCTGCCGGAACTACAACCTTGAATATTGTCTGTATCTTAGTTGCACCAAGAGCAAGCGATGTTGCTCTTAAATTCATTGGAACTGCCCTGATTGCTGACGCGCTCATATTGATAACTGTTGGAAGTATCATAATTGCAAGCACCAGCACTGCAGCCAGGAGGTTGGCTCCTCCTGTGTACTGATGTGTTGTGGAATTCGCGAATACATGCTTTTCTAATTTATAAAGGAGGGGGTTTAATAGCATTAATCCGAGAAGTCCGTATATAACAGAAGGAATTGCTGCAAGCAGTTCAACTGCCGGCTGAACTACTGCTGCAAGTTTTTTTCCTGCTATCTCTGTCAAAAAAACTGCTGTTAATAATCCAATTGGAACACCGATAAGAATCGCAAGTGTTGTTCCTACAATTGAAGAAAGAATTATGTATACAATTCCATATGCAGGTGGTGTAGCCGTTGGTGCCCATACTGTTTTAAAGAGCAAATCTGCTATTCCGACACTTTTAAGACTCTCTGTTCCTTTTATGAACATATAGATAGTAATGGAGCAGACTGCCAGGATAGCTACTACCGCACATATAAGGAATATAAACCGTGCCACGCTTTCACTTGCATGCTTTGACTTTTTATTGCCTTTTAACGAACCATTTGCCGTTGCCTTAACAGCTTCTGGTGTTTTATTTATTTTGTTCATACCAACATTTATAACCTCTTCCATGTCAATCTCTCCATTCAGAATCTATATTTACCGGCTTACTCTGGGAGGATTAAACCAACTCCCTTGATAACCTTCTTACCAGCTTCAGACTTTACAAAGTTAAACCAAGTCTGAACAAGCTCACTCTGTGATGAAACAGAACCCTTAGTAGCCATTACAAATGGTCTTGAAAGTGTATACTTACCAGCCTTAATGTTATCCTCTGTTGCATCTACACCATCAAGCTTTAAAGCTGCAACTGTCTTATCAACTACATCTAATGAAACATATCCGATTGCACCTGGAGTTGCTGCTACCTTGGCAAGTACAGCACCTGTACTGTCAAGTTCCTGTGCATAAGCACATTTATTCTTAACTTCAAGAAGTTCCTCAAATGCTCCTCTTGTACCAGAAGCTGCCTCTCTGCCGATTACTACGATAGCTTCGTCTGAACCGCCGAGATCCTTCCAGTTAGTAATCTTACCTGTGTAGATATCTGTGAGCTGCTGCTTTGTTACATTAGTAACTTTGTTGTTCTTATCAGTAATCATTGCGATACCATCAATTGCTACGATGTTCTCCTCAATACCTGCTGACTTTTCTTTATCAGATAAAGCTCTTGAAGCGTTACCAATATCAACTGCTCCGGATGTTACTGACTCAATACCTGCGCCTGAACCTGTATATTCTGTTGTTACTGTTACATTAGGATATTCTTCCATGAATGCTTCCATGAGAGCACCACACATCTTTTCCATTGATGTACTTCCTGCTAACTGAATCTTTCCTGAAAGCTCCTTAGTTGTACCTCCGTTTGCTGAGCCATCTCCATTTGATGATGTACCTGTTCCACAGCCTGCTAATGCTGCAAGTCCTAATGTTGCTGTTAATGCAACTGTAAGTAACTTTTTAATTCCTTTTCTCATAACTTTCGTTACCTTCCTCGTTTTTTATTTGCAAGCATTAACAGAAGATTTTCGTAGGGGCTGGAATCAGTTTCCTGACCGAATGATATGTGAGTCGTCTCAAAAAAGAAAACCCTCTGCATCTGCTTGCAGAGGGTATGTTATCAATGTTATGTAAAATGCATAATCTCGTGTTCGTAAAGTTTTTGTAAAATGTATGTGATTATCTCAAAGTCTTTCTGAATATTATTATAAAATACACCGTTCCTATAATAGATGTAAATGCCCACGCACTCGCATACACAAGATAGAGTGACATCAGCGTATGTATACTTGCAAATATTGTACACACCCACACGATTCTGAACACAACAGAACCCATTATTACTATTATTGTAGGTATAACGCTTCTGCCAAGTCCTCTTGCTCCCGCTGCCGCATTATCCATAAATGCGGATATAAAATAAGAGCATCCCATTATTCCAAGTCTTATTGAGCCATAATGCAATACATCTGGATCACTTGTAAACAGACTAAGAAACTGTGTCCTGAAAACTACAAGCAATGCACCAAGCACTGCTCCTATAAGAAATGAATACATCTGTGTAACAAGATATGCTTTCTTAATTCTGTCACGCTTTCTTGCTCCTAGATTCTGCGCTATAAAGCTTGTACATGCAGTATAGAATGCCGCCATCATATCATACACAATGTTATCAGCATTAGCCGCAGCCGAATTGCCCTCAACAACTACATGGTCAAATGAATTGACTGCCGACTGTATATAGAGATTGGCAACTGCAAAAAGTGAATACTGTACTGCTGCAGGCAAGCCAATCTTTAACACTCTCGCTGCTATATGCGAATCCATTCCTATATTTCTTATATAAAGCCCGTAATCCCTGCCACAACCAAACAGGAATTTAAGTATCAGAAATGCTGATATATACTGCGATATTATACTTGCCAGTGCAACACCGACAACCCCAAGCCTGCATACTATTACAAAGAACAGATTAAGTACCACATTAATTATCCCCGCTGTAATAAGATACATAAGCGGTCTTTTAGTATCTCCAACTGCACTTAACACGGCATTACCATAGTTATACATGGCAAGTGCCGGTGAACCAAGAAGATATATTGTAAGATATATAACTGCACCATCTATCAGTTCTTTCTTAGTTCCTATAAGATTCAGCACCGGTCTTGAAAGGAACAGTCCTGACAAAAGCAGCAGCAGTCCCGCAATCATGCATATTACAATTGAAGTGTGGACTGCTTTCTTTACATTTGCACTATTCTTAGCCCCCACAAACAGCGCTACCACAGCGTTGACACCACCTGCAAGTCCTAGCAGGATGCCGGTTGTCAATGTAACAATTATACTCGTAGAACCTACTGCACCAAGCGCCAGTGGTCCAACAAATTTACCAACTACCGCCACATCACACAGGTTGAACATAACCTGCAGTACATTTGACAACATAAGCGGCACTGAATACATTAATATTTTCTTTGGCAGGAACCCTGTCGTCATATCTATTTCATTTGATTTCATAACCTTATCTTAAACCCTTTAAATAATCCTTCTGCTCTGGTGTAATGCGGTAACTCTCTACTGCCTTCTGTATTGACTTTCTGTGTACCCATTCAGAAAGTCTGTGTTCCTGTATATAAGGAATCGCAGCATCCCACTGTTTAGCAAGCGCTGTAGCCATAAACCATGCAATCATCATATTTACATAGTACTCCTCTGACTTAACACCTGCAACAAGCTGTATATATTCTTCCTTAAAATCCTCATCAAGAAACAGGCGCATCATAACGCCCATTCCGTATCTTTTAACATATGTGGCATCTGTTGCAATCCAATTCTTAGCTCTCACAAGAATATCTTCTTTATTCTTATCAAAACATTTTGGAAGCGATGAATCACAAGTTGCCCAGTTATCAATATATGGCAGAAACTTCTCTGTTTCACTGATACATTTATCATAATCCTTAATCTGTGCAATCAGCATCATATGAAGATTATTTTCTTCATAATACTTATGTGGCAGCTCCGTCATAAACTGTTCCGCCTCCTCTGTCTTAGAGAATTTCTTTGCAAATGCTCTTAAAACCGGGGTTCTTACTCCTATAACAGCCTCTTTATCTACCCCCGGCATAAGGCTGCTGTGAAAATCCCTGTACGCCGTATCCTGTAACTTAAACAGTTCTTCCTGCAAATGTGTCATTATTCCCCTCCTATGTGAGCTAGCTCATCGCCGCGGGTTGCGCGAGCAGCTCATACTCCAGAACTTCGTTCTGTCGTTGTCGCGGTGCTCCTCGTAAAGCCATACAAAGTTCCCAGTCCGTGCAAGCACGGCTGTAAACTTTCCATGGCTTCTCTCATCGCTACTCGCGCAAAAAAAATGGAAGCATAATCTGCTTCCACTTCCTAGATAGTAGCGAGAGAGGGATTTGAACCCACGACACCACGGGTATGAACCGTGTGCTCTAGCCAACTGAGCTATCTCGCCATAATATTTACTGAATGTCTTAAAAGAAATGGGGCCTACAGGGCTCGAACCTGTGACCCTCTGCTTGTAAGGCAGATGCTCTCCCAGCTGAGCTAAGACCCCACATTCAGAACAATTCGCTTGATTTCTCTCGCAAACTGCTCTGCTATTATAATATTAAAACTTGATATATGTCAAGCACTTTTTTGACTTTTTTCAAAACTTTTTTCACAAAATTTTAATTAGAACAAATATCTCGTCCACAACAGGAAATTCTTAATCAGCTTCATTCTGCGTTCTCTCTTAGGCGTAAGCGCTACAGGCTGCACATTATATGGATTGTCGTATGTGCCATCAGCATTAGCCTTTCTTGCACTATGCTCATACGTCTGCATGGCACCTCCAAGCTGTTCATTAATCTCCTTGCTATCAATAACAAGCATAAGCTCTGTATCAAGATACACGCTTCTCATATCAATATTAAATGAGCCAACCACCGATATATCATCATCTATAAGAACCGACTTTCCGTGGTATGAATATCCGCCTTCATATTCCCACACTTCAAGCCCTGTGCCAAGCACCTTATCCTTATGCGCATAATAATCTGCTGATCCAAATGGATTGCCATTATTGCCTACCGAATTAGTCATCAGTGACACATTTTCAACAGAATCGCATACCTTCTTTAATCCGTCATACATATACTCATTGCAGATAATATAAGGCGTATGTATCTTAACCTGCGAATCCGCCTGCTCCATGAGCTTCGTGAGCTGATACCACACTACTGGCTTTTTCGCGCCACATTCTATCGGATTGCTAAGAAGTGCTATATTGCTGACCTCAACTGTTTCATCTGTATAATCAGTGTCAGTCAGGTAATCTTTGTTATCTGCATAATAAATGTTGTAATTATCAAGCAGTTCTTTCCTTGCCGCCTTGACCTTCTTATTGCCTGCACATTTGTTATTCTTTAAAAATGCTTTGCTCTCCTTATAGTTCCAGACACTCTCATAATAAGCAAGAACATCATTCACAGAGCTGGTTTCATCAGGACTTTCGCAGTACACAAGCACATCTCTGTCGTAATTCTTATGTCCCGGATATGCTCCCAGAAAATAGTTAAATGTATTTCTTCCACCAAGTATATAATTAGTCCTGTCGGCTATGACATATTTGTCATGAAGCCTTCCCATTGACTGCCACGGCTTAAAAGGATTCACCTTATTGTATATCTTCACATTCACATTGTCTGATGACGCAAGTGCATTAAAATCAGGATTGCCCTTCATCTTGGTAAAACCGGATACCCCGTCAACTATAACATTGACCGATACACCTCTGTCTGCAGCATCAATAAGCGCTCCAAGCATCAGCTTTCCGCTGTCATCTGACCTGAAGTCAAATGTTGAGAGTATAATCTCACTCTTTGCATTGCTTATCATTCTTATCCGCTCTTTAAGCGCCTCGTCATTATCCTCAATAATGCGCGCCCGCTCGGCACTTGTTCTCTCTTTCCATATGCCCTGCTCATCAAGCTGTTTAATCTCATCAGCAGTAAGCTCTGGCTGTTTGTGGTAACTTATCAGGGCGCAGGCTACGATTGCGGCAATAAGCACCACAAGCAGTATCACTGCCCCAAGAATTATTCTCTTCATAAGTTTTCTCCTATTGTAAGACTTCACAACAATACTCCTTAAATATCCATCTATCCTCATCACTGCCCGCGCAGTAAAGGCGTGCTGTATATACATAATTATATATACAGCACGCCTCTTATGACATTAAATATTTATGAAGAATTATAAATTATCTGATATAGTTGGTCTTAATCTTATTCTCACCCTGTGGAAGCTCAATTCCAGCCTTCTTTGCTGCGTCTACTGACTTAACAAGCCATGCAAAATTCTGACCTAAAAGTCTCATTGTCTGCATGCCCTCCTCGTCCTTAACAACTTCGTCTGGTGTATTGCCATGTACTATATTCCAGTAGTTGGATGACACAACCGGCATCTGGTTAATCTGGAAATACTTATTCAACACATCAACAGTTGATGTTGTTCCACCACGGCGGGCAGATGCGATTGAAGAACCACATTTGTAACGAAGCTCATTGCCATATGTACCAAATAATCTGTCGAGGAACATCATTATCTCTCCTGTTGGAGAAGCATAGTAAACAGGTGAACCAACTATAAGTCCGTCTGCATCAGTTATCTTAGCGCCAACTTCCTTGACAACTGCGTCAAGCTCGCCCTTTACAACTCTGCTTCCAACTGCAACTATCTCAGTCTCAATTCCCTGTGCCTCTAATTCCTTAGCAACAACAGAAAGCGCTGTATATGTACAGCCCGCATCTCTTCTGCTGCCATTAACTAATACAACCTTCATGTTATAACACCTCCAAATTATTAATTAAACATTAATCTCTGCCTTCATGCCAAGCTCTTCCTTATTAGAATCAAGAATAGGCTTGATAACATTAGCAAGATACTCATCAACCTGTTCCTTAGAACGGCCAACATACTTCATAGGATCAAGCTTTGACTGTAACTCTTCAAGAGTAACACCGAACATTGGCTCTGCTGCAATAAGTTCAAGAAGGTTATTATCAAGACCTTCCTGCTTAACTCTCTTTCCTGCTATCATAGAAAGCTCTCTGATTTTCTCATGAAGCTCCTGTCTGTCTCCACCAGCCTTAACAGCGTCCATCATAATATTCTCAGTTGCCATGAATGGAAGCTCTGCCATCATATGTTTGATGATAACCTTGTCATATACAACAAGTCCGTCAACAACATTCAAGTAGAGGTCAAGGATTCCGTCAACAGCGAGAAAACCTTCTGGAACTGACATTCTCTTATTAGCTGAATCATCAAGTGTTCTCTCAAACCACTGTGTAGATGAAACAATAGCAGGGTTAAGTGCATCACTTATAACGAAATCTGCAAGTGAAGCCATACGCTCACTTCTCATAGGATTGCGCTTGTAAGCCATAGCTGATGAACCAATCTGTGACTTTTCAAATGGCTCTTCAACTTCCTTAAGGTGCTGTAATAATCTGATATCATTAGAAAACTTGTGTGCGCTCGCAGCAATTCCTGCAAGTACATTAAGCACTCTTGTATCAACTTTTCTTGAATATGTCTGTCCTGAAACTGGAACACATGCGTCAAATCCCATCTTTTCTGCAATCTTTCCGTCAATCTGGCGTATCTTATCCTGATCTCCATTGAAAAGTTCAAGGAAAGAAGCCTGTGTACCTGTTGTACCCTTGCAGCCTAAAAGCTTCATTGTAGAGAGTACATAATCAAGGTCTTCAAGGTCCATAACTAATTCATTGAGCCATAATGTAGCTCTCTTACCAACTGTAGTTGGCTGTGCTGGCTGAAAATGTGTGAAAGCCAGTGTAGGCTGTGCCTTATATTTATCTGCGAACTTAGAAAGCTCATCAATAACATTAACAAGCTTCTTACGAACAAGCTTTAAGCCTTCTGTCATGATGATGATATCAGTATTATCACCAACATAGCATGAAGTTGCTCCAAGATGTATGATACCTTTAGCCTTAGGGCACTGAAGTCCGTAAGCATATACATGAGACATAACATCATGTCTTACTTCCTTCTCTCGTCTCTTGGCATCCTCATAGTTAATATCATCCTTGTGAGCCTTTAACTCATCAATCTGCTCCTGTGTAATAGGAAGTCCAAGTTCATGCTCTGTCTCTGCTAATGCAATCCAGAGTCTTCTCCATGTCTTAAACTTCATGTCAGGAGAGAAAATGTACTGCATTTCCTTGCTTGCGTATCTTTCTGCAAGTGGTGTCTGATATCTGTCGTTCATCTCGTATCCGCCTTTCATATATCAATTCTAAGTATGCCATCATCCAGACCGCATACAAGTTAAGTATATCATAGCAGGCTTGTGTTTGCAATTTATGACTTTATTTTAAATTCTTTATACCGCTTGTGATTCTCTTTAATATTCCTATAAAATAAGATTCCCCCACATGTAATTCCAATTACTGCAATTATTACCCCATTAAATTGATTTCCTGTTCTGTTCCAATTTTCTGATACAAGCAACGGGGTTACTACAGATACATAGTATAAATTGCTAAATCCTATTATATACAATATGTGTGTAATTGTTAAAGCAAAGGATATTATCAGCGAATGCATATAATCAAAAATATCTGAAATCAAAACTATAATAGCTGAAATTGCAACCATTATAATATACTTCCATATCATGATTACAGCTATATATTGTCCTAACGACATTGGAATCTTTATAGCTCCAAACATAGGATAATCCTGTATTAACATTGTATAATCTTTAACGCCATACATATGAGTAACATTTACAATATCAGGTATAAATATAATTCCCCAGACTATTGCCACAACAATACATGTTGAACATGCCTTTATTAATATCCTCTTGCCACGCCCATATGCTGCAGAACGAATTAATGCTGTCACATTCTGCCTTTTATCATCAGACATAATACCATGTAATAAAAAAGCCAGACTCATAACCCCGATTAACGCATATTTGCTTTCATGATCATACAGTCTTTTTCCAAACATATCTTCGACAATATATGGTTTGACAACTGTTCCATTTATATCTTTTTTCTTAAGTTCTTCCAAATTATTAATATTTCTATATATTTCATCAAGACCAGTCTTATATAAAGCTGCCTGCTTATTTGCTTCATCAAAATCTGCTTTACTGTACTCTCCTGATTCCATATCAAATGAATTTGAAATATCAATTAACCTGTTATCCCAGTATTCTTTTTCTTCTGCGTATTTATTTACTATGCAATATAATTCTTCCGATAATTGCATTCCTTCTGCTTCATTATAATAGTTTGTTGCAATTATCATATTCTCGTCATATATATACCCTCTTTTTATACCACTGATACTTACAATATATATAACAAATAATACAACTACTATGCCCTTTCTTACCCAGAGTATTTTATATAACTCCATAATAATAAGAGGCATTTGTGCAACGCATTTCTGCCAGATAGTATTAATTCTGGCACTTATATTATCAAATATACTTCTTTTCCTTGATGCCTTAATAATGCAGGATTCCAATATACCAATCGCAGAAAATAAAATTATGCCAATAATACATATAACAATTATATAATATATCCGGTCTGTTATAATTCCACATAATCTAACATTTGCATAATTAGTCAGCGTATGCTCCGGTAAAATCATACTCCATATGTTAATATTCTTAAGGAACACGAATGAACTTTTACTTGAAATCTTTGTATACAGAATATATTCTGTCAAAAATCCAATTACTACAATCCCCATTCCTATAGACACATTGCTAAATATACCAGCTATAATCCAAGCCAGTAATCCTGTTAAAAAAAATGCTAACGCAGAAAGTAAAATCATATATAAAACAAAAACAGCTTTAGTATGTGTAAAACTTGTTGTTGAAAACGTATGCCAGCTCTGTAAAGAATTCCCCAAAAATCCAAGTCCACCATATATGTAAAATGCAACAGAATATACACACATATATACAAACAGAGTACTCAAAATACTTATAACAGCAAGCGTAATAATTCTTTGTACTGAAAGCGCTATTCTTCCATGTCTGGATGCATATATCATATATATCAATCCGTTCTTTCTGTCATCAAAAAAACGAAATGCGCTAATCATAACAGCTATAATAATCAATATATTAATATATGAACTTGCTGATGTAACTGCTTCTATTGCAGCACTGTTATCCGGATTAACAGATACATTATATAATTTTTTTATATCATATTTCGACTTTAAAATATTAATATGTGCAAATGATGATTTATCCGAATATATGCCTGACCGAAGCATTGTATCTGCCTGCGCAATATATTTATCTAAATCTTCATAATATCCATTAACATATTCAATATTCTGATCATACAGCTTAAGAGCTGCCTTTATTTCATCAGAATTATCTAAATATTCGTCCAGTAATTTTTCCTCATTCAATTCGATAAAATAGTCATAAATTTCTGGAGCAGTTTCCCGATATCTATTTATTTTTTCTTCGTATCTCCCCGCATCATATACTTCTTTATCAGTATCTTTAAGGACTTTCCATTCCGCCATATTCAGTATCATATATACTTTTGCTTTTGCCTTAAAGCTTGCTGTTTTTTTATCCATCGTTGCACAATTATTATAATAATCTTTTAACATTTGATTATAATACATATAAATTGTTTTAGTTGAATAAGTATTGTTATCTATTACTGTTGTATTATTAAATTGATAAAATACAATAATAGAGACAACGGAAACAATCAATATAATTATAGCAAACCTTTTGTCTAACAGTCTTTTAAATTCCACCATACATAATTGCCCCATTATTGCATGAATTTTCCATTATACATTAATTCCCAACTTTTACTTTCAGAGAGTATTTCGTCCTTTCTCAACATAACCATCAAAAGACTAATTTCATTAACATCTCTTACATCTTCTCCCTTCCCCACAAACTCATCATATGCTGTTTCAGAATCGTTTGTACTCATTATTATATACCTTTCATCACATGCTGTAAGATTAGCATATCCATTATATTCTTTTTGATATATTATCTTTGCATCATTATCAAGAATACATAATTCTCCACTTTGTCCTGAAGATAACGCTCTGTTAATATATATATAATTGTCATCACATTGCAAATCATATGCCATTGTATCTGGCAGGTCATATATCTTTTCTTTTTCCCCTGTTTTTATATTGTATCTGAATAACGCGGCTTCTATATCAAGTTTATCTGAGCTAAGTTCGTCTATATAATATATATATTTTGTGTTTACAGCATAGCCTTTAATACTTGCATACTCATTTCCTTCAATTCTTTTATTGCAATCTCTTGGTGCATATGATTTCATTAGTTCTGTCAGATTCTCCCCCTGTGTACAATATATAGTATATATGAACATATCATCATTCTCATCATATGAACATGTTTTAATATACAATGTATCTTTTACTGCCTGTATATCGCAATCAAAATCTTTTAAATAACTGTTCTGCGCTGCTGATTTTTCATAACTCATAATCTTTTCTGTCTTATTTGTTTTAAGATCTGTCCTGTATAACACAATTTCAATTGTCTGAGATTCTATTGAAACTGTTCTTTTCCCCCAGCTATACACAGCATTTTTAAATATACACAAATCATTTGTTCCGCCCCCATATGGAACATATTCCGGATTATCATTAATTACACAATATTCCTTTTTGTCATGTCCATTTTCATCAAAGGATATCAGCTTAGTTCCAGATGTATCATCATATGAAATCATATATAGTCTATGCTTGTAATAAACAAATCCACCATCATTCTCTCCTCCTGCATCAAAATATGCTTCACACTCAACATTATTATGTTTACAATCTATCTTGCTGCATAACGGCGTAACTGTCTCAGAATTAACATCATAATAATATAATATTTTTCCATAAGCATTCTCTTCTGAATTGCTTGTTTTGTCTTTCGAATCATCCTGATAATATTTAGAATTAATCATATTATCACTCTTAACACTATAATTTCTCGCAAAATAATATCCGTCTTCCGCTACCGCTATCTTATGATTATCTTTTATATAATACTGAAAGTCATTACTATTATATACAAAGTCCGGAAATTTATTTTCATAAGTAACAGTTGTAACTTCCTCTCCAGAATAATTTTTCCCACATGCTGATAAAGCACATGCTGATAATATCATAATCGCCACCAGTGTTTTTTTCATAACTATCCTCCCATATCTTATATAATCCCACTTGATAGCTGCATTATAGATGTAAGTATTATTCCAAGAAAAACACATAATTCTACAACCAAAATAACAGCCACTACATATATTCCATTACTTTTTGCGCCTTGTTTTTATACCTGTACTTTATTATAGCATACAATGTTTTATTTAATCAATTCAATACTGCATATCTTTATTTTAAATTCTTCATCCCTCTTGTGATTCTCATTGTTCCTACACTTAATACAAGACATATTACCAGCTTTACAATATACTGCATAATCATATACTGGCGTATCGTAACATGTAACATCAGCCATCTGGCAACACCTGCTGAGTACAGCCCCCTGCCAAGTTTATCTCCCATAAATGTAAGACTCACAAGAGGCGCATTAAGATATGGCATTCCATATATGTGCCGCATCCATAAGAATTCCATTCCACATACAACAACAGACATTATAACTGCTATTATTATGCAGGATAAATATTTATTGCATTTCATTTTATTTCGTCCAAGTGCGGTACTCCGTTCAAAAAGTATCATTCCACTGGCACCTTCAAGCAAACCGCTGTCTGCTGCCATAAGCATCAGTCCACATATCAGTGAAAGACTTACCATTATCCGGCGGTACATTCCCTTTTCTCCTGATATTACCTCATATCCCCTGTCTGATATCATCCATGCCTTAACGCCAAAAATCTCATCAATATGTCCGATATATTCAATCTTATCTGCATATTCCCTGCGGCTTTCAATCAGCTTTAATAACTGCTGCTGCTTTGTTTTAAGATTAATATAGGTCTGGATATCTATATCCTCATCCCTTGTCATAATGTCACCATAGCTGTCTATCTCAGACTGCAGCTCATCCCGCTGCCTGTAAAGGTCATCCAGATAATTCTGAAAATATGTATAGTCCGTTCCTCCATGTTCTGCATATTCCCTGTCCATATATTTATTGTCATCCGTGTAATAATACTGACCTGTCTGGCAGACATATGCCGTCACTATAAGCATTACCACAACAACCCAGCCACAATGGGTTGTGAATATGAATTTGTGCATTTCCTTTACCAACAAGGGAAGCCTTGCAAGAATCTTCTGACAGCCGCCTGACACCCAGTCTGTGAACCGTTTTACAAATGTTGTATTTTTATGAGGTTTCATTGTTTCCGATACATTTACAGCAATATACGCCATTATGCATGCACATATCATATGCACGAACAGAACCACCGAAAACACAGGAAATACATATGTTCCCACACCCCAATTTCTGTATGATGAAAATGTTGCATTTATATTTATAATGTTAATTATATTAATATAATGCAGCCAGTTGAATACGCTGTGAATATCTATATGCGAATATATAAACTGCTCCACAGCCGCAAATATAAGCATTGTAACCAGCGCATACACACGATTACGGAATATGACAAACACAGCCCATATAATGATGCACAGAGCAATTATGCAAAGCATCGACACCAGATATAAAACCACCACATATTTTATCTTACTCCACGGGTAGGTAAATTTTCCAAATGCTTCGATTGTCTGTATCGGATTGCTTAAGTCTTTAAAGCCTCCTCCCTGAAGCATTGCTGCAATAAATGTAGACCAGTATATCAAAGTATGTGTAAAAGCACCTGCCACTGCAAGAACACCTGTCTGCTTTACTGCATACAATGCCCTTCCATTAGCACAGCTATAAGTAATGCTCCACATGCCATTGTCCCGCTGTGCAAACATATCATATATAACAAACATCATCACAATCATAGTAAAGAAATACTGATAATAATATGCTGTATGTGCCTGTACACCTTTATACTCATCGTCCGGTAAAACAACATCTTTTACACGCTCGAAATCCTTTGCTGTCTGCAAAATATTGGCATATGAAAAGCTTCCTGCTTTATTGAATATACTGTATTTCTTAAGTTTTTCAGCATTGTCCGTTATTGCAGACACTTCATCGGGATATTCTTCAATATAAGCAGTATGCGCTGCATTTTCCCTATATAATATATCTGCGTCTTTTACAGGCTTATTTCCATACAGAAAAAACACAATATTCACTGTGGCTGCCAGTAACAGTAATATTATTCTTTTGTAATTGATAATTCTCCTAAGTTCTTGCATATTCTCCCCTATACGCTGCTCATAATTTATATATATCTATTCTGTTTATGTTATAATCTGATGTACTCTCCATCCTGTAATAATCAGTATTTTCAGCACCATCAATATAATGAACATCCACCTTCACAATTATTTTATTAATATCATCAATTGCTCTCTGGATTTCAATATCACCCGGCTGCATATAATTATGAGATATTTGGTCAGACATTGGAAATTCATTTAAAATTATTAACTTTAATTTATCTTCATCATTCCCATAAACTGTTTTTGATTCACCTTTTATCTTCATTTGTTTTTTAGCATATTTATTTTCATTTATATCATAATCATCAAATATACATGATGCATTATATGCCGTAAAATCTAAGCTTTTTATATTTGTATCCTTATATAACGATGGCCAGTCTATAATATTAACAACAATATATGCTCCCTCACCTTTTTCTCCCAAACCATTACCTAACTTCACAGGATTTACCATATAGGTTCCAATAAATATCCCTTCAATATTGTCTTTTTGCAATATTGGGTATGTTATATCCAGTTTAAGACCTCTTTCTGCTATATAATCCATTCCTTCTATAACCAATGCTTCTGATTCAGATACTTCTGATTCAATAGTAGCCTCCGTTTGTACCTGTAATTTGTTTTTCTTTACATAACACTCAGATAATATAAACATAACACATAATATTAAGCATAATTTACATAATACCTGCCAAGATGTCTTTTTATGATTTGTCATTCAAACACCTGCTTCCACTCTCCACCTGTCTCTATGTTATCTTTTCCCATATACATAAGACCTTCTGCATCATTCATATTCTTATAGAACAGATATCTGTCATCGCCAAAATACAGTGCAAGCGCATCCGGACACAATATCTCATTAATCACATTTCCATCCTTATCAAGAATTATGTATCTGTTTTCTGAAAAGCCATATAATTCCCACAGATAATAACAGTACTTATGATTATTAAGATAAATGTATTTTCCATCTGATGAGACACTGCACATATCACATTTATCTGTTGATTCCCATATTTTTTGCGATGTATCACTTCCGATATTTACTCTGTAAAGTCCCTCTTCGGTAACAAAATAATATAATGCACCATCCACAACATAATAATCATTGATGTTCTCGTCACTCACTTCTTCTACTACATCATTACTGCATGAATAGCTGAATAGTCCACGGCTGTGTACATTAGTAGATTCGTCTGATATAGAATCTGCTTCCCTCACCGTAAAAAATATCTTATCTCCAAAAGCTTTTGCATTGGTTATAGAAATTCCTTTGCCTTTAACTGTGTATACAGTCGTCTTATCTCCTGTTGCCAGTGATACTTTCATTATGCTTCTGGCTGTTTCCTGCTCATTCATAAGTCCACCAGTTTCATATACAAAAGCGTATTCTCCCTGAAACACGGCACTAATTGAATCTACCCCATCGTTTGGCATCAGCTCTGCTATTGTCTCTCTTGTTGTACCGCTTTTATCCATACGGCATAATTCAGCAATGCCATTAGACAGTCCAAAATAATAAATGTAGTCCCTGTAATAATATATACTCCGCAGCGCTGCACCATTTCCAAAAAAAGCATTACACTCCGAAGTCTTATGATTGCATTCGGGCTTTGCACACACAGCAATAACATCATTGGTTTCAAGATTTAAAAATAGAAGCATCTGTTCAAAATTCATATAGTAATATCCGCCTTCAACCGACGCCAGATCATACCATCCATCTGTATCCCAGTAATTCTGGAAATCACTGTCTCCCGTAACTCCTGAAAGACTTGCATAATCCATGCCTTTTTCTGCTTCTTTATTCTTGTGAAGTAATATATAGAGCATACTTACAATAAAAATCGTCATAAAGAATATAACTGGGATTATTATTTTTATATATTTTCTTTTCATAAAATTCTCCGTATAAAAAAACTCCGAGTGTATTTTATAATACACTCGGAAAAATATTATTATATTTATCTCATAGTGTTAGCGTATATAGTATTGGAGCCGCCATCATTAGAGTAAACTGAAAAATTAGCACACGCATATTTATATACCCCTGACACATAATCTGATGTATATGTAGAATTACTTTGTTTTCTTGAATCTTTCTAATGCCTTAGGTGCTTTAGGTTCATATGCAAACATACAAGATGCAGAATTAGCTTCCAATTTTAAAACTGTATCTAATACCTTCACAACCTTTTGTGCCTTATTTTTTTCAAAATATACCTCCTCGTATACTACATACTAATAAAACGACGCTTTATTTAATCTTTTATTATCATGTTTATTTAATTAAGTCAATATCATATGCTTGAAATGACTTATTTCATGTCTGAAATGACATCATATCTCAAAATACACATTTATTTTAATCAAGTAATAAGTTATAATTATAATAATTTTATTTATGGAGATTGGATAATGAATATATTTATATGTGATGATGACAATCTGATCTGCAATCAGATTAAATCTCTATGTGAGAAATACTATATAGAACATAAGATAAATCAGCCTGATATTTATACTTTTCACTCTGGTGAAGACATGCTAGCTTCCAGTATCAGACCTGATATTGTCTATCTAGATATACAGATGTCTGGTATGGACGGCATTACTGTTGGTAATACCCTTCTAAAATCCTATCCAGCAGCAATAATAATTATTGTTACTTCTTTTCCGGAATATCTTGATGATGCTATGCGTTTCCATGTATTCAGATATATTTCAAAGCCTCTTGAAGAAAAACGTTTTATGCGTAATTTCGAAGATGCCATATCTGAATATAACTCTATTGGCGGTCGTATTATCATTAAATGTCAGGGTGCAAACTATACGATATCCGTAAAAGATGTCATTATGGCTGAAGTTAATCCTCATTGCCGCAATGTTACAATCTACACGACTTCTAATAAATATACTACTACCCAGACTCTGGCCGTCATTAAATCAATGCTTCCATCTGGCAGTTTTTATCAGTGTCATCGCTGTTATATTGTAAATATGAATTACATTTTGTCCTATACAACAAACAAGATATATTTAGAAAATAATCTCTGTGCAGATATTGCCATGCGTAAATTCAATACTTTCTATCAGAATTACTCAGCATATCTTACAACTATCCGTTAAATCAGGAAGGAAATACACATGAATCCAATATGCTATTATTTATTCGTATATGCCATAGAAGCTATTATATTATGGCTGTATTGCAACCGCTTATTTGAAGCTAAAAGAAATACATTTTTATCTTTTCTTATCACAATCTGTTTCTTTTTATTACTTATTCCAGTCTCATTTTTAGGAAATGCAGCCATTAATATATTTTTTTCTCTCATTATTTACTTTATCTGTATTGTGTTAAATTACAATATAAAGATATACCCTGCTGTTTTTCATGCTCTTGCTTTAACAATAATTATGGCACTGTCTGAAGGGCTTATTGCTGCCCTTCCTCACATCAGCATATATTTATACCGCGAAAATAACATTTATAATAGCTCTGGCTTAACATTCGTTATCTTAAGTAAATCTGTCTATCTTCTGGTTTCTCAATTTGTGACCAGAATATTTGATAAACAGATATATTATTTAAAAGATGATAAGCCTCAAAAAAGCATTCTAATGCTGCATTTAATTCCAGTTATCTCAACCGTTATCACATTATTACTTGGTTCTATATGTATTAATGCAAATATATCTTATTCAACTAATATTATTATATTTATTTGCTTAACACTCCTTTTGCTAATCAATATCCTGACATTCTATCTGCAGCAGGACATTTCAAAGAAAAATGTCGAATATGCAAGATTACAGATTGAATTGCAAAAGGAAAATGATACCGTCGAATATTATAGATATATTCAGGAAAATAATGAAAAGCAGCATATTCTTATCCATGATATTAAGAATCATCTTAACACAATTAATAATCTTAATGACGGAAATCACACAGAAAAAATATCTCAATATATTAATAATATTCTCGGCAGCGAAGCGTTAAAAAAATCTAAAAGATACTGTAACATTGATATACTCAACATTATTATTTCAAGATATGCCGAAAAATGTAGTAATTGTAATATAAATTTTGAGGCAGATATCCGTTCAAATACTCTCGGATACCTGCCTTCTGAGGATTATACTTCTATATTCTGTAATCTGCTTGATAATGCCATTGAATCTGCATTACATTGCGATGAGCCTTACATAGATTGTAATGTATCTCTAATAAGAGGCGGAAATGCTGACCTTATAAGCATTGCTAATTCCTGTGATGCCTCTCCGTTAGGCTCTGATGGCAGACTCCACTCTGGAAAGCATAATAACCACCTTCATGGTTATGGTCTTAAAAGCGTGAAACGAATAGCTGATAAATATAATGGTCTGCTAAATTATACTTATTCAGATGAAAAGCATGAATTCCGCATAGTTGTTATGCTTGAACACCCACAATGAATATTAAAGAGGTTTAATCCTCTTTAATATTCCCCTTCTCAACATTAGGTTTTATAAGCTTCTCATAAGAATATTTCCACAGCTCTTCAGAACCTTCCGCAGTTCTTGCATTTCTCTTTAATATTTGGCTAAGATGCACACCCTTTTCTGCCCAGCTTTTTCCTTTTGAAGCATCATTTAAAATTACAGGCTGGAAGTTATCCATAGTTCTTGCAAACTTTGCCTCCGGTGTTTCCTGTGCCTCGAATTCCTCCCACAATTCACGCATATATTTTCCCTGGTCTTCTGGAAGAATACTGAATATTCTGTCGGCACATTTTAACTCTCTTTCACGCTGTGTCTTCTTAGCATTCTCATCGTAAGCATATGTATCGCCTGCATCTATCTCTACAAGGTCATGTATAAGAAGCATTGTCATTGTGCGGAGCACATCAATCTTTTCGTTGGCATATTCAGACAACAGCACAGTCATAATTGCCATATGCCACGCATGCTCAGCGTCATCTTCCTTTCTTGACGCATCCGCCAGATACGTCTGTCTTCCAATGCTCTTTTCCTTATCAATCTCTCTTATAAACTCTATCTGTCTGTCAAGTCTGTCTTTATCCATGTTAACCTCTATTCCTGCGCTGCTTTTCAGCGCATCTTAAGTTTCTGCTAATCCGTCAATTCCAGTGACGCAACCTCGCCAACAACTATAATAGCTGGTGATGGGAAGTCTACTTCTTTCACCTTTGCTGCAATATCCGAAAGTGTTCCGACAAGCTTTACATATGTACCATCTGTATTCTCACCGTGAATTACCGCAACCGGCGTATCTGACAACTTTCCATATCTCATCAGCTTTTCCGTAATCATGTCTATACTCTTTAATCCCATAAGAAATACAAATGTTTCATCAAGCTTTGCATATGATTTCCACCTGATTTCTTCAATCTCCGGCGGCAGATTATCATCCGTATGTCCTGTAATTACATGAAATCCTCGGCTTGCACCCCTGTGTGTTACCGGAATTCCTGCCATTCCACACAGACCTATACTTGAAGTAACTCCTGGAACTTCATGTACAGGTACACCATGTGCTTTAAGTGCAAGTGCTTCCTCGCCGCCCCTGCCGAACACATACGGGTCGCCGCCTTTCAGTCTCACAATATATTTACCCTCAAGCGCTTTAGCAACAAGCAGCTCATTAATCTCTTCCTGTGCCTTAGAATGTCTGCCGCTTCTTTTGCCTGCGTATATCAGTTCACAGCTCTCCGGTGCAAACTCCAGCAGATGCTCATCAATCAAATCATCATACACTATAACCTCTGCCCTTCTTATCTCCGACAAACCTTTGAGTGTAATTAATTCATATGAACCGCAACCTGCACCAACAAGAGCTGCCCCCGGAAGCACTGTCTCACTCCTGTTATCAAGATATTTCTGTAAAAATGCATTTTCTTCCTTGCTGCTGCACACTCTGTCTGCTTTCATGCAGAATTCAGACACTTCTCTTATATATGCAGCTCTTTTTCTCTCATCACTTATTCTGTCCTTAGCAAGCTTTCTGATTCTGGCAAGATAATCAAGAATATCTTCTATATTATCAGATATATTCATCTCACAATCTCTTCTTAACTTAGCTGCAACATGCGGACTTTTCCCACCTGTAACAAATCCTGCAACCATATCACCTTTCCTGATAATTGAAGGAAATATAAAGTCGCATAACTCCTGATTATCCACAACATTGACTGGAATACTTCTTTCTTTGCACAATCTTGCAGCTTCTTTATCCACTTCTTCACCAGCCGCCGCTATAACAAAATCAGCTTTTTCAATATCTTCCTGTGTAAATGCCCTTTTTTTAATACTTATGTTTTCATCAGTCCGCTCCATTATTTCTATATCTGAATCTATAGACGGCGCGATAACTGTAATCTTAACTCCAAAACTTTTAAGCCTGCTTATCTTTCTTGCTGCAACCCTGCCGCCTCCGATAACAAGGCAATTCTGTCCCTCTATATCCCTAAAAAATGGAAAATAACTCATCTTGTTCCTCTTTTTCTTGTAATTGTTGTCATGATATGCTTTGAAACTGCTAATTTCTGTAGCCTGCTTTTCTTCTTTCGTTGTCATGATACCTATACATAGTCGCATATTCCGCAATTTAGTAGGTATATTTCGTTTGTGACTATTATAATAGTGCTGTATTTTTACTAAAAATGCCTACTAAATAACATATTCCATGCTTTTAGTAGGCATCTTGTGTCGTGTATTCTATTATTCTGCTTAAAAATGCCTACCAAATCAGCCCATCTCGCCACGGATATCAATCTTTGGCGGTTCAATTGGATAATTGCCTGTAAAACATGCGTCACAGTAACCTGTCTGTCCACATATCATCTCACTTAACTTGTCAACCTCAAGATAGCCTAATGAATCTGCTCCGATAATTTCACAGATTTCATCTACAGAATGGCCTGATGCGATAAGCTGGTCTTCTGAAGGAATATCTGTTCCAAAATAACATGGGTGAAGGAACGCCGGCGAACTTATTCTTACATGAACTTCCTTAGCACCTGCTGCCTTAAGAAGATTAACAATTCTTGCACTTGTTGTTCCTCGTACAATCGAGTCATCAATCATGACAACTCTCTTGCCTGCAACTGCTTCCTTAAGTACATTCAGCTTAACCTTAACGCTTGATTCTCTCTGTTCCTGCTTAGGCTTGATGAATGTTCGTCCAACGTAGTTATTCTTGATAAATGCATTACCATAAGGAATTCCTGATTCCATTGAGAAACCAAGTGCTGCCGGATTACCAGATTCTGGAACACCTACAACAATATCAGCTTCTACAGGATGAGTCTTTGCTAAGATTCTACCTGCATTAATTCTTGACTCATATACGCCCATTCCGTCAATCTTGCTGTCTGGTCTTGCAAAATATATGTATTCAAATATACATCTTGCTGTATTTTTCTGGCAGAGTGACTTATCAGACTTGATTCCGTCTTTAGTGATAGTAACAACTTCACCAGGCTCAACATCTCTTACAAACTCTGCACCTACAGTATCGAGTGCACATGTCTCTGATGATAAGAAGTATGCATTATCTCTCTTACCGATACATAATGGCTTGAAACCAAATGGGTCTCTTGCTCCGATAAGCTTTCTAGGACTCATTACGATAAGTGAATAAGCACCCTTAATCTTCTTCATCGCATTTAACACAGCTCCCTCGACAGTAGGAACATTAAGTCTTTCTCTTGCGATTAAGTAAGCAATAACCTCTGAATCAATAGTTGTCTGGAAGATAGCTCCTGTATAAGAAAGCTCTTCACGCAGTTCAACCGCATTAAGAAGATTACCGTTATGTGCCATACCAAGAGTTCCCTTAACATAGTTAAGAACAAGTGGCTGCGCATTCTCACGGCTGCTGCTTCCGGCTGTTGAATATCTTACATGTCCGACACCTATATTACCATTAAGCTTTTCAAGCTTTTCAGGATTAAAGACTTCATTAACAAGTCCCATATCCTTGTATGAAAGAACCTTTCCCTTAGGTCCTTCTGTATCACTGACTGCTATACCGCAGCTTTCCTGTCCTCTGTGCTGAAGGGCAAAAAGACCATAATATATTGTAGATGAAACATCATTGCCATCGAAATCATATACACCAAAGACTCCGCATTCCTCATGAAGTTCATCTTCAGCATAGTGGCTGTCATTAATATCAATCTGATTCATAATTCTCCATTCCTTATTGACTGTGATTATTTGCGGGAAAAATCCTTACCAGTAAGAAGCTTATATGCTTCCTTGTACTTTTCAACTGTCTTCTCGATTACATCATCTGGAAGTAAATAATCACTGTCTGGATTAGCCTTTAACCAGTCTCTTACAAACTGCTTGTCATATGATGGCTGGCTCTTTCCTGCCTCGTATCCTTCTAATGGCCAGAATCTTGAGCTGTCTGGTGTAAGCATCTCATCACCGATAACTACCTCACCATTCTCATCAAGACCAAATTCAAACTTAGTATCTGCAATAATAATACCCTTGCTTAAAGCGTACTCTGCACACTTCTTGTAAAGAGTTATAGTTGCATCCTTAATCTTAGTAGCATACTCAAGACCTTTACCTGGGAACTGCTTCTCAAGAACTTCAATACTCTTCTCAAATGAAATATTCTCATCATGGTCGCCAATCTCAGCCTTAGTACTTGGTGTGTAGATTGGTTCAGGAAGCTTCTCTGATTCCTTAAGTCCCTCTGGAAGCTTAATTCCACAGACTGTTCCGTTTTCCTTGTAGCTTGCCCAGCCACTACCTGTTATATATCCTCTTACGATACACTCAACAGGAAGCATTGTAAGCTTCTTGCAAAGCATGCTTCTTCCAATATATTCATCCTTGTGGAAGAACTCTGGCATGTCATTAACATCAACTGAAACCATATGATTAGCAACAACGTCCTTAGTATAATCAAACCAGAACTTTGACATCTGTGTAAGAATTGCTCCCTTTTCTGTAACCTTATTCTTTAAAATGTGATCAAATGCTGAGATACGGTCTGTAGCGACCATAACAAGCTTGTCATCGCAATCATATACTTCTCTTACTTTTCCTTCATAGAGTAATTCACATTTTCCCATGAGTTCATCCATCCTTTTCTTCTTAATAAAATTATTAGTTAAAAAGTTATCAAACCGCCGTCATTATGCGGTTTAAAAACAAACAAAAAATATTATATAACAGCACTCCTTCAAAATCAATAGACTTTATCTTATGCAATAATACATTGCACATTACTTCATTAAAGTGTATTATTAGAATATAAATATAGTCAGTTTTTAGAAGTGTACTATTCACTCGAATAATAATATTAAGATGGGAGATTTTATTATGGCTAATGGAATTGAAAAAAGACGTTTTAAAAGAATGAAAGCTGATTTAAGGCTTAATGTATCCTCACTGTTTAATCAGGATAATAAAGAGATTAAGAACCTTGATTCCCCTATTACAGTTACCAATATATCTGAAGGCGGAATTGCATTTGAATCAAAAAGCATGCTTCCTATCAACTTTTATTTTAATGCTGCTCTTAATCTTGGCTCTGAAACAGATACTCTCTACAGTGTTGTCAAGATTATAAGAAGTCAGCCGATTGAGGGCACTGACAATTATCTTTATGGCTGCGAGTTTGTCGGTATGGCACCGATTCTTGGTTATATCTTTGATGAATATGAGGCTAAGATTGAAAAGAAAAATTAAGACACAACGCATAAATCCCAGCAGCACATATATCAGTGCTGCCGGGATTTCTTTATAATATCTCATAAGTTGTCTGTTCACTTGTAAGGCAGTCACATCCAACACGGTTCTCACCACTTGTAACAAATGATGAAGCCTTAATGTGTATATCTGTGATTGTCTCAGGCATATCCTTTATCGGTTCAATAACAACCGCTTCCTTTGCTCCAAGACAGTTAATTCCTTCAAAATTAATATTCTTAAAATAAGGAATGTCGTCTTTGTCGATTCCGTTAATTTCTTCATCTCTGTTAAGAGAATTAAGCACATATGACATTGTAAGAATAATTGCCTGTTCCTTAATATCAACCATATTAATATTCTTTATGTTAATATTTTCGATAACGCCACCTCGTCCAAGTGCGCTCTTAATGCGGACTCCGACATCAGTTCCAAGGAAAGTACAATTCTCTACCAATACATTTTTAATACCACGGCTCATCTCGCTTCCGATAACGAAGCCGCCATGTCCCTCATTAACGAGACAATCATGGATATATACATCCTCACAAGGTCCCTCAATCTGTCTTGCGACGGCATTCTTGCCTGACTTTAAGCAGATTGCATCATCACCTGTTTCAAATGTACAGTTGTGTATATGAACCTTCTTGCATGATTCAACATCAATTCCATCACCGTTCTGCGCATAATAAGGATTGCTCACCGTAACATTTCTTACTGTAAGATTCTTACAGAAAAATGGGTGTATATTCCATGCTGGTGAATTCTTAAATGTTACACCATCAAGAAGAATTCTTTTACAGTGACGAAGGCTTACCATTACAGGTCTGTAGAAATCATAATATTCGCTTGCTTTCTCAAGTGCATTCTCAGCGTCAAGCTGGATATTATGCTCATTACCTTTAAATGAGCTTTCTGTCGGCATCCATATGCCGCCCCCTTTAGTATCAATTATATACTGGCTCTTTTTCATAAGAGCTTCCCACTGTCTGTCAGTTATCTTAAACTGTTTTATAGGGCGCCACATATCACCACTTCCATCAATAACACCGCCACCTGTTATACCGATGTTAATAGCATTTTCAGCTGTAATAGGTGACTTGGCTCTTATACATTCCTGACCTTCATAGTTAGTGATAATAAGTGGATACTGGTCAATATCTTTAGAAAATTTAAGTATTGCATTTTTTTCAATTCTTAACTCAACATCGCTCTTAATCTCGATTGGCGCTGTAAACCAGATTCCATCAGGAATCACAACAGTTCCGCCACCCTTCTCTGAAATATAGTTAATAGCCCTGTTTATCGCATCCGCATTTCTTGATGCATCCTCAATAGTGTAACAGTATGGTCTTGCACCATAGTTATCAACATATACTATTCTCTCCACAAATGCTGGGAGTTTTACATCAAAATTAACTTTTTTCATTCCACATCTCCTTCTAGTTTTAAGTTCATGTGTTACTTTAAAAGCTCCTGTAAAAGAGCATTAACCATTCCCGGATTAGCTTTTCCCTGCATTGCCTTCATAGTCTGGCCTACAAGATAACCGATTGCCTGCTTCTTACCGCCCTTATAATCAGCAACTGACTGTGGATTATCAGCGATAACCTTCTCGACTGTTGCTCTGAGCGCGCCTTCATCATTAACCTGCTTTAATCCGTGTTCCTCAACATATGCGTCAACATCAACATTTTCAGCAAATACATGCTCGAATATTTCTTTAGCTGCTGCATTGTTGATTTCCTTCTTTTCAACAAGAGTAATAATCTTGGCAAGGCTTTCAGGTGAAAATGTTAATTCCTCGGCTCTGAATTCTCTTCCAGTCTTAGCTGATTCTTCCTTCATGAGTCGCATTGTCTCGCCCATAATCCAGTTGGAAACCTTCTTTGGCTGATTGCAGATGGCTGTAGCTTCCTCAAAGATTTCTGTGAACTTCTTAGAATCTGTAAGAATCTCTGCATCATATTCAGGAAGTCCGAATTCTTCAATATAACGTGCCTTCTTCTCGTCCTTGAACTCTGGCTGTTTTGCCTTAAGTTCTGCTAAATACTCATCACTGATGTGAATTGGAACAAGGTCTGGATCTGGGAAATATCTGTAATCCTGCGCATCTTCCTTTGAACGCATAGCATATGAATATTCCTTGTCATCATTCCATCTTCTTGTTTCCTGCACAACCTTCTCGCCTGCTTCGATTAAGTCAATCTGTCTAGCTGTCTCGGCCTTAATTGCTCTTTCAATCGCTGCAAATGAATTGAGGTTCTTAGTTTCTGTTCTTGTTCCGAACTCGTTTGAACCACGCTCTCTTACAGAGAGGTTGACATCTGCTCTCATAGAACCTTCCTGAAGCTTGCAGTCAGAAGCACCAAGATACTGGATTGTTGTTCTTAACTTAGTAAGGTAAGCAATAACTTCTTCTGCTGAACGCATATCCGGTTCAGAAACAATTTCGATAAGTGGCACACCTGAACGGTTATAATCTACATATGACACACCTTCCCACTCATCATGAACAAGCTTTCCTGCATCCTCTTCCATATGAATCTCGTGGATTCTTATTGTCTTTTCTGTTCCATCTGATAATGTAACATCAACATGTCCGTTACGGCAGATTGGAAGATAAAGCTGTGAAATCTGATAATTCTGTGGATTATCAGGATAGAAATAATTCTTTCTGTCAAACTTGCAGTCCTGTGTAATTGTACAGTTAGTTGCAAGTCCTACTGCTGCTGCATATTCAACAACCTTCTTATTAAGAACAGGAAGAGAACCCGGCATACCTGTACACACAGGGCAAGTATGTGAGTTAGGTGCTCCACCAAACTCAGTTGAGCATCCGCAGAAAATCTTTGTCTTAGTAGCTAATTCAACATGGACTTCAAGTCCGATTACAACTTCATAATCTTTCATACTTATGCCTCCCTCCTATTCAAATCTTCCTCGTGCCTGCTCATAAGCGTAGCCCGCACGGATAATATTATTCTCTTTAAAGCAGTCGCCAATAAGCTGTAAGCCGATTGGAAGACCATTCTTGTCCTTACCGCATGGAACAGAAAGTCCCGGAAGTCCGGCAAGATTTACAGAAATAGTATAGATATCTCCAAGATACATTTTAATAGGGTCAGAAAGTGATGAACCAAGCTTTGGTGCTGTTGTAGGTGCAACAGGTCCAAGAATTACATCGTATTTTGCAAATGCTTCATCAAATGCTTTCTTAATAAGAGCCTTAACTCTTAATGCCTTAAGATAATAAGCGTCATAATATCCTGAACTTAATACGAAAGAACCGAGCATAATTCTTCTCTTAACCTCTGGTCCAAAGCCCTCTGAACGTGTCTTCTTGTACATGTTGTGGAGTCCTTCGTATTCTTTAGTTCTGTATCCATATTTAACACCATCGAATCTTTCAAGGTTAGAGCTTGCTTCTGCTGCTGCGATTGTATAATAAGTAGGAATTGCGTACTCAACAAGGCTTAAATCAAACTCTTCAACGATTGCGCCCTTGCTCTCAAGAACTTTGGCAGCGTTAAGAACAGCTTCCTTAACCTCTGGGTCAAGACCTTCTCCAAAATAATCTCTTGGAATACCGATTTTCATTCCCTTAACATCATCAACTAATGCATTTGTAAATGAATAATCATCCCTTCCGATAGATGTTGAATCCTTATCGTCCTTGCCTGCGATAGCTTCCATGATAGTTGCACAGTCAGTTACATCCTTACATAAAGGTCCAATCTGGTCTAATGATGAACCATAAGCGATAAGTCCGTAACGTGAAACTGTTCCATAAGTTGGCTTTAAGCCTACAACACCACAGTAAGAAGCTGGCTGTCTTATTGATCCACCTGTATCAGAACCAAGTGCTGCAAAACACTCATTAGCTGCTACAGCTGCTGCTGAACCACCTGATGAACCACCAGGTACATGCTCAGGATTGCGTGGATTCTTAGTTGCACCAAATGCACTTGTCTCAGTTGTAGAACCCATAGCGAATTCATCCATGTTAGTCTTTCCGATAATTACAGCTCCTGCATTCTGAAGTCTTTCTACAGCGTCTGCTGTGTAAGTTGGAACGAAATTACCAAGTATCTTAGATGAGCATGTAGTAAGCATGCCCTCTGTACACATATTATCTTTGATTGCAAATGGTACTCCGGCCAAAGGTCCTGTAAGCTTACCTGCCTTGATATCCTCATCTGCTTTCTTAGCTGCTGCAAGAGCTTTTTCCTTGTCAAATGTGACATAACAGTTAAGCTCATCTTCAGATTTTTCAATCTGTGCAATAACAGCTTCCATAGCCTCTGTTGCTGTTGTCTCACCCGCTTTAATCTTAGCAGCCAGTTCAACAGCTGTATAATCTAATAAACTCATATGCGTCCTTTCTATGATTCAACAGTTTTAGGTACAATAAATCCTGATTCATTACATTCAGGTGCATTAGCAAGAGTTGCCTCGCTTCCGTCACCATTAGTAACAACATCTTCTCTCATTACATTATTAACAGGGAACACATGTGACATAGGTTCTACCCCTGTAGTATCAAGCTCTCCGAGCTTGTCAATATAATCAAGCATGCTCGCCATATCCTTCTTGGCAGCTTCCTTCTCTTCATTAGAGAGTTCAAGCTTGGCAAGGATACCAACATACTCAATTGTCTCATCACTAATTACATTAGCCATGTGTGCGTCTCCTTTCGTTGTCGTTATATACGCCTGGAGAAATTGGATAAATCATCACAAGACACGCTTTCGCTACTTGTCGCTCGCAGCGGTACTAAGCGAAATCGGCCACCTCCGTCTGAAAAGCTAGCTTTTCAGACTCCACCAGCCGATTTTGCTAAGTGCCGGCGGCTCCAAAGTGTCTTGTTCACGCTTTATCCAATTTCTCCAGGCTCACACATCTACCCCGGAACGAGACGCGACATCGCTTTGCTCGTCGCCGGTGGCGAAGTGTGGTGGGAATCTCTACTTTCTTTCCATCAGAGGAATTTATATTCAGTCAGGTATTGGTGGTCGAATGGCAGGCGGCAGGATTTTTTATAAATTCACAAGCAAGGTGCTTTGGAGCCGCCGGCACTTGGTAAGCTGGGACAGTTGGCACAAAGTGCCAACAAATCCCAGCGAACCTAGTGTCCGCTGCGAGCGACAAGCAGCGAAAGCGTGCCTGCGGTGAATTTATAAAAATCCTGCAGTCGTCCGTCCGCCAACTAATCCCTAACCTTAATATGAACTTCCCTAAGCTGCTGCTCTGTTACCTCATTTGGTGCTCCGCACATTAAATCCTGTGCTGTTCCGCTCATTGGGAATGGAATTATCTCACGGATATTCTCTTCATTTCTAAGGAGCATAATCATACGGTCAACACCTGGTGCCATACCTGCGTGTGGTGGTGCACCAA
>ERZ773139.196-NODE-196-length-85289-cov-23.978952_pt1 | contig 85289 bp, 88 predicted proteins | sample MGYA00580854_ERZ773139 | MGnify/ENA primary metagenome ERZ773139 (study PRJEB29015, sample SAMEA2737809) | human gut metagenome | biome: human gut; feature: human-associated habitat; material: faeces | place: China | collected 2012 ...
ATTAGCTCAGTTGGCTAGAGCACCTGCCTTGCACGCAGGGGGTCAAGGGTTCGAGTCCCTTATTCTCCACCATTAAGAAGAATAACTGTTGATTTCAACAGTTTTTTATTTTATAAATCCATTTTGGACAAGTTTTGTTTCGCTAACAACAATAAATGCATTTTCATCTATATTTTTTATAAAATCTTTTATTTCAGAAAGATTTTTTTTATTTATTTCCATATATAACATATATTTTTCTTTATTATCTTTTCCTTTTGCATTTATAACAGAAACAGCATAACCAATATTTCTTAATTCATTGACTAATTTATCATTTTTTGAGCTTGTAATTACCTGTATACTTAAAGTACCTTTTATAAATTTTTCAGCTATTGTACTTCCAATAAATGTACCTGTTGCATAACCAAGTGCATATGAAAAAGCTATCCACAAGCTAGAAACATTAGTATTAAGAGCTTCCCTTACAATTATAAACCAAATAAAAACCTCAAAAAATCCAATTGTAGTAGCATATATTTTTTTCCCTTTAACCGTCATAATAGTTCTTATTGTACCAAGAGATACATCAAAAATTCTTCCGAAAAAAACTTTTATACATAAAATAAATAATTCCATACCTTACCTCCATATATTTTAATTATATATAAAAGTATAAAAAATTTCAATAAAAGTGAATAATATATATTTTATTGCTAAATAATATTCATGGAGGGATATTATGAAAAAAATATTTGTTTGTTTAATAACTATATTATTTATAACATTTACAGGTTGTAGTACAAATATAAATAATACGCCAACAAAAAAAGTTGAAGAATTTTTAAATAGGTATCAAACCTTAGATTCAAAAGTTATTTCAGACCTTGATAGAGTAGTTGAAGAAGAAGAAAAATTCAATACTTCAAATAGAGAAGACTATAAAGAACTAATTAAAAATCAATATAAAGACATGACTTATATGATAAAAAACGAAACTATTAATGGTGATAAAGCTATAGTTGAAGTTGAAATAACTGTAAAAGATTACAAAAAAGTAATGGATGAGGCAGAAGTTTATAGAAACAATAATATGCAATTATTTTCAGATGAACTTGGAAATTACAAAGAAACGATGTATATAGATTATGTGATAAAACAATTAAAAGAAGCGAAAGATACTGTTAAATATACATTAGAATTAGGAGTAACTAAAAAAGATAAAAAATGGCAAGTAGATCAAATAAGTGATGAAACAGAAGACAAAATTTTAGGAATTTATAACTATTAGGAACACATATAAATGTTCCTTTTTTCATAATATTTTATAGGTGATAAAATGAAAAAAATGGTTGTGTTACTAATATTATTTTTAATACCTATGAAAACAATGGCTTTAGAAACAAGTGCAACTGCATCAATACTTATGGATACTGATAATAATAGAATTTTATATGCAAACAATATACATAAAGTTAGAAGTATTGCATCAATTTCAAAAATAATGACGGCTATTGTTGCTATAGAATCAGGAAAATTAGATGAAACAGTTACAGTAGGAGATGAAATAAAAAAAGCATATGGTTCTGGAATATATATACAAATTGGTGAAAATATAAAATTATTAGATTTATTATATGGATTAATGCTTAGAAGTGGTAATGATGCAGCTTTAACAATTGCTTCATATGTTGGTGGAAATGTAGACGAATTCGTAAAAAAAATGAATGAAAAAGCTCAAGAAATAGGAATGAAAAATACTGTATTTAATAACCCAAGTGGTTTAGACCAAGAAAAAGGAAATTATTCTACAGCATATGACATGGCTATACTTACAAGTTACGCTATGAAAAATGAAACATATAGAAAAATAGTTTCAACAAAAAGTTATAAAGTAAAAACAAATATGAATTTTTATTCTTGGATAAATAAAAACAAATTATTACATACATATAAATATTCAACCGGTGGGAAAACTGGATTTACAGAAATAGCAAGACGAACTTTAGTTACTACTGCGTCTAAAGATGGTGTAAATTTAGTAGCTGTAACTTTAAACGATGGCAACGATTTTAATGATCATAAAAATATGTTTGAATATGGATTTAACAATTATACTAATTACACTATTTTAAAAAAAGGTGATATAGATATAATTGGTGAAAGTTATTATTTTGATAATTCTTTTTATATAAAAAATAGTTTTAACTATATATTAACTCCTGATGAAAAAGAAAATATAAAACTAAAATTCATACTTGAAAAGAGTACTAATAAAAAAAATGACGAAAAAATAGGAAAAGTTATTGTATATGTTATGGATAAACAAGTACATGAAGAAGATATTTATTTACAAGAAAAAAAACATAATAAAAAAAATATACTTCAAAAAATAATAGATTGGTTTAAGAATGATAAATAAAATTTGGTCTGTTTTTATCATTATTGGAATAATATTTTCACTATTAACAGGAAAAGCAGAAATAATTACATCAGAAATATTAAAAAGTTGTGAAACATCATTTAATATGATTGTTAAAATATTTCCGGTTATGGCTCTTTGGTTAGGCATTATGAATATAGCTTTGAAATCAGGTTTATTAAATAAAATGGCAAGTCTTGTTTCACCAATTTTAAGAAAAATATTTCCAGAAATACCAAAGAATCATGAATCATTAGGATATATAACAACAAATATGATAATGAATGTATTTGGATTAGGAAATGCAGCAACTCCATTTGGACTAAAAGCAATGAAATCTTTACAAAGCTTAAATAAATCAAAAGATACTGCATCAAGAAGCATGATAACATTTTTAGTCATAAATACAAGTGGAGTAACATTAGTTCCAACAACTGTAATATCACTTAGGATGCTTTATGGAAGTACATCTCCAGCATCAATAATGTTAGGTTGTATTTTAGTTACATTAATATCTCTTAGTTGTGGACTTATATTTGATAGAATATTAGGGAGAATTAGTAAATGAATAATATATCTAATTATATAATACCTATAATAGTTTTAATAATAATTTTATATGCTTTAAAAAAAAGAGTTGATATTTATGATACATTTATAGATGGTACAAAAGAAAGTTTTGATATGACATTAAAAGTATTCCCTAATTTACTTGCTATGGTATTTGGAGTTAATATTTTTTTAAAAAGTGGTGTTTTAGATTTTATTTTTAACAATTTAAAACCGATTTTTTCATATATAAATGTACAAATAGAAATACTTCCAATGGCAATAATGAGACCAATTTCTGGTAGTGCCTCATTAGCTATTTTAAATGATATGTTTTTAAATTACGGACCAGATTCATTTATAGGTACAGTCGCTTCTATAATACAAGGATCTACTGATACAACTTTTTACGTTTTAACACTTTACTTTGGAAGTATTGGTATTAAAAAAATAAGATATGCAATGTGGGCAGGATTATTTTCTGATTTAGTTGGAATTGTTACAGCAATTATACTTGGTAATGTATTATTTTAGTTGTTAAAAATTAATATATAGTGTATAATTCATATCAGGTGATTTAAGTGGAAAGACTTCAAAAAGTAATTGCAAATAGTGGATATTGTTCTAGAAGAAAAGCGGAAGAATTAATTCAAAAAGGAAAAGTAATTGTAAATGATATTAAAGTAACAGAACTTGGATTTAAAGTAAGTGGTAGTGATAAAATATCTATAGATGGAAAAATGCTTTCAAGAGATGAAAAAGAATATTATCTTTTATATAAACCAAGAGGAATAATTACAAGTACAAAAGATGAAAAAAACAGAAAAACTGTTGTAGATTTGATAGAAACAGATAAAAGAATATATCCTGTTGGTAGACTTGATTATGATACATCAGGAATTATTCTTCTTACAAATGATGGAGAACTTACAAATTTATTAATTCATCCTAGAAACAAAATTGATAAAATTTATGTAGCAAAAATTAAAGGAATTCTTACAAAAGAAGAAACATTAAAATTAACTCATGGTGTTGTTATAGATAATAAAAAAACATCTCCTTCAAAAGTTAAAATAAAAAAAATAGATAAAAAAAATTCAACTTGTATTGTTGAAATTACTATACATGAAGGAAGAAATCATCAGGTAAAAAAAATGTTTGAAGCTGTTGGTCATGATGTTTTAAAATTAAAAAGAGAAAAATTTGATTTTCTAAATTTAGAAGGTTTAAAATCAGGTGAATACAGAAAATTAAATATTAAAGAAGTAAAAAAATTATATAATGATGCAAATAAAAATTCAGAATAGTAAAATTATTCTGAATTTATTTTATTCTTCACTTATTGCTTGAGTTGGACAATTGTCAATAGCATCAGTAGTATCTTCTTTTAAATTATCATTAACTTCAGATACTTTTACTTCTGCAAGACCATCATCGCCAATTTCAAAAACATCTGGAACTAATGCTTGACAAGCCCCACAACCTATACATAAATCTTTATCAACTTTAACTTTCATATATTTCCTCCAAATAAATTATAATGAAATTGGTATATTTTTGCAAGTATATGTTTGAAAAAAAAAATAAATGTGCTAAAATATAAACTAGGTGATACTATGAAAAGTAGGATGGATAGATATTATCATTCTCAGTCCGGAGAAACAACTAGTAGAATCTCTAAAAATAAAAGTCTTTATGATAGAAATTATAATGGAGATTATGACTTTAAATCTTATAGTAATGTTGAGGGTGTAGCTGATATAAATAGAGATAATCAAATAGACTTAAAAAAACTACAAAATTTACTAAAAAAAAGAGAAGAAGAAAGACAAAGTGAAATTCCTCATTTGGTAAAAAGAAATGTAGTTGAAAGAAATGTTGAATTTGAGGAAGAGAAGAATCATGATATAAATGAAGTTTTATCTCAAGCTAAAACTGAAAAAAAAGATGATTATAAAACAAGAAATTTAAGTGATACTAGTTACAATGTGTTAAGAAATATAAATATAAATAAAGTAAATGAAGAAGATAAAGAGTTACAAGATTTGATAAATACTATTACATCCACAAAATTTTTAAATAAATTAGATGATAAAGATTTAAGTTTAGATATGTTAAATTTGAAATCAGATAATAATACAAATATAGTAAATTCTGAAGATGTAAAGGAAGCAATAAAAAATCAAAGCTCGTCATATGAAAATAAAACAGATGAAAACCTAAGTGAAATAGACAAATCTTTTTATACGTCTAGTTTAGGATTTACAAGTGATGATTTTGAGCAATTAAGAGATATAAAAGATTCAATTAAAACAAATAATAAATTGATAAAATTTCTTGTTTTTGTTTTAATAATTGCAATTATAGCAGGAATAGTTTTTTTAATATATAATTTAAGAAGATAATTTATCCTTTTTTTGTTATAATTAGTATGGTGATGTTTATGAAACTTAAAATTATTGATATGGATCACAATGGCAGAGGAATAGCAAAAATAGATGGAAAAGTATGTTTTATTGAAAATGCGCTTATAGGAGAAGAAGTAGACGCTAATATATATTTAGATAAAAAAAAATACATGGAAGCAAAGGTTAATTCAATATTAGTTAGTAGTGATAAAAGAGTAAAAGAAAAATGCAAGTATGCTAGTATTTGTGGTGGATGTAATATCATGAATATGGATTATCAAAATCAAATTTTGTATAAAAAAAATAAGGTAATTGAAATATTTAAAAAATTTTGTAAAAGTGAAATAAAAATAGATGAATTTATTAGTGGTAATGAATTATATTATAGAAATAAATTAACACTTCATATTGATAAAAAAATAGGTTTGTATGCTAATAAAACTAAAGACATAATAGAAATAAATGAGTGCTTAATAGTAAACAAAAAAATCAATGAAATTTATTCTATTATTAAAACATGTGATTTAAGTAATATATCCACTATTCTTATTAGAGTAGGGGTTAATACTAATGAATCAATGGTAGTAGTTGAAACAAATTTTGATATATTTGATTTAAAAAATAAATTAAATAATATTATTGATACACTAGTTGTAAAAAGAAATGGTGAATTTATTACATTATTTGGCAATGGTTATATTTATGAAAAATTAAATGGATTAAATTTTTTGATATCTCCAGATTCTTTTTTTCAAGTAAATACATTACAAGCTGAAAAATTATATAGTAAGGTAAAAGAATATTTAGGTAAATCTAATAATGTTCTTGATTTATATTGTGGAACGGGTACGATAGGTATTTATGTATCTGATATAGCGCAATCTGTTTTAGGAATTGAAATAAATAAATATGCAGTTAAAGATGCAAATGAAAATAAAAAAATAAATAATATTAATAATATAGAATTTATATGTGGTGATTCTGAAAAAGTATTATATAAAATAAATAGAAATTTTGATTCGGTTATAGTTGATCCTCCAAGAAGTGGTTTAGGAGAAAAAGTTGTCCAACAATTGTTAAAGATAAATCCTAAAAAAATTGTTTATGTTTCTTGTGATCCAATTACTTTAGCTAGGGATATTAATTATTTATCTTCAAATTATGAATTGGTTAATATTTCACTTGTTGATATGTTTCCCAATACACATCATGTTGAATGTGTAGCGGTGCTTAAACTTAAATAAAGCCTTATATTAAGACGGAAATTAACTGTTCAGTGCCTATTAAAAAAAGCATATTTTTGATAAAAAAACACTAATTTTTATCAAAAAAACAGAAAAAATTTAAGAAGGTTGTTTGAGGAGAATATGTTTCCTCATACCATATTAGGTGGTATGGATTGTATAATTGAAAAAGAAAGGATATGAATTATGTTAGCAAATAGATTAAATTACGGAGATACAATCGGTGTTGTAGGGGTATCTAATAGCTTAGCATTAAATAATAGATTTGATGATTTTAAAAAAGCAGAAAAATTTTTAATTACTAAAGGTTTTAAGATAAAATTTGGAAAATATATAAAAGAAGATTATTATGGCTCATGTGGTACAAGAGAACAAAAAGCAGAAGATTTTATGAATATGTTTAAAGATGATGATGTTAAAGCAATAATATGTTTAGAAGGTGGTGAAACTTGCAATACATTTATTGATTTATTAGATTATGAAGAAATAAAAAAGCATCCTAAGATACTGCTAGGTTATAGTGATATAACAGTATTACTTCAAGCTATTTATAAAAAGACAGGATTAATAACTTTTAGTGGGCCGGATTTTCTTTCATTTGGTTTAGACTATGCAGAAGAACAATATAAAGTATTTATAGATGCTTTTATTAACCAAAAATTAGATAGGTTTAATAATGGTACAAAACAATTAATTAAAAATGGTACTGTTGAAGGTAAAATAATTGGTACAAATTTGGCTTGTATGATGTATTTGCTTGGCACAGAATTTTTACCAAATATGGAAAGTAATATATTATTTATAGAAAGTTATAGAACATCTATAAATGAATGCCAAAGAAGATTTGCCCATTTAAAACAATATGGTATATTTGATAAAATAAAAGGAATAGTGATTGGTTATAATTATGATTTACAGAAAGATGAAAGTAAATATCCTCAAATGGAAGATATAATACTTGAATATACTAAAGAATATAATTTTCCAATAATAAAATGTAATGATTTTGGACATAAGATAGTAAATAGTGTTATTCCTATTGGTGCTGATATTAAAATAGATAATGATAAAGTTGAAATAATAGGAAAAATTTTAAATTGAGAAAATTGATATATACATAATAAACATTCAACAATTAAAAGTGTTTATTATGTAGTAGTCAGTTATACCCAAACAGATAAAAAGCAACTATTTATTATTAATGAACATGACATGTTGAATGTGTAGCAGTGCTACAATTAAAACAGGACAATTGTATAATCTAGAAAGTAAAAATAAATAAATATATTATAGGAGAAAAAAATGAACTATAAAAAAGAATATAAGAAATATTTAATATCATCAGTTTTGGATACTGCAAATAATAGAATAGCAAGTGCTTCCTTTATTTCTGCTTTTGCTATATATTTGGGTTTATCTGATTTTGCATTAGGAATATATGCAGTATTAGATACAATAACAAATATAATTCAGGTTTTTGCAGCACCACTATTTTATAAAATTGGACAATCAAAAAAGGTTGTATTAATAAATTATTCAATATATAGGATTTCTTCAGTTTCTATTGCATTTATACCATTTTTATCAAGTGATATAAACATTAGGACTATATTGTTTTTTTTATTTTCAACAATTTATGCGATTACTGGAGAAATGGGATATATAACTTTTGTTAATTGGAGAATGACTTTAATAAAGAAAGAAGATAGATCTATATTTGCTGCAAAAAGGAATTTTTTAAAAAATACAGTGGTATTGGCTTTTAGTTTAGTTATGGGGATTATTCTTGATAGATTTACAGCAGCGGGATATGAATTGTATGGATTTATGATATTATTTGCAATAGTATTTATCATTGCATTTATAGATATTTCAATTAGAATAAAGACATATAAACCAGATGTGATACAAGAAAAAATTAGCCTAAAAGATAATGTAATTATACCAGCAAAAGATAAAGAATTTAGAAGTGTACTTATAACAGGAGGATTAAATAGATTTGCTTTTGGTATAGGAACAATGTATTTAAATGTTTTCTTATTAAGATACTTAAATATTGGTTATTTATATTACAGTATATTAAATATATTGGTTAATTTGTCAGAGGCTTTTTCTAGTAAATATTGGGGAAACAAATCAAAAAGAAGAAATTGGAAAAAAATTATATTGCCTATGTGTATAATATTTATTATAGTTTTTGCAACTCTATTATTGTTTAATAATCAACAACTATTATATTTATTACCTTTTATTTATATATTGATAGGCTTTGGTAATGCTTCTTATGAAATGTATGATCATATAGCAATATATGAAACTGCTAAAGATAAATTTCAGACTTCTTATGTGACATTTGAAAGATTTGTTGAGGGAATAGTAACAATGATACTTCCGTTATTGTCATATACGATATTCAAAGAAAGTGATAATGCAATAAAAGCAACTTTTGTAATTGCAATATTAAGTTATATAATCTTGTTTATATATTATAAATTAAAAAGGGGGGAATAAAAGTAAGTGTTAGAGTAAAAGTAGAAAATTGATATATACATAATAAACATTCAACAATTAAGAGTATTTATTATGTAGTAGTCAGTTATACCCAAACAGATAAAAAGCAACTATTCATAATTAACGAACACGGCATATTGAATGTGTTTCAGTATTACATCGAAAAAATTTTGATAAGTAAGTTTTTTACTAAAACTAAAAAAGTGATATTCTGGTGAAAAATTGTATAAAAAATTCAAAAATATGTTTTCACATACCATCTAATATGATGTGTGCACGACGCTGATATAAGTGGTATATGGAAACATATACTACTTAAGATATTTTAAAGGAGATGATAAAATATGAATGAAAGCAATATATTGTTATATGAAACTGATGAAGGTAAAACTAATGTAGACGTAATATTAAAAGATGAAACAATATGGTTAACTCAAAAGAGTATGAGTGAACTTTTTGATGTTAATGTTTCCGCAATTAATAAGCATTTAAATAATATATATGAAGAGAAAGAACTTGATAAAAATTCAACTATTTCCAAAATGGAAATAGTCGAAAAGAAGGAAATAGGAATGTTAATAGAGAATTAGAATTTTATAATTTGGATGCTGTTATTGCAGTTGGATATAGAGTTAATTCTAAGAAAACAACAAAATTTAGAATTTGGGCTACAAAAATATTAAAAGATTATATGATTAAAGGGTTTGTAATTGATGTTGATAAAATGAAGAATGGTCCTAAATTTGGAAAAGATTACTATGATGAATTATTACAAACCATTAAAGAAATTAGATTAAGTGAAAGAAGACAATATCAAAAAATAACAGATGTATTTGAAACAACAAGTGTAGATTATAATAAAGATTCGGAGGAAGCATATACATTTTTTAAAATAGTTCAAAATAAATTGTACTTGCTATAACTGGCAAAACAGCAGCTGAACTAATATTTGAAAGAGTCGATAGTGAAAAAATACATATGGGACTTACAAATTGGAAAAATAGTCCAGATGGGAAAATAATGAAATATGATATTAGCATTGCTAAAAACTATTTACAAAAAGATGAATTAAATAAACTTAATGATTTAACTAATTTATTTTTAGATGTTGCAGAATCTGAAGCAAAAGAGCAGAAAATAATGACAATGAAAGATTGGATTGAAGTTGCAGACGATTTATTGAGATATAGAAAGAAAAAGGTTTTAAATGATTCATGAAAAATTTCACATAAGGAAGCATTAGAAAAAGCAGAATATGAATATGAAAAGTTTAGAGTAAAACAAGATCAAGAGTATATTTCGAGTATGGATGAAATGTATAAAAAATATTTAGAAGAAAATAAAAAATTGTAATTTGCGGAGGAAAGTCAGTACGAAAAAAATTAATTAAAAATAATGTAGTATTTAGTAATAAAAAACATTTTGAAAAGTTATTGAAAGCAACAAATAGTAAGTTGTAAGGAGATTAGAAAAATGAAAATAAGTTTTTTTGCGATATTTACATTGGTAGGCTTAATATTGCTAATTTTATCATTAATATTTAAAAACAAGGATAAAAAGATGGTTGAACAATGTACTTCAACAACAAAAGGGAAAGTTATAAGGTACACATTATGGAATAATAATGGAGTACAATTTCCTATAATAGAGTATATTGTTAACGATACTAAATATAATCAAAGACTTAAGTATGGTTGGATTGTAAATAAGTCATCATCTTTTAATAGAATAAAATCTCAAGTAGAAAATGATGTTAAAGAAGGAAATTTAGTAATTAATAGTAATACCCATATTTCTACCAATGCATTAAAAGAATATTTCCCTGTTGGAACAGAATTAGATGTTTTCTATAACCCACAGAATCCAAACAAGAGTTATGTAATGAGATTTGTAAAAAATCCAGCAGTAAAAGTTTTATTTTTAATAGGATTATTATTTATTGTTTTAGCACTTATAGGACTTGTCTTTTTACCAAAATAAAAAGCTATTTCGTTTGATGAAATAACTTTTTTAATTATATTTTATCCTATTTTTCTTTTATATTTAGATATTATATTGTTTAGTATAATAAATAACATCGAAAAAATTAAAATAACTATACTATTTATAAATATTGGTTTTAAATTAGTTAAATTAATTACTTCCATAGATTTTAGTAAATCATTTGAATTAATATACCAGTAACTAGGTAATATATGTGCAATTCTTAGAACAAAATCTGGTAACCATTCTGTAGGAACAAATGCTCCACATAAGAATGCAGATCCAAGTGCGACAACATTAACTATACCATTAACAGCATTTTTATTGGTTATTAAGGTACTTATTAAGAGCGCTAATGTTAATGAACAAAATGTAAATATAAATAAATTTAATATATATATTAAACCTCTTGTAGTAAACATTATATTTCCAGTTAGAATTATTCCAAGAATTACAAATAGAATCCATACTATAATAGAGTATATAAAACTTGATAATAATAGATATCTATTATGTTTCTTATAATTTGTACTACTTATAATAGTCCTTTTATTAACATTTTTTTCTTTAAAACTTGATAATACTAAACAAATAATAAATATTACAACTGCCATAATACTGTAACTTGCAAAATTAAAATAATATGTTGCTTTAGATGTTTTTGATGTATCAAGTTTGGAAGTTAGTTTAATATTTGATTCAGAGTTTAAATTATTATTTATATAATTTATAAGCTCATCTTCATTATTTATTTTTGTTTTATATAAATTTTGAATTTTTATATATCGAGTTAATATAATTTCAGCTAAACTTGATTGATAGTCACCAGTGGATTTTATATTTATATTAGGTTGTAATCCATTCATTACATCTTTTCCATAATTTTGGGGTATATATATTACATAATTAGTGTCTCTATAAAATAAGGCATCATTTATTGATTCTTCATTTGTTTTAATATTGATAATTTTACTGTTCTCTTTGATATAGTTTATTAAATTAGAAGTGATTTTATTATCATCATCATTATTTACTATTACAACATTTGGTTTACTATTAACAAAATCTATTTGATTTTCATTTGTCGACATATTTAATCCACCAAAAACAATTAATAATGTTGTATATAAAGATATAACCCCTATATATTTTCTTACTACACTCCAAAATGTTTTAAATGTTGTCATACTTTTGCCTCCTTAAACCATTATAAGAAATTATAAACATTATAATTGAGAACAAAAGTAAACTAATTATATTAAAGAAAAACCTATCTAAAGTATCATAATAATATAATGAATAAAAACCATCTGTTATCATACTAGCAGGATTAATTTTATTTATAATTGGTATATTTTTATCTACTATATATTTCATAGTTATTCCCATCATACCTGATAGAAAACATCCAAGCATTGTAATAGCAATTAGTATTCCTGTTTTTGTATTTTCATTAGATTTTATTGTAGTTGCAACCATTACTCCAAGAGATAAACCTGCAAGTGAGCCACATATTGCAAGTAAGATTACTAATAATAAGTTGTTTCCATAATCTACTTTTAGTACAAATATAGTAAATATAAATAATAATGTAATACCTAACAATTGTATTATGTAACTAGCAAGTAAACTTCCGAGTAGCATTTTACCTTTATGAATAGGTGAAATAGATGTCCTTTTTCCAATACTATTCATATTAGCTAGTTTATAATTTGTAATAAACATAGATATAATTCCACCATATAAACATGTCATTGCAATTAATGTGTAATATTCTATCATTGTATAACTTAAATTTTTATTTGAAATGTTATTTAATTTAACTGTGTTCGAACTAAACAAATTATTAATATTTTTATATATTTTTTGATAATCAATATTATAGTTTCCTTCTTTAATTTGATTATCTATTTCTATTTTTGATAGGTCTTTACTAATTTCTTTATTACTGTTTATTTCATCAACAACATATTTTAAAATAGTTTCATTAACACCATTTGAGGAAACAGTTATATTTACATTATCGTTAGGTATTATATATCCAGTTATTTTTTTATTTTCAAGTAATTTTTTTGCGTCTTCTAAATTTGTATAATTTATATTAAACATTTGAGTTTCATCATTAAATTTTTTAAAAGTTTCTTTAAATACATTATCGCTAGATTCACTATCTATAATAGCAATATTTATTATATCTAATTTTTCATTTTTTTCTATATCAGAAAAGGCCATATTGAAGAAAATTCCTAATAGTATTGGAAAGGCAAATGTCCAAAATATAAGCATTTTATTTTTTAATAATACTTTTAATGAATATATAAAATTATGTGTAAACATTAATCTCTTAATTCCTTACCTGTTAAATTTAAAAACACATCATTAAGTGTTGGTCTTTCTGAAAAAATTTTGTTATATGTAATTTTATGAGATTTCAAACAATCGATTAATTTTTCTAAGTTGTTTTTGCCTTTTTTATATTTAATTATTAGGATATTTGAATTTATTTCAATATCATCAACATATTTAAATTTTTTAATATCTTCTATAAATTCATTGTTTATTTCATTTAATTCAACAGTAATTTTTTCATCTATATCAGCAAGTTCTTTTAGCTCATCAGAAGTTCCAGTTGCAAGTATTTTACCTTTATCTAATATAATAATTCTATCACAAAGTATTTCAACTTCTTCCATATAATGTGTCGTATAAACTATAGTCGCACCTTTTTTTCTTAGTTTTTCAATTCCTTCTAAAATATTATTTCTACTTTGTGGATCAACTGCTACGGTTGGCTCATCTAAAAATATAATTTTGGGTTTGTGAGCAATTCCACAAGCAATATTAAGTCTTCTAAGTAGTCCCCCTGATAATTGTTTTGGATAATATTTTTTATAATTTTCTAATCCTACTAATTTAATTGCATCTTCTATATATTTTTTTCTTATTTTTTTATTTTCTATATATAAACCGCAAAAATAATCTATGTTATCATAAACATTTAATTCTTCAAAAACAGCTACTTCTTGAAATACGACACCTATTTGCTTTTTTAATTCATATTCATCTGGTTTCATTTCCTTACCAAGAATTTTTATACTTCCATTTTGATAATTTAATAATGATAATATGCAATTTATAGTTGTGGTTTTGCCACTTCCATTTGGACCTAACAATCCAAGTATTTCACCTTTTTTTACTTCAAAGGATAAATTATCTACAGCTTTTATATTTTTGTATTCTTTTGTTAAATCTTTAACTTCTATTATATTTTCCACCTTATTCCTCCTTGTACTAAAATAATTATACTATATTGTAGTTTGAAATAGAAATGTATTAATAAATTTCTATTTACATTTTTTTGTATAAAGTTGTTTGTTTTTTTAATAATATATTGTTAGATTAAAAAAAAACATTTATAATTATAATTAGGAGGGATAAAATGAATAATGTTAAAGTAGTTCAGTATGGATGCGGTAAAATGTCAGTTTATACTATGAGATATGTTATAGAAAATGGTGGTTTTATAGTTGGGGCAGTTGATATTAATCCATCTATTATTGGAAAAGATATTTCTACAGTTATTGGTGGAAAAGAAATAGGAGTAAATATTACATCTGTTGATGATGCAGAAGAAATGTTAAAAAGAGAAAAGCCAGATGTATGTATTATTACAACAATGAGTTTAATGAAGGATGTAGCAGACGCACTTTTATTGTGTGCAAAACTTGGAATAAATGCTATTACAACTTGTGAAGAAGCATTTTATCCATTTAATTCTTCACCAGTTTTAACAGATAAAATTGATAAACTTGCTAAAGAAAATAATTGTACTATTACAGGTAGTGGTTATCAAGATGCATTCTGGGGAAATTTAATATCAACATTGGCTGGTTCAACTCATAAAATTACTAAAATTAAAGGTAGTTCTTCATATAATGTTGAAGATTATGGTATTGCTTTAGCTAAAGCCCATGGAGCAGGTTTAACTTTAGATGAATTCGATAAACAAGTCGCTTCTGTTGATAATATTAGTGATGAAGAAAGAAAAAAATTAATCAATGCTGGTGAGTTTTTACCTTCGTATATGTGGAATGTAAATGGATGGCTATGTGACAAACTTGGTTTAACTGTTAAAAATCAAACTCAGAAATGTGTTCCTATAACTTGTGGTAAGGATATAGAATCTTCTACATTAAATATGGTTGTTGCCTCAGGTATGGCAACTGGAATGAGTGCTGTTGTAACAACAGAAACTGAAGAAGGAATAGTTTTGGAAACAGAATGTATTGGTAAGGTTTACTCTGATGAAGATTGTGATAAAAATGATTGGACAATTTTTGGAGAGCCAAACACTAATTTAGTTATTACTAGACCTTCTACTGTTGAACTTACATGTGCTGCAATTGTAAATAGAATCCCAGATGTTATAAATTCCAAACCAGGATTTATTCCAACTTCTCAAATGGGAGAACTTAAATATTTAAAATAGGTGATTAATATGAAGAATGTTTATGTTATAACCATTTTTAATAATAATTTTGTTATTCAATATGATGGTAATAATATATTACTTTTTGGGACTTCTCATGGAAAAACACTAGATCAAATTGAATCTAGTGTTTGCGATTATATTGAACATGAATTAAGATATTATAATGGAAATGTTAATGAATTAAGGATATTTTTAATTAAATTACAATCTATTATTAATTTATCCGATAAAAATAATATAATGGATAATGTTAGAGAATTCTTTTTGAAAAATACTAATATATTTTTTAGTGGAGAAAATAAAACAACAATACAGTCAGATATGAATTCAAATAAGATTTCTGAGTTAGAAAAGTTTAAAGAACAAGTTTTAAGCAATTATAATATAGATAATTCTAGTGAGTCTGAAACAATTAAAAAAGGCGGTAGACAGAAAGTATTAGGCAACGGAAAAAGTTTAATTGATAATAAAGATGCTTTTGTAAATGCACTTTTACTAGCGTTTATTGTTGAACTTTTTGGTTTAACCATTTTTAACCTTTTCCTATTTAGAATAATATAGTTGTAAATTGATGTTTTTATTGATATAATATATGTGTTTATTTAGGAGGTTTTTATGTTAGATAATGTAGCTAATAAGTTTTTTAAGGGAAACAAAAATGTAGCTTTTATTGTAATTGCTGCAGGTGGAATGGTTTTATTTATATTATTGATTGTATTGATTGCTAGTTTAACAAGTGGTGGAATTAAAAGTTATTCACAATTAGAAGATAAATTAGTTAATGCTGCTGAAAAGTATTATAAAGATAATTCTGATAAATTACCTTTAACAGATGGAACTGTAAGCGTTACAGATTCTACTTTAGTTGAAGGGAATTATATAAAAGAATTAAGTAAATTATATTCTAAGGATAAATGTACAGCAACTGTTGAAGTTGTAAAAAATGGAGATGATTATTTATATAATCCGATTTTGAAATGTGATAATTATAATACAAAAACACTTTATAATGAATTAACACAAAATGTAGTTACATCTGATTCTGGTTTATACTCTGTTGGTAATGAATATATTTTTAAAGGTGAGTATATAAACAATTATGTTAAATTTGATGGCAAAACTTGGAGAATTGTAAAAATAGATGATAATGGTATTAAAATGTATTTAATTAATGAAAAATTAGAAAAAGTCGTATGGGATGATAGATATAACCTAGAAAAAGAAACTGAGTATGGTAAGAATGTATATGACACTAGTAGAATAAGTGTATATTTAAAAGAAATGTATGAAAAAGATAGTGTAGTATCCGCAAAATTAAAAAAATATTTAGTTGATGCAACTTGGTGTGTTGATTCAATAAAAGAAGGTACTTTAATTTCAAACATTAATTTATGTGGAAAAACTATGAAAAGTCATATTGGACTTTTGAATGTTGATGATTATGCAAAAGCTAGTTTAGAGTCAACATGCAAACATTTTGATGACCCACAATGTGTTAATTATAATTATATGAGCGAGTTAGGTGGAACTAACTGGACATTAAATTCTTATTCCGAAAATACATATGATGTATATGCAATAGATGAAAACGGTGTTTACTATTATAAAGCTTCAAAAGAAAATGAAATTAGACCAGTAATCTATTTAAATTCGCATTTAACTATTTCATCTGGCGATGGTAGTGAAGCTGAACCATACGTTATAAAATAATGTAAATATTGTGTATTCAATGTATTAAATATTGACAAAAAAAGGCAAATAAAGTATTATATTTCTAGTAAGGGAGGAAAAGAAAATGGATTTAATTCAAATTTTAGCAAATACAAAATGGTGTAGTGGTAATGATATTGCTTCTGTACAAACACTTGTTTCGACTATTATTTTGATAATACAAATTGCAATTCCAGTATTATTGATTGTATTTGGTATGCTTGATTTAGGAAAAGCAGTTGTAGCTAGTAAGGAAGACGAAATCAAAAAAGGCCAACAATTGTTTATAAAGAGACTAATTTCTGCAGCTTTAGTATTCTTAGTAGTATTTGTGGTTAAAATTCTATTAAATATAATAGCACCAGCAGATAAAGCTACTATTTGGAATTGTGCTTGTAAATTTATAAACGGTCCAGAAGGTAATTGCGGTGAAAAAGCTTCTAAACAATAAAATTAAATATTAAAACTTCATTTTTGAAGTTTTTTTGTTTTTAGAAAAAATATTGTTTAAAAAAAGATATACTTATGTTATAATGATGTAAGATAGATTAATTTTCGAAAAATATGAAATAGAGGGATGCAAATGGAAATGTTAGGAGCCTGGTTTTTAGGCATTATTAGAGGACTTTTTGCTGCAATAGATAAAGTAGTAGTTTGGTTAATAGAAAGTTTATACGACTTAATATTTCAGATATCAAGTGTACAAGTTTTTGATAATGCTTCATTAGCTGCATTTGCAAATAGAATTACTGTAATTCTAAGTATTTTTATGATATTTAAATTATCACTTTCTTTTTTGAATTATATAGTTAATCCTGATGCAATGACAGATAAAAGCAAGGGATTTTCAAAGTTAATTCAAAATATTGCAGTTGCTTTGGTTTTACTTGTTTCATACCAATTTTTATTTGATAAAGCAATGGAATTGCAACAAAAGATTGTAGATAATAATACAATACCTAAATTAATAATAGGTTCTGTTGGTAAAAATGTAAAAAATTCTAGTACAATATCGTTCCCATTATTTTCGGCGTTTGTAGTTCCAAATAATGATATTTTATATAGTACTAGTACTGACCCAAATTTGACAGGATGTCGCTCATATTCTAGGTATATAGAAGGTTCTAAACCATCAGCTACATGTGATCTTGAAGGTGCTGAATATACAGATAATGTTGCAACTGATAATTCAACTGTAGGAACGGATGCTAATAGCCAAATGGATTATATAGTGGAACATCAGGATACAAATGCACTTCTTGACTTTCTATTAAGAATTAAAAAAGGAGATATATTTGCGTTTGATTATAAGTTCATAATATCTACTATATGTGGTGCATTTGCTGCACTTGTATTACTTAGTTTTTGTATGGATGTTGCAGTAAGAATTATAAAGTTATATTTCTTAAGATTAATTGCTCCAATTCCTATTATTTCATACATTGATCCTATTAAAGGAGAAGGAATATTTAAAAAATGGTTGTCTAATGTTGGTAAGACATATGCTGATTTATTTATAAGATTAATAGCAATTTTCTTTGCAATATTTATAATACAACAAGTTGCTACACAACCTGCATTAAAAGACTTTAATGGTAATCCAATTGACAATCCTTTTGTAATAATATTTATAATAATAGGTGCATTGATGTTTGCAAAACAATTTCCAAAACTTATTCAAGATATAACTGGAATAAGCTTAGATGGAAAAATGCAACTTAATCCATTTAAGAAAATTAGTGAACAAGCTGCAGGTATAAAAGGAATTTCGGCAGTAGCCGCTGGTACTGCAGGTGGTTTATTAACTGCAGGTGGTAATTTAGCACATAGAATTGCTAATAGAAAAGAAGATTTGAAAAATAAAGGTAAACTTAGAACAGCAGGCGGCTTTTTTGCTTCAACTTTAGCTGGTGCGGCAAGTGGATTTGTACATTCAAGCCGCCAAGCATATAGTTCTGGGAAAATGTTTCAAGGTGTAAAAAAAGGAATTGAAGAAGCTAATACTCATAGAACAGAAAGAGAAATAGGAAAAGAAAATGGTGCAACAGCTTTTGGTATTCTAAAGGCAAAAGCACAAGATGCTATTGGGTTACCTACTGATTATCAAAAAACGAGAATGCAAATTGACAATTTACAAAGTGTTAAAAAAACAGTAGATTCAATTGATGAAGCTGCTAAAAAAGAAATGTTAATCAAACCAAATTCGTATTTGAGTAGAGAATGGAATGATGATAACAAGAAGAAAGAATTTAAAGAAGCTTCAGATGCATACATTAAGGCACATAACCAATATGAAGCATTAAAAAATGTAGATATAAATAATATAAAACAAGATGCTGTTGATAGATATAGGGGTAGTAAAAGAAAGTTGGATGAATTCAATAAAAATAATGGATTATCGATAACAACAGAAACTACTGATGCTGAAATAAAAAATCACTTTAAATCAGATGATGATATAAGACGTGAGTGTATGACTACCTCATCTATTCTTGGCCCTGACGGTAAACCAATAACTAAGGTAGATTCTGAGGCGATGGAAAAAGCAAAGAAAGAAAGAGACCAACAAATTGAAGAAGCTAAAAAAGTAAGAGATGATTATATAGCAGTAAGCAAGGGAAAGGACAAAGATGGTAAAATAGTTGATTATGATGAAAACCAATATGCTTCAATTGCTGAAGATGACCATTATAAAAAATTAAATGAAGCTAAAGATGCAGAATTTAATACTGGTCAACATGCAGCAGACGTATATGTAAAAATGCTTGAAGATGAAAAAGAAAAAGAAATTACTAATGGTGCTATATCAAGTCAATTAAGAGTTGTTGAACAAACTACTGATAAGAGCAGTGCGTTTGAAGAAAAAGAAGTTTACAAAGGTAGTGATTTTGCTGCTATTAGAAAACAAGCTAAAAAAGATGCTGAAAAAGCATATGAACTTGAAAGTAGTGATGACTATGATAAAGCCGAAGCTTCACATACTGCTGCAAACCTTGGAGAAAAATCATACAACAACATGTATAACATAAATGCTACAAAACAAAAGAAGCATTAAAAGGGGAAAAGATAAATGAATAATAATTTTTTAATACCAGCTAATTCAAAAAAATCAATGTTAATATTTGGTTTATTTAATAAATTTGATTTAATATTATTTTCTTGTGGAATATCAGCTACGCTACTACTGTTATTAATATTACCTGTTGAAAATATGGTAGCAGCAATAATAACACTAATTCCTGGATTAGTGTGTAGCTTTCTGGTATTCCCAATACCAAATTATCACAATGTTCTTACAATGATTAAATCATTAATAGAATTTTATACAACAAGACAAAAATTCGTTTGGAAAGGTTGGTGTGTAAACGATGGCGAAAACAATAAAAAGTAAATATACTGCAGATGATATTCCTGTTAGAGATATTGTAAATGGTGAAATTATTCTTAATAATAAAGAAAGAGTTACAGGTGTAAAAATAGAACCAAGAAATATCTTTATAATGGAACAAGAAATGCAAGATATGGTAATTAATAATTTAAAAGATGTTTATAATATGATAGATTATGAATTCTGGATTGTAGTTGCAGATAGACCAGTTGATATAAACTTGTATTTATCTCAATTACAACTTCTATATAATTCAACTTCAGATGTTAAAAAAAGACAATTAATTATTAGTGATATAAATAAAGCTAATATGTTTGTTACTAACAACGTTGTTGATACAGAATATTATCTATTATTTAAACATAAAGATACTGAAATAATACAAAAAAGAATTAAAAATTTGATTTCTTATTTTGCTAATGCAGGATTAATGTCTAAACAAACAAGTAATGATGATTTAAGAATTATACTTGATAATTTCTTAAATGGTGGACAAACAACTACACTAGGGACGGTGATGAGTTAATGGATATACGTCAACAAATAGCGCCAAAAGGCTTAGAATATAGAGCATCCGATTTTATAATTAGTGATAAATATTCTACTATACTTACAGTAATATCATATCCAAAATTTATAGATCCTGGATTTTTATCTCAATTAACAAGTTTATCTGGAATAAAAATCGTTATAAAACATATTCCACTTCCATTTAGTGTAATAAGTAAAATGATAAATAAGGAAATCGCAGATTTAAAAGTAAGATATCAACAAGAAAATGATAAAACGTTACAAGAAAGAATAAGACTTGATTATGAATCTTTGGAACAATTTATTACAATGCTTGCTTCTACACAATCAAAAATATATGATTTTCAAATGCATATAATGGTTACTGCTGATTCACAAGATGATTTAGTAGCTAAAAAATTACAAGTAAAAAATTATTTAGAAGCTATGGAAATGAGAGCTATTCCTTTAAGATTTGAACAAGAAAAGGTATTAAAATCTATAATCCCTATTTATCCAAAGCAAGAAATTGAAGATAGAATAGGAACTCCTATTCCTTCTCCAACAATTGCTGCAATGTATCCATTTATATTTGATAGTATAAAAGACCCAGGATTATCTACTTTACTTGGTGTGGATTTTTCTGGAGGAGTAATATTATTTAATCAATTCTTATATAAGATAAAAAAAGAAAATAATAGAAACAATGCAAATTTAATTATACTTGGTACATCTGGTAGTGGTAAAAGTACAGCTGCTAAATTAATGATAAGATCTCACTTACGTAATGGTTCTAAGTTAGTAATGATAGATCCAGAAGGCGAACTTGAAGAAATGACTAAAAAATATGATGGTGATTTCATTGATTTAGGAAAAGGTGGAGAATATGGAATGATCAATCCACTTGAAGTTGTAGTTGATGCAGATGAAGAAGAAATGGCTCAAGGACTAGGATATACTGTTTTAACTAGAACTATACAAACAGTAAAGGCATTTTTAAAATATTATGATCCTAGTATTACTGAAGATGTTGTAAATATGTTTAGTGAAGTACTACAAGAAACATATAAAAGATTTGGTATCGATTTTAATTCTGATTTTACTAGATTTAAAAGCAATGATTTCCCGACTTTCTCAGATGTTTATACAACTATTAAAGGTAAACTTATGTCTATGACAGAAAAGACACAAGAAAGAAATGTAATGGAAATATTGGAGTTAAAAGTAAGACCTATTATTAATGAACTTAGATATTATTTTGATGGGCATACAACAATATCTCCAACTACTAATTTTATTGTGTTTAATATAAGAGAATTAATGAATGCAGATACTAATATTAGAAATGCTTTATTCTTTAATATTTTAAAATATGCTTGGAGTTTAACTCTTGATAAGAGTGTTGATACAATTCTTACAGTAGATGAAGCACATGTATTGTTAGGTTCAAATAACTCATTAGGAGCTGAATTCTTAGCTCAAATACAAAGAAGAGCTAGAAAGTATAATACTGGAACAATAATAATTACACAACAACCAAGTGATTTTACTGATCCAGCTGTTATAACACAAGGTAAAGCTATATTTGATAATGCTTCTTATTATTTAGTAATGGGACTTAAAAAACAAGCAGTAGAAGATTTATCAAAATTAATAGATTTAAATGAAAATGAAAAAGATAGTATAAAAAGATATTCTCAAGGTGAAGCTTTATTCGTATGTGGTAATAGAAGAATGCGAATTAACATAATTGTAACCGATGAAGAATTAGATTCGTTTGGTGAAGGCGGAGGATTATAATATAAGTAAAGTAGGTGATTCTAATGGATCAAAAAAACATTGAGGATAATGATTCTATAGTAGAATTACCTCAAGAAGTAAATGAAATAGATAGTACACAAAGTGTACCAGAAGAAATAGAACAAATTGATGATTTTCCAGAATTAGAAACAGCAAATGAACCTTCATCTGTTTCTAATTTTGCAAATCGTGGTATAAACAAACTAGATGAAAAATTATCAAATAGTAAAAATAATAAAAATCCAGTTAATAAAATAAATAATGTTAATAACAAAAATTCTAATAATAAAATGCCTGGGTTAAATAAAAATAATTTAAAAAATAATTTGGGAAAAAACAAATTTGGAAATAATAAATTGGCAAGTGCTTTAAATAAGCGAAGAGGCTTAAATAAAATACCCAAATTAAATTCTAATAAAAGTCAGTCTTTAGGATCTAATTCGGTACCAGGTGAAAACTCTGATACATCACCAGGTAAGAGTAATCGCTTCAAAAATTTATTTGGTGGCAGAAAAAATAAAAATGTAAACAAACCATCCTTTCAAAAACTTATAGTAAAATTTATAAAGAAAAATCCAGGTTTATTTCTATCAATTGCTATAGGATTTTTCTCATTCTTGATGCATTTTTTAGTGATTTTATTGGTTGTCTTAGCTGTTGCTTACGCTATTCAAGCTATTTCTAATGTAATTACTGCCATTGAAGAAACTGGTCAAAGAATATGGAATGCTATAACTTTAAATGGTTTTGAAACAGATCAGGGTGTTTATCTTAATAATATTGAAAATACAATGAATAGTTATATGAGTAATGAAAAATATTATGATAAAAGTACTGTTGATGAAGATAAAGTTAGATATTATACTAATACTGCTGTTTTTTACTCTAAGGTTGTTAATCCAGATATAGTTGATAAAAAATTAGACGATGATAACGCTACTGAAGAAGATGATAAAAAAACAGATGATTCAAAGGATGAAGAAGTTACGGATGAAACTGGTACATTTATAGGTAGTTCTAGTGAATTAAAAAATAAATATGGAGCTGTAAAAGGAGATCCTAAAGATTTAATTAAGAATATGTTTGAATGTGGAACTTATTCTAATGGTGTTTTAACTAGTGAAAAATCGTGTGATAATGCAGATGGTGATACAAAGAAGTGGTATTTTTCTGAAGAAAAGTATAAAAATTATCTAACAGAAACTTATGTTCCAAATAAATATATAAACTGTGATAATTGTGATTATAAAAATTTGTCTGACGAAAGAAAAAAAGCCTTAGCAAGTCAAATGACAAATGAAATTATGAGTCAAGCCAGATCTTTTTATTCAACACATAATGCGGATGATAAAAGTAATTATACTGCATATAGTATTCAATCATCAGGTATTACTGTAAAAGACAAGGAAGGAAATGTAATTGGGAAATATTCTTTAAGTGAATACGTTGAAACAATTGTAGAAAGAGATGCTGCTAAATATAATGATGAGATAAAAAAAGCTTACGCTTTAACAATTATTTCAAAACTATTAGTTAATGTTTCTAATAATGAAATTGTAGAGGATAATTTTGATTCTAGTATTGTTACAGATAGTACTAAAAAAGCAGTTGCTTCTGTTATTAATTTAAAAATAATGAAAGATGGTAAGGTGTATTATTCTACATTTGATTTTGAGAAAGCTCAAAAAGTTGATCCACAAGAATATGTTGCAATTTTAAAGGCTTTGTTTGGCGATGATATTTCAATTGAAAAATCTATTTCTGATGGTTTGCAATTGGATTCAACTACTGGTTTTTATATGAGAGTAGAAAAAGCCAGTAATGTTCCAGGAACGGAAAGTTATGAAAATTATTACGGTAAAAATAAAATTGGATTAATTGGTGAATGTGCTTGGTATGCAACTAACAGAGCAAAAGAAATTACCAATACATTAGGGGTTTCCAAGTGGACTGATAATGGTGATGGTGGAACTTTTTGTAATTTACCTCAAGCAAGCAATTATAAAACTTGTTGGCCAAGCAGAGGTGAAAAATGTTCCCCAAAACAAGGTGCGATAATATCTGGTGATTTTGGTGAATGGGGTCACGTTGGTATAATAGAAAAAGTAAATTCTGATGGAACATATAATTTAAGCCATGCCGCTGTAAAAAAAGGTGGTTGGGCACTTTCAAAAGGTTATAAGTATGTATCTCAAGTATATGATGATCCTGACTTTGGAACAAAAGTAAGTAGATTATCTAATTGTATTGATTATGGTAATACTGGTTGTGTATCATTTGAAAAACTTACAATGGCGGAGTTACAGGATTATTTTGGTCACAACATAGTATGTTATATATATTTAACGGAGCCTAAATAATGTATTTAATGTTTATTTCAAATTTGTCAAAGTGAAATATATATTTTGAAGGGAAAGATTTGTAATGAAAAAGATTATTCTTTTGATGACTATAGTATTATGTACTGCATGTAGTGCAGAATATAATTTAACTTTAAATGATAATTCTTTTAATGAAGAGTTGAATGCCATGAATATTGATAGTTCAAGTTATTATAATGAATTATCTGTACAAAGATTTCCCTTTAAATCACAGTATGGTACTTTAATTGATGCGGTTGCCCCTGTTGTAAGTGATAAATTCCCGGAAAGTAACAAAAAAGATATATCTAAGAATAATGAAAATAATATACAATATTTTTATGAATTTAATCTTGGAAATTATGGCGATTCAAATATTGCTAATTCTTGTTATGAATTCTTTTCAGTTGATGCTAAAGAAAATGAGGTTTCTATTTTAACTGGCAATAAATTTTATTGTTTCGATGTATATGAAGAATTAGATTCAGTAACTATAAATATAAATAGTAATTATAAAGTAATTCAATCCAATGCTGATAAAATTGTTGGTAAAAAACATACTTGGTATATTACAAGAGAAAATGCCTCTAATAAACCTATAATTTTTGTTTATGATAAAAGTAAAAAAAATATGACAATCATGCAATATCTAATAGATAATGTTCCATTAGTGGTAGTTGTTGGTACAACACTTATGTTAGGTGGTATTACATTTTTGATAATTAATACAAAAAAGAAAAAAGCTAATAAAATTTAATTGAAAGAAAAAATAAAAAATGTTAATATATATATAGCATTTTTTATGTCTGTATGGAGGATTGTTATGAAATTAAAACTTAGAGTAGAATCAAAAGATTTAAAAATATTTTTCATATTCAGTATAATACTTTTGTATTTTGCAGCAATATTAGTATTAAATTTATCATCATTTGCGAATGATGGTAAATTTCATGGATTTAATCCGTTACCTGCTTTTCAACCTAAATATTTATTAGCTACAATATGTGTTTATATAGGTGTTTTAGCTGTCATTTTAACAGGAGTTTCTTCAAAAATTTTTGAAAGAGAAAAAGGTGTGGGTTTAGAATTAGGTAAAAAAGATGAAAAAGGTTATTCACGTTGGTGTAAAGACAAAGAGATGAAAAATTCTAGTAATATTGTTGTTGTTAAACCAATAGATGATAATATTTCAAAAGGTGGTATACCAATTTACAATAATGGTAAAGAAATATGGCTTGACACTGGTGGATACCATAATATGATAATAGGATCAACTGGTAGTGGTAAATCACAAGCAATTTCATTCCCTTTTATTAGAGTTATGGCAAAAGCAGGAGAATCAATGATTGTAACAGACCCTAAAGGTGAGTTATATGAGGGAACTGCAAAAGAACTAGAAAAAAGAGGATATAACATAATTCTTTTAAATTTCCGTGATCCAGAAAAAGGTAATTGTTGGAATCCATTTTCAATTCCATATAAATTATATCAACAAGGAAATACAGATAAAGCTATAGAATTATTGGAAGACTTAGCAAAAAATATACTTTATGATGAAAATAATAAAGGCCAAGATCCATTCTGGGAAAACACATCTGCAGATTATTTTTCAGGATTAGCATTTGCTTTATTTCAAGATGCAGCCGAAGATGAAGTAAATATTAATAGTATTAATTATATGGCAACAGTTGGAGAAAATAAAATAGGTGGAACAACATATATAAAAGAATATTTTAATAGTAAACCTACCACTTCAACAGAAAGCATAAAAGTTAATGCTACTATTAGTGCCCCAAGTGAAACAAAAGGAAGTATTTTATCTGTATTTAATCAAAAAATTCAATTATTTTCTTCACGTGAAACATTATCAGAAATGCTTGCGCATAATGATTTTGATATGGAGGATATTGGTAGAAAGAAAACAGCAGTCTTTATTGTAATTCAAGATGAAAAGAAAACCTATCATTCACTTGTTACAATTTTCTTAAAACAATGTTATGAAACATTAGTTAGAGTTGCACAAGAAAATCCAGGTGGAAAATTAAAACATAGAACTAATTTTTTACTTGATGAGTTTGCTAACATGCCACCTCTTTCTGATGTTGATGCTATGGTATCTGCAGCACGTTCTAGAAATATTAAACTTTCATTTATAATTCAGAACTTTTCACAATTAAATGATGTTTATGGAAAAGAAAAAGCAGAAACTATTAGAGGAAACTGTGGCAATACAATTTACTTGTTAAGTACAGAACTTGCGGCTTTAGAAGAAATTAGTAAAATGTGTGGAGATGTTAAGTCAAAGAAAGATGATAAAACTGACTCAAGACCACTTGTAACAGTAACAGATTTACAAAACTTTAAAGAAGAAGATGCTTTAATTTTAAGATCAAGAATGCGTCCTTTTAAAACAAAGTTAAAATTTGATCATAAAATTGAATGGGGAATGACAAAAGAACCAGCACTATATCCAACAAGAACTAAACTTCCTGTTAAAATATTTGATTTGAAGGCTTTTGTTCAAGCAAAAAAAGATGAAAAAATAAATGAAATGATGAAAGGTATGGGCGAAAATTCTGACTTCCCACCATTGTTTGGTATGCCTGATATGTCAAAGAAAAGTCCAAAACCATCTTTAAATGTTGACGATTTAGTTAAAAAAATAGATGCTAAAATAGCGGAGCTTGAAGAAGAGGAAAGACTTGAAAAAGAAAAATCTAAAGAAAATAAAATAATAGAAGAAGAAAAATCAGTTGAAAAAAATAAGGATATAATAGTTGAACAAAAAAGTAATTCTGTAAATACTAATATAAGTGAAAACATAACTGATGACCAATTTTTTGATGATTTCTTCAATGATGAATAACAAACTAAATGTCCAGGATAAAACATGAAAAAAATTGAAAACAGTAAAAAAGGCGTTATTTAATAAGCAAATTTGCTGTTTTTTTAATATAAAAATTTAATGAGCTAAAATATTAAAAAATCTAAGTATTTCATTTTCATAATCTAATGATAACCCAAATCTAATTCTATTAAGACTTATACGTTTAACATCATTTAAAAAAGCTAAACATAATTTTTTTAGAATTTGTAAATTAAATAATGCATTTTTATTCATAGTTGAATTATCATCTTGTTTAAATGTAAAATCTAAGTGCCAATGTAGTTTATTTTCTACACTCCAATGTTGTCTTATAGCTTTACAAAAAGTTTCTATATCATTATAAAGGCTTGTAATATAATATCTAAATTCTACTGAGGTATTATTATTTTTAACAATGGTCTTTTTAACAGCACCAAAGGACTTAATTCCTTTCCAACTTTTTAAATCACTATACCACTGTATATCTTCAGTTTGAAAATATTCATAAGTAATACAAGAAGAGTGACTTTTTTCTATATGTTTGAAGTATGTATTCTTAGTACCTTCGGCGCAAATTATATCTAGTTGTTTATCATTAAAGTAAAGTTTTAAATCATCATAAAAATTACTTTGATTTTGTTTTACAGGGACAACGTAATCACCTTTAAGTTTTATTACTTTTTCAATATTAGCTTTTTGAGTATTTAAAGCATCCCAGGTAATGATGTTTCCTTTAACTTGAATTTTATCTAAGATATCAGGAATAGCTGTAATTTCATTAGTTTTATCATCAATCATAGAACTAGCAACACATAAACCTAAATTATTTGAATATACATTTAAAATATTAAGAGCCTTAACTTTATCCCTAATTTCATTTTCATTTCTTCTACTACCATTATCAGTTTTACCGTCGATATTCATAATATCACGTTGAGAAGAAAATAATTTTAAAATATATTGAACGAATAATACACAAATATTTTCTAATTCATCTGGTTTGATAATAGAAAAAACTCTTTTATAAGTAGCAGCAGAGGGAATGCCACCAGTAAGCATTAAAACGTTTTTAAGCCAATCTTTTTTTAATACAGCGAAATCATGAATTTCGTTCCAATCATTACAATTGCCTAAAATAGTAAGGAAAGAAACGACAACGATGTCCCAAATTTTATATTTACATTTTCCCTTTTGCCTTGAATCTGTGAGATTTTTAATATTATCTTTAAAAGTTTTAAGTGCATCGTAATTGATATCATCTAAATTAGTTTTATATTTATTTAAAAGTTTTAAATTTATTTCAGATTTAGTTAATTTTTTCTTTTTCATAACAACACCTATTAAGTATTTTACAGATATTTTATGAATATTACATTAAAAATATATAAATTTTTAATTATTTGATAAGTGTTTAGTTCTTTGATTATAAGGTTGTCAATAGTTTTTTCAATTTTTTTCATATTTTTATCCTGTAAAATTAACAGTATATATTTACTGTTAATCTTTTTTTATGGTATAATTAATTATAGTTAGAGGTGAGTTCATGAAAAAAGGATACTATTATTTTATACTTATGTTTATTTGTACTTTTTTTTATATTACAAGCGTAAGTGCTGATGAAACAAAAACATGTTATTATAATGATGGAAAAGGAAACGAAGGACAATTTAGTTATGTAAAAACAAATAATGGTTATGAGTTTGGAAATCAATATGCAATATATGATGATCTAAGAAGTACAAATTGGGCTTATAGAAAAGATGAAAATACACAAGATGTACTTGCATGGTCAAGTTACACAATTAAAAACTATTTTTCAAAGGGGCAATGTGCACCATATCTTATTTATTTTAAGGCAAATGGAACTTTTACAAGTGATGATTCAACAGAAATTTTTCCTGGGGATCCATATATTTTACAATATGATTATACAAATTATTACAGTAAGAAAGATTGGGATAATAATGATACACTTAATTTTATTCCTCTTGTTGATACCAAAGAAAATGAATTAAGTAAATTTTCAACGTTACTTGGTCAGAATATTAAAGATATAAAATCACTTTTAAATGGTGAATGTAAAAATGGAAATAAAAGTATCCAATGTATTAATAAATTTGTGACAATACGTTCTTCCTCTGTTAGTCTTAATGACAAGTATAATAGATTATTAGAATTAGGAAAAATAAGCAGTTCCGATAAGGAATATAGTCAATATAATAATGATTATCTTAAATTGTTAGAACAAGCAAAAAAACTTTATAAAGATGTTGTAATAACAGAAACTGAAGATGCTGAAAAAAAAGATTACGATTGTTATTATGTTTCATCGGATAATTCTTTAGCAGCTGGATACAAATTTAATAGTGATGTTTATGTAGTTAAAGGAAAATCAAAGATAAATAATAAAAAACAAAAATTTCCCAAAAAAACCACTTTATTAGGAGAAAACAAAACAGATAAGTGTTACAATTATTTGTATTATACTACTGGAAAATCAGGTTCTGTAATTTTATACAAATCTTATTTGGGAAATGGAACAGATGATTTTTCTGATTTCTCATTAAAATCAAAAGGAAACTTACTAACACTTGTTGGTTCTGCAATTTCCGAATCAGAAAAAACAACTAGCTTTTGTTCACTTTCAATTAATAATTTAGACAATAATAATAATAATTTAAATTTGAATTACGATGGAACTGATAGTGTTTATTTTAAGCTTTTTACATATGCAGATGGTAAACGTAAATTCTGTACTATGTTTAAGAATGAGTCAATTTGTAGTGATACCTTTGAAACTTCGGTTTCTTCAATTAAAATTAATTCAGTTGTAAAAAATAAAGATAATGAGGATGTAACTTTTGAATTAAAAAATGATGAAAATTTTTCTTGCTCTAATTTTTCAAGAGATAAAGTACAAATAACAAAAAGTGGCAATAATTATATTATTAAATTAAAGGAAATAAAAAAAGTAGAAAAAAATGCTGATAATAATAAAGATAATGATATGGATTTATCAGGATGTATAATTGATAAAGGAACACAATCAATTATTGATTGGATAATGAATTTAATAAGGATCGGTGGAGTAATATTATTAGTGGTACTTGGAATGCTTGATTTTGTAAAAGCTGCAGCATCAGGAGAACAAGAAGAGATGAAAAAAAGTAAATCAATGTTTGTCAAAAGATTAATTGCATGTGTAGTATTATTCTTTGTACCAATAATAGTAAAAATATTAGTTGGATTAGTTAATCTTGGAAGTGGAGAAAATTGTAATTCAAATGATTCTAATGATAAAACCGATGATTCTAATAATCGTGTTAGTTATCAATGTTCATGTAAATATTATAGAAGCAATGTAGATGAACCAAATATAAGTGATGTTTCATTAAGTTTTGATGTAACTAATAAGGATAATTTTGATAGTCACACAATTAATTATAATGGGAAAAATGTTACTGTTAAAATAAATTCTCCACAAAAGAATGCTACATCATCTACAGATATGTTGTGTCCAAAAAAATGCTCTTTTGATGAAAGTAAGAAAGTACTAACTTGTTCATCAACAGATAATGATGAAACTTTTCAAAATAATAATCCACATTTTTATCAAGCTGCTGATGAAAATGGTAAATTATTAGAAAATTGTAAAATACTTTCTAATTAAGCTTATAAAAAGTTTTGATTGTAAAATAGTGAAAAAATAATAATTATTCTCATAAAATAAAATCACTCATAATATATATTAGGGTGATTTTTATATGCTTTCAATTATTTCATTAAAAGAATTTGAATTAAAAAAAAATAGTTTTATTATAATTGATATAAGAAGTTCAGAAAAATATAATAATAACCATATACCAAACTCAATAAATATTCCTGTTGGAAAACTTATTGTTACTCCACAAAATTATTTAGATAAAAATAAAACATATTGTTTATATTGTACAAAAGGTATTAGTAGTTTAAATATTGGAAAAATACTTTCAACGCAAGGTTATAAAATACTAAGTTTAGATGGTGGATATGAAAATTGGATATTAAATCATTAAAAAATATTGACGAACAAATGTATGAATGCTAAAATTATTATAGGATGGTGAGGCTAATGTTGTATGTCATAATAGGATTAAATGTATTAATAATAATTTTAGTTGTTATCTCTATAACAAAAAATATTAATGAGTCAAATATAACAGAAAGATTAGGAAAACTTGAAACAAATATGGTTAAAGAAGTAGGGAGTTTTCAAAATGAAATTAATTTAGCACTCAATAAACATTTTAATGAGCAAAATGACAAAATAGAACAAAAACTTCGTATGATAAATGATAAAGTAAATGAAAGAATAGATCAAAATTTTGAAAAAACGAATAAAACATTTACAAATGTTTTAGAACGTCTATCAAAAATAGATGAAGCTCAAAAGAAAATTGATACACTAGGTGAAGATATAGTATCACTACAAGAAGTACTAACTGATAAGAAAACACGCGGTATATATGGAGAAGTGAATTTAAAACATATACTTACAAATGTGTTTGGTGAAAATAATGATAAAATATATAAATTACAATATACATTTGAAAATGGTAGTATAGCTGATAGTGTATTATTCGCACCAGAACCTCTTGGCGTTATTGCAATAGATTCAAAATTTCCTTTAGAAAATTATCAAAATATGGTTAACAAAGAAAATTCTAAAGAAAGTAGAAATATGTATGAAAAACTATTTAAGCAAGATATGAAAAAACATATAGATGCTATTAGTAGTAAATACATAATACCAGGGGTTACTTCGGATCAAGCAATCTTATTTTTACCTGCAGAAGCCATATTTGCTGAGGTTAATGCATATCATCAAGATATAATAGACTATGCTTATAAAAAAAGAGTATGGATTACATCTCCAACTACACTTATAAGTACACTTACAACGATACAAATAATAATAAAAAATATAGAAAGAGATAAATATACAAAAGTTATTCACAGCGAATTGAAATTATTGAATGAAGAATTCATAAGATATAAGGATAGATGGGATAAACTATATAGAAGTATTGAAACAGTTTCAAAAGATGTAAAAGATATACATGTTACAACTGATAAAATTACAAAAAGATTTAACTCAATTAATCAAGTAGAAATGGATAAGATAGAATATGAAGATAATAAATAATTTATTAGTTTTATTAATATGGATATTGAATATATTTTCAATTGTATTTAATATAAGTTTTAATTATGAAGTAAACATATTAATTTGTATTTCACTTTCAATAATAGTTGTTTTACCACGATTATTAAAAAAATACATTAAACTATCAGAAATTTCGGAGTTTATATTTTTAATATTTATAATACTTGCTGGTGAGTTTGGAAGTGTATTAAAACTATATGAAATAGTATATTGGTATGATTCATTTACACACTTTTTATCAGGAACATTAACTGCTTACTTAGGATTCTTAATATTAAAAAAAGAAAAATTATTAACTAAAAAAAATTCATTTAACATATTATTTATAATTTCATTTGTACTTGCTATTGCAGCTTTCTGGGAAATATTTGAATTTACTGCTGATAATATATTTGGTAATGATGCTCAAAGAGTTTTAGAAACAGGTGTTACAGATACAATGAAAGATATAATATGTGCATTGTTTGGTGGTATATTATTTATTGTTGCATATTTGTATAAAAGACCAATAATAAGTAAAAAATAAATGTATATTAATGTAAATATAGTATTAAAATACTATATTTTTTAATTTAATTAAATTATAATTATAATAGAGGTGGCTTTATATGGAAGAACAAATACTTGAAATATTAAAAAATGAAAATAAGGCTTTATCAGTACATGAACTTGAAGATAAACTAGGTTTTACAACAGTTGATGAATTAAAAGAATTACTTAAAACATTAAATAATCTAGAAGACAACTTAAAAATATATAGGACAAAAAAAGATAACTATATGTTGTTTACTAATAGTCATTTAAAAATAGGTAGAATGATTATTAACAAAAAAGGTTTTGGATTTGTTGATATAGAAGGTGATGAGGATGTATTTATCGCGCCATCAAATCTAAACGGTGCAATACATAATGATAAAGTAATTGTTGAAATAACTAGTAAAAATGGTATGCAACTAGAAGGCAGAATTCTTAAAATCGTTGATAGAAAATTTAAAGAAATGGTTGGCGAATTTTATTATTCAAAAGGAAAAGGCTATGTAGATTTAGATGATGAAAAAGTAAAATTAAAAATCGAAATAGATAAAAATAAAACATTAGGCGCTATGAACGGTCATAAAGTATTAGTTAAAATAACAAATAGAGTAAGGGATTATGAATATAAGGGTGAAGTTATAAAAATACTAGGACATAAAAATGATCCAGGTGTTGATATTTTATCAATAGTTGCTAAGTATGGAATAAATGATACATTTCCAGATAAAGTAATGGAACAAACAAGTAAAATTCCTTTAACAATTGAAGGTGAAGATTTTGGAAATAGAAGGGATTTAAGAGACCAAGTAATTTTTACAATAGATGGTGATGATACAAAAGATATAGATGATGCTATAAGTTTAAAAGTTTTAGATAATGGTAATTATGAGTTGGGTGTTCATATAGCTGATGTAAGTTATTATGTTAAAGAAGATACACCACTTGATTTAGAAGCATATGATAGAGGAACAAGTGTTTATTTAGCAGATAGAGTAATTCCAATGCTTCCTCATAAACTTTCTAACGGAATTTGTTCATTAAATGAAAATGAAGATAGATTTGCTATGTCATGTGTAATGGAAATAGACAATAAAGGTAAAGTTGTTTCATATGATATATTTGAAAGTATTATTCGATCTAGAAAAAAAATGACATATAAAAATGTAAATAAAATCTTGGAGGAGAATATAATACCAGAGGGATATGAACCATTTGCCGATACATTAATAAAAATGTTAGATTTAGCTCATATATTAAGAAAAATGAAAGAAAATCGTGGTTATATTGATTTTGGTATAGATGAAGCTAAAATAATTGTTGATGAAAAAGGAAAAGCAATTGATATAGTAAAAAGATATAGAGGAGAAGGCGAAAACTTAATAGAGGATTTCATGATTGCTGCAAATGAAACAGTAGCTACCCATATATATTATATGAATTTACCATTTGTATATCGTATACATGGTAAACCAAATGAAGAAAAAATAGATAGATTTATTAAATTTATAAGTGTGTTAGGATATAAGATAAATGGGAAAATAAAAGATGTTCAGCCTACTACTATCAAGTATATCCTTGAACAATTAAAAGATAAAGAAGAATACCATATTTTGTCATCAATGATGCTTAGAAGTATGCAAAAAGCTGTATATGATAAAAATAATATAGGACACTTTGGTTTAGGAAGTAAATGTTATACACATTTTACCTCTCCAATAAGAAGATATCCAGATTTGACTGTTCATAGATTGTTAAGAAAATATTTGTTTAAAAATCAAATAAATAATGAAGTTATAGAATATTGGGACAATAAACTTACATATTTAACTGAACATTCATCAGAAAAAGAAAGGGATTCAGTGGATTGTGAACGTGAAGTTGATGATATGAAAAAAGCTGAATATATGATGAATCATATAGGTGAAGAATATGAAGGAATAATAAGTAGTGTAACAAGTTTTGGAATGTTTGTTGAATTACCAAATTTAATAGAAGGTTTGGTAAAAATAGATAGTTTAAATGATGATAAATATATTTATGATGAAACAACATTTTCAATTAGAGGAGATAAGAATAAAAGGGGTTATCGCCTAGGGGATAAAGTAAGAATAAAAGTAGTAGGTGCAAATAAAGAGGCTAAAACAATCGATTTTGAACTAGTAAAACAAGGTGAAGTTGATGGAGATAAATAACAGAAAAGCTAAGTATGATTATGAAATTCTTAGTACAATAGAATGTGGTATTGTTTTAACAGGTACTGAAATTAAATCAATTAGAAACGGGAATGCTAATTTAAAGGATAGTTATGCAGTTATAAAAGGAAATGAAGTTTTTATTTTAGGAATGCATATTAGTGAGTATAAAGAAGGTAATATATTTAATCATGATGAAAAAAGAACTAGAAAATTATTATTACATAAAAAAGAAATATTGAAATTGTTTAATAAAGTTGAGTTAGATGGAAATACTTTAGTACCAATTAAATTATATTTTAAAGGAAATAAAGCAAAAATTCTTTTAGGTCTTGCTAAAGGTAAAAAAACATATGATAAAAGGGAAACTATTAAACAAAGAGATATTAATAGAGAAGTACAAAAACAATTAAAAAATTACTAATTGACTTATATAAATTAAAGTGTTAAAATCATATAAATGTTATTTAACATTTTAATTTTGTATGGGGCTGCTTGGTTTCGACAGATATACTTTGATATAAGTAGCAAGTCGCTTTGTACACGTTACGTACAAAACAGAAAATAACTGGAAAAAATTTAAAAGACCGTATTGCTTCAATGTTTACTAAAAACGTTGTTGCCTTTGCCTAATTTAGAATAAGGAATACGACTTTCTTTAATTTCTCTCCCATGGAAATTATTGAAGGTTCGATTTAATGGGATATATTGTTATGATGCTTATAAGTAACAATGAATATTTTAAGCTTACTAATAATAGTGTTGTTAGTTGCTTATATTATTAGGAAATTTATTAACTAAATAAACTTGTAGAAACTTATATTTGGGAATATTTGGACAGGAGTTCGATTCTCCTCAGCTCCACCATTGACGAATCTGTTCGAACTATTCGAACTTTTAGATAGATATCAATCAGAAATGATTGATTTTTTTTCATTTTTGAAAAAAATCATAGAAAGGTTGGTGTCTATGATAAAAATAGTTAAAGAAAAAATTGAAATTGATGAATCTTTAGTTTCAAGATTAAATGTTATATGTGATTTTTGTAATACAACACCTATCATAGAAAATGGTAGTATTAGGAAGATAGAACATACTAATTTAACTTATATTGAACCACATAGAATTATTATTAATAATAAACTATATCTAGCATTTAATTATTCAAATGAAATCTATGTTCATAATCTTGGTAAAAAGATAAAATTATCAGAACTAGAACAATATATAAAAAATTGCTGATTTAATCAGCAACTTTAATCATCTTTTTAAGTGCATTAAGGAAATCTTCATCTTTATATAACTCTGTTAAAAATTTTTGAATTTCCTCATCACTTTCAAATTGAACTTTTTTGAATTTTAGTGCTTTGCCGATAGCAACGGCTAAAACCTCATTCAAATTAATACTTTGATTAATATTAATGTTTGCCATGATTTCCTCCTTATAACTAATATTATACGAGAATATTGACATTTGTCAAAATAGTGATATTATATATAACCAATAAATGACAAGCAGTATCCGTCTTTTATTAGAAAGAGAGGTACAACTATGGTCAAAAATAAAAAACAATATAATAATTTAGATTTTAAGGAGTCAAAGATATTAGTTTGAACTAGTATTTTTGACTCCCTTTTTTGTGTAAAAGGAGTTGAGTTTTAATGAAAGAAGAAAAGAAAGTAGCAGGACTTTATATTCGTGTATCTACTGAAGATCAAGCTCGTGAGGGATTTAGTTTACCAGAACAAGAAAAGCGTTTAAGGACTATGTGTGAGTATAAAAATTATGAAGTATACGATGTATATGAAGAACGAGGAATAAGCGCTAAAACTGGTAATTATAGACCTGAATTTGAAAGATTATTACAAGATGTTAGAGATAAAAAAGTTAACACTATTGTAGTATTAAAACTAGATAGATTAACAAGGTCAGTTTCAGATTGGGAAAAGATACTTACATTTTTAGAAGAAAACGATGCTTATTTGGATTGTGCTAATGATGAGATAAATACTACTAATGCTAATGGAAAAATGATTTCAAGAATTTTAACAAGTGTTTCACAACAAGAAATTGAAAGAACGTCAGAGAGAACTAAAATAGGACTTGCAGGAGCTATTAAAGTTGGGCATATTCCACATCAAGCACCTTTAGGCTATAAACATAAAGATAAGAAATTAGTAATTGACTATGCTACCAAAGATGTTGCTATTAGAATATTTAATATGTATCATGATGGATTATCATATAAAAAGATAAGTAATATTTTAAATGAAGAAAAAGTATTAGATAAAACTAATTGGAGAGATTCAACTATTTTAAATATACTTGAAAATCCGATTTATAAAGGAGACTTTATTCATGGTAGAAGAACAAAGAAACCTACTTATTATTTTGATGTAGTAGAACCATTAGTTAGTAAAGAATATTGGGAAGAATGTCAGGTACAGCAAAAGAAAAATTCTAGGAGTTTTCAAAGAACTTTAACTTATCTATTTATGCAAAAACTAAAATGTCCTAAATGTAAAAGAATATTAGGTGGTAAAGCAACTACAAAGAAAAATGGTAATTCATATTATTACTATTACTGTCATGATTGTAAAATTAGTTTTAAAGAGTCTGAAATAGAAAAAACAATAGATGAATATATGGATTCAATAGTAGAATATGATTCTATTGTTAATCAATACTTTCTACCCATGATTAAACAGAAAATAGAAAATCCAAAAGAAGAAATAGAAAAAGAATTAAAGAGTCAAAAATCTAAGTTTGATAGGATTAGAGAAGCATATATAAATGAAGTATTTACTTTAAAAGAATATAATCAAGAACGAAAAAAAGTTGAAGATATTATTAATGACTTAGAAACTAAATTAAACGAAACTGAAGTATGTGAAAAATTAAAATTTACTCCTAATGATATTTTAGTTAAAAGAGACATCGACTTTATCAATTCTATCAAGTACCCAGATAAATTTAAACAAAGAAATAAGTTTTGGAATGAGTATACACGAGAAGAAAAAGCCGAACTTATAATGAAATATATTGAGGAAATAGAGTTAACTTATAAATATGGAAATGATAGTGATGTAGAATTTATAAAGTTTAGAGAAAGTATAGCAAATACTTCTAATGATTTATATTTCAAAGGTTATTATGATAGATATGTTCCATCACTATTTGGAAATATTTATGGAAAGATTAGATTTAGTGAATACTTACCTGAAGAAGAAATGGCACAGCAAATAATGAGATTAAGACAGTTTTATGATGTTGGTTATTATGAAGCAACTTATAGTGTTAAAGATAAAGTATTTTATTTTAACTTTTTAGAAGATAAGAAAACAATTGTTAGAGTATTCCCGTTAGAAGATTATAGAAAGATCGATCCTGATGAAAAAATGGATACATATAATTTAGGGGTATTATATGTTAAAGAAGATAATGGAACATTACTAGAAAATGAGGATGATGTATTTAAATTAATACCAGCTGAATGTGATGGTAATGTTGTATATAGTAAGGAACCTATATTAGTAGAATCAAAACCTGTTCCTTACTATGAAGATGAAGAAAGATCAGATGATGAAATTTCTTCACATTAAAATGTGTGGCACGTTATGAAATTACAAAGTAATTTTGTAAGTGGTGATAACATTTTATTCTATCTTATGAAAATATAACTATTACGAAGTTTTAGTTATTGTTTGAATAAGATAAAACAGATTCTAAGGTGTTAAACCTTAGCTCCCATATCTTGTTAGTATGACAAGATATATAGGGAGTTATACATCTTGTCAAATAACTTTTTCAAGATAGAATTTGAGGTGAAATTATGGTAGAACTAGCATACTCATTTCATATTGGAAATGATAAGAATAAAACTAAAAAAGCAAAGCAAAAGAATACTCCTACTAACTATAATAACAATGCTATTCAAAATGCTATGCAGTTATCAAAAGTAAATCATCACAACTTAAGACAATATGATAATAATCCAGAAAAGATTAAAACTTTATATGGTTCAAATGATATTGTAAAAGATGTAAAAGAACTATATAAACAAGAATTTGAAGAAGCAAGATTAGAATATAATTCTAAACAAACTAGAGATGATAGAAAAATAAAATATTATTATAGTAAGATAAGCAATGATACAAAACACGATTTAGCAGTAGAAATTATTATAGAACTTGGAGATATGGATTATTGGTGGGATAAAGACGCTAAAGAAATGTATAAAATGGAAAGAGTTTATGATGAACAAGTTTTATATTTAAAAGAATTAGTCCCTGATTTTAAAGTAGCAAATGCGACTATACATTTTGATGAATCTTCTCCACATCTTCATATAGTAGGAATTGCAGTTAAAGATAATTGTAAAACAGGTATGAGTAAGCAAGTTGGTAAATGTAGTGTATTTACAAAAGATAACTTACCTAAAATACAAGATAAAATGAGAGACAAGTGTATTCAATCATTTAATAAAGAATATGGTCTAAATGCTGTTTTAAAAGATAAACAAAAAGGAAGAAATATTGATTATAGAGTTAGTCAAATGGCTGACTATGATGAGTTAAAAAAGAATTATAATAAGCAAAGACAAAAAATAAATAAACTTAATAATCAGACAAAGGACTTAAATATAAAATCAGAAGAAATAAAAGATATTATTAATAATTTAAAGAATCAACCTTTATCAAATAAAAATTTACTTTTATCTAATCAAAATAAAGATAAGATAATTGATTATATAGAAGAAGTAAGTAAATCTACTAATGACTTTAAAGAAATAACTAATTACTCTTTAGCAGTAGATAAGATTAAGGAAGATTTTGAAGAAAATCATAACTCTATTGAGAATTTAAGAAAAAGAGTGAAAGACCAAAATCAAGAAATAAATGATTTAAGATATGATTTAAATAATAAAGATAATGAAATATCATCTTTAAAATCAAAAATAAAAGATTTAAAGGATTCATTAGACTATTGGAAAGATAAATTTCAAAGAGTAATAAAATTTATTCACAATAAAATACATGGTATATTTGGTGATAAAGACGATAAATATAAAGAAATGGCTGATAATTTATTTATAAATGGAATTATGGACGAAAAAGAATATACTAGTGTTATTAATAAAAAAGAAAAAAATCATTATGATTTTGAAAGATAATTATAGAAAATAATAATTTTATGAAGAAAAAGCTAAAAAACATGGTATAATATAAATTAATTAAACAGGAGGGTATTATGAATAGATTATATGATGCAAAAGTAGACGAAAAAAGATGGAAAGTAGTAAAAATAGATAATGGTGAAAATAATTATGATTCTTATAAATTAGTGGATAAAAAAAATGAAGAAATTTATTTTTTGAATCATATCATATGTTTTGAACAAGTCACTGACGATGAGTTTTTAGTTTATAGAAGAGCCAATTATGATGACTTCGAAATAGTAAGATATAAGTTGCAAGAATCTAAGTTTATAGAACTATTTGCTAAAAGATTTAGTCAATTTTATTTTATCTCTGATGATAGAATAATGTTCACTTATTGGGGCAACACTGGTCCATATCGTTGTGGAGGGATTTATTCTATAAAAAATAATAGTATGTTAGAAGAAGCCAATTGGTTAAAGGGTACTGCTATAGATATATATAAAGATGATGAAAATCCAGAAAAAATTAAATTATATGTTGAAAAAGAAATATATTCATATAGATTAAGAAATCAAAAATTAATATTTACAGTTGATCCAAATACATTACAGCCAAATTCTAATTGCTATAGTCAACTTAGAGATTCTTTTATAAAAGTAAGTAGTAAGGAAGATATTGATAAAATTGAATCTGAGGAGAAAAAAATATAAATATTATCGAAGAACAAATGTGTCAAAAAGAAAAAGAAAAAATGCAAAAAGCAAAAGAAAAAGTATTGGCAAGAAAAAAAGTTTAAAGTAGCATGAAATTATTGCTACTTTTTCTATTCTTTGGTAAAATGAGTATAGTGATTGATATTAATCAATCGTCTTTATGCGAAAGAGTTGTAAACCACTTCGTCGTTCGCACCAGATTGATAGGAAACTCGAACACTTTTGTTTCGAGAGTAATAAATTACGGTTGATTGTCAAATAGTGTGTGTAGACACAAATAAGTGATGATTAATCTTAGGAGGCTAACGCGGAAGCGTTGGCTTTTTTTCTATTAATTTTAACTAATCCTTTACATATCATAATTCTGGCTTTAAATCTTCTAAAAGATCTAAAACCAAAAGCTATTCTTTTTAATACTTTTATAAAATTGTTATTGCCTTCAATATAACCATTGTGATAGTTATTATTAAATGTATTATATATTTTATCTTTAAATCAAATTAAAGTCTTAATAGATATTTTCATATAATGAAATTGAATTATTAACGTTGGTTATTGCATGTATAAAAACCTCATAATTTTTTTCTTTGATGGATTGCAGTAATTCTTGATATTTATAATAAGTTGCTTTTAGTTCAACACTTTGATCTAAAATATAATTAACTACATCAATTTCAGTCATTAAATTAGGAAAACAAGTATATCTTTTCCACTTAGAACAATCTAGTTCATTCCTATCTTTTAAAATTAATTTCTAATATCTTTTCATTTTATTATAAGAATTTTTATTGCATTTCATAGCACGGATTCTAGTTTTATTAAGTGATTTAGATATTAGTTGAATTAAAGAAAAGTATCTATAATTATTTGAGCATTAGGAAACATTTTTTGAATTAGTGAAACATAGGGAGAATACATATCAATAACAATAAATTTTACTGATTTTCTAGCTTTAAAAGAGTAATAACTGAAATATTTTAGTGAACTTAATAACTTTCTATCCTCAACAATATCAATAGTTTGACCAGTTTCACCATTACATATATGAAAACTCATTGCACCATCTACAGATTTAACAGATTTGAATTCATCAAAGGATAAAACTTCAGGTAAATAATTCTTATAAAGTTTTTGAGTATCATAATAAGAATCCATAATTCTTTCAACAGTATTAGGAGAAACATTATTATTTTTAGCTATATCTTTCTCAGAAATTTTATTTTTTTATTCATTAGCTGTTTTCCATTTAGTATTTTTTGATATGAAACATCAATATTCTATAACATTATCTCTTAAAGTAAAAGTTTTACCACAATGTTTACAAAGATATCTTTGTTTCTTTAATCTAAGAATAGTTTTAAATCCAGCAACATCAGGAATTATAATATTAGAAGTTATAAAACCATGCTTTTCAAAATTATTATCAAAAAGAACTCCGCATTTTTCACAATAAATAGGTTGATAGGTTAAAACTCCTTCAAATATTTTATGAAAAATTCCTTTAATTTTTTCTTTATAATAACAATTTTCATAAAATTTAATATTATTATCTTTCAATTCTAACATTTCTGTAATATAATTTAATTCAGACATATAAGTACCTTCTTTCATGTTTGTTTTGTCACTTACATTGTATCAAGGTTAAACTTATATGTCTTTTTATTATGAAAAAAAGTGTATATAATGTTTTACACATTACACACACTAAAAATTATACAACCTAAATTACTAACAGAAATGTTAGTTTTTTTGTTATTTCAAAATAGAAAGTGAGAGTGATTATATATGACAATAGAAACTAAAGAACTTATAATAAGTGAAGAATTAAAAAGAAAGGTTGAAATGATTTGTAGGTTTGCTTATGTTGACTACACTATCACAAGCGGAAATGTTAAAAGCATAAAAAATACAAATATTGCTATGGTTAAACCTCATATAGTAAAAATTAAAGGTATTGATTATTTAATATTTGATGATAGTGATGATATTTTTATAAATGGTTATAAAGAAAAAATTAAGTTTAAAGATTTTGAAGAATATATCAAAACCAACTAAAATCTTGACAAATCAAGAATAAATATTTATATTATAGAACTAATAAAAGCAAGCAGTATCGCTTTTTAAGTGGAAAGAGAGGTACTTCTATGATTAAAAGCACATATAACATATTTAAAATTTATACTCAAATTTAAAGAGGAGTCAAAGGTATTAGCTATCTAGTATTTTTGACCCTCTTTTTTTAGAATTAGACTACACTTTTTGCTTTCAAAGTGCCAAACAAGTGAGAAGATAAATAATTCGGAGTTGCAAAAATTAATTTAAAATGCCAAACATATGAAAGGAAGTATTAAAAAATATGAATGAAGAAAAGAAAATTGCAGGTATTTATAAAAGAGTTTCTACACTCGACCAAAAAAGAGAGGGCTTTAGTTTACCAGAACAAGAGGAAAAATTAAGAGAATTTTGTAAGTTTAAAGGTTATGAAATTTACAAAGTCTATGAAGATGCAGGAATAAGTGCTAAAAATGATAAAAGACCAGCATATCAAGAAATGATACAAGATATTAAAAATAAGAAAATAAATGTTATAGTTGCTTTTAAATTAGATAGATTAACTCGTTCAGTTGCTGACTGGGAAAAGATTCTTACCTTTTTAGAAGAAAATGATGCTTATTTAGATTGTGCTAATGATGATACAAATACTACTAATGCTAATGGAAAAATGATTTCAAGAATACTTACTTAAGTTTCACAACAAGAAATAGAAAGAACAAAGATAGGACTTGCTGGAGCAATTAAAGTTGGTCATATTCCTCATCAAACACCTTTAGGATATAAACATGAAGATAAGAAATTAGTGATTGATTATGCAACAAAGGATGTAGTAATAAGAATATTTAATATGTATCGCGATGGATTATCATATAAGAAGATAAGTAATATTTTAAATGAAGAACAAATACTTGGTAAAACTAATTGGAGAAATTCAACTATATTTAATATTTTAACAAATGAAATATATAAAGGAGATTTTGTTCATGGTAAAAAGACAAAGAAACCTACTTATTATTTTGATGTAGTTGAACCTCTTATTATAAAAGAATTTTGGGAAGAATGCCAAGTTCAAAAGAAAAAGAATCTAAACATAAAAATGATGATTTTGAATTGTAAGATGAGAAAAACACTAATTTATATGGTAAAATATTAAATAGAAAACAACTAATAGAAAGGATTTGATGTAATGAAAAATAATTTGATACAAACTGAACTTGATGTCAATAATAATAAAATTAGAGTTATGAGAATAAATGATGTTGATTATATATCACTTACTGATTTAGCAAAATATTCTAATCCTGAAAATCCAGCTAATGTAATTATCCATTGGATGAGTAATAAAGGAACATTTGATTATATTGGATTATGGGAACAATTAAATAACGAAAATTTTAATTTCACGGAATTCAGTGAAATTAAAAATAAAGAAGTTGGGTATGCTTCATTTACTTTAAGTCCAAAAAGATGGATAGATAGGACAAATGCAATTGGAATATATTCAAAAGGTGGCAAATATAGTCTTGGGACTTTTGCTCATCCTGATATAGCATTTGAATTCGCAAGTTGGTTAAGTCCAGAATTTAAACTATATTTAATTAAAGAATTTGAAAGATTAAAACGAAATGAAAGTTATCAATATCAAATTGAATGGAATGCAAATAGAATATTATCAAAAGTAAATTATGTAGTTCATACAGATGCTATTAAGAATTTTATTGTTCCTACATTAACAGAAGAACAAAAAAGATTTGTATATGCTGAAGAAGCAGATGTATTAAATGTAGCATTATTTGGTATGACTGCTAAAGAATGGCGAGAAAATAATCCTGAATTAGCAAAAAACGGAAATATGAGAGATTATACTGATTTATTACATTTAGTGATATTAAGTAATTTAGAAACAATAAATGCTAGTTTAATATCAGATAATATTTTACAAAGGGAAAGATTAATCAAGCTTAATAATAATGCGAGAATGCAAATGGAAGCATTAAAGAATAATAAAAATATTAAAGATTTAGAATTATTACAACAACAAATAAATAATGATAAATTATTAATAGAAAATAAATAAATAAATATATTAATTATGTTATAATTGATAATAGGAGTTGATAACATGGATATAGAAAAAGAAATAAATGATATAAAAGAAAGAAATAAAAAAGTTGAATTAAATAAAGCATGGGAAACAAGCTGGACTAGAAAATTATGTATTATGTTTTTAACTTACATTGTAGTAATATTATATTCACTATCTATTAGTAAAATAAATAATGTATTTTTAAGTTCATTAGTTCCAGTAATTGGTTTCACATTATCTACTTTTTCTTTAAATGCAATTAGAAAAATATGGGAGAAAAAGACTAAATAATGTATATTTTATCTCAAATAATAGGATTAATTGCACTTGTAATTACACTTATATCATATCACTTAGATACTAAAAAGAAAATTTTCAAAAATATGTGTTTTGTCAATGCTTTTGATATAATACATTATTTCCATTTATTGCAGCAATAATATATATGATTGTAGTTTGGAACGGTGATGAAAAAAACGTTAAACTTATTGCTTTTTTATGTTATAGTTTTTGGTTAACTTATAATATATTTGTTTTTTCAGTAGTGGGTATCACATCTAATATTATTTTTCTTATATCAATATATATTGCTTATTATAATTTTAAACAAAAAAAGGTTTGATAATATGTTTGAATATTCAAAAAATAATTTTATAAAATTCATTAATAACAGTTATGATTTAAAAGATGATAAAGTAAGACATAAATTAAATCACATTCTTCATGTCGTTGATAATTCAAAATATTTATGTGATAAATTAAATTTAGATAATGAAACAAAAGAAATTGCCATGATTATTGCATTACTACATGATATTGGAAGATTTGACCAAGCAAAGGAATTGCAAAATTTTAGAGAAGATATAAATAGTTATGACCATGCTACACTAGGTGTTAAATTATTATTTGAAAATAATTTAATTAGAAGTTTTGTTGAATTTGATAAGTATGATGAAATTATAAAAATTGCTATATCTAATCATAGTAAATATATCGTTGATTTTGATAGTATGGAGGAAATACAAGTATTACATTCAAAAATTATTATGGATGCTGATAAATTGGATTCATTTAGAGCAAAGTATGAAGATGATATTTATACGATGGCAAATATAACACAAGGGGAAATTGAAAATTCATTAATATCAGATAATATTTTTAATGATTTTATGAATGAAAAAACTATATTAAGTAAGAATAGGAAAACACCAATTGACATATGGATTTCTTATATTGCATTTATATATGGTTTATATTTTGATGAGAGTTTAAATTATATTAGAGAATTAGATTATGTTAATAAGTTAGTTGATAGATTTGACTATAAATTAAAAGATACTAAAGATAAAATGGAACTAATAAGAAATAAAGGAAATAATTTCATTTTAAATTTATAGGGAGGTTTTTATAATGAATGATTATTGTATGATAGAAAGTGCATTTGATAATAAGGAAGAATTAAATAATGTTATAACTCAATTATTGGATAAGAAATTAGTGGCAAGTTGTCATGTTATAGAAAGTGAAAGTATTTGGAATTGGAAGAATGAACGAGAAGGTGCTAAAGAATATTTACTTCAAATGAAGACGAAAAAAAGTTGTTCAACTAAAATATTTGATGTTATAAGAAATGTTCATAGTTATGAATGCTTTGAGTTTGCTATATATGATATATCAAGTATAAATAAAGAATATTTAAAGTGGATTGATGAAGAAATAATAAGTGATTAAAAATATTGTTTTAGAATAGTTTATGAATTTTTATAAAGACATAATTTGGCAATAAAAATTAATGGAGGAAAAAATATGCGAGGAGAGTTATATGAATATTTTGGTGAAATGTTAAGTCAGGCTGATATTGCAAAAAAAGAAGGTATAAATAGATCAACACTTTCAGATTGGTATAAAAAAATAGGAAATATGATTGAAGCAGTAGAAGGTGCAAAGAAGTCTTTAGCTCAAAGAAATATTGAATATAATGGAGAAATATTGAGTTTAAAAGCTATATCAGTGAAAGAAGATGTTAAATTTGAATCATTAAAAAAGAATTGGGAAGATACAGAATATGATATATATAAAGCCGTAAAATTAACTAAAAAATCACAGTTGGAGAGAAATGGTTCGATTGAATATAATGGGAAAATGATGACCATTTTAGCAATTTCAAATATGGAAGAATTGGAACACCATGCTTTGGGGAGATATTATGAAAAAACAGGAAATATTTATGAATCAGTTGAACTAGCAAAAAAAGCCAAAGAAAGGCATAATGGAACAATTCCTTATAAATGGCAGATGATGACTATAACTGGGATTGCAAATTTAGAAAAAATAAAACGTGATACTTTGAAAGAGTATTATGAATTATATGGTAATATTGAAAAAGCAGTTTTTATTACAAAAGAATCACAAGCAAAGAGAAAACAAGCATTATTGCATGGTAAAAAAGCTACTTATGAAGAATTATCAAATTATTTAGGTATTTCTACATTTAATTTAGAAAAAATGATAAATGATGGATATAGTCCAGATGAAATAGAAAAGAAAATAAAAAAAGGTGTAAAAAAAGAAGAACAATTAAAATTTAATGAGGATAGTTTATATAGTTACTGCATAAAAAATTCGTATAATTATTGGGTAATTAATTATATGATTAAAACTTTTAACAAAACTCCAGAAGAAGCAATTAGGTTATATTTAGAAAATGGCCAAAAGGTACCTACTAAATGGATATATGAAAAATATAATTTGTTATTTAAACATTTATTATTGAATTATGGTTTGGACTCTAACAGAATTATTAAAATAATGAAAGATAATAATTGTGGAATAGAAAAAGCTATAGATGAATTAATTTTTATGTCTGATAATGATAAAAATGATTTAAAAATAGCAGAGATAAATTGGTTAAAAGAATTATACCCTTTTTTGAAAGAATTATCTCCAGAGGAATTTGAAGAAGCAAAGAAAACATTTTATATTGATAATAGAGAATTAAACTTCATGCAAGAAAAAGGAAATAAAATAGAATTGATAAAAAGGCAATTATTACTATTTGAATTTTCAAATATTATAAATGAATGGACGTTAGATGAATTGATAGAAATGATGAATTTATATGAGATAACTGATGAAGAAAAAAGAATTATTGTTATAGATTTATATTCGCCATTTGAAAATAAAATCATTAATCCAACTGATGAATTTAATAATAGACACAACCAATTAAAAAATGCAATAATTGATTCATTATTTACAATTGATGATGTAACAGAAGAAGAAAAAAAGATTATTGAAATAAAGAGAAATATTTTGACTAATATTATTAATGAACAAAGTAAAAAAATAGAAGGAATACCATTTAAATAATTGAATAGTATAATTATTTATGGTACTATATTTATAGTGATTGATTCTAACATCAACCGTCTTTGTGAAAAGTTGTAAATCTCTACGTCGTCGGCACCATTAATAAATTATTCGAACCATTGTGGCTCGTTTTTTCTTATAAAAAAACAAAGTGACCGAATTATATTGATAATACCTTTTCTTGTGCTTTATTGCTTGATACTTTATTATACTTCCTTGCACCAATTTTTAGAATTATCTTAAATTTGTATCATGAATTAATGTTAAATAATTTGAAAAAACATATTATTTATGTTTTACATAATAATGTAAATACTAATTAAAAGAATATAATTTTAAACAAATATGTATGATATAATTAATATGGTGATAAGTATGTATCAAAAGTTTTTAGACGATTTAAGAAAAAAATATAATTATGATGATAATTTAATTAATGCAATAAAAATAAGTATAGTTGCCATGGTTGATACATATGGGGAAGAAAATATTAACAAAATATTAAATTTATTTTATAATACGAGAATATTTAGTACAGGTGATATGTCAAAAGAAAGTCGTGACAAAATAAGAAAAACTGTGTTAGGAGAAAGTAACAGTGATATTGTTGAAGATTTAGATAATGTATATGGAACTAATATAGATCCAGGTGCATTCTATTCATACGAGGCAATATATGATGAAAATATGGATGTTGTAGGTGAAAAAAGGTGGATAGTTGTAAATGATTTAAGTGGTAAGGTAAATGAAGAAGGATATAAAAAATTGTTTGATACTTCAATTAATATGCCATACTTTTTACACGAATTAAATCATGCGTATGCTATGCAAACACCAATATATGAAAAAAATAATAATGAGATAACTTCCAAACATGGTATGTTTAAAAACACAATAAAATATGATATTTCTACTGATAATAAAAAACATGTTAAAGATATAGATAATCAAGGAATAATTACAGAAGAAATGATAAACGAAATGTATACACAAAGACAACTTATAAAAATACTTAATAAAAGTAAATATGAAGAAGTTGAAAACGAATTAAATAATATTAATCATGTTTCAACAAGTTATAATTCATTACTTATAATGTTTGCAAATGAATTAGAAAACTTAATTGGGAAAGAAAGGTTAAGTGACTATAGAGAAAAAAATGATTTTTCTGTAATAAAAGAATTTAATGACATTGTAAAAAATTCCGAAATTGCTAAAAAATACATAGGTACAACTGATGCTTTTGAATACTTTTCAAGTAAATGCTATGAATTATTTGATTTATCTTTACATAAATATCAAATGGATATAGATAAATACAAACTTGAATCATATAAAATTATGGTTGATGTATTTGCACCTATATGCGCTTATAAAGAAGTTAAATATGGAACAAGCAATTTAGAAAAATATGAAAATTCTAGAGAAGAATATTTAGGAACAGAAGAAAAACAATATAAAACAAAATAAATACAGTATTTATAATGCTGTATTTTTATATGCCCTTGCACTGTTTATAAAACTTAAAAAAATATTTTTAGAATCAATATTATTTTTAAAATCTTTCTCTGGATGCCATTGAACTCCTAAAACAAACTTTTTATTTTTTATTTCAATTGCTTCAATAACATTATCTTCACTTAAAGCATCTATTTTAAATAAATTATTATCTTTACATCCCATATTGTGAAAGCTATTTACATTGATTTCATCTTTTTTTATTATACTATATAATAAGCTATTATTTTTAATATTTATTTTATGTGAAAAATTAGTATCATTTGAACTTTGATTATGATTGATTTTAGAATCTATTTTATACAAATTAATATCTTTATTATTGTAACAAGACAGTAATTGCATACCCATACATATACATAAAATGGGCATATTTTTTTTTATTGCTTTATCTAGAACACAACTATCAAATTTAGTAAATTTATTTCCGCCTGGAACAATTAATCCATCACAGTTGTTAAGGTAAAAATCAATTATTTTTTTTTCTTCATTACTTACTTCTGGAAATTCATTTGATTTAGTGTAATAAGAATCTGCATTAGTAGTAGGGCATAATATAACAGGAATTCCTCCAAGTTCTATTATTATTTTTCTTATATTTTCTGAAATATATTGAATAATTCTACCATCATCTGATTTATAACACCTTGGTAAAACAATTATATTTGGTTTTTTCATAAATAACCTCTTTCTCATAAAAACATTAATATTATTTACAAAAAAAAATAATTTATAAAAAAGTTATATTTCTATAACTCTTTTCTACCAATATTATCAGAATTCAAAGTAATATCTTTATTAACAAATTGTATTTTAAAATCACATTTATTAGCTATTATATCAACTGTTTTATAACTAGGCTCAAATCTTTCATTTTCATATTGAGAGATTGTGTTTTGTGGAATACCAGTTATATTTGATAGTTCTTCTTGCGTTAAACCTTTTATTTTTCTCATTGTTTTTAAAATCTTGCCAATCATAATATAATCACCAACAAAAATATTATCTCATTTTCAGATAAAAAGTTCTTGAAATATCTTTTAGACAGATATATAATATAATTAGATTTCTTTTCTATCGATATTATCAGAGGTTAAAATGCACTCACCATTTTTAAATTCAACTTTAAATCCACAACATTTAGAAATTTTTAAAATCATTTCAAAAGTCGGTTCAATTCTTCCAGTTTCATATTGAGAAATAGTATTTTGTGGAACATCAATTAATTTAGAAAGTTCTGTTTGTGTTAGACCTTTTATTTTTCTCATTGTTTTTAAAATTTTGCCAATCATATAATCATCTCACGGAAATTATCTCAAAACTAGATAGTAAGATGTTATAATATCTATAATTGAGATACGTTAATATTATGGAGGAAAAATGAATAATTATTTAAAAGAATGCTTAATAAATTATATATTAAAAAATTATGATAGATATAAGAATGAAGGATTTCAAATTTGGCTTCATGATAATTATTTAAGAATTAAATATAATCATAAAATATATATTACAAAAATTATAATAGAAGAAAATAAATTTTATTGGCATTTAAAACCATATAATAAATCATATTTCTTAACAGAAATAAAAGGATATAGTTCATTTGAAGCAATAATATTTGCTATAAAAGATAACGATAATATTTGTTAAAACTTTGAGGCTATTAAAATTGTTTCTTTTTTTTTGTGAACATATAACATAATAGAAAGAGAAAACTCTTTCTAAGAAAGAAGTGGTTAGTATGGAAATATGGATTGGTCTTATATGTACAATAATGGGAATTATAATAAGCTATGTAACATTTTATTTAAATCAAAAAAAAGAAATAAAAAAAGATACTAGGGAATCTGCAGAAAGAAACATTAGGTTAGAATTAAAATTAGATAATATCTATAATAATTTAAGTGAAATCAGATTAGATCAAAAAGATATATCAAAGGTTTTAAATAGGTTAAATGAGAAAGTAGCACTTTTAGAACAAGCACTAACGGATGCTCAAAAAAGAATTGAAAAATTGGAGCAAGGTGATAAACAAAATGGTTGATTTTCTTAATATACTTTATCTAATGGGAATTTTGGGATTAACAATTCTAATAAATACAATACTAGGAGTTTTTATTTCTTCTACAAAAAAAGAATTTAATATAAAAAAATTGTTTTTAGGAATATTAAAATCTTTAGTGATTGGAATTTGTTTGTTTCTATTTATAATTTCATTAGAAATAATGCCACCTTTATTATCTAAAATTGGAGTACAAATTCCAGCTGGAATACCTGATGCGTTAGAAATTATCATTATATGCTTAACAGTTTATAAAAAATATGCTATTGACTGCTTTTCAAAATTTAAAATAATTTTAAATGGAGGTGATGAAAAATAGGATTTATATTAAAAGGTGTAAAATACTCACCTATAAAAAACATTTCAAATCAATTAAATATTTCTAGTGATTATGGAAATCGAACATTTTTAATGAGAGGTGAAAAAGTAACTGACTTTCATACTGGAATTGATATAACTAACTTAGGTCAAGTAACATGCATTGGAGATGGTAAAGTAGTAGAATGTGTAAAAAATATAAAAGGTTATGACAAAGTAAATAAAAGTGGTAATTATATAATGGTATATCATGGAAAAAATATAGAAGGTAAAAAAATATATACCAAATATAATCATTTAGATTATGGAAGTGTTAAATTAAATATAGGGGATGAAGTAAAAACAGGTGCTATAATGGGTACAAATAATATTAAAACAACTGGTTATTCTACAGGATTACATTTGCATTTTTCAGTAAAAGAAAATTCTTCCTATGTTGATCCCAAACCTTATTTAAAAGCAGTAAAACTATTACCAAATGTTATAGATGAATCATCAGATTCTGAAGAAACTCTTTATATTGTAAAAAGGGGGGATACATTTTTTATGGGGAATAATGAGTAAAATTATTGATTTGTTTAGAAAAAAGTTTATAATATAAGACAAGAAAGGAGATTTGTTAATGAATGAAAATTTTAATGTAGGAAATCCAACAAAAGAAAATATTGATTTTGCTTTTAAAAATTTAATATTTTATATTACAGCTTCAATTCAATTAGATATTTACAAGGAACAAAAAAAGAATTTTGAAAAAGTCTTAGTCGAAATTAATACGATTTTAGCAACATATGTAAATAAAGAAAGCCTAATATCTATAAATGAAGAAAAATTGCAAAATATAAAATTTGATTTAATTGATTTAGATACTGAAACAAAATCCTTAAAATCTTATTTTGCAGAATGGTCTTTGTTGTGGTTAGAGGCAATTATTTCTTTAAGAATGTCAGAAATTAAAATGGGAGGTGTTAATAATGGCAGATAGAGATAAGTATGGAAATTATGTAAATGATAAAGGGGTTACTATAAAGATTAATACAGATAAAAATGGTAATGATCATATTGGTTTTTATGGTGGTGAAGTAGATAAACCGCATGATGCGGCACACGTTAATGTAAATTATGATAAAGAATCATGGAGTTCTACAACACATGGACCTGATAAAAGTGATACAAATTCAGGATCAGGAGGTTGTTATTTAACTTCAGCTTGTATGAAATATTTTCAGGAAAAATTTGATGATAATTGTTATGAATTAACAGTGTTAAGGTGGTTTAGGGATAATTTTGTTTCAAAAGAAGATATAGAACATTACTATGAAGTAGCACCAATCATTGTTGAAACAATTAATAAAGAAGAAAAATCTGGTATTATTTATGATTATATTTATGATAATATAGTAGGTTATTGTGTTGAGCAAATTGAACAAGGAAACTATGAGGCAGCATATAACAGATATAAAAATAGTGTTTTAGTATTAGAAGAACAATTTACCAAACCAGCATTAACAGATAGATTTGTAAAAACTTTAAAATTAAAAACTAATAATTAGTAAAAATTAATCATCCTATAAATTTTAATGGAATTTAGATAATAGGATGATTTTTTAATGCTTTAATATATCATAATATAAAGATTTATTTAATGATAATCCTTTATATCAACCTACAAAGTAGGATGAATTTTGCAAGTGCAAAATCAGAATTGTGTATATGCGATTTCTTATAAAATAAGGATTAAATCGGGTATGATACACAATCTTCTTATCCTGCTATTTCATAATTTAGTGAATTATGAAATGGTTTAGGATGATAGATAAATTTTTCTATAATTTATGACTTGACTTCTTTAATTATTGGAGCTACTATGCATCATGAAAAGGAGATGATGTTTATGAATATGATGGAGGTTTATGATAGTAAGTAATATTGTTAGGTATGTTTTAAACATATCAAATAATATTACTAAAACAATTCTTATTGCCATAGAATTTATTGGAGGTATTAAACTCTATGGTTAAATACAATGTTAATTTAAAGTTTAAAGATGAGGGGAAGTCTTTAAATGAAATAATAACTGAAGTATTAAAAATTGAAATAAAAAAGCATTTTATGATGACTTGCAATAATTTGAAAGTAGAGCTACCATGTAATCGTACTCATTATTCCCAAAATGGAAGGAGTTATAATTGATGGCAGGGAATAATAGTTTTAAAGTAGGAATATATATAAGATTATCAAGAGATGATGGAAACATTGAATCTGATAGTATTATTAGCCAAAGAAGTTTACTAAATCAATATGTTAAAGAGAATAATTATAATCTAGTTGATGAATATGTAGATGATGGTTTTACTGGAACAAATTTTGAAAGACCATCATTTAAAAGAATGATTAAAGATATTGAATCTGGAAAAATTAATATGATTATTACTAAGGATATGTCTAGATTAGGTAGAGATTATATAGGTACAGGAGAGCTAATTGAAAAGTATTTTCCAAATAAAAATGTTAGGTATATTGCTATTAATGATGGTATAGACACATTTATAGATAATACCAATAATGATATAGCCCCTTTTAAAGCAATAATGAATGATATGTATGCAAAAGATATTTCTAAAAAAGTTAAAACTAGTTTGCATTCTAGAATGAAAGAAGGGCTATATGTTTCAGGTAGATGTCCATTTGGATATATGAAAGATCCTAATAATAAAAATCATTTAGTTATAAATAATGAACAAGCAGATACTGTTAAATTAATATTTGAGTTAGCATTAAAAGGTAATACATATCATTATATAGCACAAGAACTTACCAAAAGAAAAATAAAAACACCAGCATCTTATTACAACTATATATGGAATACAAAGCGTGTAAATACTAATTGTATATCACAAGAGTATGGAGTATGGGTAGATACTACTATAAAAGCAATTTTGACTAACGGGATATATGTAGGAGATACAGTTCAAGGTAAGACTAAAAAGATTAATTACAAAATAAAAAAGGTAGTTAAAAATAAACAAAATGATTTTATAATAGTAGAAAATACACATGAGGCAATTATTGATAGAGATACTTTTAATTATGTACAAACACTTTTACCTAAAAATGTCAAAAGGCCAGAAAAGAAAAGATTTTACCTACTAGATGGACTTCTATATTGTGGAGATTGTAAACACAGAATAACAATCAGATATCAAAATAAAACAGGTAGAAGTTACACCACTTGTGATTATTATAGAACATATTCAAAATATCATGTTTGTACAACACATACAAACAATTATGAAAATTTAGAAAGAGTTATTTTAGATAATATTAGAGATGTATGTAAAGAATACTTAGATAAAAGCAAAATAAAAGATTCAATTAGTAATATGGAATTTAAAGATAATTCTTTGAAGATTAAAAAACAAATAGAAAGTTTGGAATTAACAAATAATAAGTTAACAGAAAACTTGGATAAAAACTATATGAATATGTTAAAAGGAATTATTGATGAAGAACAATACATAAGAGTAAGTGAAAATATTAAAAACGAGATAAGTAATAATAAAAAAAATATTGATAATCTTAAAAATGAAAATAGTGAATCTAATAAAATAGACAAAAAACAAATAGAAAAATATATAAATGAATTTTTATCACTTGAAAATCCAACTAGAGAATTGATAATTAATTTAGTTGAAAAAATTTACATCTATCAAGATAAACAGATAGATATTATATTTACATTTAAAAATGTTACATAAAAATTGTATCTGGAGATACATTATCAGGAATTGCAAAAAACTATAATATTACATATCAGGAATTAGCAAGATATAATAATATAACTAATCCTAATTTAATATATCCTAATCAAAAAATTAAAATACCATCAAAAACTTCTAATAATATAATAACTTATATTGTAAAAAAAGGAGATACATTGTGGGGAATAGCTTTAAAATATCTAGGAAGTGGTAATAGATATAAAGAGATAGCTGATTATAATAACATTTTAAATCCAAATAAACTAAAAATTGGTCAAACAATAAAAATTGTAACAAATTAATATTTTTTTATACATTAAATAAAATATTATAGGTGATGTTTTTGTTTATTTCACATAGAGGTAATGGAAAACATAATTATAAAGAAAATACAGTTAAATCTATAATAAATGTTTTAAAAGAAGATGTAGATGGTGTTGAATTTGATATTAGAATGACAAAAGATAAAAAATTTGTTTTGTCACATAATCCTGTAGTAAATGGCCTTATAATAAGAAAGAACAAATATTATAAATTAAAAAAACATTTATCTAGTTTACAAGAAGTATTGGATAAAATAAAATGTAATAAAATTATATTAATAGAAATAAAATCTGAATTTGATGATGAAAAAATATTGTGTAAAAAATTATGTAACATTTTAAAAAAGTATAATCTTAATTTTTATATATGTAGTTTTAATAAAAAAATAATAGAATTTATGGATTTTAAATATAAAAAAGGGTTAATAATAGGGTATTATATAAATTATAAATATTTATTAAATAATTACAGTTTTAACATAGTTCATTACCTTTATAAAGATAAAATAAATAAAAATAAAGAATCATTTATATGGACAATAAATAATAAAAAAAAATTAAAAAATATCAACAATAATTCATATATAATTACGGATAAGTACTATTTAATCAAATAGTACTTTTTCTATTATTAATATTGAATTTTCATCAAAATTTTTAATTATTTTTTTTACTTGATTTCTTTTTTTTCTTTTTGTTAATACAATTATTTTTCCACAGTCATTTGTTTCAATTATTTTATAATTTTTTTCAATTAATTTATTTTCAATTTTACTTTTAATATTTGGATTTATAATACATGTAAGCATATTATTTCCCATAGCTATGCATTCTTCTATGTAACTGCCAACTAGAGAACCTAATGATGCACCTAGTATAAATGCAAGTGCTTTAAAGTAATCATTTTTGATATCTATTATTACGATACTTGTTGTTATAACCCAAACAAGTGTTATAAAGAATTGTAGTATCATACCAAGTATTTTTTTTCCGTTTGCCACAAGAATCAATCTTAATGTACTTAAAGCACTTTCAACAACTTTTGAAATAAAAATTAAGAAATATATCATTTTATAACAACTCCTGTATAGTAATGTTTTAGAATTTGAATATAACTGTACCCTTGTTTTGCCATTTCATTTGCTCCATATTGGCTCATACCAACTCCGTGACCATATCCATATGTTGTTACTTTTACTTTTTCATCATTTATTTGTATTTCAAAATCAGCAGATCTAAGCTTTAATAAATTTCTAAATTCAGTTCCCGAAAATGTTTTATTATTAATTGTTATTTGTCTTACTCTACCTGTTTCATTATGTATTATTTCATATGTAATAGGTTCTTCTACATCAAGCTTTAATATATTACAAAATTCATTTATTTCAAATATTGTTTCTTTTTTATATGATTTAACATTTTTATCCCAACTTGAATCAACACTTACTAAGTATGGTAAAATGTTTTTCCACACATTTTTACTGTTTTCTGTTTTCCCATTACTTGTAGAATGATATACAGCATCTATATATTCGTTATTATATAATATTACTTTACCTTTTGTTTCGTTAACAGCTTTTTTTATTTTTTCATAATATTTTGTATAATCATTTTTCCACAGCTTTTGTAGTTCAGAATTATCTTTATATGCTTGAGTTGAAACCGTATCTGTTAGTTTTTTTCCATTTTTTATGGATTTAAGTGCATATGTACGCGCTAATATTGCTTGAGCTTTTAAGGCTTCAATATTAAATGAAGCGGGCATTTCAGCTCCAACTACTCCAAGTACATATTCTTCTAGTTCTAAATTTATTATTTTGCCATTATTTCTATAAACCGTTACTGTAATTTCATTTTTTTTAATATTCTCTTTTTTAGTTTCTTTGTAGTTATCTTTTTTAGCTTCTGTAAAATTACTTTTATTTGTTGAATTTTCTTCGACATTATTTGACAATTTATTACTTTTCTGTATATTTACATTTGTCACATTATTTACACTATCATTTTTCTCTTTTTCTAAAATATTACCTTTTTGTATTTTGTTGTCTTTATTTATATTAATTTCATAATCTGTCAATTCATTTTCATTAAAGTCATGAATTATAATTTTTGATACATAATTATAATTAGTAGGTGTATCTAGTTTATTTATTTTATATGGATTTATATATAATGTTCCAATTATTATTCCTGAAGATACTAGCAGTATTTTTGTACCTTTAAAGTTAATTGTTTTTAAAAATCTTTTTATGGTTTTAAAGAAACTTTGTTTTTTTCCACCAAACTCAAATGAAAAGTCTAAATACAAAAATAAAACGTCTTCATCGTTATTTTGATTAATTATTTTATATCCGCTAATCATAGTTACTCACCAATTTTATTATTAGTAATAATAGTAAAAAAATACGATATATGTAATATAATTATTTTATAAGTAAATCATTTGAGAATAAAAAAACAAAAAAAGTATTAAAAAATGTCGAAATATGTGTTATTATTATATATAGTAGAGGTGAACAATTATGGATTTAATATTATTAATACTTATTACAACATTTATTGTAGCAATTATATCTGTAGTATTAGTTCTTAATTTAATACAAAATCATAAGAGTTCTAAAGTAAAAAAGCAACTTGATGAATTGGAAATAGAAAAAAATGAAATAAACAGTATGCCTATTATTCCTGAACTTGCTAAATTGGAATCATTTTTAAAAAATGAAAAATTAGAAAGCATGTATGCTGAGTGGAAAAATAGGTTAAATGATATTAAAGATAATAGAATTCCTAAAATAACTGATATGATAATAGAAACAGATTTTGTTTTAGGTCAAAAAGATTATAAAGCTGTATTATACAAACTAGCTAAGTTAGAAATGGAACTTTGTAAAGTAAAAACAGATTCTACTAATTTGCTTGATGAAATAAAGGAAATAACTGGTAGTGAAGAAAAAAATAGAGCAATTATAACAGAATTAAAATCTACATATAGAGATTTATATAAAAAATTTATTGATTCAGAAAATGAGTTTGGAGAAATAGCCAAACCAGTTCATTTACAATTTGAAAAAATTTCAAAAAATTTCGAAGCTTTTGAAATTGCAATGGAAAATAATGAATATATAGAAGTAACAAAAATAATTAAATCAATTGATGATATGCTTAAACATATGTCAACAATTATTGAAGAAGTACCTGCTATTGTAGTAATGTCTGAAAACATTCTTCCAAATAAAATTAGAGAATTAAAAAAAGAATATAGAAAAATGATAGATGCAGGATATCCTCTTGATTATTTGAATGTTGAATATAATATAGAAGAAGCCAATAAAAAAATAAAAGAAATTGTTGACAATGCTAAAGTATTAAATCTTGAAGATGGATTATTTGAACTTAAAGTTTTACTTGAATATTTTGATTCTATGTTTAATGATTTTGAAAAAGAAAAGATTGATTGTAGTAACTATGATGAAACTAATAAAAAATTCAGAATTAAATTAAGAAAACTTGATGAACTTATGAAAGATATTTTTTCTCAAATTGAAGACATTAAAAATATTTATAATTTATCAGAAGATGATATAAAATTATTAGAAGATTCAAGAAATGATTTAAAGAAATTAAAAGATGATTATAAATTACTTATGGATCATACAAGAAACAATACTTTTGCTTATTCTAAATTGACAAAAGAAATCGATAATTTATTTGTTAAACTTATTGTTATAGAGGATAGAATTGATAACACATTAGATGTTATTGGTGGAATGAGAGAAGATGAAGCAAGAGCTAGACAACAATTAGAAGAAATTAAATCAATACTTAAAAGTTCTAAAGCTAAAATACGAGAATACAATTTACCTGTTATACCAAAATTTTATTTTGTTGAACTTACTGAAGCTCAAGCCGCAATAAAAGAAATAATAAGGGAATTAGATAAAAAACCTATTACAATTGAAACTTTAAATACTAGAGTAGATACTGCGAGAGACTTGGTTTTAAAATTATTTACCAGAACAAAAGAGATGATGAGAACTGCTATGTTTGCGGAAATGGCTATTGTTTATGGTAATAGATATAGGAGTTCTGTTGATAATTTAGATAGGTATTTGGTAACCGCTGAGATTTTATTCTTTAAAGGTGAATATCAAAAATCTTTAGAATTATCAATAAATTCACTTAATAGAGTGGAACATGGTATATATGATAAACTTTTAAAACTATATGATACAGAATAATCATATAGTTTTTTATTGACACTTTTTGTTTATAATATTATAATTTTATATAGTTAGACTAGGAGGTATTTAGTATGAAATATAGTGATGATTTTAACCCAGTTGATGATTTATTTAATAAAAATAATAGTAATCAAAATAATTCTTTAAATACCTTTGCTTCTAATACTCAAAATACGGATTCTGTGATTCAAGAAAATAATGAATCATGGCAAAATAATAATGTTACAAATACTAATTATAATCAATCTACTATTCAGAATAATTTAAACAATAATCAAAATTATGATTATAGTGATACTACTAATATTGAGTATAATCAAAATGATAATAAAAAAAGGGGCTTTAATAAATCGATAATTTATTTTATAGTTGGTTTTCTTTTATTTATTATAGTCGGTATTGTGATTACAAATTTAGTTATTGAAATAATAAAACAAAAAAAAGCAAATGAAGAAGAAATTTCTGTATTAACTGATTATTTAAATGTAAAAGCAGTTGGTTTTGATTTTGATCAACCATTCGATAAAAACAAATTTGAATATAACTTAGAAATAGACACTCAAAAAGTACAATTTAAGTGTAATAAAATAGATAGTGTAACCGGATGTAATGAGACTGTTAACTTAGTCAACAAAACAAATTTAGATCATATTATTGAATATACTTCACAAAAAGGTAAAAAATATAGTTATACTTTTCATATAACTAAAAAGAATACAAATGGACCAATAAAAATTGATTCAATTGAATTTGAAAAAACAGATTATTCTAATAAAAGTACAACAGTAGTAGTAAAAGCAAATTCAGATAAAAATAAAAAGTTAAAATATTCATTTGATGGTGGAAACACATGGCAAGATGATAATAAATATACAACAGATGAAAATGAAGATGTGAATGTAGTTATTAAAGACGATGCAGGAAATACAACTGATCCTAAGGAAATAGAGATAGATAATATAGATACTGTTGCTCCTACCGTTAACATAGAGGAAAAAGAAAAAAAAGAAAGTAAGGTAATATTATTTGCAAATGCCAAAGATGATTCGTCTGGTATAGATAAGTATAATTGGAATGAATCAGGATATACAAATAATTCAACATATGAAGCAACAAAGGCAGGAACTTATACAGTAAAAGTAAAAGACAAAGCAGGAAATGAATCAGTTAAAGCAAGCATAACTATACCTGAAAGCTACTTTAAAAAAGATGTGAAAAAAGAAACACATACATATAAAGTAAAATTTGATGGAAATGGAGCAAGTGTAACAAAAAGTGAATTATCATGTAGTACGACAGGATTATCATGTAAGATAAAATTGCCTGAAATAAAAAGGGATAATGGTATAATTATAGGTTACTCAGATAATGCAAATGCGACAACTCCGCAATATAAAGTTGGACAAGAAATATCTGTTACTGAAAATAAAACGTTATATTCAATAACAGCAAAAAAAATCACATTAACAATAAATGGAAATGGAGCAACAGTAAAAGATACTGAAAAGAAGTGCTATATATATAATAAAAAGACAAGTTGTAAAATTACAACTCCTATGATATCAAGAAGTGGTTATAGTATAATTGGATTTAATTCAAATGCTAATGCAAAAACAGCTGGATATAAAACCAATGCAAGTGTAACGTTAGATAAAGATAAAACAATATATGCAATAACAAGTAAAAAGTTAACATTAACAGTAAATGGAAATGGAGCAAAAGTAACAAAATCAAGTGTAACATGTAATATATATAATAATGACAAAACTTGTAAGGTAACAACTCCAGCAATAACAAGAAGTGGTTATAGTATAATAGGATTTAATTCGAAGGCAAGTGCAACATCGTCAGAATATAAAATCAATTCAAGTATAACGTTAGATAAAAATAAAACAATATATGCAATAACAAGTAAAAAATTAACAGCTACATTTAATGGAAATGGAGCGAGTGTATCAAAGACAAGCGTAACATGTAATATATATAATACTGGAAAAACATGTAATGTAACCGCACCAACGATAACAAGAAGTGGTTGGTCAATTTTAGGATTTAGTACAAATAAAAGTGCAACAACAGGATCAACTGAAAAAACATTGGTGTCAGATAAAACATATTACGCAATAACTAAAAAAGATATAAAAGTCACTTTCACGGAAAATAATAATAAGAATACTTATCCTAAAGCAATAAAAAATAAAAAAGCAATGCAAGTGAAATTTGATTATATTGAGTATAGAGAGGCATTTTGTTCTATTTATAATACTCAAACAAGTTGTAAAATAAAAATTCCATTTGTTGATGTCAAAGGTCTAGCTTCATCTGGCTTTAGTCCAGGAATTGATGAAAAAACTGGCCCAGGTAGTCCAAAAACTGTTCCAAATACACTAGATTATGAATTAGCACCTCATTATATAACTGGAAATACTTATAGTTTTAGTAAAAGTACAACATTATATGCAGTTTTTGAAACATTAGACTATTATCGCGATTTTAGAAGCACAATTGAACATACATTAACATATACTTCTTCAACGGGTAGAATTATTATAGATATAGAGAAAGGTTGTAGTCGGGATCATTATAAAAAGTATTTTGATGAAATTAAAAACAGTAAATTTAAATTTTTACTTGATGGAAATGCTAAAATAATGGTTTTAACAAACGATAGTATGAAAAAAGTACATTCTGGGCAAGATGTAACGGGTGTATCCTTTAGTTTAACTGGTGCTGGATACTATCACTACAATATTAGTTTGAATTGTAAATATGATTCTGATAAATATGATTATTTGACTTTTTATACTATAATACATGAACTTTCACATAGATGGGATGCAAGATATTATTTGGCAACTGGTACAACACTAAATTCTAAATTTACTTCATTTTATAATAAATATAAGAGTAATAATTCATGGCCTGTAAGAGATTATGGAAAAGGTAGTCTTGGAGAATTCTTTGGAGTAATTGTTGATGAGTATTATATGAATTATATTGCTAATACAAACATACACCCTATTCCTTATGACAGAAAAAAAGGATTATATCCTAGTGATTTAAAGAAAGCTTTGGAAACATATATAAATAATCCTAAGAATGCAAATTTTTAAAATTAGTATAAATATATTGTTATGTTAAAAGATTTAGTGATTTTTACTAAATCTTTTTTAATTTCCATAAAAATAATTGATTAAAGTATAAAAATTTGTTATTCTTTTATATAAAAAGAGGTGTTTTATGGAAAAATTATTATTAATAAAATATGGTGAATTAACAACAAAAAAAGGAAATAGAAAAGTATTTATTAAAATGCTTTGTAAAAATATTGAAAAAATATTATATGGAATAAATTATAACCTTGAACAAAATTTATCATGTATGTATATAAAAGTAGAAGAAACAGATTTAAATGTGTGTTTAGAAAAACTACTACAAGTTTTTGGTATACATAGTATAGCAATATGTGAAAGCGTAAATAATAATATAGAAGATATTCAAAATAAAGTAGTGGAAATATTAAAAAACAAAAATTTTAATTCATTTAAAATAGAAACAAAACGTTCAAATAAAAAATTCTCACTAAATTCATTAGAAGTAAGTTCGAAGGTAGGTGGATTCGTACTTAAAAACATATCTTGTAAAGTAGATGTTCATAATCCAGATATTTTAGTAAACGTTGAAATTAGAGGAGAAGCTACTTATATATATGTTGATGTTATTTCAGGACTTGGTGGTTATCCAGTTGGAATACAGGGAAAAGGATTACTTATGCTAAGTGGTGGTATAGATAGTCCAGTTGCTGGATATTTATCTTTAAAAAGAGGTGTTGATCTAGAATGTTTATATTTTGAATCATTACCACACACTAGTTTGGAAGCTAGAGAAAAAGTTTTAAAACTTGCTTCAATTTTAAATGAATACTCATTAAATATTAAAGTTCATGTAGTTCCATTTACAAATATACAAGAAACAATTTATAAAAATGCACCTGATAGTTATATTATAACCATTATGAGAAGAATGATGTATAGAATAGCAGATAGATACTCAAAAAAAATCAAATGCAAAGTTATAATAAATGGTGAAAGTATAGGTCAGGTTGCAAGTCAAACATTAACAAGCATGGTAGTAATAAATAGTGTTACAAATAAACCTATAATACGCCCAGTTGCATGTATGGATAAGTTAGAAATTATTGATATTGCAAATAAAATAAATACCTATCAAACAAGCATATTACCTTATGAAGATTGTTGTACAATCTTTTTACCAAAACATCCAGTAATAAATCCTGAACTAGATAAATGTATTGAAATAGAAAAAACTTTTAACTATGAAGAATTAATAAATGAAACTATTAACAATATTCAAGTTATAAATTTAAATAAAGTTAAAAATGATTTATTATAAACCAAAAATTACCAATAAAAAAAATGTATGAAATTACAACTTGTACACAAGATATTAGTGTACAGGAGGTGAAAACCATGAATAAATCAACTAATAAATTTGTAGTTCCAGGAGCTAAACAAGCTATCGATAGAATGAAATATGAAATAGCTAGCGAATTAGGTGTTAACTTAGGACCTGATGCTACTTCAAGAGCTAATGGATCAGTTGGTGGTGAAATCACTAAGAGATTAGTTCAAATGGGTGAACAACACTTAGGTGGTTCAAATTACCAAGCTAAATAATGAAATTGGACAGTTGAAATAACTGTCTTTTTTTATAATGAAGAGTCAAAAAAATAATGAAAATTGGACAAATAATTAAATATATAAATGAATCTTCTTTATTATTTTAGACATAAAATCTTCTTTTATTAGTGACATAAATTAGTATTTTGTATTTCTATTATTATATATAAGTTGGTAATAGTTGGCTTACTAAAATTATGAAAAAGGTAAACAATAATAATAGAGGTGATTAATGATGAATAAATTAATTGTACCAGGAAGTAAACAAGCAATAGAAAATTTAAAGTACGAAATAGCAAATGAACTTGGCATAAAGTTAGGTGCAGATACTACTAGTAGATTAAATGGTACTGTTGGTGGATATATGACAAAAAAATTAGTAGAACTTGGAAAACAATATTATACTAGTACAAATAAATAAAACAAAAAAATGAAATTTTAAAATTTCATTTTTTCATATAATAGTTTTTTGTAAGTATTTTGTTATTTGAAGTAATTTCTTTGATTTTTTCTTCTGTTGCAAGTGTAGAAATAAGACGATTTAACACGCCATAACTTAATTTTCCAAAATATTTTTCATCATAAATAATTTTTTTTACTTTTAGATTTCTAAGTTTTAAAATTTCTATTTTTTTACTTAATTTTGAAATATAGTCATAATTCTTATTTTGACATATATAAGATATAGAAATTTCAGAGTTTTGTATACATTTTTTAATACAAATTTTTTGAATTAATAATTTTAATTTATTATTATTTAAATCTTCATTTAGTAAATTCTTGAATAAATTTACATCGGTTTCTAATTCTTGTTCTAGTAAATCAATTTCATCAAACAATTGCTTAGTTTTATTTAACTTTATATCAACTAATTTATACCACAACATATAATACTCCTTTAGGCATGTATTATATATAAATAATTTAAAATTTGCAAATTTATAAAACTTTATCTATTAATCCATATTCTAAAGCTTCATCAGCACTTAAAAAATGATCTCTTTCTGTATCTTGTTCGATTGTTTTTATATCCTTCCCTGTTTGGTTAGAAAGTAATTTGTTTAATTTGTTTTTTAATTTAATGATTCTTTCAGCCGCTATTTTTATTTCAGTTGCCTGACCTTGAGCTCCACCTAATGGTTGATGGATCATAACTTCACTATTAGGAAGTGCAAATCTTTTTCCTTTTTTTCCACTTGAAAGCAAAAAAGCAGCCATACTAGCGCACATTCCAATGCATATTGTAGAAACGTCGCTTTTAATAAAATTCATAGTATCGTAAATTGCCATTCCTGCTGTGATAGATCCACCTGGTGAATTAATATACAAACTAATGTCATCATGATTTATTGAATCTAAGTATAATAATTGCGCAACTACAATATTGGCGTTATTATCATTTATTTCATCACTTATAATTATAATTCTATCTTTAAGTAGTCTCGAATAAATATCAAAAGCCCTTTCTGTATTATTTGATCTTTCAATTACTGTTGGTATAAGCATTATTATCACTCTCCTTTTATATGATAGTTGATAAAAGTATAAAATATTCATCAAATAATGTGACAAAAAGTTTTTTTTTTGATAAAATTAAGTAAGGATAGAATAAGAGGGATAATATGGAAAAATATATTAAAGTTAATTTTAGAGATTTGGAAACTAAAGAATTCTTAGAAGGAACTACTTTTTATGAAATAAGTCATAGTTTTCAAAAATATTTTAACTATCCAATATTAGTTGCTAAAGTAGATAATCATTTAACTGAGTTAAATGCTAAATTAACAAAAAAATGTGATATTGATTTTTATGATAGAAGTAGTAATACTGGAAATAGTATATATGCTTGTAGTGTTCAGTTTTTAATGACAGTAGCACTTAAAAAATTATATCCAGATGCAGAAGTAATAATTCAAAACTCAATTGATAAAGGTGTTTATTGCGAACTTGAGAATTTAGAAATAAGTAAAACTGAATTAAAAACTTTAGAAAACAAAATGAAAGAAATTCATAAAGAACATTTAATATATACAAAAGTTAGTGTTGATAGATTAGATGCTATTACATTCTTTAAAAAGAAAAAACAATATGACAAAGTAAAAGTTTTAAAATATATAAGCAATACATACGTAAACCTTTATAGACTTGATGATGTATATGATTATTATTTTAGTGATATGGCATATAGTACTGATGCAATTGATAGTTTTAAACTAACTTATATTAAGAAAAATGGTTTTGTTTTAAGCTGGCCAAACATATATAATCCAGAATGTACTCTTGATTATGTTCATAGACCATTAATAGCAAGTACATTTTCAGATTATACTAAATGGGGAAAAACAGTTGATATATCAAATGCAGCTGATTTAAATGAAGTTGTTTCAATGGGAAAATATAATGATATTATTCGTTTATCTGAAACTCATTTTGAAAGTCAACTTTCTATGATTGCAGAACAAATATATCAAAGAAGAAACAATATAAAATTTGTATTACTTGCTGGACCTTCTTCTAGTGGGAAAACTACTACAGCAAAAAAATTAGAAATTTATTTACAAAGTAAAGGACTAAAAACTCATACAATTTCTGTGGATGATTATTTTGTTAATAAAGAAGATACTCCGGTAGATGAATTTGGTGAATATGATTTTGAAAGTATAAAAGCAATTGATTTAAATTTGTTTAATAGACATTTAGCTAAACTTTTAGATGGTGAAAAAGTTCAAATCCCTGACTATAATTTTGTTACAGGAAAAAGGGAATACAATAAAAAATATTTAAAACTAGAAAAAGATGATATTGTAGTTATAGAAGGATTGCATGCTATTAATGATGAACTTACAATGGCAGTTGATAGAATAAATAAATTTAAAATATTTATTGGACCATTCACTCAATTAAATATTGATAATCATAACAGAATACATACTAGTGATACGAGAAGACTTAGAAGAATTGTTAGGGATAACAAGACAAGAGGTTATAATGCAGCAGATACATTAAGAATGTGGAAAAAAATTAGAGAAGGAGAAGAAAAATATATCTTCCCATATCAACACGATGTTGACGCAGTAATAAATTCTGCTCTTCTTTATGAATTAGGTGTTTTAAAAACATATGCAGAACCGTTATTATTTTCAGTAGAAGAAAATGATGAAATGTATCCAGAGGCAATAAGATTAATTAATTTCTTAAGAAATTTCTTACCTATACCTAGCGATGAAGTACCAAAAGATTCAATATTAAGAGAGTTTATTGGTGGAAGTGGATTTGAAAGAAAATAGAAAAGAGGAAAATATGAAAAGAATTGCAATTAATGGATTTGGTAGAATTGGAAGATTAGTATTTAGAGAAATGTTTGATAATGGTGAATTTGAAGTAGTTGCAATCAATGATTTAACTAGTCCAAAAATGCTTGCTCATTTACTTAAATATGACTCAGTTCAAAAAAAATATGATCATAAAATTGAAAGTGATGAAAGCTCAATAATTGTTGACGATAAAAAAATAACAATATATAAAGAACAAGATGCATCTAAACTACCATGGAAAAGTTTAGATATAGATGTGGTTATGGAATGTACAGGATTTTATAATTCAAAAGAAAAATCTATGGCACATATAAATGCAGGAGCTAAAAAAGTTATAATTTCTGCTCCAGCAGGGGAAGATTTAAAAACAATAGTATATAGTGTAAATGAAAAAATCTTATCTAAAGATGATAAAATAGTAAGTGCTGCTTCATGTACAACAAATTGTTTAGCGCCTATGGCAAATGCATTAAATAATTATGCAAAAATTAAAAGTGGAATTATGACAACTGTTCATGCATATACTGGAGATCAAATGATTTTAGATGGTCCTCATAGAAAAGAAGATTTAAGAAGAGCTAGAGCTGGTGCAATAAATATAGTTCCAAATTCAACAGGTGCTGCTAAAGCAATTGGACTTGTAATACCAGAACTAAGAGGAAAACTTATTGGTTCAGCTCAAAGAGTTCCTGTTCCAACAGGTTCAACAACAATTTTGGTTGCAGTCGTTGAGGGAAAAAATATAACAAAAGAATCTATAAATGAATATATGAAATCAGTATCAAATGATTCTTATGGATATATAGATGAACCAATTGTTTCATCTGATATAATTGGTATTTCTTATGGTTCTTTGTTTGATGCTACTCAAACAATGGTTAATAAAATAGATGATGATACATATCAAATTCAAGTTGTTGCTTGGTACGATAATGAATATGGATATACATGTCAAATGGTAAGAACAGCTTCATATTTGATGGAAATAAGTGAGTAATCACTTTTTTTCTTGTAAAAAAATCAAAAAAAATATATACTGTATATAGAATGGAAGTGTAGACATGAAAAAAGGATTTACTTTAATAGAACTTTTAGGAATTATTGTTATTTTAGGATTAATAGTTGCTTTTACAGTTCCATCTTTAATTAATTTAAAGAAAAATGAAGAACAAAAAGAGTATGATAATTTTTTAAAAAATGTTTCTTTAGCAGCTGAAACATTTTATCAAACAAATACAAAGATGTGTGATTTTGATAATTATACATATTGTTACATAAATGTAAGTGATTTAATTGAAAATGATTATTTAAGAAATGACTTAATTAATCCCAAAAACAAAAATGTAATTTCACATTTAGACACCGTAATCTTAGAAAAAAATGAAGACAACACCATAAAATATTATTATTCTTCAATGAATGAATATGTTCAAAACAATTTATTGGTTCATTATGATGGTATAAATAATATAATAACAAAGCATGACAATTCTACTAATGTATGGAAAACCATAAAAGGAAACTTAGATGGTAATATAAATGGTGCAACATGGAATAACAACTCTTTAATGTTTGATGGAAATAGTTATGTAAGTATAGATCAAATTAATACACAAAATATTACTTATGAAGCTGTTTTTAATTCAACAGAACCTTCTGAATATGTTCCATTAATAGCAAATGTTGAGGGAGGTGGTTGTACGCTTTCAACTAGGCATAGTCCCTATAGAGCATATGGACAATGTTATATAAATGGGCAATATAGAACTTTGAATACATCAACACTCGAGGATAATAAAGACTATCTAGTAACAATGACTTTTGATGGTACTACTTTGAAATTATATTTAAATGGTAGTTTTATTACAGAGTATGTTGATAGTACCAACTCTGGTATCTCTTATCCTCTTTCAGATACTATTGTTATGCTTGGAGCAAACCCTGTTGGAAATAAACCACAATGTTGTTATTATAGTGGAAAAATATATAGTGTTAGAATTTATGATAGAGCATTATCAGAAAGTGAAGTAAAGCAAAATTATGAAGTAGATAAATCAAGATATAATTTATAAACTAAGAAGTGTCTTTTAAGCATTTCTTTTTTTTATATTTATTTTGTGTTATAATATTTTTGTATGATTATTCTAAGGAGAAAACAATGAAAAAAACTATTAGAGATTTTGATATAAAAAATAAAAAAGTATTAATTAGAGTAGACTTTAATGTGCCAATAAAAGATGGTAAGATAGTGGATGATAATAGAATAAGACAAAGTTTAAAAACAATAAAGTTCGCTATAGAAAAAAATGCAAAAGTAATTTTGTTATCACATCTTGGTAGAATTAAAACAGAAGAAGATTTAAAAAAATATTCATTGAAAGTGGTTGCTGATAGATTAAGTGAATTATTAAATAAAAAAGTAATATTTGTAAATAAAACAAGAGGGCAAGAATTAGAAGAAGCAATAAATGAAATGAATTTTAAAGACGTTTTATTAATTGAAAATACAAGGTTTGAAGATTTAGACGGAAAAAAAGAAAGTACCAATGATTCATCACTTGGATCATATTGGGCAAGTTTAGGAGATATATTTATAAATGATGCCTTTGGAACTAGTCATAGAGCTCATGCATCAAATGTTGGAATTGCATCACACTTGCCTTCAGGAATAGGTTTTTTAGTGGAAAAAGAATTAGATATAATGTTACCCGCAATAAATAATCCCAAAAGACCATTAACCGTTATATTAGGAGGATCAAAAGTAAGTGATAAAATAGGGGTTATAGAAAATCTAGTAAAAATTGCTGATAATATCTTAATAGGCGGTGGAATGGCTTTTACATTTTTAAAAGCAAAGAAAATAGAAATAGGTACTTCCTTACTTGATAAAGATAATATAGAATTTTGCAAAAATATTTTAAGTAAATATGAAGATAAGATAATATTACCAATTGATGCGGTAGTAACTAATGAAATATCTGATAATTCAAATTACAGAAAATGTTTTATAACTGATATAAAACCAAATGAAATAGGGGTGGATATTGGTACTCAAACTTTAGAATTATTTGATGATTTTTTAAGCTCTAGTAAAACAATAATATGGAATGGTCCAGTAGGAATATTTGAAATTCCAAATTTTTCAAATGGTACTAAAAAATTATTAGAATTGATATCTAAAAAAGATGCAACAACAATAATAGGTGGTGGAGATACTGCATCATCTGCTATACAATTTGGATTTGAGCATTCATTTACACATATTTCAACAGGTGGAGGAGCTTCATTAGAACTATTAGAAGGAAAAAAGTTGCCTGGAATAAATATAATTTCAGATAAGTAATTTATCAGGAGTGAAACACATGAAAAAAAATTTTAAAAATATTTTTAATTATATATTATTATTATTAATAACAATATTTGTTTTGTATTTTTCACTAAAAGACAATTTTGAAGTTACATTAAATGAGTTAAAAAAAGTAAATTTATTTTGGATTATGTTTGCTGTTTTATTTATAATCTTTTATTGGATATTTAGAACATTATCAATACATGTTTTTGTAAAAAAATTTAAACCGAACTTTAATTTTAAATCGTCTTTTAAGATGATGATGACAACAATATTCTTTGATGGTGTGACACCTTTTTCATCAGGTGGACAACCAGTTCAAGTATATTATTTAAAAAAACATGGTATACAAGTTGTCAATGGTACAAATATAGCAATTCAAAATTTTATAGTGTATCAAATCGCATTGGTTTTGTTAGGCTTAATAGCAATTATTTCAAATTCAATTTTAAAAATATTTCCAGGCGATAATTTACTTAGAAAACTAGTAACACTTGGATTTATTATAAATTTACTTGTTACAGTTGGATTATTTTCAATAGCTTTTCTAAAGAAATTTAATAGATTCGTATGTAAAGTAGTAATAAATTTTTTGAGTAAAATCAAAGTTATTAAAAATAAACAAGAAACATTAGAAAAATTTAATAGTTATGTTTCAGATTTTAATATAGGAGCTAAAGATTTATTAAAAAATAAAAGAATATTTATTAATGGAATATTAATAAATTTAGTTGCTTTATGTTGCTATTATGTTATACCACTTATAATACTTTTTGCTATGAGAGATTATACAAGTTTAAATGTATTTACAGCAATAATAACATCTGCATATGTAATGCTTATAGGATCATTTGTTCCAATACCAGGTGGTAGTGGAGGGTTAGAATATGGATTTGTAGCTTTCTTTGGTTACTTTTTACAAGCTAGTGGAAAACTTACAGCACTTATGATACTATGGAGACTTGTTACATATTATTTAGGTATAATAGCTGGTGCTATAATAATGAATATAAAAGAAAAGGGAAAATAAAATGAGAATAGGAATATTTACTGATACATATCCACCATATATAAATGGTGTTTCAACAAGCATTTTAATGTTACAACATGCTTTAGAAAAACAAGGACATCAAGTTTTTATTGTAACTGTTAATACAGAAAAAATGTCTTATAAATATGAAGATGATAATAAAATAATTAGAATACCAGGAATTCCAACTGGAATATATGATTATAGATTAACTGGAATTTATCCACTTAGAATCATAAAAAAAATAAAAAAATGGAATTTAGATGTAATACATTCCCATACGGAGTTTGGAGTTGGGACGTTTGCTAGAATAATTGCTAAACAATTTGGAATACCTCTTGTACATACATATCATACTATGTATGAAGATTACGTACATTATATAACAAAAGGATACTTTGATGAAGCAAGTAAAAAAATAGTTGAATATTTAACAAAATTTTATTGCGATAAAACAACAACTGAACTAATAGTTCCTACAAAAAAAACATATGATTTATTTAAACAAAAATATAAATTTGATAGAAATGTTCATATAGTACCTACTGGTATTGAAATAGAAAGATTTTATAAAGAAAATAATAATAAAAAAGAAATAGAAAAATTAAGAAATGATCTAGGTTTTGATAAAGATGATTTTGTTATTTTATTTGTTGGAAGAATAGCGGAAGAAAAAAATATAAATTTGTTGCTTGATTCACAAAATATAATAAATAAAAAATATAAAAACTGTAAAATTTTGATAGTTGGAGATGGACCAGACTTAGAAAATTTAAAGAAACAATATTCAAAAAACAAATCAATAGTTTTTGCTGGAAAAGTACCATGGGAAAACATTCCCAAATACTATTTACTTGCAAATGTTTTCGCAACAGCTTCAACCAGTGAAACACAAGGACTTACAGTAATAGAAGCTTGTGCTGCTTCATTACCACCAATATGCATAAATGATGAAAGTTTTACAAATGTTGTAATAGATGATTTGAATGGTAAAATATTTAATACAAAAAAAGAGTATATAAAAATAATAGAAAACTTAATTTTAGATAAACAAACTTTAAAAAGACTTTCAAATCAAGCTAGAATTAGTAGCGAAACATATTCATCAAAATATTATGCGAGTAGGGTATTAGATGTTTATAAAAAAGCAATTGAAAATAGTGGTAGAAAAAAGGGATTATTTGGAAAGATTAAGGAAATAAAAGTTCATGAAGAGTAAAATTATTGTTGGAAACCAAAAAATGTTAATGGGATATAAAGATGTAAAAAACTTTGTTGATAACTTTAAATATAAAAAAGATGTAATAATAATACCATCTGATATTTATGTATCCTATTATTTAGAAAATGGTTATAATGTTGGCATTCAAAATATCTCTAAATATGAACTTGGAAGTTATACTGGAAGTGTTTCCGCACTTCAAGCAAAAAGCATGAAAATTAAATATGCTTTAGTAGGCCATAGTGAACTTAATGAAAATCCACATATAATAAACTTAAAAATAAAACAATGTATTAAAAATGATATTAAGGTTATTTTATGCGTTAGTGAAACAATAAAAAACAAAAATTCAGTAAATGAGTTAAAAAATCAGATTTTAGATTTATTAGAAGATGTAAAAAACTTTAAAAAAATTATAATTGCATATGAACCAGTTTATTCAATAGGTACAGGATATATATCAGATATTAATTATATTAATAATATTATAAAAAATATTAAACAAATTATAAAAGAAAACTATAATGCTAAGGTACCAGTTTTATATGGTGGTAGTATAAATGAATCCACAATAAAAGAATTAAAAGATTTAGATGTTGATGGATTTTTAGTAGGAATTGCATCGACAGATTATACCAAATTTTCAAAAATAATAGAAGTTGTAAATAGATGACTTCTTTTTATTTTTTTCGACAAAATTCGACAAAACTAGAGCATTTTTGCTCTATTAAAAATAAGTTTTAAAGTAGTATAATAATTATGTTGTTGTAAAGATAGGAGAAAAAATATGATTAAATTATTAATGGTAGATGATAATGTTAATTTAGTAAAAATGGTATCAGAGTATTTTAAAAATAAAGATAATATTTCACTTGAATTTGTCGCACATGATGGAAAAGAAGGTATAGAATTAATAGAAGAAAAGCAAAATGAATTTGATGTATTATTGCTTGACTTAATAATGCCTAAAAAAGATGGTTTATATGTACTTGAAGAAATGAAAAAGAGAGGAATAAATAAAAATGTTATAGTAGAAACTAGTTATAATACACAAGAAGTTATAAAGCAAGTATCTGACTACAATGTTAATTATTTTATTTTAAAACCATTTGAATTAGATGACTTAGAAAATAGAATAATGGGTATTTCAAAAAGAAAAAATGATACAAAAACATTAGATTTTTATCACAATAATTTACAAGTATCAATAACAAAAATACTTCATGAACTTGGAATTCCGTCTCATATAAAAGGTTATCAATATATTAGAGAAGGTGTAAGTATAATATTTGAAAGACCTGAAACGATAGGTGGTATAACTAAAGAATTATATCCAGAACTTGCAAGTAAATTTGATACAACAGTTTCTAGAGTAGAAAGAGCTATAAGACATGCAATAGAAGTAAGTTGGAACAGAGGTGACTGGGAGCTAATGGAAGAAATCTTTGGACATAGTGTTGATATTGATAAAGCAAAACCAACTAATTCAGAATTTATTGTAACTGTAGCAGATAAATTAAGATTGGAACATTACAAAGTTAAAAATTAACACATTTGTACGTCAAAGTTTGTGTTTTTTTTAATTTAAGGTATTAAAAATTAAAATACATGTTAAAATATATATGGTGATTAAAATGAAACCTTTTGTACTTTGTATATTAGATGGTGTTGGAATAAGAAAAGAAAAAAATGGAAACGCAGTAAAACTAGCTAATACTCCAACTTTAAATTATTTATTAGAAAATTATCCTAATAGTAAATTAGAAGCAAGTGGAACATTTGTTGGACTACCTGCTGGTCAAATGGGAAATAGTGAAGTTGGTCATTTAAATATAGGCGCTGGTAGAGTTGTGTATCAACCATTACAATTTATAACAAAAAATATAGAAGATAAGACTTTCTTTGAAAATAAAGAATTTTTAGAAGTAATAAATCATTCTAAAAAAAATAATTCAAAACTTCATATTTGCGGATTATTAAGTGATGGTGGAATACATTCTCATATTTCTCATTTATTCGCACTTTTAGAATTGTGTAAAAAAGAAAATGTAAAAAAACTTTATCTGCACTTATTCACAGATGGTAGAGATACTTTACCAAGATGCGCTGAAGAGTTTTTTATTCAATTAAATAAAAAAATAGAAGAATTAAACATTGGTGTAATATCGACTATATCAGGTAGATACTATGCAATGGATAGAGATAATAATTTTGATAGAATAAAAAAAACTTACGATGCAATGGTGTTTGGTGAAGGCAAAAAATATTCGAATTATAAAGAATTATTAGATGATAATTATAAAAATGATATAAATGATGAATTTATAATACCTGGTGTAATAGATGAAAGAGGTGTAGTATCTTCAGGCGATTCTATCATAGTATTTAATTATAGACCAGATAGATTAAGAGAACTTTTTATGACATTGACTAATGATAGTTTCGATAAATTTGAAACAAAAAAATTAGAAGATATCAAATTAGTAACAATGATGCCTGTAAGTAATGATGTAAAATGTACTAATGCATACAATTTACCTATATTAAAAAACACATTAGGTGAATATGTAAGTAATCTAGGAATAAAACAATTAAGAATTGCGGAAACAGAAAAATTTGCCCATGTTACTTATTTCTTTGATGGGGGAGAAGAAAAAAAATTAAAAAATTGTACTCAATTATTAATACCTTCTCCAAAGGTTGCTACATATGATATGAAACCAGAAATGAGTGCATATGAAATAACAGATAATTTAATCAAAGAATTACCAAATTATGATTTAGTTATTTTAAATTATGCAAACGGGGATATGGTAGGTCATACTGGTGATTTAACAGCATCAATAAAAGCAGTTGAAACATTAGATAATTGTTTAGATAAGCTATATAAAAAAATCAAAGAATTAAATGGAAATTTATTAATAATTGCTGATCATGGTAATTGTGAATATATGGAAGATGAAAAAGGAAATAAAATTACAAGTCATACAACATCTTTGGTACCTTGTATTTTATGTAATAAAGATTACAAAATAAAAGATGGTGATTTATGTGATGTTGCTCCTACAATATTAAAAATAATGAATATAGAAATTCCAAAAGAAATGACAGGAAAAGTTTTAGTTGAGAAGATATAATATCTTCTTTTTTTATTAAAAAATATATTTTTTATATTGTATTTATGATATAATATCTAAGAATAGGGGAAGGATAGTATGGGAAAAACAAAAATTATTGCTACTGTAGGTCCATCTACAAACTCAAAGCAAAAACTGAAAGAATTAATTTTAAAAGGTTGCGATGCAATTAGAATCAATATGAGACAATGTGATTACACATTTTGTGATTTAGTTTTTCAAATGGTTGATGAATTAAATAAAGAATTAAATACATATGTTTCAATTATTCTAGATACAAATGGCCCAGATTTAAGAATAGGACTTATTAATGAGGATAAAACATTTCTAAAACAAGATACTGTTATTAGAATATACAAAGAAGATGTTCTTGGAGATGAAACAAAGTTTTCTGTTAATTATGAAGATTTTGTCAATGATGTAAAAATAGGAAATACTATTTCAATAAATGATGGGGCAGTTGAATTAGTAACTGAAGAAAAATGTGAAAGTTATTTAAAATGTAGAGTTGTAAAAGAAGGTTTTATTAGTTCCAAAAGCGATGTTCACGTAGTTGGTATAAAATTAAATATTCCTTTTTTAAGTGAAAAAGATAAAGAAGATATTTTATATGCGCATAGAAAAAATGCTGATTTTTTAGCTGTTTCTTTTGTATCATCATCTGAAGATATATTAGAAATTAATGATATGTTAATTGAACTTGGCAATGATCATATGGAAATAATTGCAAAAATAGAAAAAGAAAGTGCTGTAGATGAAATAGATGAAATTATAAAAGTAAGTGATGGAATTATGATCGCAAGATCTGATCTTGGTGTAGAAGTACCTATGGAAAGAATTCCTGGAATACAAAAATCTATAGTAAGTAAATGTCATATGGCTGGAAAAATAAGCATAGTAGCAGCTGAATTAATATCAACAATGGAAGAAAATATGAGACCAACAAAAGCAGAAGTATCAGATATAGCAAACGCTGTTTTAGATGGTGCAGATGCGGTTATGTTGTCTGGTGAAACTACAATAGGAAAATATCCAGTAGAAACTTTAGAAATTGTTGAAAGAGTAATTTCATCAGCTGAGGAAGATATAGATTATTTGGGATTACTTGATAAAGCAGCTCGTACAGAAAAACAAGATATAACAGGTGAAATATCATATAGTGTAGCTATGCTTTCTTGTAGATTAAAATGTAGTGCAATAGTTTGTCCTACAATAAGTGGATATACAGCAAGAAAAATGAGTAGGTTTAGACCTAATTGTCCAATACTTGCTATTAGTAATGATCCAAATACAGTAAAATCATTATCTCTTAATTTTGGAATTTTACCTGTATTAGTAGATGAATTTAAGAATTTAGATTCAATGTTAAATAAATCAATTAAACTTGCAACTGAAAAATTTAATTTAGAACCAAAAGATAAACTTATAATAACAGGAGGTTATCCATTTAGGGAGGTTAAACATACAAATTTTATAAAAATAGAAGAAATATAAGGGTGATAAAATGTATAAGATAGGAGAACAATTTAAACTTAATATTAATTCTAAAGCTAAAGATGAAAGCATTATAAAAGGTCAAAAATTTAGAATTACAATATTATCAGAATTATTAATAAGATTTGAATATAATGAAAATGGCATTTTTGAGGATAGAGCAACAGAAATGGTAATCAATAGAAATTTGGATAAAGTTAATTTTGAAAAAGTTACTATGGATAACACCATATATATATCAACACGCTATTTTAAACTTGTTTATAAATTAGAAAGCCCTTTCACTTCAAATAAAATGTTTTCAAATTCAATGTTAAAAGTTGATATTTTAGGTACAAATAAAACATGGTTTTTTGGAATGCCTGAAATTAGAAACTATGGTTCTCCTACTACTGAACTGGTATCTGAAAATGGCAAATTAAAAAAAAGTTTATATTCTTTAGATGGATTTACAACAATAGATGATTCAAAATCAAATGTTTATGATGATGAAGGTGTATTAATACCAAGAGAGCAACAAGAAATAGATTTATATTTGTTTGCTTACGGAAAAGATTTTTCTTCTTGCCTTGTTGATTATTATAAATTGACTGGATTTCCAAATCTAATACCACGATATGCACTTGGTAATTGGTGGTATAGAAATTATGGATATAATGATACTGAATTAAGAAAACTAATAAATAAATTTTATGATAACGAAATTCCACTTTCAATAGTTGTTCTTAATAAAGATTGGCATTTAAATCCAAATAAAGATATTAATTCTGGTTTTACAGCTGATAAAACAAAATTTGAAAATTTTAAATCAACAATAGATTATCTACATTCAATGGGAATTAGAATGGGTTTAAGTATAAATCCATTTAATGGATTTTATCCAATAGAAGAAAATTATGAAGAATTAAAAAAATATTTACCAGAAGATAAAAATGGTAAAATACCTTTTGATGTTTTAAACCCAAGGTTTTTAGATGTTTATTTAAAATTAATAATTCATAAATTAGATAGTTATGGTGTAGATTTTTATTGGCTAGATTATTTTGACAAGAAAAATTTAAAAGTTTTAAATACATTAAAACATTACCAATTTTATGATATGATGCGAGATTATAGAAGAAGACCACTTTTACTTGCTCCAAACACTTTAGTTGCATCACATAGATATCCTGTTTTATATTCAGGAAAAACAAAAGTTAGTTGGAATACATTAAAAGCTATTGCTTTTCATAATATAAATTCTACAAATGTTGGTATTTCTTGGTGGAGTCATGACATAGGTGGGTATTATGAAGGAATAGAAGATAATGAACTTTACATTAGATATGTTCAGTTAGGTACTTTTAGCCCAATATTAAAATTTGGGGCCGATTCAAGTAAATATTATAAAAGAGAGCCTTGGCGTTGGGGGATAAAAGCTTATCAAATCACTAAAGATTATTTACAACTTCGTCATAAATTAATCCCATATTTATATAGTGAGGCTTATTCAAATTCGAAATTTGGAATTCCTTTAATAACTCCTTTATACTATAGTACTCCAAATATGTATGATGATCCGTTATATAAAACAGAGTATTATTTTGGTAGTCAATTATTTATATCACCAATTACAACATCAAAAGATTATATAATGAATAGAGTTATTCATAAGTTCTTTATTCCATATGGAATTTGGTATGATTTTGTAACTGGTAAAAAATTTGTTGGAAATAAAAAATATGTTTCATTTTTTAAAGATAATGATTATCCTGTTTTCGCAAGACAGGGTGCAATTATTCCACTTGGAACTAACAAAAATATTAATGATACAAACCCACCAACAGATATGGAAATACATATATTCCCTGGAAAATCAAATACATATAAACTTTATGAAGATGATGGTGTAAGTAATTTATATAAAAAAGATTATTATTTAATGACTATGATTGATTATAATTATATGCCAAACAACTATACACTTATTATTCGTGCTTTAGAAGGAAAAAGTGGAATAATTCCTGAATTTAGAAATTATAAAATTAGATTTAGAAATACTAAAAAAGCAGATGATGTTATAGTATATTTAGATAAAGATAAAATTAATTATAATTCATATACTGAAAATGATGATTTTATAGTTGAAATAAAAAATGTTGTAACAATTGGTAAACAATTAACTATTAATTGTAAAGGAAAAGATATAGAGGCAGATCCTATAAGAATAATGAACGACGATATTGAGGATATTGTTTCAGATTTACCAATAGAAACAATAAAAAAGGATAAAATAGATGAAATTTTATTTGGAAATTTAACGATAAAGAAAAAAAGAATTGCTATTAGAAAACTATCACATATTGGAATAGATAGAAAATTTATACAATTATTCTTGAAATTGCTTGAATATGTTGAACAAATATAATATAATGTATTTAGTTTTCAAAAATGTTGATAAAAGAGTAGTAGTATAATTTCTTTTCATAGAGAAAAAGTGGCTGGTGAAAACTTTAAAAGAAATTATGTGAACTTACTTTTGGAGTTGCTTAAATAGCCGCATATTTGCGTTAAAAAATAAAGAGCATAAAATATTATGAATTAAGGTGGTACCGCGCTATAAGCGTCCTTAAATTTATAATATTTTTTTTGGAGGTGTTTTATGAAATCTTTATATTTAGGGTTGGGTTGTTTCTTATTTATATATGTTTTATATTTAATAATGGTTATATTTAATAAGAAAAAAATGAAAAATTTTTTTGAAACTAATCAAGCTAAGTATTTCATTAGCAAGTATAAATTAGATACAAAAAAAATTAATCCTAAGCCATTTGCAAATGCAATAGCCTTAGCTAATTCAGGAGTTATAGCGTTAACTTTAGTTATAACTGAAATAACTACAAATTATTATTTAAAATTATTGATTTGTTTAATTGTTTTGTTACCACTAACGTTTATATCATATTCAATAATAGGTAATATTTATAAAAAGAAAGAAGGAAATAAAAATGTATGATTTTACACAAGTAGAAAAAAAGTGGCAAAAATATTGGAAAGAAAATAAAACTTTTAAAACGGATTGCTATGATTTTAGTAAACCTAAATATTATGCACTTGATATGTTTCCATATCCATCAGGAGTAGGTTTGCATGCAGGACATCCAGAAGGTTATACTGCAACAGATATAATTGCAAGAATGAAAAGAATGCAAGGATATAACGTACTTCATCCTATGGGATTTGATTCATTTGGATTACCAGCTGAACAATATGCAATAAAAACAGGAAATCATCCAGATGGGTTTACAAATAAAAACATAGCTACATTTAAAAAACAATTAGAAATACTTGGTTTTTCTTACGATTGGGATAGAGAAATATCTACTTGTGAACCATCTTTTTATAAGTGGACACAATGGATTTTTAAACAATTATATGAAGATGGATTGGCTAAAAAAATCAATATGCCTGTTAACTGGTGTGAAGGTCTTGGAACAGTTTTAGCTAATGATGAAGTTATTAATGGAAAAAGTGAAAGAGGAGGTTATCCAGTTGTTAGAAAAAATATGAAACAATGGGTAATTGATATTCCAGTATATGCAGAAAGACTTTTAGAAAATTTAGATGAATTAGATTGGCCTGAATCAACAAAAGAGATTCAAAGAAATTGGATTGGTAAATCAGTAGGAGCACAAGTAGAATTTAAAGTAAAAGATAGTAATGAAAAATTCGTTGTATTTACTACTAGGCCAGATACATTATTTGGAGCTACGTATTGTGTTTTAGCGCCTGAACATAAAATTGTAGATTTAATAACAACAAAAGAGCAAAAAGAAAAAGTTGATAATTATAAAAAAGAATGTATGACTAAGTCAGAAATGGAAAGAACTGAGTTAAATAAAAATAAAACAGGTGTATTTACAGGTGCATTTGCTATTAACCCTGCAAATAATAAAGAAATACCAATATGGATTTCGGATTATGTTTTATCTACATATGGAACAGGTGCTATTATGGCAGTTCCTGCTCATGATGAAAGAGATTTTGAATTTGCTAAAAAATTTGGAATTGAAATAATTTCAGTTATTGAAGGTGGTTCTTCTTGTGAAAGTGCATACACTGGTGACGGAGTACATATTAATTCAGAATTTTTAAATGGACTTAACAAAGAAAATGCAATAAATAAAATGATAAGTTGGTTGGAAGAAACTAAGTTAGGTTCTAAAAAAATCAATTATAAATTAAGAGATTGGATTTTTGCTCGTCAAAGATATTGGGGAGAACCAATTCCTATTATTAATTTTGAAGATGGTAGTATAGTTGCTTTATCTGATGATGAGTTACCACTTATATTACCAGAATTAGAAGATTATAAAGGAAAAAATGGTAAAGCTCCACTTGAAAATAAACCAGAATGGGTTAATGTTGAAGTAAATGGAAAAAAAGGGAAAAGAGAAACTTCAACAATGCCGGGTTCAGCAGGATCTAGTTGGTATTTTTTAAGATATATTGATCCTAAAAACGATAAACAATTAGCTGACCCAAAATTAATTGAACATTGGATGCCAGTTGATTTATATGTTGGTGGACCAGAACATGCAGTTGGACATTTATTGTATTCTAGAATGTGGAATAATTATTTATATGATAAAGGTATTGTCAGTGTTAAAGAACCATTTAAAAAACTTGTTCATCAAGGAATGATTTTAGGTTCTAATGGTATTAAAATGGGTAAAAGATTTCCAGAATATGTAGTTGATCCAAATGATATAGCACGTGATTATGGTGCGGATTCATTAAGATTATATGAAATGTTTATGGGACCATTACAAGCTGATAAACCTTGGGATAATAATGGAATAGAAGGCTCTAGAAAATTTATTGATAGAGTGTATAGAATTATTGTTGAAGAAAACAAAGTAAAAGATGTTGAAAATAACAATTTAGAAAAAATATATAATCAAACTGTAAAAAAAGTAACTGAAGATTATGAATCATTAAATTTTAATACTGCAATAAGCGCTATGATGATTTTTGTAAATGCAGTTTATAAAGAAGATATTTTACCAAAATATATGGCAGAAGGATTTGTAAAACTTTTAAATCCTATATGTCCACATGTTACTGAAGAAATGTGGCAATATTTAGGACATAATAATACAATTACATATGAATCATGGCCTACTTATGATATAGATAAAACAAAAGAAGAAGAATATGAATTAGTAGTTCAAGTTAATGGAAAACTAAGAGGGAAAATTGTTACTGATATAAATACTTCTGAAGAGGATATGAAATCTTT
>ERZ773139.204-NODE-204-length-83113-cov-52.294698_pt1 | contig 83113 bp, 68 predicted proteins | sample MGYA00580854_ERZ773139 | MGnify/ENA primary metagenome ERZ773139 (study PRJEB29015, sample SAMEA2737809) | human gut metagenome | biome: human gut; feature: human-associated habitat; material: faeces | place: China | collected 2012 ...
GCGGCGGCCGCAACTACATCGACATTCCCGGCGACGGCATCTGGCGCTGCTACAATTACCTGGCAGGCACGCATACCTACGACGTGGTGGAAAACACCCGCCAGGCGTACCAGGCCGGATTTGCATTCGGATCCTTCCAGGACTTGATCAGCGACATGAATCCGGACGACATCGTGGAAACCATTCCCGGATTCCACCACACCCGGAACCGCTTCAACCGCCTGATGGAAGTGGCGGCGCAGGATCCGCAGGAACGCCTTTCCACCTGCCTTCCGGAACTGGACTTCATCAAGGCGCGCGAGCAGGACGTGGACCGTCTGCTGGACCTCCAGGCCGGCGGCGTGCTTCCCACCCGCATCACCCATAACGACACCAAAATCAACAACGTCATGCTGGACGAAGATACGGACCACGCCGTCTGCGTCATTGACCTGGATACGGTCATGCCCGGCCTTGTGCTGTACGACTTCGGCGACATGGTGCGCACCGTTACCCCGCCTACGGAAGAAGATGAAGAAGACCTGGACAAGGTGCGCATGCGCATGCCGATGTTCCAATCCATTGTGGAAGGGTATCTGGCCGCCGCCCACGGCTTCCTGACCCAGGCGGAAATAGACCAGCTTGCTTTCTCCGGAAAACTCATCACGCTGGAAATCGGCATCCGGTTCCTGACGGACTACCTGGAAGGAGACCAATACTTCAAGGTTTCCCGCCCGGACCACAACCTCATCCGCTGCCGCACACAGCTCAAGCTGGTGGAATGCATTGAACAGGAACTTCCGTCCATGGAGCAATATGTCAAGCGCGTGGCCAAGGGGATGTCCAGAAAATAGAGTGGGAGCTCTCCCTCCTTCTTTTCCATTCTCTCCGGGACGGCTATGCCGTCCCTTATTATTTATATTATTTGAACACTGCGGCGATTTCCATAATCCAAGAAACATTCCACGCAATCGCCACAGACCATGTTTGAAATACCGGATATTCAACTCAATCAATATGGCAAGCCGGCAAGGATCATGTATCTGGCCCCGTATGCCCCCGACGCTCCCGATTTCTCCAAAAAACCCTACACGGGCAACGGAGGCTATCCCCAGTACCACTACAACATTTACAAGGCCATTCAGGACATCGGCTATGACGTCGTCTCCTCCTCCAAGCCCTATTCCGTGCAATTCGCCAAAGGAAACGTGGACTATGTATTCTCCCTGATGAACAGGTTCGGCATGTCCAAGCCTGAAATATTCATCTCCTCGTACTGCGAATTCATCCAGATCCCCTATTTGGGCGCCCCGCCCAACATCCGCGCCATTGCGGAAGACAAGCTCCTGACCAAGCTGGTATTCCGCTCCCTGGGCCTGAACATGCCGGAGGGCATCGGGCTTTCCGGGGAAAAAGGCATTCCGGACAAAGCGTCCTTTCCCGGCCCCTACTTCGTCAAAAAACGGTTTGGAGCCGCTTCCGGCGGTATCCGGGAAGACAGCATCTGCGGCTCCTGGGAGGCGGTAGCCGCGTGCGCCCGGCGCCTGATGGAGGAAGGGCATGAAGTGCTCGTGGAACAATACTGCGAAGGCATTGACGTCACGGTTCCCGTGCTGGGGGGTGAAAAACCCGTCATCCTGGGATACGTGCAGCCGAAATCCGACAAACCGGGCAGCATCATCACGGAAGACCTGAAACTGCATGACCACCTGGGCTACCAGATAGTCTCCGTGCACGACCTGGAACAGGACATCGCCAACGACGTGCAGAAAGTCTGGGACGCCCTGGGGCCGATGGACTATTTCCGCATCGACTACCGGATTGACTTTGAAAAAGGCGAACGGCGCATCCTGGAAATGAACATCTGCTGCCACCTGGGCAAAAGCGGCTCCATCTGCCTGGCGGCCGCAGAACACGGCTACTCCCAGGCGGACCTCCTCAAATACATCATCGGCTACAGCATGAACAGGCAGAAAAACCTCTGCCAATACGGCACGTGGCTCATCTGACCCGTATGGAGGCAGCAAGCCACGCTCCAATCATGGCAGAAATGGAAGGGATTCATCCGGTATCCGGCTGATTGCTTCAAACACTCCCTGCCAGCTTTCCCTGGACGCTTCCAGCCCTCCCAGAGCCATGCCGCGTTCCCGGGCAGCGGAGGCCATATCCTCCCGGTAATGCGGTTCCCACGCCATCTTGGTGGCGTATGTGATGAAATCCCCCGGGCTTTCGCACAGCCATCCGGTCTTCCCGTGTTCCACCATCTGTTCCCAGCCTCCGCGCTTGTCCACAATAAGCACGCTTCCGCTCGCCATGGCCTCAAAGCCCACGCGCGGCCAATTCTCCGTCGTATCCGTGGGTTGCAGAACGATGTGGCATCTTTGGTAAAACTCCTGCTGGGATAGAGACCTCTGGTCATGGAACGTCTCCACCCAGTCGGGCGGCCTTCCGGTCTTCGCCTCACTCCGCTGATCAAAGCCAAGAAAAGTTCCTCTCTTCCGGACGGGTGAAGCAAAATGCTCGTAAATGTGCCACGTGTCCTTGCTGAATTTGTCCTCATCCTGGCGGGAAATGTGCCCCGCGCCAAACCAGTCCGTGGATCGCTGGACAATGAAGGGAAAATCAGTCGTGTCAAAATACGGCTTGAACGTCATGAACCGGATGGACGGATCGGCATTCAAGGCTCTCAGGCGCGGCATCACGCTCTCCCTCACCTGGTCATTCTGATAAAGAAACAGGGAAATATCACCCCTCTTCATGGCTTCCTTTTCCCGTCCGAAAAGCCAGGTCATGCAATTGACAAACACTGTCTTTCTTGTCCGTTTCCGTATCTCCGGCAGCGCAGCCAGGAACTCTTCATTGCAAAAACTGATAACGGGCGCGCCTTCCGGAATAGCTGACCAGTCGTACCCCTCATGTATTGTGACACCCCGCTCAACCATTTCCGGATAAAGCTCGGCACGGTGCACGTTTTTTTGGGTGGGAATAAGGTGAATATCCACTCCCATGTGTCTCCAAACCTTAATCTGGTGGTAAAGCTCGGCTCCCGCTCCTCCATAGAGGGACGGAAATCCGATGATGTAAATTGATGTCATTTCCTGGTTCTCTTACGGTTGAAATATTGTTTCAAATCCTGAAAGAGGGTCTCAAACCCTTCGTAGCCCCTTATTCTTTGGGTAACACATATTTGCAATGCAAAATCACAATATCCCTCGATTGGCTTTGGTAGGAGAGCTCGGCTCCCGTCCCTCCACAGAGGAACGGAAAGCTTATAATATAGACCGCTGTTATTATTGGCTCGCAGACCTCAAACTTGATCCTGTTGCTGTCGGCTCACCTTTCCAAAACGCCATTCACGTTCATCAAACCGAAAGCATTATTCCGCATCAAACGACGTAACTGGCGAGAGGTGCAGTTGGAAAAACAAATACCATAACCATGAGTGAAATCGGGATTGAGCGTATTAAAGTAATCCTTTTTTCTGGTGGGCGACCCAGTGCATCATAAGTATAGTCAATTTTTGCCGATAGTTGGCACTTCCAGGACACAGTAAAGAAATAGGAGGCCAATGATATGAACGATTTCAAAAATTCTTGATCTTTTTTTCTAACATAATTAATAGATCATTAATTTTAATTAAACAATCTAATGAGTTGGCACCACCCGGACTGAAAATATAATCCTTTAATGTTTCATCCAATTGAATCAAATAATGACATAGGGAATCATCAGCATAATAATCGCCATCCAGACACCTTGCAAAAATATGATCATTCCACCCGAATTCATACACCTGCCCCAGTAAGGAAACCATCAATTGAGAATGTGAACTAAATTCGTCGTTCCCCTTCTTTAGTTCTGTCCAACTTGCAGGAACGCCATCACGGCTTTTTACTATTTCTTTTATTCTTTCAAATATTTTTATAATTCTATTACATATATCTTTAGGTAAATCAGTTGAATATCTGCGTACCTTGTAAGTCGGATTTTCTACAATATAAGGACTGCTTGCATAGAACTCATCTGTATTCATTTGAGGTAAAGAGTAATGTTCTACATATGCGTTGGAAAAATTTTCTCCACGTGAATATTTCCACAAATGCAGTTCATTATTCCGTAAAAATAGATATTCGGGAGAATATTGACCGGTAGTAGAGGAAATTATTAAAAAATCATATCCGGGAATATCTTTTGAAAAAATTTGAAACAAACAAGGGTCAAAAGCTTGATCAAAATTTAGATTCATGTCTTCTTTCGATATCACTGAATAAAGAGGATGATTTTTAAAATTCACCAGTCTCCAGAAAAAATGATTCAAGGGTATATCATCTTTATTCATCAAAAGAAGATCAAGTTTTAATTCAGATCTATTCCTCTCCGTGCTGGACAATTTTTCATCTTTCATTTGCTGTTCCAGCATGGATCTTTCCTGCCGTTCCCTGTCTTGTTTAAAATCCTCCCCGTAACTAACTCCCATTAAGAGTGATAATAAAAGAACTATTGGAAGTATTTTTCTCGAGACCCTACTTGCCATTTGTGTTGCTTTATTCCAAATCTCTCCAGGAATTTTCCCTATTGACTTTTGTTGACCATCCACATGTTCGTAAATACTATTTGTTGCTGGGACAATTGTTTTACTACGTTGTTCACCTTGTCTTTTAACAACAGCAGAAACAGGAGTATAAGGGGGTACACGAAAAGGAGCATTATCCGGATCATCTTCCCACTCGGCATATAAATCAGTGTCTGTTTTTTGTGTTTCTGACGGATGGGGATAACCTAAAATAGAAATCAACATATCTGCATCACTTAGAGTTTCAACTTCAGGATGTGAATGAACAAGGGCTACTACAGTATCTCCATCATTACAAGGAGGATAAGATTTTGGACTCAAATTCCGCACAGCACCCATTGTCCCAACCTTGCCGATATAATATTTTTCTCCATTTTTACATTTACAAATTCTCGCTCCAAACTCCAATCTTTTTACAGATTTAGGGTTTTTAACTTTTTGTTGCTTTGCCCGTTGATCGTCTAACTGCGCTTTTAATACTGCATTTGTTCCTTCTATGATTGCTTCTCCCGACGAATCGTAATACATAGGCTCTAATCCCAAATAATCTATGATTCCACTGGGCATATTGTTAAATGCTGCATATAAATTCATATCTATCATCTCTTCCAAGTAATCTTTAGATAACCACCTTCCATTTAACGTATTATAATGGCGGAAATTATAATATACAAGCCCCAATTCATCATCTGCATATTCATTGGAAAAACGGAAGGGATTGGCTTCTGCCATATTTCCTTCCATTTTGAGAACATTGCCGTATGGACCGTATTCGTATAGAGCCCGGCGTTCTCCCCGGGCATCAAATAGACCCGTGGTATTTTTCAGCAGGTCGTGGGTATAAAACAGGTTTTCCACATAGGTACCCGTTTCGTCGAATGTGGTCATTGCCAGGATTCGCGTGGCTGTGGGCTCCATCGGATCCCATAGATAGGTTTTCCGAAGAACAGGTTGCACCGTTTCCGTTGCATTGGCTGCATCCAGCTCTGCAAGTTGGAGAAAACCACAGTAAATAAACCGTTTCCGGGACACCAGCACTTCTCCTTCATAGACTGTTTTTTCCACTCTCCTGTTCAGATAGTCGTAACGGCATTCCACCCGCTTGGTGTCCTGCGTGAAGCTGACGGCCTGATTTAGAGCATTATACTTTACCTCCCATTCGCCTGTAGAGGTTTTCACCTTAATCTGGTTGCCGTCTTCGTCGTACTCCCGTACCAAAGGCTGTTCTTCTCCACCGGTAATGGAAGTGTATTGGTTGAGACTATTTGTCTCATAGACGATTGCAACCTCTTCCGAGCCTTCCCGGGAAGAAGCATGATCACCGGAAATGTATTGGTTGAGATTATTTGATACATAAACGGTAGAAGGCGCTTCAGCTCCTTCCTGGGAAGTTAACCGGTTACCGATATTGTCATAGGAATAACTGTATATTCCACCCCGGCTCATCGCGTCCGCTACCAGCTCTCCCCGGTCATTATACGTATAAATATGAGTGAGATCGGGATTGGAGGTATTAAAGTAATCCTTTTTTTCCAGGGGGCGCCCCAGTGCATCATAAGTATAGTCGACTTTAGCTAAATAGTCGGCGCTCCCGGGACGCTGGTAGGCTATTTTAGTCAGCAAGTCACGTTTTTCCTCCCGGGTATGCCATCTCTTGAGAGCGGTGGGGTAGGTGAGCGTTTCCAAAAGCCCATGAACTGCATGATAGCCGTAGGTAAACCGGTCGCCTGCACGCCTGAGGGAAACAGTGCCAAGGCGTTTATACATATCATAATTCCAAATGGTTTGAAAAACAACATCATCTTTGTATTGCAAACTATAGCCAGGAAATCGTCCCAGACTGTCTCTTTGGTAGTCAAGCCGGCTGGCCACCAGACCTGCCGTATTTTCCTGTACCGCTTCATTATATTGGTTATAGGAAATCGTGCGCGTACCGGAATCATCCGTTACCTGCGTAAGGAGATTGAGATGGTTATATGTGTAGCCTATGGCCGGCGTCGCATCATTGTGGGTGACAGAGAGCAGATTTCCCGTCAACTCATCATAGCCGTAAGTCGTCATAAGATGAGTTCCCTGTTCATCAACCGTCCGGGCTTGTGATTTGGTCACCAGCCTGTTCCACCCGTCATAGGAATAGGTTTCCCCATGCCCGTCAGCATAGGTTTTTGCCGTCATGAGGCCGGAGCCTTCATCATAGCTCCACACGGTGGTATCGCCATCCGTCCGTTCACGCGGATCACCTGCAATGGTTTCTTCCGGAGCCCGGAAAGTTTTGAGTTCAATCAGCCTGTCTGCATCGTCGTAAGCAAAAACAGAGGGCTGCGCTGCCGTACCATATTCAGCAGTCTTGCGCCCGCGCAAATCGTAAGCATAGCAAGCCGTTTTCCCCAGTGCGTCCGTGATGCAGGAGGGCAATGCCGTCGCCGGATCATAGGCAGTCGTAACCGTATTGCCGGCAGCGTCGGTTCTCCCGGTTTCACGTCCGGCAAGATCAAACATGATCGTGATTTCATTGCCGCGTGTGTCCGTAAGGATTTCCTTTTTCCCCGTGGCCGTGTAGGAACGCGCCGCAGTCGTAGTCATGTTTGCGAAATCCTTTTTGGAGACTTCATACCCGTCAATGACAAGCACTTCTGCAATGACTATGGAATCAGGAACCTGTTTCCTGATTGTACGTTTGCTGGGAGCCGTATATTCCATCCATTCCGGAATTTCATTGCCTCTCGTATCCGAAGAGATGATCTTTTCAGCAACGACTGGAGACAGGAAAGAGACCAGCCTCGCCGTGCTTTTCGAGTAAGGCAGCCCGTAACTATTGTAATTCACCACAGTCTTCACACGGTATATGCCGTCTTCCCTCCGTTCACAGGCATAGGAGTATTCTGTTATATGGGAGTTAGCCGGAGCAGGTTCTTCCGCCAACTTCCAGGTCTCTTTCACCACGTTGCCGAAGGAGTCATAGTCGTAGAGCATCGGAGCCATGCCGTCCGTCCCTTTCCGCAACAGCCTGTTCTTTGTATCAAAACTGTATCGTTCATGGATGAGGCCGCCGTTGGCATTGGCCCGGGAAAGACGGACTACGTTGCCCCAGCCATCCGTTACAGATTGTTCCATAAGGACCGGTTCCCCGGCTTCCTGCGGTATAAGGGTGGAATGGAGAATCCCTTCTTCCGTGCATTCCGTTTGATAAAGCAAATGCCTCTGTCCCGTTCCGCTTTGTTCCAAAATGGTTCCATCCGCATGGCGGCGGGTGACAAGCGTGGCTCCTGCCGGCGTGGTAGCGGTTTCCGTCAATCCATTCTCACTATAGGCATAAGCATGGTCTCTCCCAAGCACGTCCGTTTCACGAACAAGTTGCCCCAGCAGGTTGTATTCCCGCCCTTCACTGGTGGCCATGGGACCGACGTCCCGCCGTATCGCCAGGGTTCTGCCAAAAGCATCCCGCGTGTAGCTGACAATGGTCTCCGGAGTAGTTTCCGTAGCCGAACGAATGGTTTCCACAAGCTGACGGGCCGTGTTGTAGGAGTAGGTGGTCATTACTCCGTCTTCATCCTTTTCCCACAAGGGGCCGCAACACATCATTTCACGTTCCGTCACGCGTCCGTTGCCGCGCGTGCGCTTGATCCATCGCCTCTCCTTGTCATATTCGTAGTCCGCCGTATCTGTCAATGCCCAGGTTCCATCCATCAGAAAAGCGTATTTTTCTATCCGGGTGTTGGTGCCCTGTGCGGACACGTAAGTCAATTTGCGCTTGCTCTGCCCCGGCACAGCCTCTCCCCCAACCCGGGTTTCCGCCGTGATCCTGTACAGGGCGCCGTATTGACTGTCTGCTTCATACTCGTAAGAGGTCTGTACCCCATTGACGGCCTGCCGCATCTTCAACCGGCCCCTTGCATGGACATTGGAAGCTGAGGGCATCCATGTTTCCGTTATTTCCACTTGCTCTCCTTCCGCACCCAGGGCAGCCGTCCGCTTGGTCACACGGCGCACATCATTGGCTTCCTCATAGGTGTAGTGCGTGTCCCTTAACCGTACAGCTTTGATGGTAAGAACGACATATTGGTGGATGATATCCGGATCCGGACGGTCCGAGTACCGGTAATAGGTGTAGGTGCCTTTTCTTTCCCCTCCGGACCAGGGTTCCATGCGAACTGTTTCACGACCAAAAGCGTCGTAGGCCCACGTCTTGACACTCCCGTCGGGAGCAGTTTCCCGTGACAGTTTTCCTATGCTGTTATAATCGTAAGTGGTTTCCCGGGCATAATCAGTGCCGTAGGCTTCAATTCGGCTGGTGCAAAGGTTCCCCTTGGAGGTCTGTTCATAAGTTTCACACACGCGAGAAATGGGTGTTCCTGTTTCTCCGCGCTGAACGGTTGTGATCAATTTCCATGTGGTGGAAGTGACAGCCTGTTTTTCCCGCAGGGTGTAAATGGCGTCTTCTCCTTCACCCTGGGACATGCACCAGGCGCCTCCCGTTCCCTGCCAATAACGGGTGACATATGGGGAACGGCCTTCAGCCTGTTCCGTGACCGTGAGTTTGCTGGTTGCCGTATCTCCGGAAATGGAGAAAGTCTTAAACGGAGTACCCGTGACGGGATAAACGCCATTCGCTTTTTCCCCCACCTGCTCCGGCAGATAAAAGGCAATCACATAGCCGTCAGCCGTCACATGTTCAATGCTGGCAAGGCCATCCCACAGGTTCCATATCTGGCGGATGTTTCCGTCACTCCCCCGCACGATGTCCAGATATTGGGAAAAATCCTGCGCCGTATAGGAAGAACCAAGCTTGGAAACATACCCGGTAGCGTTCTTTAGGGAAGAGAGTGAAGCCCCTCCGTACAGAACGGAATTTCCCCTGTTATTGCTCACGCGCATTTCCGTAGAAAAAAGAGAAGCTGCATTGGCAGTACGGCTGCTCTCTTGGGCGTAAGTCATGGAAACGGAGCCACCCCGTTTCTTGGACCCGCCTATGGAGCCTGCGCTGGCCGCGCCAGCATAGCAGTAATAATTGACATTGGTACCCCCATTCCTGATCTGAAAAGCCGTGTCCGCTCTCAAGCTGCCTCCGGGAGGCGGCTGGATACTGCTTGCCATCGGGTGCAGGTATTGAAGAGCGGCGGGCGTCCATAATTTGGAAGAAAAGTTGTAAGCTACAATTTCCAGCATGCCATAAGGCATTCCTTCCATCCCCCGGAAAGCTCCGAAATTGGTGCGCCACACCATGCTGGTTTTCCTGGTCTGAGTGGTTACGCGCTTACCGGCGGAAGAAATGCTGCCGTACAGGGAGGCGGAAGAAAACCTGCTGCGAGCTGTGGGAGGGGGTTCCGCTCCTCCCGTGTTATCCATGCATCCGTCTGAAGAGGAAGGATTGCCCACCGGCTCATCACCGTCTTCATCTCCCCCATTGTTGCCGTCCGGACATGGATTGCTGGAGCTGCTGTTGGGAGAACTGCTGCTCCCTCCGCTGCTGGAACCGCATGGATCGTCTTCGCCTTCGTCGTCATTGTCCACCGGTTCCGTTTGCGTATCCGGAGGGACATAGGAAGAGGAAGAACCAGTCTGATGGTCAGTGATGACCACGTTCATATCAAAGGTAAGCTTGGCAACATTCTTCTTATGGTCTTTGAGGGTAATGTTTTGATATTCCAAATGAGCCTCATGCTTCCCGCCCTCGATGTCAAATGAGGTTTCCTTCGGATCATAGGTACCGCCTCCTTCCGGCCCGCGCGGACCGAGGTTCATGATCTCCTTTTGATCCACCGTCAGCGTCGCCAAATCATCGGCGCCCATGGTGACAAAGCATTTGGCCGTTTCAGAAGGCCCCAGCGGGCGCACCTCAAATTCCCAATTCCAATTCCGGTCAAAAGCATCCGGAGCGCTTTCATCGATGGGCGTCGGTTTTCCTCCGCTGTCGGAACTGCGCGCCCCTGTCAGGGAATTGATATCGTCGTTAAATTGTTCTTTCATGGTTGAAATAGATTAATCATTGATTATCAATCATTTCTTGATTCCAACACGGGAATGCCAGCAATAACTTTATCAATTCATTACCTATGCCAACTAATTTTTACTCTTCAACACGCCCAAAACGGAATAGACGCTATCCAGGGGCCATAAGAATATCTGCCATTTCATTCACTCTGGCAGCCAAACTACTTCTTTCTCATGAGAAAGAGGGGATTTTCCCCACTACTGAGGAAGCTTCATTGAATACCGGCTGACTTCCCATCGCCCGGAATAATGACCAATCCTCATTCCGGGCATAAACCGGTCCTTTCCCAGCAGAACACGGCACGGGAATCGCTTGAGACGAAAGGGAAGAATATCCTTCCCTCGATACATTTTTATCATTCAGGAGAGCTGCTCCTTCAAGTTCTCTAAAAGGTTGGCGCAGCCGTCCTGGAGCAATTCCACCACATGGTCAAAGCCTTCCTGGCCTCCATAGTAGGGATCCGGCACTTCCTCATCTAGAAAACGGGTGGTGAAAAAGCACATGGGAACAATCTTTCCTTCCCATTGCCCTCTTTTGTCCAGCCGTTTCAAATCCCGCAGATTCTCCCGGTCCATTCCCACAACCAGGTCGAACTGCTCCAGATCATCCTTCCGCACGGGGCGTGATTTGACTCCCGGATTCTGATAACCGTATTTTTCCAGGGCCTGGACCATCCTGGCATCCGGAGGACAGCCGCGATGATAGCCGATCATGCCGGCGGAATCGCTTTCAATCAGGCTTTCCAAACCTTGTTCCTTCACCATCTTCTTAAAAATGATTTCCGCCGCAGGAGAACGGCAGATGTTGCCCAGGCAGACAAACAGGACTCGGTAGGGTTCGGGAGCATTCATGAAAGGCATTTCTTTTCTTTCAGGATAGGCAAGACGTTTCCCTGGATCAAGAGGGAAGAGTTTCCTGTACGGAAAACAGACACACGCCGGGACAACGCAGGGAGCAAAGCGCAGAACGCCGCCGTGCCGCCCCAAAATAAGATTCCCCTGTGTTTCGGCTTGCGTCAGAGGGTGTCTGGCTGTAGATTATCGCATGGCAGATCTCCCTCTTGGATTAAGTTTTGATGACGTGCTCCTGCTGCCCCGCCTGAGCGCGATTCTTCCCGGTGATGCGGACATCAGTTCCCAGCTTGTTCCCGGTTTTGACATGAAAATTCCCGTGCTGTCCGCAGCCATGGATACCGTTTCCGAATCGGAACTGGCGATTGCCCTGGCACGGGAAGGCGGCCTGGCCGTCATTCACCGCAATAATCCCATCGACATCCAGGCGGCCATGGTTTCCCGCGTGAAGCGTTTTGAAAACGCGGTCATCCCGAACCCCGTCACGGTGAACAAGGACATGACGCTGGAAGAAGTCCATCAGATCATGATGGACCAGGGTTACTCCGGCTTCCCCGTGGTGGACGCCAACCGCAGGCTGGAAGGCATCGTCACCGGACGCGACATGCGCGGCGTGGACGATTACCAGAACATCCGGGTCAAGGACGTAATGACCCCCCTTTCCCGCCTGGTTACGGCGGCTCCCACCACCACCATTGAGGAAGCGCGCCACATTCTTTACACCCACCGCATTGAAAAGCTTCCCCTGGTGGATGAAAACGGCGTGCTGGCCGGCCTCATCACGGAAACGGACATCCAGAAGCGCGCCATGTTTGCAGACGCTTCCAAAGACGAGCACGGCCACCTGCGCTGCGGCGCCGCCGTGGGCGTGGGCCCTGATTACCTGGACCGCGCCAAGGCGCTGGTTTCCGCCGGAGCGGACGCCCTGTTCATTGACGCTGCCACCGGCCACACCACCCGCGTCATGGACGTGGTTTCCAACCTCCGCAAGCTGACGGACCGCCCCATCGTGGCCGGCAACGTGGTGACGGCGGAAGGAGCCTCCGACCTCATCAAGGCGGGCGTGCAGGCCATCAAGGTGGGCGTGGGCCCCGGCTCCATCTGCACCACCCGCGTCATTTCCGGCGTGGGGATGCCCCAGTTCACCGCCATTCAGGAGGTAGCCTCCGTAGCGCGTCCCGCGGGCGTCACCGTCATTGCAGACGGCGGCATCCGCTATTCCGGGGACATCGTGAAAGCCCTGGCCGCCGGCGCTGACCTGGTGATGCTGGGCGGCCTGCTGGCCGGCACGGAAGAAAGCCCCGGCAAGGTGGTCCACTATCAGGGCCGCCACTTCAAGCAGTACCGCGGCATGGGTTCCCTGGGCGCGATGCGCCGCGGCTCCGGCGACCGCTACGGGCAGAACAGCTCCGGCAAGCTCGTTGCGGAAGGCGTGGAAGCGCGCGTTCCGTACAAGGGCATGCTGGCGGACGTGGTCTTCCAGCTCATGGGCGGCCTGCGTTCCGGCATGGGCTACCTGGGCGCACACAGCCTGACGGAGCTCCGGGACAAGGCCCGGTTCGTCCAAATCACCTCCGGCGGCCTGAAGGAAAGCCATCCCCACGACATCACCATCACGGAAGAACCCATCAACTATTCCTGTTAAACCCTCTCTCACATGGACGACAAGCACCTCGTAGCCGTCATTGACTTCGGCTCCCAATACACCCAGCTCATTGTGCGCCGCGTGCGCGAACTGGGCTACATGGCCAAACTGTACGCGCTGGAAGACCTGGACCAGATTCACGAACCCGGCGCCGTCATCCTTTCCGGAGGCCCCAAAAGCACCACGGACGCAGACGCCCCGGATATTGACTTTGAATGGCTCAAAAGCCTGAACGTCCCCGTCCTGGGCGTGTGCTACGGCATGCAATTGCTGAACATCAAGCACGGCGGTTCCGTCAAGGCCAGCAACAAGCGGGAATACGGCCCCGCCGCCCTGCTTCCGGAAGCCTGCACGGGCCTGTACCGGGACATGTCCCCCTCCTCCCAGGTATGGATGAGCCATTCGGATACGGTGGACCACCTGGCGGAAGGCTGCCAGGTGATCGCCCGCAACGCAGAAGGCGTCCCCGTCTCCCTCCAGTGGGGAGAAGCAACTTTCGGCATCCAGTTCCATCCGGAAGTGACCCATTCCCATGAAGGGCGCACCATCCTGCGCAACTTCCTCTCCTGCGCCGCCAACCTCAAGAAATTCGATATCGGCGACTTCAAAAGGCAGCTCATCCGGGAAATCCGGGAACGCGTGGGCAACAAGCAGGTGGTCTGCGGCGTCTCCGGCGGCGTGGACAGCACCGTGCTGGCCGTCCTGCTGCATGAGGCAGGCGTGAACATGCGCGCCATTTTCGTGGACAACGGTCTGCTTCGCAAGAATGAGGCCGATGAGGTACGCGCCAATTTCGCCCGCATGAACGTGGAAATTGAAACGGTGGACGCTTCCGAACGCTTCCTGACGGCCCTGGCCGGGGAAGGCGACCCGGAAAAGAAGCGCCGCATCATCGGCGGCCTGTTCATCGACGTATTCTGGGACGCTGTGGGAGACGCGGAAATGCTCGCCCAGGGCACCCTTTATCCGGACGTGATTGAAAGCGCCTCCAACGCCAAGTCCAAGGCCTCCGTCATCAAGACACACCACAACCGCGTGGAGCGCGTGCTGGAACTCCAGGCGCAGGGGAAGGTGCTGGAACCCCTAGCGGAATTGTTCAAGGACGAGGTGCGCGAACTGGGCGCCTCCATGGGCATCCCGCACGACATCCTGTGGCGCCACCCCTTCCCCGGCCCCGGCCTGGCCGTGCGCTGCCCCGGCGTAGTCACCAGGGACCGCCTGGACATCATCCGGGAGTGTGACGCCATCTTCATCGGCAACCTGAAGAAATACGGCTGGTATGAAAAGGTCTGGCAGGCCTACGCCGGCCTCATCCCGGTGAAAACGGTGGGCGTGAAGGGAGATGAACGTTCCTATGAATGGGCCACCAACCTGCGCGCCATCGTGTCGGAAGACGCCATGACGGCGGACTGGGTAGAACTGCCCCCGGCCCTGCTGCGTGAAACCAGCAACCGCATCCTCAATGAAGTGAAGGGCATCAACCGCGTCCTTTACGATATTTCCACCAAGCCCCCGGCTTCCATTGAGTGGGAGTAAGTAAAACCATCCCGAAAACTCGCTATGTAAGCGGCTTTCCGGGATTTCTTTTTGCCTTTTGATTAGAGATTAAGGATGAAACTAAACAGCTATAATACAGACTTGAAAAGCAAGTTATCCGAATTTGATCTTTGGATAACTCCTTCTTTGGGAGAAATAAAAGATACAGAGCAGTTTAAAGTTGAAGTTGAAAAACTGAATTTGGGGTTTAACACACTTGCATTGATTACAAATAATTATAATAATGTTGTCTCGTGTTCCGCTGCTAATATAGCGGATAATTTATTACCGATAATTAATGCGGCGAGCAATAAACAAGCGATAAAAACACTTATAAGTGTCATAGATGTGATATACTTTGCAACAGGAAAAACGGACAACAATATCAAGTGCCAATTTCCTATTTATATCAGAAAAGAACTCAGAAGGGACATAGTACCTACTGCTACTAAGAAAGGCTTACTATCACAAAAAAGTGTTCCGAGAACTTATGGCGCCAGTGCTGTTATTTCCGATATTGTATCGCTTTCTGGGCATGTTGATGAACAGGGTTTTTTAGTTGCTAGTTTTTTTCAACTGCTCATTCCAGATGAGATTAATGCAAGACAATTATGGGGGATGGGAACTTCTTATGTAATGCTTAAAAAGGCTGAGAATGAATTGTCATTGCTTGGACCTCTTGTTATATCACAATCACGTGGCTCCATAACAGCCACAATGGGACATTTGCCTGAAATTATTTTAAGACGATACATGTTAGATTGGGGAATGATTCCGGGCGAAGATTTCAATAACCAGGACGTGACACTAGATGCCTTTTTCCCAGAAGAAAAGTCGTCGAAAGATTTGAAAAAACGAAAATATGATTTTATTATTCCGTACCTCTCACGGAAAGACTGCAAGCGCATTTTTATTCAAAGCCAGTTTTACGCTGGAGATTCTGGAAGTGTCTCACATAAAGTTGTTGACCAAACAGATAGTACAAGAGCAATCACATTGGAAAAGTATCCACTAGCTGTTTTTATGGAGTATTTGGATGGGGCTGGGTACTACTCATCTTTAAACGGAGATTTGAAAAAAATGCTAGCAAAACCAACTACATATAACTTTTTCCAAATCAAGACAGCCCCAATCAAGCTAAGAAGAGGCTTACAAGAAATACAATTTCTCACATCATTGGAAATAGAACATGCCATTATATTAACTGACGGAACACAAAATAAGGTGGAAAAAGTCCTTTTAAACGATGGATATAGTTCCGATGAAATAAAAAATGGAATAGATAATGCAGTTCAAAACGGGGTAGTTATTAGTTCTGGCAATCAACTGCTCATTAAATCAGAGAGAAAGCAAATTGTACGTTGCTATTGTATATTAGATTGTTTGGCAAATTACGGAAATCCTATTCCCGCGGATAAGGTTTCGGGGTATTTGCTAGTTCCCGGTTATGAAGTGCATTGGGGTATGCCACAGAATGATTTAGTCGCTAAAGTTCTAGAAATCGCACCACAAATTGGGCTTGAGTGGATTAATGTAAAAGTCGCTTTCGACGATATCCAATGGCTTTTAGACAAAGAATTTATTCAAGCATGTTGAGATGCGATAAGATGATAAAAGAAATTAAAAAAGAAATTGAGAAAAGCTTAAAACACAGCGGTGTTGCTATATTACCGCCGATGAATGTTTTTGATTCAATTGAGTTGCTGAAAGAGGCAGGAATCATGGCAACCTGCACCATGTTAGACCCTTGGTATAATAAAGGAACAGGAGGGGAATTGCCTACAAAAGAATATGATGCATTTATTGATAAGCTTTTGAAGAAATCCGCTGAGTTATCCGAATTGATATATTTGTGGGGATTTCCTGAAGTGATAGGGCCTTATGTAAGATATGCCCCAGAAGGTTTTAAAATGAGTTCATGGTTAACGTGGTATTATAAAAATTGCCCCTCAGTAATACGCGGATGGCGGTCAAGTCAAAATGCATGTTTGCAATTCACAAAGAATGGATACAAACTCCATCCAGAACATTTTTTAACAGATGAACAAAAAGAAAAATATCGGACAGGGAAAATGCGATTTGTACCAGGCCCATCTACAGTAATTGAATCCCCGCTTATTATTGGTTTTGTGGGGAAAAAGGAGCAGACAGGACATCCGTCTCAAAAGCCAGAGGCTGTATTTAGCAAACTAATTCTAATGGCAACTATAGAAGGTGAAACTGTTTTTGACCCTATGGCCGGCTCTGGTACAACTGCTGCTGCTGCGCTTAAGCATAATCGGAAAAGTATTGTCTGTGATTCGTCTGAAGAGTATACGTGTATTATGGAAAAGCGCTTGGGAGTAAAGAGAATACAGCTTAATTTTAAATTGGATAAAGTTATCAATGCATAAATGACCAAGATATAGCTGGTATTAGTATGTGTTAAACAGGTGCGTATTCCGACGACTTTCTAGTCAGACAATATCAATCAATTTTTACGTTTAAATTTAATAACAAAACTCTGGTGCCTGGCGCCAATACAAGCCGTTAGTGAAAGGAGAACCATCATGACTGAACTGGAAAAATGCATGGCGGGCGAATGGTATGACTGCCATGACCCGGTATTTCTGGAATTCAAGAGCAAGACCCACCGGCTCCTGATGAAGTACAATTCCCTGCCTTACGATCATAAGGAGGAAAAGCGCCAGGTGTTGAAGGAAATGCTGGGCAGCATCGGCGCCAAAGTATCCATCGGTCATTCCTTCACCTGCGACTACGGGCGCAACATCCACATCGGGAACAACGTCACCGTCAATACGGGCTGCACGTTCGTGGACTGCAACAGGATCACCATCGGCAGCAATGTGCTCATCGCTCCCAATGTGCAGATTTACACCGCTACGCACCCCATTGAGCTGAATGAGCGCCTCACTCCCGTGGAAACGGCGGAGGGCATGGAATACATTCGCCATACCTTCGCCCTTCCGGTGACGATAGAAGACGGCTGCTGGATTGGCGGCGGCGTCATCATCCTGCCGGGAATCACGATCGGAAAAGGCAGCGTCATCGGCGCCGGAAGCGTGGTCACCAAAAACATTCCCCCCGACAGCCTGGCGGCGGGGAACCCCTGCAGGGTTATCCGTAAAATCAACGGGAATCGCGAACAATGATTAAACTGATCGCTTTTGACCTGGACGGGACGATAGGGGAGACGGTCCCCATGTGCATCCGGGCGTTTGAAAAAGCAGTTTCCCCCTACGCGGGCCGTACGCTGAGCGAACGGGAAATTACGCAGACCTTCGGCCTGAATGAAGTAGGAATGATTAAAATGGTCGCCGGGGAAAAATGGCAGGAAGCCCTTCATGATTTTTACCCGGTTTATGAAAAGATGCATGAAGAATGCCCGAAACCGTATGAAGGCATTCGCGAATTGATCAACACCTTGAAAAAGGAGGGAATATTGGTTGCCCTGATTACCGGAAAAGGAGAAAAGAGCTGCCGCATCACGCTTGAACAATTCGGCATGCAGGATCTGTTCTGCTCTGTCAAGACCGGTGCGGAAGACAGGCCGAACAAGGCGGAAGCCATTGGGGAACTGCTGCATGACTGCCACCTGGCAAAGGATGAATTTTATTACGTCGGGGATGCGGTATCGGATGTAACCGCCTGCAGGAAAGCGGGCGTGACCTGCCTGTCCGCCGCCTGGGGAACTACCGCGGACATCCGCGGCCTGGAAGAAGCCAACCCTTCAAAAGTATTTTTCAGCATCAGGGACCTGTCGCATTTCCTGCTCCGGACGCGGGAAAACACATAACCTGTTCCGTTTTTTTATTTGCCTTAATCAATCGCGCCCTGCAATCCTGCCGCCATGGACACCGGTTCCATCATCCTCACTTCCTTCCTCTCCACCATTCCCGTTTATCTTTTCTTCGCCACGGGTTTCTATCTGCGCCACAAGCAGGTCATCCAGGCGGACCATGACGCGCCCATCATGCGCATCGCGATGGATGTGGCCTATCCCTGCCTCGTCTTCCACAGCATCATGAAGTACATGGTGCTCTCCGGGAATGAAACGCTCAGCAGCGTTTCCTTTTCCCTCCAGGCTATTGCAGCCGGAGCGCTGGAACTTCTGCTGGGCATCGCGTCCGCATGGCTGGTCGCCAAAATGCTGCGCATGCGCATCGGCACGGGCCTGCGCACCTTCACCCTGACGGCGGGGGTGCAGAACTACGCCTTTTTCGTCATTCCCATTATCCAGATGCTGTTCACGGCCAGCAATGACCCCACGCTGGGCGTCCTTTTCGTCCACAACGTGGGGTGTGAACTGGTCGTATGGAGCATCGGCGTCATCATCATCGCAGGCGGTCCGGGCAACCTGAACATGGGCGTCTTCTTCCGCGGCCCCCTGCTGGCGGTCATCGTGGGCCTGGCACTCGCCTGGTCTGGCCTGGGAACCTATGTAGCCCAGCCGCCTCTCATGAAAACCTTTGAAATGATCGGCAACTGCGCCACGCCCCTGTGCCTGATCCTGTTCGGCTGTTCCATGAGAGACCTGTGGCACAACATGAAGTGGGAGCCCAAACCCATCATCTGCGGGCTGCTGACGCGCTTGGGACTGGCTCCGGCGCTGCTGCTCCTGATGGCCTATTTCCTGCCGGTGGACGACTATATCAAGCGCGTCATCATCATCCAGGCGGCGATTCCCTCCGCCGTCATCCCGGTCATTCTGGCCAAACGCTTCGGCGGCCATCCCGACCTGGGCACCCAAATCCTGCTGACCACTACCGTGGCTTCCTTCCTTACGCTGCCCTGCTGGCTGGCTCTGGGTTCCTCACTGGTCGTGCCGTTGTATTAAAGGCGGCGCGGCAGCGTCATCGCCCGGCTGGGACACGGGGCAGTCAAACGGGCCAGCTCCGTGCTTCCGGAACCTTTCCCGTTCATGGATGCGGTTCCCTTGTTGGATACTCCATCAGCAGAACCATTCCAGTCCTGGAACGCCTTTATTCTTTCTGGGCCCCACCACATTTCCATGCTGAAGCTTTCCCACCTTTGTGTTGACTCCCCCGGCGGATGTGTATTGAATGGGCTCCATGAAGTTTCCTGCTCCCCTTTGCACTGCCGCCGTACTGCCGGTCCTGTTTTCCTGTGCGGAGCAGGTTTCCCGGATTGAACATGTGCGGGAGGTTCCCTTGAAAACCACGGTGGTTCCTGCAGAAGATGTAGGCATGCACCGCTCCCAGGCTACTTACCTGCTGCATGGCGCCGTCTCCCAGCAACAGCGCCTCCAGCGTCTGGGCCAATACTACTTCGTCACCTGGAATGATGCGAACCCGGAACAGGCGGCCACCCTGGTCATGATGTACCGACAGGGAAAAACAGGTTCAGCCGTCCTGACAAAATCCATTTCCTACCCTGCCGGGAGAAAGGGAGGCACGCAAAATTCCGTTTTTGAATTCATCGGGGATGAAGCCAAAACAAAAGGGGAGATTCTCGCATGGAAGCTCGTCCTGAAGGACAACCACGGCAAAACAATCTCCGAACGCCATTCCTACCTGTGGGGAGACGACCATTGACCCTCCGGCAAAAACGCCGAAGGGCCAATGAAAAGTAACCGGATATAAAGGATTGGAACTACGGCTTCCGGGTACAATCACCCAAGGCATACCCTCTGGTCCTTAATCCCTAGGAATGTCTTCCGCCAACACCGGAAGACTTACGCTTCCTGCCGTTTGGCACGGCGCTTGCGGACGGCGGCGGCAAGGTTTTCCAGCACTTCCACCGTGGTGTCCCAGCCGATGCACTGGTCCGTGATGCTCTTGCCGTACACCAGGTCGGAGCTCAGCGGCTGGGCCCCTTCCACGATGTTGCTCTCAATCATCACGGCCACCACCTGGTCGGAACCGTTGGAAATCTGTTCCGCGATGCTGGCGGCCACCGCCGGCTGCTTGCGGTAATCCTTGCAGCTGTTGCCGTGGGAGCAGTCCACCATGATGCGGTTGTTGATGCCGGCCTTCTGCAAGGCTTCCGCTGCTTCCTTCACATGTTCGTCATCGAAATTCGGGCCCAGGGAGGAACCGCGCAGAATCAGGTGGCAGGATTTGTTGCCCGTGGTGGAAACGATGGCGGAAACGCCCTGCTTGGTCACGGAAAGGAAGCAGTGCGGGCAGGAGGAGGAAATGATGGCGTCCACGGCAATCTGGAGGCTGCCGCTGGTGCCATTCTTGAATCCCACGGGCATGGAAAGCCCGGAGGCCAGTTCACGGTGCACCTGGCTTTCCGTGGTGCGCGCGCCAATGGCTCCCCACGTAATCAGGTCCGCGATATATTGCGGGGTGATGGTGTCCAGGAACTCCGTGGCGGCGGGAATCCCCATGTCACCCAGGCGCAGCAACAGCCCGCGGGCCATGTGGAGGCCGCGGTTGATGTCAAAGGTATGGTTCATGAACGGGTCATTGATGAGGCCCTTCCAGCCCACCGTGGTGCGGGGTTTTTCAAAATACACGCGCATGATGATCACCAGATCCTTTTCAAAGCGCGCCATCTGCTCCTTCAGGCGGGAGGCATAGTCCACTGCGGCCTGGGGATCATGGATGGAGCACGGCCCCACTACCACCAGCAGGCGGTCGTCGTGGCCGGAAATGATGTTCTCCGCATTCTTGCGGGTCGTAGCCACCATTTTGGCGATTTCCGTGGTCGCCGGATAATCCTTGATCAGGATGGCGGGGGAAATCAGGGGCTCGATGTCTTGAATGCGTACGTCGTCTGTTTTGAACCAGTTCATGTCTGGGACTTATTGAGGGGTTTTTGAGAGTGGTTGAAAAGAAAAAAATACGGTTTGGAGGCAATATGCCTGAATATATCGCGGGGCCTCGCGGCCATAAGCCGGAAGCCCCGCAAAATAAATCGGTCCCGTCTCTCAACAGGCGGTCCCGGAATGCGTTACCAGGAAGTCACGTTGTCTTCCGTCATTTCCGGATTGTTGATGTGGCCATCCTCCGTGCTGCCCTGCTTGTCCTTGCCGACGCTGTAAACGGCCACGTTCTTGGTCACCATGCGGGAACCGACCTGGACGCGGGGGGTGCGGTCGTCGGGATTGGCATTCAAAATGATGTGGTAGGGGGATTCCCACGGGTCCATCAGGCCCACGCGGCCGCGGCTTTCAAAGAACAGGCCGGGAGAACCTTCCACATCCGTGGTCGTGGTGTTGAAATAGGCCGTTTTCTTGGGATTCAGCTTCCTGTCTTCATCCCCGCGGTCCATGTAGTTGGTCAGGATGCTCATGATGCGGCTGTCGTCATCCACGGCGGTCGTCATGTAATACTGTCCGTCCTTGCGGGCCTGCTTGGCCATTTCCCGTCCGCTCCAGGCTACGGGAACGCGGCCGTTGTCCAGCATGTAGTTCTCAACGGCTGTCTGCAAACCGTTGCAATCGCTCCGCGCCGTGGTAACCCGTGATTTTTCCATCACGCCGTTCACCACCGTCATGGCAATGCCGGCCAGCGTCAGGATAATGGCGATCACCACAAGCAATTCAATCAACGTGAATCCCTTGGATTTACGGTTCAAAAAAGGTGCCTTCATACTTTGCCAAGAGTAGCGCAATTACGGTTCAGGGCAAGCGGAAAACAACCGGAACCGCCAATTTCAAAGCGCGTTTCCGGAGCGGCAAACATGCGGCGCATGGCCCCGGCATGCAAACGCCCCGGCTGTCGGAGGACGGCCGGGGCGTTTAAAAAGAACATTCTTTTAATTAGCGGGAGCGGGAGCTTCCGGCACAGCGGGAGCCGGAGCCTGTGAAGAAGCGGCTTCCGCCTCAGCGGCGCGCCTGCGCAGCTCCTCCTGCTGGAGTTCTTCCGGCGTCTTGGCGGGAACGGAGGCTTCCTGCTTGGCGGCGGCCTTCATCATTTCCGGGCTCAGCAGGCTTTCCGAGCTCTTGACGTGCTGGCGGTTGATCAGCATGCCCAGCACCAGGCAAAGAATCATGAAGGCGGAGCCGAAGTACACCGTAGCTTTTTTCAGCACATCCGTAGTCCGCGCGCCGAAGGCCTGGTCCGTGATGGCGGCGCCGAAAGCGGCTCCCAGCCCTTCCTGCTTGGGTCTCTGCATAAGCACCACGCCCAGGAGGAGAAGTGACACAATCACCAGAACGGCAAAGAGTAACTGAATGCTGATATTAAGTGAATTTGCTAAAAAAAGGTTCATGAACGCGGGGAGTATGTGTGAATTCAGATGGTTTGTAAAGTCTAGGAAATGATTTCGTTATGCTCGTTGCAAACGATTTTCTTGGGAACGATGGGCTTGTCCGACAGGGCAAAGCTCATGATAACCACCCGTTCGCCCGTCTTGATCAAATGGGCCGCGCCGCCGTTCATGATGATGTTCCCCGTACCGGCAGGCCCCTGCAGGGCATACGTTTCCAGACGGTTTCCGGACGTGACGGACGCCACGAGGACCTTTTCTCCGGGCCACAGGTCCACAGCGGCCATCAAATCGGCAGGAATTTCAATACTGCCTTCATATTGAACATCGCCACGGGTAATCATGGCGCGATGGATTTTTGATTTTAACTGCTCAACCAACATGACGTCCGAACAACAAACCCCCGATCGCTCTTTCGGTCAAGCCGTCATCCTCCATTTTACGGTTTTCTGTGTCTTACTTATCCCGTCTCAACACCTCAGCGGCCTGGGCGGCGTCCAGCGCAAGCTGGCTTTTCAGTTCTTCCAGGGAGGGGAATTTGGTTTCCGCCCTCAGGAACCGGACCGGCACCACTTCCATTTCCTGTCCGTAAATGTCCCCCGGCTGGCCGAACAAATGCGTTTCCAGCAACAGTTCCCCCGCATCCCCCTCCACCGTGGGACGCACCCCCAGGTTGGCGACGCCCCCATATTCCGCCCCGTTCACCCGGGCGCGTACGGCGTAAACGCCATGAGGAGGCTGCAACCCGCAGCCGGGCTTCATATTGGCCGTGGGGTAGTCCAGCAGGCGTCCCAATTGGCGTCCATGAATCACCGGGCCCCTCCAGCGGTAGGGACGGCCCAGCATGCCGGCCGCCTGTAAAAAATCCGCCGCACGCACGGCTTCGCGAATCCGGGTGCTGCTCACGCGCTCCCCGTCCCGCAGGATGGGCGGAACGGCCGTCACCCGGAACCCGTAGCGGCCGGACAAAAGGCGCAGGGTTTCCACATCGCCCGCGCGGCCTCGGCCAAAGTGCCAGTCTTCCCCCACGGCAATCTCCGCCATGCGGCAGGAAGCGCAGAGCTCCCTGATGAATTCCTCCGGGCTCATGGAAGCCAGCCGGGAGGAAAATTCCAGCGTCAGCACCATCTTCACCCCCAGCTCTTCCATCAGGGCGAACTTTTCCGCATCCACCGCCATAATGGCAGGCGGCACGCTTTCCGGGCGGACACGGGCCAGCGGATGAGTGCGGAACGTCAGCACGGCGGCAATGCCTCCGTCACGGGCCGCGCCTTCCACCGCTGCGGCAATCACTCCGGCATGCCCCAGGTGCAGCCCGTCAAACATCCCCATGGCCCAGTGCACGGGGGAAGAAACACCCTTCAGTTCCTTGAACTCCCGGTAAATGACCATGCTGCTACCTGGCAATCAGAATGTCCGCCAGCTCCTCCAGGGAAAGCATGGCCCGGAACAGCTCCTCCCTGGGGGCGGTTTTCAGGGTATCCACCGTAACGGCGCGCTCCAGCGTAAAAGAGCCGGACCTGGTGCGCCGGAGGGCGCTCAAATGCGCTCCGCAGCCCAGCGCCTTCCCGATGTCATACGCATAGGAACGCACGTAAAAACCCTTGGAGCATTGAACGGTAAAGTCCACTTCCGGAACGGCCACGCGGGAAATTTGATGGCCGAACACCTCCACGGGCCGCGGCTCCCTCACAACTTCCTGCCCCTTGCGGGCCAGCTTGTACAGCGGGACGCCGTCCTTTTTAATGGCGGAAACCATCGGGGGAATCTGCTCAAAAGCGCCGTCAAACCGGTCAAACGCCTCGCGCACGGCCTGTTCCGTCACGCCGTCCACGGAATACTCCGCCACCACTTCCCCCATGGCGTCCTGGGAAGAGGTCTCCACTCCCAGCGTCAGGGTTCCGGCGTATTCCTTGTGTTCGCACATCAGCTTGTCCTGAAGCTTGGTCGCCTTTCCCACCACCAGCATCAGCAGCCCCGTAGCCATGGGGTCCAGCGTGCCGCAGTGGCCGATCTTCTTAATCCCCAGGGAGCGGCGCGCAATCGCCACCACGTCGTGGGAGGTCATGTCCTGCGCCTTGTCAATCAACAGGACGCCCGAGGGAGCTTGCATGGAATCTGAAGCGTTCATGAAATCTGCTGTTGGAGCACGCGTTCCACTTCCTCCTGCATGGCCTTCAGGATGGTGAGGCGCACTTCTTCAATGGGTCCCCTGATGCGCACTCCGGCGGCCATGGCATGTCCGCCGCCTCCAAAACGGGAGGCAAGCTCCGCCACGGATATTTCAGGGGTCTTGGACCTCAGGGAAATGCGGATACGGGGATCGTCCTCCGCCTCCTCCAGATAAGCGGCCAGCCAGACTCCCTGCACGGAACGCAAAAGGTCGATCAGGCCTTCCGTGTCCTCCGGACGGCTGCCGATCCGTGCCTTCGCCTCATTCGTCAGGCAGAACGTGCAAATCCTGCCGTCCGGCGTCAGCCTCATGCCGTTCAGAGCCTCGCGCATCAGCTGCATCTTCACCCAGGGCTTTTCCTGGTAAAGCTGGCGGTTGATGTCCTGGACGTCAACGCCCATCCGGATCAAATCCGCGGCCAGCTCCATCACGGCCGCCGTCGTCATCTGGTACTGGAAGGAACCCGTATCCGTGCTGACGGCCACGTATAGGGCGTCACGCATTATCGGGGTAACGGGAACGCCCAGATACTTGAAAAAATAATACAGCACCGCACCCGTGGCGCACTCGTCCGGCAGAACGCATTGCACGTCCCCGAACAATTCATTAGTCTGGTGGTGGTCGATGTTCGCCCACACCTTCACTCCCGCCAGGGCCTTCAGACTGCGTTCGCCCAGCCTCTTGAACGCGCCGTTGTCCACGGAAACGGCCACTTCCACGTCCACCGGCTCATCGGGCGTGGGGATGATATTTTCCACGCCCGGCATAAAGGCCAGATTGGAAGGCACGCCGTCCTCGTTCATCATCACCACCTTCTTGCCCATCTGCTTCAGGGCTTCCCCCAGCGCCAGCGTGGAACCGATGGCGTCACCGTCCGGATGCACGTGCGCAATTACCGCAAAGCTGTCATGTCTGCGGAACAGGTCCGCCAAAGGCGCAAATTCGGGACAATGTTTCCAATCTTCCATATGTTCTGCCGCATTTTTATAGAAAAAGCCGCACTTGGACAATCACCAAGTGCGGCTTGAAAAGTCGTACCTAATCCCGGAAGAGGATTACTTCTTGGACTTCATGACCACCGGAGCCACATCCACGGCGGGCTGGTTCAGGTCATTGAACTTGGGAAGGGGGGTCAGGGGGGGAGCACCCTGATCCTGACAGCAGCAGGAAGCCATGATGCTCGCCGCAAAAGCGGCAAGAGCCATAACGGTAATCTTCTTCATATGCGTGGTTAAATGATGGGTGATAAAGGATATGGAAATATCTTGGAGCATAAAAGCATACCATGCGGGCGCCCGTCAATCAAATTTGCTAAAATCTCCCAAGGGGGCGCCTTTCCGCCTGCTTCTCCCCGCAATCGGGCCTTTCTCAAATGGCAAGACGCATAAATCGCTCGCCTGCGGTCCTCAGGAATTATAGTCTCTGCCAAGCCGCTTCCCTTCCATGCCCTTCTCCGTCAGAATACTCCGGCTTTTCGGCACCCTGCTGCTGGGCGTCTGCGCGCTCGGCGTAGCCGGCATTACCTGGGCGTACCTGATAGAACCCAATCTTCTGTTCGTCCGGAAGGTGGACTACCGCGTCCCCCAGTGGAACGGCCGCGGAAAACCCGTTAAAGTCGTCATTGCCGGAGACCTTCACCTGATGCCCACGGCCTTTGATGAAGTGAGGGCGCTGCGCTACGTCCGGAGAATCATGCAGCTTCAGCCGGACTTGATCCTGCTGGTAGGGGATTATGCCCGCGGCGCCAGCAGAAACGCCAGCATGAGCCCCGCCGCGGCCGCCCGGCTGCTGCGGGGGCTGGCAGCGCCCTGCGGCGTCTTCGCCATCCAGGGGAACCATGACTTCACCTTCGACTGGGACAACTGGCGCAAGGAACTGACCCGGGCCGGCATCACGGTGCTGGAAGACCAAAGCGCGCTTGTCACGTTCAAGGACGGCAGGCAGCTCCAGCTATCCGGAATGCTGGACACCTCGCGCAATTCCAAAAAACGGCTCCCCAAGCGCCAGTCCCCGGATATACCCCATTTCCTGCTTTCCCACCGTCCGGAAGCGGATCACATGCTTTCCCATGGGGACGCGGACATCGTCATCAGCGGCCATACCCACGGCGGCCAGATACGCCTTCCCTTCAATCTCCTGTGGTTTGAAGCCAGCCCGGAACACGCCCAGCCCTACACCTACCCCTGGCATATTTCCGGCGGCAACACCTATCTGATTACCAAGGGGCTGGGAACCAGCACGCTCCCCCTCCGCTTCAACTGCCCTCCGGAGATCTATCTGCTGGAACTGCACTGACGCCGGCAGCCCTTTTCATGCCGGACTAGACGGCGGCGGGAAAAGGATTTTTCTTTGTTTCTTGATTTTTCGCGGCCATGGACCAGCATGGAGAATGGTTCCGCTGTTTTCCATGATGACTACTTCCACCAATACCAAATCCACCCTCAGAAAGAACGCCGTCCTGTTTGGCAACGGTTTGATCCGCACACTGGGAAGCCCAAGCAGCATTGACCTGCTCAAGGAAACCGTCTGCCCTCCCTGCAACGGCGGTGAAGGCTGCAAGCAAGACATCTATTGCCCGTTCAGAGACCAGGGGGACTATCTGCCTTTTCCCCTGATTTACGAGTATTTGATCCTGAAAAAACAAAAACGGCATCCGGAAGCCGACATGGGCAAAGTATCCTCCGATGTGCGTGACCGGCTCAAGAAGAAACTGGAAGAGTTCACCCCGCAGAAATATCCCGGCTCCGTTTTACACCAGCTTGCCGCCCTTCCAATAGACGACTATCTGACCACCAATTACGACACGTTCCTGGTGCAGATCCTGGAATCACAGCATTACAAGACAAGCCAGCGCCGGAATTCGGAAACCAAATACAGCATCCGCCGCCATGTCTGCATGGAGAAGGAACGCCGCTCCCTCCGCATCTGGAACATTCACGGCACCTATAATGAAAAACCCTCCTCCTTCACGATTCAATACGGGTATGAGCACTATTGCGGCTGCATCGGTAAAATTGACAGCTATTTAAAGGGAACCTACACTTACTGGGTCCAAAAACAGAAAAAAGAAATAGCGGGCATCCCGGAAAAGCTGCGCAAGCCGCAGCTTCAACTGGAGGAATCATGGATTGACCTGTTTTTCTTTTCCAACGTTTACATCATGGGGCTGAATCTTTCTTCGGAAGAAATAGACCTGCTGTACATCCTGAACCTCCGGTCACGATGGCTGCGCGATTCAAAAAAGGCGCGCTGCATCCAAAACCGCATCGTTTTCTACGGCCAGCCCGCCAAAGCCATGAAAGCCCTTCTGGAAGAATTTGATGTGGAGGTTTGCTCTTCTTCGCCCACGCCTCCCGGAAAAAACGCGAAAGGTACGGATTACGAGAAGTATTACCGGGCGGTTTTACGTGATATCCAGTACAGAATAAAACAGGCACATTAACCCGCATCCGGCTTCAGGAGCATGTGCCATCCTCCTTCTCAAACTGCTTTTGCAGCCTGAGAATTTTATTCCTGGTCATCCGGTAAACAGGCCGGTAAAGGTGCTTTTTCAGGATGGCCGGGAGGGTTCTTCCGGGCAGCGGGCCATGCAGCAGCCCGGCTTCACGCATGGCGCGTTCGTAACGTTCCCCTTCATAGCGCCAATTATACCGCCAGGGCTTGTGCACCCCCTGGTAATGCAGAATGCCCGGTTCCAGCGCCGCTTCCACCGCCTGGCGGGGCGTCACTCCTCGCCAGAACCGTTCCCTGGGGTCGTTCTTCAGGATGCGGCGCGTCAGGCCGTCATGCCAGTTCCAGCGCGGATGCAGCGGCACGGTCAGCTCGCACAGGGCGCCGTTCAGCGCGTCCTGGTCCGGACAGGTCAGCCTGTCCCGGTGGCTGACGGCATAATCCAGCACGGCCCTGACCAGGTTCTTTTCCCGGAAAACGTCCACATTCATCAGCAGCACGCCGGAATTGAAATACCCCGTGCAGGTCAGCGGCATCTCCAGGCGCTCGTTGAAATGGGAGCCGGGCCTGGAAAAATTCTCAAACACCACTCCCACCGCGTTGCCGGACATATCCGTCCGGAACAGCTCCGTCAAATCCCGGCAAACCAGAACGTCAATGTCCAGATACAGGATGTTGCCCCGCTCCTCCTTCAATAACTCCGGGATGAACACGCGGCCCCAGGCGGGCACGGGCCACTGTTCCGTATGGGGAAAGTCGTGCTTTTCCAGAATGCCGGAAACGTCTATGAACTCCAACCGGCACTCAAACGGGGCCGCCAGGCGCTCAACGCTGTTCCGGTTCTCCCCGTCAATGCCGTCGGAAAGGATGTAAATCTTGTAAAAGGTTTCCGGAGCAGCGGTGCTCAGCAGGGAAAAGACGGTAACGCTCAAAGGCAGGATGCCCCGGTTGTCACTGGCCAGGACGACGGCAAATTCATTCTTCTTCATCGGTCGATCGTTCGGGTGGTGTCAGCGGCGCAGCAGCCGGGCGCCCGCTTTGCGCATTCTCTTCCAGTAATAGGAAAAGTCCAAGCCGGATTTTCCGGCCAGCCAGGTTTTCAGCAGTTTTTCTTCCCGGCGGGACAGGCGGGAATCCTCCTCTCCGGGACGGTACAGGTTTTCTTCACGGAGCATTCGGAACACTTTCCGGGTGACCTCTTTCTGGACGGCATGGGGGGCGTACTTGCGGATATTCCGCACGCCCATCACCAGCATTTTCAGAAAAGCCGCCCTGTATTCCTCCAGGATTCCGGCTCGTTTCCACTCTTCCAGCACCAGTTGCGCCACCGTCAGGTAATCCAGCGACTGAAGGGAACTGCCGGACGCAAAGCCGCTGGTGATGGACCCGGCGCGCTTGCGGTAAACGTACGCCGCCCTGCTGACCACACAGGCCCTTCTGCACCGCGGAAAGGCGGCATAGTGGAAATACAGGTCCTCGCAGGCAACGCCCTCGGGGAACCGGATGCCGTGCTCCTCCACAACGGAACGCCGTATCATCATGCCGCCCGCTCCATGGTGTATTTTACCGATGGTTTCCGGCGTACAGGGAATCCATCCCTTTCCGGGGGGCGCGATGTCCTCCGGCAGGAACCGGTCCTCCCTTCCGGGGTCGGACTCATAATAATACCGGAACCCGCACACCAGCTTGTCGGCGTCCAGCGCCTTCGCACGGCTGTACATCTCCTCCAGCAAATCCGTTTCCAGCCAGTCGTCTGAATCCACCAGCACCAGGTATTCTCCCTGCGCATGGCTCATCGCCAGGTTCCGGGTGCGGGAAAGGCCGCCGTTTTCCTGGGCCTGCACCACTTTCACCCGCTGGTCCCGCTCCGCAAACTCCCGCAGGATGGACAGGGACCCGTCCGTGGAAGCGTCGTCCACGCAAACCACTTCCAGCTCCCGGAGCGTCTGTGCGCAGATGCTTTCCAGGCACTGGGCCAGATACGGTTCCACATTGTAAACCGGAACCAGCACGGAAATGTTCACGGGAGCCGTCATGACGCCTGCGGAGTGGCCGCCATTTTTGCAGGTTCAAGCTCTTCCCGCGGGGGCAGGAAGGGCTCCAGCGTGGACCACGCCTGGTCCACCGTAATTTCCTCAATGGAGCCGGGGGAAATCAGGTTGGAAATGCACCGGGCCGTAATGGCGGACTTGCGCGTCCGGTGGCAGAAAATAGCGGTCACCGGGACCCCGGCATAGGCGCACATGTGCGTAGGCCCAGTATCATTGCCCACACAGGCCAGAGAACGGAGCGCCATCTGGGGAATATCCATCAGGGTGGACTTGCCCAGAAAACTGACGGCCAGGGGGGAGCTGGCGGCAATGGCCTCCACCTCCGCGGCCTCCGCCCGGGTGCCGATCACGACGGAGGAAATGCCCCTTTCCGCCAGGCGCCGGGCCAGGGCGCAGAAATTCTCCACGGGCCAGCGCTTGTAGGGATGGCTGGGGGAACAGCCCGGAATCATCATCACGTAGCGTTCCGGAAGCTCGTCAAAATGCAGCCCTTCCCCGTGCATGAAAGAGAGGTCCGTCAGGACGCGTTCCAGGTGGAACGGTTCCTTCACCACCCTGCCAAACCGGAAGCCGCCTTTTTTCAGCAGCCTGCGCCGTTCCCCGGAATTGCAGGCCACCCAGTCCATGTCATGGTCCAGCAGGAAGCGCACGGCGGGATAATAACGCTTCCTGGTGCGGGAAGATTCCTGGAGGTCGTACACCACGTCAAAATTCCCTTTCACGATGGAACGGATGGCCCCCCACGTGGCGCCCAGCTTCCGGTAAGGCAGACGGTTGTCCACAATGAAATCGTCAAACACCCCGAGCTGTTCCGCCATGGGAACAAACATCCCCATAGTCATCAGGGTGATATGCGCCTCCGGATGGAGCTCCCGGAGCCGCTTCATCGTCCCCATGGCAAGCACCACGTCGCCAAGGGCGCCGTGCTTGATCATCAGAATGCGCTGTGCGGGCATGGGCGGAAAAAGGAATGCGGGTTAAACGTAGCTGTCCTCCCTGTCCAGATATTTCTGCACGTACTGGCGCACGCCGTCCTCCAGGGAAGTCATGGGGGCTGCATAGCCGGCGGCGCGCAGCCTGGAAAGGTCCGCCTGCGTATAATACTGGTACTTGCCCTTGAGTTCTTCAGGCATCTCCCGGTAGGCGATCTTTTCCTGGAGCCCCAGCGCATTGAACGCCGCCTTCGCCAGATCGTAGAAGGAGCGCGCCTCCCCGGACCCCACATTGAACAATCCGCTCACCTCCGGATGGTCCAGCAGCCAGAGCACCACGTTCACGCAGTCACCCACCCACACGAAGTCCCGGAGCTGCCAGCCGTCCCGGTAGTCGGGATGGTAGGACTTGAACAGCTTCACCGTTTCATTCACCTTCACCTGGGGGAAAATGTGGGCCACCACGCTCTTCTGCCCCCCCTTGTGGTATTCATTGGGGCCGTACACGTTGAAAAACTTGAGCCCGGCGTACTGGGGGGGAACCGGCCGCCCTTCCTTCACCTCCCGGGCCACCTTGCGGTCAAACAGGGCCTTGCTCCAGCCGTACGCGTTCAGGGGGCGCAGGGCATTGACGTGCTCCAGGGAGGAGTCATCGTCAAACCCCATGGAGGCGTCCCCGTACGTGGCCGCAGAAGAGGCGTAAATAAACTGCTTGCCGTACAGGGCGCAGAACTCCCACAGGCGCCAGCTCAGCGTGAAATTCGTCCGGATGATCAGATCGGCGTCCGTCTCCGTGGTGGCGGAAATGGCCCCCATGTGAATGACGGCCTCAATCTCCTCCGCATGCGCCTCCATGTAGTCAAGCATGTCCTCCGGAGGAATCACGGCGCACAGCTCTCTCTTGGCGATGTTTTTCCACTTGTCGGAAGAGCCCAGCTCATCCACCACCACAAGATCCTTTTTACCGGCTTTTTCCAGAGCGGCGACAATGTTTGAGCCGATGAAGCCGGCCCCACCCGTGACAATAATCATAAGAGAAGAATAAATGAAGAAGTTGTACGGCCTTTTGTACCACATCCACCCGGCCCTAGGCAACTGCCATTTGAGGCGTTCCCGGACTCCAAATTCTCAACGAATTTATAATCCGGATACTCCAACCCCTGGCCGGTCCACGCGGAAAACCGTTGGAACGCAATCCCCGCGCATCCCGGGGAATCCCCGGCCTTCATCCCCTCTTTTCATGCTGACAACGTTAAAAACCTTCGGTAATATTTATCTTGCAAAAATTATCATTGACCACGGATTATAAATCCGTTACATACATTATAAGCTTATGCGTCCCGACGTTTCCATCATCGTTCCCTGCTACAATGTAGCCGCTTATGTGGACGACTGTCTGGACAGCCTGGTTCGGCAGACCCTCCGGAACATTGAAATCATCTGCATCAATGACGGCTCCATGGACGATACCTGGGCGCACCTGCTCCGCTGGAAGGAAAAGGACGGCAGAATCATCCTTCTGAACCAGCAGAACGCGGGCGTTTCCGCCGCAAGGAACGCGGGGCTGGATGCGGCGCGGGGCCTTTACGTCGGCTTTGCGGACCCGGACGACTACGTAGCCCCGGAAATGTACTCCCGCCTTTTTTCCGCGGCCCTGGAACATGATGCGGACATCGTGGAGTGCGGCAACCATGTCTTCGAGGACTCGTCGGACCGGCTCATTGAGGCCAGAAGGAGGTCGCCCTCCTGGCATTTTGAAAAGGACGCCTCCCCGGCCAGCTTCTTCCGGGACTCCATCTGGGGGAAAATGGACATCTGCGTATGGAGCAAGCTGTTCCGGAAAAGCATGCTGGACGCCCACCGCCTCCGCTTCAATGTGAACCTGAAATCCGGCGCGGAGGATGAAACCTTCCGGCTGATGGCCGTCCCCCATGCCTCCCGCCTCCTGTTCATTCCGGACTGCCTGTATTACTACCGCCTCATGCGGAGCGGTTCCCTTTCCCGCCGCTGCAATGACCCCACCTACTTCAAATGCGTGCAGGAATTCCAGCGTCTGCTATACATCGTGGACTACTGGAAGGAACACGGATGGCAGAATGAAGGCCTGTTCGCCTACGGCGTGCGGAAAATCAGGCCTTTCTTCGTTTCCAAGCATCCTCTTTTCCACCAGATGACCGCCGTTCAGCAACAGTCTCTGCTGGACTGGTGGCACCTGTTCTACCGGAACGCGGAAGGGGCTCGGTTCCTCACCGTCCTGCCGGGCCGGGACAGGCAATTGGTGGACCTGCTGAACTCGGCGCAGCCGCCATCCAACGGCTGGGGCCGCATCCTGCTGGCGGCCTGTTCCCTGCTTCCCGGACAGAAGGGACGCTATTACTCCTGCAAAAGAATGCTCGCGGAACATTTTTCCCAAGCGCATTCCAACGGTTCCCAAGGGAAAAACGCCTCGCCGGAAGAGCCGTTTGACACATCGCCGCCTTCCCTGTAAATTGCCTTATCCCTACCTTCCGGACCAATGAACCGCTTTCTCTCATTCGCAGACTCCCGCATGGCGGCCGCCCTGGAACGGCTGGGCAGGCAGGCGGAAGCGCTGAAATTTTTCGATGAGATCACGCTGTTCACGGAACATGACCTTTCCGCGGAATTCACCGGCCGCATGGGCAAATACCTGACGCCGTCCTGCCGGGGATTCGGGTACTGGTCCTGGAAACCCTGGTCCATCCACCACGTCCTGCAGGACATGCAGGAAGGCGACCGCCTCCTGTACCTGGATGCAGGCTGCCATATCAACATTAACGGAGCGAAGCGTTTCCGGGAATATGTGGACATGCTGGACCGGGACAGCCGCGGCATGCTGGTTTTCACCAACGGGCAGCCGGAATACAAATGGACCAAGGGGGACATCCTGCGCCACTTCGGCGTTTCCGGGGAAGACACCCATGTCACGCACACCCAGCAAATTGCGGGAGGGCACGTCTTTCTGAAAAAGAACCCGGTCACGGAAAGCCTGATCCGGGACTGGCTCCATGTCTTTTACGACCATCTGCACCTGGCGGACAATTCTCCCTCCGCCTCTCCCAACCTGCCGGGCTTTGTGGAAAACCGGTATGACCAGAGCATCTTCTCCATCCTGTGCAAGCTGCAGGGCATCACCGCCCTGGACGGTACGGAAACCTATGCGGAGGACTGGGAACAGCTTTCCTCCTTTCCATTCCAGGACAGGCGCGACATGGGAATCCCGCGGACCGCAAAAAAAGGCTGGCTGCAAAAATGCAGGCAGCTTCTTCTTCCCGCCAAAAAGGGCGGATTAGGAATCCGGTAAGGATGCCACAGCTCGGAAAAGCTCTCCTTTTCCCCCCTCCGGGATGGTCCAATTGCCGCTCCATCAACATTCTCCCCATCTCCCTTTCATGGTCGCGTACCTCCCGGGAGCCACGGCCTCCCGGCCCTGATACCTATCGCCTCCGGAACGCAGAAACGGCTATTTATATTATTTATACTATTATATACAATGAGTTATATCTATTATAGCCAGAAATCTTCCGCTCCCAGGCGCCGGAGCCGCAAAACCACCGTCAATCAAATATCCTTTCACAGCCGCGGCCCCTCCGTGAGCCAGCTTCCCCTGCTTCTTGTTGAAAGAAGAAGCCTCCCTGACATCAGGGCCAGCGTCTGCCGGTTCACGGAATAACGGCAAGCGAAATCTTCCCAAAACGTTTTTCTTTCAGATTTGTAGGCTTGACGCCGGATTCCTAATCCTCATACTCCCCTATGTGACTTCTCCTCAACGCAGGACAGTATTCCAAGTCTCCCACAGCGTATCGACCAGCTCCGCTCCCTACCGGTTGAATGATGCCCTGAACCGGAATATTTCCGATATGGAATCCGTCCTTCTGCTCAGGAGGCGCAAGGGAATAGACGGCCTGGAAATCAGCAGATCCGCCGCCAGAAGAGCTACGGACGCGCTGCGCCGCCATCTGGCGCATGGATTTGACGCCCTGCTGCCGGAAAGAAGGAGGGACCTGCCCTTCTCCCTGAACGTGCTGGGCATGGGGTTCGACACCGCCCAGATGGAGAAAGCCGACCTGGTGCACCTGCACTGGATAGGCGGCCGAACGGTGGATTTCACGCGGCTGAGCCACATCCGCCGCCCGCTGGTCTATACGCTGCACGACATGTTTGCGTGCACCGCGGGGTGCCACTGCACCATGGACTGCGACCGGTTCCGGGACGAATGCCGCGGCAGTTGCCCCCAGCTCGGCACTCCCCGCCTCTTCCGCGGCCTTCCGGCGTGGCTGTTCTCCCGCAAGCGCCGCTCCTTCGCCCGCATACCGTCCCTGACGCTGGTGACGCCCTCCCTCTGGCTGAAAAGGGAAGTGGAAAAAGGCTGCATGTTCCCCGGAAGAAGGATTGTCCAGATTTACAACCCCGTGGATACGGACCTCTTCCGCCCGGCGGAAGACCGGGAGGCCATCCGTGCGGCCCTGGACATCCCGTCCGGAGCCTTTGTCATTGCCTGCGGCGCAACCGGCCTGTTCAATCCGGTCAAGGGAGGCCATTTCATCCCCCTGGTGCTGGAGGAACTGTACCGGCGCGGGCACAGGAACCTTCATCTGCTGCTCTTCGGCAACCAGGAAAAGAACGTGGAATTCCCCTTCCCCAGCACAAATGCCGGCTTCATTACGGACATGAACAAGCTGGCCGGGCTTTACAGCGCGGCGGACATCTTCCTGAATCCCACGCTTCAGGACGTCCTTTCCAACGTAGCTCTGGAATCCATGGCCTGCAAGACCCCCTCCGTCACCTTCCGGACGGGCGGAGTTCCGGAAGTGGTCCTGGACGGCAGGACGGGGCTGGTGGCTCCCCAGGGAGACCTGGATCAAATGGCAGGCCACTGCGAACGGCTCATCCGGGATGGAAAGCTCCTGCTGGCCCTGGCGGAGGAAGGCCGCCAACACGCCGAACAAACGTTTTCCTACCCCGTCATTGCAGCGCGGCACGCCGCCCTGTATGAAGAAACGCTCCGGGAATACCGTCGCGAAGGGTGAAAAAGGCTGATGTTTAACCGCCGGGCAACCTTCCCCCAACACGCCCGGCCGGCCCCTGCCTTTGTCATTGACAAGAAAGAGCCGCCCCATACACTCTCAACCACTCCGACCCGCCTTCTCCCATGAAAACGCTTAAAATCTCCTTTTTACAGTCCACTCCGGATTTCGGCAGGGAAGGCATTTACCAGCTCCTGAAAGACCGTTACCGCGTGGTGGAAGACGATTCCGACTTCGACTACCTGATCGCCACCCCCTGGTTTTACGTCAACCGGGAAGCGTTCTACGATTTTCTGGAACGGGCCCCCGGCCATATCACCGTCATGTACGGCTGCCATGAAGCCATCGCCCCGGACTTCATGCTGTTTGACTACTACATCGGGCTGGATACGGTGCCCGGAAGCGACCGCACCGTCAAACTCCCCTTCCTGCGCCACCATTTGCAGGAAGTGCACGGCGGCAAGGAAGGCCTGGACGTCCGCGCCCTCCTGGCCTCCAAAACGGGCTTCTGCAACTTCATTTACGCCAACCGCAAATCCCATCCCAACCGGGACGCCATTTTTCACAAGCTCTCCTCCGTCCGGTTCGTCAACTCCCTGGGGCCCCACCTCAACAACACGCCGGGCGACGGCCACCGGTCGGAAGACTGGTACGCCTCCTCCATCCGGATGAAAAAGCCGTACAAATTCTCCATTGCCTTTGAAAACGCTTGGTACCCCGGCTACACCAGCGAGAAAATCGTCACCAGCATGCTTGCGGGCACCATCCCCATTTACTGGGGCAATCCGGACATCGGAAGGGAATTCAACTCCGCCGCGTTCATCAACTGCCACGACTTCCCCACCCTGGACGACGCCGCGGCCTACGTGAAGAAAGTGGACGAAGACGACGGCCTGTGGTGTGAAATCATGTCGCGCCCCTGGAAAACCCCGGAACAGGAAGCCCTCTTCCTGGAAGAAACGGAACGTGAAACAGCCAAACTCTACCGGATATTCGACCAGTCTCCGGAAGAAGCGCGCCGCAAGGGGGACGGCACATGGATTGCCTACTACCAGCGCTTTTTAAAACGCGGCCACAGGCTGCGCCTGGCATGGCGGCGGCTGAAGAACCGCCTGAGCCGCTGACCCAGGCTCCCGGACAAATCAACTCCATCCCGGCTTCTCCCTCCCCCTTTTCACTTTCTCCCCCATCCCTGTATTTTCCTCCTTTCCGCCTCATGAACAAATGCCTTTCTGAAAACTTTTGTTCACCTTCCCTCCAGCAGGCCGGAAATGCCGCCCACGGAACCTACTTTCCGCACATCGACGGCCTGCGCACCTTTGCCGTGCTGGCCGTCGTCCTGTACCATTTGCAGGAATGGATCTGCCCGGGAGGGTACACGGGCGTGGACATCTTCTTCGTCATCTCCGGCTACCTGATCGGCGGCGGCCTTGTCCGCAGCCTGAAGGAAGGGAACTTCTCCCTGTCCTCCTTTTACTACCGGAGAATCAGGCGCATCATGCCCGCCTATTTCTGCCTGATTGCGGTCGTGCTGGCCTTCGGGTGCGTGGTGCTGGCCTGCGACGACCTGCGGACCCTGGGGCGCACCGTGAGGTCAAGCGCCCTCTTCATCACCAACATTTATTTCAGCAGGACCGCAGGAAACTATTTCAGCCCGGCCGCAGAAGAAAACCCGCTGCTGAACCTGTGGTCCCTGAGCGTGGAGGAGCAATTCTACCTGACGATTCCGCTCGCCCTGTGGCTGCTCTGGAAATTCAGGAAAAACGCCGTCAAGCCCGTTCTCTGCGGAGCCCTGGCGCTCTCCCTGTTCGCCGCCGTCTACCACATGGGGAATCTGGAGCATAACAAGGCCTTTTACCTGCTTCACTGCCGCGCCTGGGAACTCCTGGCAGGCTGTCTCCTGGCCCTGGCTCCCGCCGCTACGGAACAGGGCCGGGGAATACGCTGGCTGCGGCTGGCGGGGTGGGCCGGCATCCTGCTCCCCTTTGCCTGTTATTCCTCCTCCACGCCCTTTCCGGGTTATACGGCCATTCCTTCCGTCGCGGGGGCGGCCCTTCTGATCCGCTACGGAAGCCACGGCTGGTCCGGGCGCATCCTCAGGCATCCGCTCAGCACGGGCATCGGCAAAATCTCCTACTCCCTGTACCTGTGGCACTGGCCCGTCATCGTGTACTGGACCTACTTCTGCTTCAATGAATGCGGTCCGCGGGACTATGCGGGCATGTTCCTTCTCTCCCTTCTTCTCGGTTTCCTTTCCTGGAAATTCGTGGAAACCCCCTTCAGGACAGCCGCCGCATGGCGGAAGCCCGCAAAAGCGTTCCTGCTCACGGCGGCAGGGTGCCTCACGCTGGATTTTGCCGGAGAATGGCTCAAATGGACGGACGGCGCACGGGACTACTGGCACGTGGCCGCCAACAACATATCATTCCCGGAATACTGGAAGGGGCCGGCCTTCCCGCCCTCCTTCGGCATCACGCCCCCCGACCGTGCGGTGGTGGAAAAGGGAAACGCCATCCAGCCCCATCATCCGGAGCTGGGAGACGTGACGGACTACCCCTTTGTACTGCTGGGTAAAACCGGGCAGCCCCCTTCCTTCCTGCTTATGGGAGACAGCCATGCCATGGCCAGCTCTCCGGGCTTTGACGACGCCGCCCGGCTCCTCAACCGGTCAGGCCTGTTCTACCGGGCGCGGCTATGCCCCCTGAGCGGCATTTCCGAGTCCGGAGACGCGGATTCCCTCACGCTGCTGCGCATGATGTACCCGCACTGGGAGCACAACATGGACCTGATTCTGGACTGGCTGGAAAACACTCCCCAGATACACACCGTATTCATCCACAACCGCTGGATTGAACTGGTCAACAGCCACCGGGACATGCGCCTGAAACAACTGGTTGCGGACGGCCTGCTCCACACCTGCGCACGCCTTCGCAAGGCCGGCAAGCAAATCGTGCTGCTGGGTCCCGTGCCTGAATGGACCTTCGGCCCGCGCAAACTCATGCGGCGCAATGCGCTGCTGAACGCCAACCGCGCGGACCGCCTGCTGGGCGGAGACTTCATCACGCGGCAGCGCCCCGTATTCGCCCTGCTGGAGCACATGGAATCCACGGGCCTGTGCCGCTTTATCCCGCTGCACGGCGCCTTCCATAAAAACGGGCGGTGGCTGGAAGAAGACGAGGGGCACCTGATGTACTGTGACGACAACCACCTTTCCCCCTACGGTTCCAGGAAAATGGTTTCCGGCATCCTCGACCAGCTTTTTCCGGGGATGGAAAGCACGGTGTCCAACTGACGGAAGCTCCGCACGGAAAAACGCCCAATCCTTTGACATTGACAAGGAAGGAAGGCCCTCTACACTGACGTCATGCAGCGCCGCCGCCGCGATGCTTCCGGACGGGTTGCCCGACGTACGGCGGAAAGCCCGCGCGCCGCTTCAACGCCTCCATTCCCATGACGGATTCCTCCCGCCCCATACGCATCAAGGTCATCAGAAAATCCACCAAGGCCTCCCCGGATAAAACGGAATCCCTGCTGTGGGGCGACTGCCTGTTCTGCACGGACGCCGCCATGACGGACTATGACTGGGTACTGGTATACGATGAATTCCCCAGGAACTCCATAGGCACCATCAAGGATGAAACGGAACCCCTGCTCTGCCCCCCGGACCAGACCATCCTGATCACGGTGGAACCCCCTTCCATTAAAATCTACAGCCGGGCATACACCGGCCAGTTCGGCACCGTGCTGACTACCCACTCCGTCCGGGACCTCCCGCACCCCAACCATACCCTGGGCCGCGGATGCCTGGAATGGCTGTACATCAAGCCCATGCAGGAGATTCTGGACCAGACGGAATTCCCGAAAACCAAGATGCTTTCCACCATCTGTTCCGCCAAGCAGCACACGCATACCATGCATAAAATGCGTTATGACCTCACGCGCTACCTGGCGGACCGCCTGCCGGAGCTGGACTGGTTCGGGCATGGCATTCAGGAAATAGAAAACAAAACCGTCGCCATGGACGGCTACAAGTACCATCTGTGCGTGGAAAACCATCTGGAACCCCATCACTGGACGGAAAAACTGTCCGACGCCTTCGTCGCCATGACCCTTCCCTTTTACGCCGGGGACCCGCTGGCGACGGAATGCTTCCCGCAGGAAAGCTTCATCCCCATCCCCCTGGACGATCCGCAAAAAGCCTTTGAAATTATCCGCAAGGCCATGGACGGCGGGGAATACGAAAAGCGGCTTCCCGCCATTCGCGAGGCTAGACGCCTGGTGCTGGAAAAGTACAACATGTTCGCCCAGACAGCAGCCGTCATCCACAACCACCGGGGAACGGGAACCGTCCGGCCCGGCGCCACGCTGAAAGGGCGCCACGTCCTGCGGAAAAATCCGCTCAACGCCCTCCGGGAGCTGGCGGATACGCTGGCCTATAAAATCAGGTCACGCGGCAGGCGCGGAACCGGAGCCGGAGTGTAGCCCGGCTGCCGGCCCCAGGATAAGGGCCAAAACTCCCCCCTACCAGTAAATGGAAGTGCTGGACGGCATTTTGCCGATGGCCTTGCGGCAGGCGGACCGGGCCGCCTCCATGCGGTGGAAGGATTCGGAAGGAACGCTTTCCCCCTGGTATTCAGCCAGCTTCCTGCCCGCCAGATTATGCACGGTCACGGTAACCTTCGTCCTGTAGCCGGGCCGCGTATTGGGACCGGGCAGCGTGGTGAAATAATTCCCGTTGCGAATCAGCACATGCTCCTGCGCCGTCTTGCTGACGGTCGCCACGGCTCCGTAGCCGTCTTCTCCGGGGTACATGACCCGGAAACCCTTGGACGAGAGGGAGGCGGCAGCCGTATCCGCCATCTCCCAGTCGGAGCACTGGACCCTGATCTTGCGGTATTTGACCCGGCGTTCGGCGGCGGCCCGCTGATTCTGCTCCATCTCCTTGTTAAACTGCGCCCATTCTTCCGCCGTACATGCAGCCAGGGAGGCAAACACGGCCGCAGCGGCCCATCTGGTCCAAATTCCGTATCTCATCGCTTTAACAGGCATACGTTCTCCCTCCAGCCTGAACCCGGTTCAAGCCGTCTGAAAAACAGATTGTCAACGAAGCCGTAAAACCTTAATCGGATTTGCGGGAGGCGTGCTTCCTGGCCCGTTCCTCCTCCTTCTGCTTCTTCAGGTCCTCCTTCATCTTGGTCTTCTCCTCGGAATCCAGCTTGCCGTCCTTATTGGTATCATACTTTTCAAGGAGGGCGGCCTTCTTTTCCGCGGAAGTCATTCTCTTGGGAGCGTCTTCCTCCGCCATGGAGGGCATGGCGAACGCAGCGGCCATAATAATAAGCAAGTACTTCATCATTAAATGGGGGTTCTTAAACAATCCTCTTCTACTCCCACGCGCTTCCCTTGTCTCTCTTTTTTTAGTAATGCATGTAAATTACACTGCCATGCGCCCTTTCCTCCTCGTGAACGGCTCTCCGGCCTAGGCTTTCACGAACGGGAAAAACAGAGGGATCACCACCACCATGACCAGCCCCATGATCACCTGGAGGGGAACCCCTACCTTCACGTAATCCATGAACGTGTACTTGCCCGCCGGCATGACCAGGGCATTGGGCGGCGTGGAAAAGGGAGAGGCAAAACACATGCTGGTGCCCACGGAAACCGCCAGCAGCAGCGGATAGGGGCTGATGCCCATGCTCACCGCGGATTGCAGGGCGATGGGAGCCAGCAGCACCGCCGTGGCCGTATTGCTGATGAACATGGTCAGCAGGGAGGCCGTGAAATAAACGCCCGCCATCAGGGCGAACGGCCCGAATCCCCCCAGGCCGGCCACCAGGCCGTGGGAGATGGCCTCCGAGGTGCCGGTCTTCTCCAGCGCCACGGACATCGGCAGCATGGCGGCAATCAGCACGATGCTCTCCCAGTTGATCGTCCGGTACGCCTCCTCCACGTTGCGCAGGCATCCGCACAGCACCATCAGGACGGCGGCGATCAGCACCGCGGCCACCGCGGGCACCCAGTTGAACACCATGGCCGCAATCATCAGCAGCATGATGCCAGCGGCCAGCGGAGCCTTGTGCGTCAGGGTCACCTTGGACGCCTCCGCCAGCGGCTGGCCCACCACGACCCATTCAAAGGTTTTCTCACTCAGGCGCGCAATATCCGCCCAGGTTCCCTGAATCAGCAGCGTATCCCCGTACTGGAGCTTCACATCCTTCAAATTGTGGAAAATGTAATGGTTGTCCCGCTGGATGGCCAGAATGTTGACCCCGTACTTGGCGCGGAGCCCGGAAGACTTCACGGGCATGTTGATGAGGTCCGAGTTGCGCATGAGCAGCATCTCCGCAATGCCTATCTCGTCAAACTTCAATTTGCTTTTCAGCAGGGAATCCGTATCTTCCGACGTCTTCCGGTTAATCATCACCGCCCCGTATTCCCGGGCGAAACGGTCCACGTCCTCAAACTCCCCCATCACGTAAATGACGTCTCCCCGCGCCACGCGGGTGTCCGAGCCCGCCATGGTCTGGCTGACCGTTTGCAGGAAGGAATGCCGGCTGGAATGCCTGCGGCGCACTTCCACGATGTTCACGTGGTAGCGGTCCGGTATCTGGAGGTCGTGCAGGGGGTTCTCCGTCAGGGCGGAATCCTCCAGCACCCGGAGACGGTAAAGATTGCTGATGATCTGGTACTCGTCTATCAACTGGCTGAGGGACTTGCCCTTAGCCTCGTGTTCCGTCTTGTCGTCATGACGGCCCAGGAACTTCCTGCTCAGGGGAATCAGCAGCAGGACGCCCGTCACGATGCAGACGAGGCCGATGGGGGTGAACGAGAAAAAGCCCAGCCCCTCCATTCCCGCCTCCTGAAGCTGGTTGTTGATGACCAGGTTGGGGGGCGTGCCGATCAGCGTCAGCATGCCGCCCATGCTGCTGGCAAACGCCATGGGCATAAGCAGTCGGCTCGTCTGGATGCCGCCGTCCGCGGCCAGGCTCACCAGAATGGGCAGCATCAGCGCCACCGTTCCCGTATTGCTGACAAACGCTCCGATTCCGGCCGTAACGAGCATGGTCAGCACCAGCAGGCGCAGCTCGCTCTTGCCGGCCAGCTTCATGATCCTGCCGCCCAGCATCTTGGCCAGTCCCGTCCGGAAAATGGCTCCCCCCACCACGAAAAGCCCCACCATCATGACTACGATGGAGTTGGAAAAGCCGGAAAGCGCCTGCTCCGGGCTTAAAATCCCGAACACGATCAGGCACAGCAGGGAACACAGCGCGACAATATCTGAACGGATTCTCCCCTGGACGAACAAAACGGCGGATACTCCCAGAATGAGCAGCGTGGTCAACATGTCAATAAACGGCAGAGATGAAAAATCGGCAAGAGAGAATATCTAACATGTCCTGCGCGCCTTGTCGATAGGCTGAACAAGTCATCTGCCTCCCCATCCTCCGCGCGCATGCTCGTTTCCTGCTTCTCCTACAGGGCGGCGATCCCCTTTTCCCGTTGAACATCACGAACCCGCAACCGCGGAAACAATAAAAAACGCGTTCTTCCGGAGAACGCGTTATGAAAGTAAAAGTGGTGGGTAGAGAAGGATTCGAACCTTCGAAAGCGAATGCTAACAGATTTACAGTCTGCCCCCTTTGACCGCTCGGGAATCTACCCACTTGAAGTGATGTGCGGCGAATGTATAGGGATTCCGGCGCCTTAGCAAGTTTTTTTTGTAAAAAGTAGGTATGCCCAAGGACCGGAAAATCTTATGCCGCAATCATGCCTCCGGGCGGCAAACCGGGAGACGGTTCCTCAAGCCGCGCCGCGCCGGATGGCGTGCCCGGGAGGCGGGAAAAGGTCCGGCAGCCGGAAGCGCCGTTCCTACGGCTCTCCCACATACACCGGCGCGCGGCTGTCCGGGGAATCCGCGTCCAGCTGTTCCAGCTGGGGCAGGATGTTCTCCATGCTTTCCCAGACGGCGGGAACAATCTTGATTCCGGTCCCGAACTGGGCCGCAATCATCAGGGCGTCCGACGGGCGGGCGTCCAGCTCCACCAGCTTGTCCATGACCTCGTTGGCGGCCTCCACCGCCACGCGGGCGTAAAAAACTTCATCCTTGCGGCCATTGATGAGCACCAGCCTCACCCGGCACTCCATGGCGGATAAAAAATGGGACAGCAGGGAGGACGTGTCCGGCCGCACCGGGCGTTCCCCGTTCAGGCTGCGCTCCAGCGCCATGCCGTCCGCCAGCTCCATGAAGATAACGCCCGCCTTGCCGGTCAGCGGATCACGCAGGCACACACCTGCCCCGGCCCGGGTATAGAGCAGGGCGTACGGTTCCAGGGTGATCAGCTTTTCATCCGGCATGGCGTGCGGAAATCAAATGTTAAAAACCGGGATTGATGACTCGCTCCGTATACCGGGTAGCCACCTTGACGTATTTCTCCGCCCACTTGCGGTTATTATCCGCGGATTCCGGGCCCAGGTCCTTCACCACCTTGGCGGGGGACCCCAGCACCAGGGAATTGGGCGGAATGACGGTGCCTTTGGTGATCAGCGCGCCCGCGCCCACCACGGATCCCTGGCCGATGACCGCGCCGTCCAGAATGATGGACCCCATGCCGATCAGGCAGTTGTCCTCCACCGTGCAGGCGTGCAAAATCACGCCGTGGCCCACGGTCACGTACTTGCCTACATAGCAGCCGAAGTCGTCCGCCAGATGGATGCAGCTATTATCCTGGATATTGGAGTAATCTCCAATGACGATCTTGTTGATGTCCGCGCGCAGCGTGGTGTGGTACCAGATGCTGGCGTGCTCTCCAATGGTGACATCTCCGATCAGGTCGGCGCTTTCCGCCACAAAAGCGGTATCCGCCACTTTGGGCCAGAAGTTCGCGTAAGGTTCTCTTGCCATATAGGTCATGTATTAGTTGAAGATAAGACAGCATTCCAGCCTAAAAACGTTCATTCCACGGGTATGCCGCAGCCGGAGGCGGCCAGGGCCGCGCGCCTGGGGAAATGATGGATGGGGCCGCAGGCGGCCTGCCGGGCTATCCCTCCTCCCGGATGCCCTTCTTGCTGTTCTTCTCCCGCTTCTCCGCGTCCTTGCGCAGGGAAGCGGCCTTCTTTTCATTGCCGCCCTTTTCATAGTACCCGGCTATCTTCCTCTGGATGGCAACCTCCTTCTTCACCTTGAAGTAGTCGTCCGACTTGGTCCGGATATACCGGTTGTAGGAGGATTCCGCCTCCTTGGCGAGCTGAAGAACGGCCTCCGGCTCCTGGGAGACATACCGGTAATACTGCCCCATCAGCGCCTCGAACACTTCCGCGCGGCGCGCGTAATCCTTCATGGACTTGCGGTACAGGGAAGCCACGCCGGCCTTGTCCCCGTTCTCCATCAGGATGTCCGCCTGCCGCTTGACGGCGGCGGAAGTCAGATCGCTGCGGCCCTCGTCCGTCTCCTTTTCCAGCTTTTTCAGGTCCCGGGCCACATTGCGCTTGTTGGTGGAGGCGTCCCGCATGGGGAAAATGTATTCATCCTCCACGCGGGCGGCCATGGCCAGGTAATCCGGCCGGGAGCGGAACTTGCGCTTGATCATGGTCACCAGCGCATCCCATTCCTCCAGCTTCGTGCCGCTTTCCGGACGGCTCATCAGCGCGATCAGGCGTTCCCAGCCCAGAGGGCTTCCGGGGGTGGCCTGCGTGGCGGCTTCCAGCATCACCCGGACGCAATCCGGCTTCTGCATCTCTTCAAACAGGTCCGCCAGGGAAAGGTAATCCAGGGAGGTGTCCAGCCGGGAGCCGTTCACCTTCTTGTCCATGCCCTGTAGAAGAGTGGATTCATGCTTTGACTTGCGGTTGTGCGGATGGGAGAAATGCCCCGTATTGTACCCATACCCGCCATAGGACTGCCAGGTTTCGTCCGTCGTCAGCAGATTGATCCAGGCGTGCGGGCCGCGGTTGCCGTCCCCGGTGACGTAGGCGGAGGGAATGCCGTTGCACTTGGCGGTATTCACGGCAAAATAGGCCTGGTCCATGCAGATGCCGCCTTCATCCAGAATCTCCTGGAAGGTGTAATTCGTGTAAGGGTCCTTGCCCAGGGCGGCGCGGTCCATCCGGTAGCGGATCATGGAATAGGCTCCGCCCCAGCCCTTCCGGGTAAGCCGCACCTTTTTGCGCGCCCAGTCCATCTCCGACCTCGGCAGGCGCACGTCCACCACGAACAGCAGCTCGGAAGGGCTTAATTTGGTAATATCCGTAAGAAGCTCGTGGGCTTCATCCATCTCCACGAAGTACTCGAACACCTGTTCCAGCGTCAGGGGAGTAGTGGAAATGTTGGTGGAAGAAGAGGCCCGCAGCCTGGACGGACTGGAGGCTATGCGGGGGTCCAGCATGGCGCAGGCCAGCGCCAGGGAGGAATACTTGCTCCGGGGCATGGCGGAGGTTTTCATCCAGAACTCCGCCCACTTCCGCAGGATGCCTCCCCATTCCTCCCTGGGAGTCTGTTCCCGCGCCATCGTGCGCAGGAAGAGCCGCAGAGGGTCGGAGGGGTCTGAAAAAAGCCATGGATAGAAATACCTGGGGGAACTCTCCTGGATCTGTTCCTGAATGGTTTCCGCCCCCACCTTGCTGATGAGCTGGTACAGCTCATTGGCGCGCATGAGATAGGGGCTTTGATCGTACATGGACACGTCGAATTTGCCGAATTTGATGACCTTAACGGCGTCACGTTCCAGATTGGACCGCAGGAAACCGGCGTACAAGTCATAGCGGCCCGTCTCCAGGGCCAGATTGAAGGCGTCCGTAAACAATTTCCTGTTGGCGGCGTTATTGGCCTTCAGGCTGACCAGCAGAACGGGCTTTTTGAAAATCTCCAGGCGCGGGTCTTCCTCCTGGACCACGGGCTCTTCCTTCGGCTCTGCGGGAGCCGGCTCCACCGCCTCCGGTTCCTTCTTCTGCCGTTTTCTGGCGGCTTCCTCCGCGGCCAGGCGTTCCGCTTCCAGCCGTGCTTTTTCCGCCGCCTCCGCACGCGCCCGTTCCTCCGCCGCCTTGCGCGCTGCCTCCAGCTCCGCGGCCTTCCTTGCGCGCGCCGCTTTCGCTTCCGCCTCCCTTCTGGCCGCCAGCTCTGCGGCCTCCGCCTCCCGTTGAACGGAAATGCGGTGGTAAACCACTCCGCCTCCGGCAAGAGCCAGCACCAGGATAATGGTCATGACAATTCCCCCGGAGGAGGATTTTTTACGCTTGGGAGAACCGGGACGCAAGGGATTAACAGGATTCATGGGATAAGGCTTGAACGGGTTGGAGCAAATTGGGCAGGGAAGGAAAAAAGATTTCCATCCCTGTTCCGTTTGACATAAAAGCGCAATACCCTCCCAAGGTCAACTTGAAACAACGGTCTTTTCCGGTGAGTCCATCTTCCGGAACCCGTTAAGAATCAAACCAAGGGATTTTTCCTTGTGTTTTCATAGCCATTTTATAGGATGAGGTTCTCACGTGTTCCCAAAAACATGAGAAAAATACAAGTATCCTGCTGATTATTCCATCATCTTTATCCGTCTTTCGCCGCCTATGAATATTTTTCATGCTCTCAGCCCGCTTCTGGCCATCATTTCGGGAAGCCTCCTCTCCGGAACGGCCCTCAGTGACAACATCGTGCTGCCTCCGCCGGACAAAAAGGGCGGCAGGCCGCTCATGCAGGTTCTGAATGAACGGCATTCCACCAGATCCTTCGCAGACAAGCCCATTCCGATGGAAATCCTGTCTTCCCTGCTCTGGGCGGCTCAAGGCGTCAACCGGGACGATCCTGATTACCGTACGGCGCCGTCCTCCCGGAATTCCAACGAAATAGAAATCTATGCCGTCCTGCCGCAGGGCGCCTATCTTTACAAGCCGGAAACCCACCAGTTGGAGCGAGTGGTTCAGGGCGATATGCGTGCCGCCACGGGAACGCAGGAATTCGCGGCTACCGCGCCGCTGAACCTGGTCTATGTGGTGGACCAGTCCAAACAGCCCGGAGACTTTGACGCCAAAAGAAAACTGGTCACGGCCTGCACGGGCGTGGGGTTCATCGGAGAAAACGTCTATCTTTTCTGTACTTCCGCGGGCCTCGGCACCGTCTTCCGCGCCATGATTGACGCCGACTATATCCAGCGGCGCTTGAAACTCCCCGTCTTTAAAAAAGTCCTGTACGCCCAGAGCGTCGGTTACCCGTCCGATTCCTGAAAGAAGCCATGAACCGGAACGCTGTGATACTCGCCGTTCTGGCGGCGCCTCTTCCCCTTGCCTGCGCAGAAACCTTGATGGAAACCCCCGCTCCCATCAAGGTAAAAGACGCCAGAAACTGCTACCGCCTCAGCCCGGAGCTGTACCGTTCCGGACAACCCGGCGGCGACGGGTTCAAGGCCCTGGAAAAGCTGGGGCTCAAATCCGTCCTGAACCTGCGGGAATACCACAGCGACGCCGATGAGGCGGAACATACCGGACTGCGCCTGTACCGCATTAAACTGGCGGCAGGGAAAGTGACCCGGGAAGAACTCATGGACTGCCTGCTGGTCATCAGCAGAGCGCCCAAGCCCGTTCTGGTGCACTGCTGGCACGGGTCCGACCGCACCGGCATTGTCTGCGCAGCCTACCGCATCGTCATGCAGGGCTGGACGTCGGAAAAGGCGCTTGAAGAGCTGATGGACGAACGCTTCGGGCACCATCGGTCCTACTACTCCAACCTCGCGGAACTGGTCAGAGACACGGACTGGAAGGCGTTCAAAGAGGAATTCCGGAGAAAAAGACAGGCTCAGGGCGTCTGACACCCAGGCTGCGGCTCCCCCCATGGCGCGGGTTCATGGAAAAAAGCTTTTTCCAGTGACGCGGGCAGAAGACCCGGCGGTTTTACCACTGGTTGTCCAAGTTTTTGGTATCTATCTTTCCAGGCTCCTTGTTGCGCTCCTTCATGCCGCGGATGGGCTTGGGCTCCTTCTCGTGAAGGTCCAGGACATCAATCACATTCTCCCCTTTTTTCAGGAAGGGGGCCGGAACGTACAGCCTTAATTGAGGCCCCACATTCCAATACCGCCCCACATTCACGCCGTTCACCCACACGTATCCCTTGGCATAGCGGGACATGTCCAGGAACGTGTCCTGCGGCTCTTCAATGTTCACGACGGCCCGGAAATGCGCTCCTTCTCGTTTCCGGGAAGGGCCCTTTCCCTTGGGCGCCTGGACAATGGAGTCAGCCTTCAGGGGAAGGGCCCTCACCGTCCAGTTCTTCAACTCGCGCGTTCCCAGCTTCACAGGGCCGTGCAGTCCCTTGCGGTCGCTCTCCATGCTGATGTGGAAATTGATATGTCCCATGGCCTCCACCAGGATTTCCAGCGTTCCCGGCTTCTTGCGCTCCGGCAGCTCCACGCTCTTCTGTCCCAGGCGTCGGTCCAGCGTGCCGACCGGCTCCCCGTTCAGGTACACCTGGGCATAGTCATTGACGTTGGTGAATTCCAGCGTTTCAGGCGGTCCGGCCGGAACGGTGGCGCTGTAAACGGCGATGCCCTGGTTCTGGTTCCACTGTTCGAAATAGGGCGGCTGCGGGAACTTGGACCGGAAGGGCTTGGGCAGGTTCTCCCAAAGGCCGGCATGGACCACGGGCGTGAACTCCGGAATCTCCATGGCCGGGATGTCCGCGGGAGGTTCCGGCACGGCGGCTTCCGGAGGCAGTTTTTCCAGGATGATTTCCCTCATCTGGGCGTAATATTCATTCATCCGGCCCTGTTCGTCCACGGGAGAGCCGTAATCGTAACTCGTCAGGTCCGGCTGGTATTTTCCCGGCCCCCCGTTGTTGGCGCCCGCCGTAAACCCGAAGTTGGTGCCACCGTGGAAAACGAACAGGCTGAAGGAGCGCCCCTTGTCCATAAACCAGCGGACGTGGTTGACAATGCCTGGGGTGGGGGCCCAGTTCCCCTCCCCCCAGTGCCGCAGCCAGCCCGGATACGTTTCCGAGGAAAAAACGGGAACGCCCGGATTGCACTTATTAGCCACCTCCCAGTGGCTATCGTTCAGCCCCGGGTCCAGTCCCACGGCCACGCCGGGAAGCACCACCCCTTTCAGGAAATGTTCCCCCGCGCCGTCGGACGTGTAAAAGGGGCCGAAGCCCTTCCTGGTCCAGAACGCTTTCAGCCACTCCATGTACTTGCGGTCCTTCCTCTGGTAGCTCCCGTATTCGTTCTCAAGCTGGGTCATCAGGATAGGGCCTCCGTTTTTGACCAAAAAGGGCTCCGCCACACGGGCCACGGCTTCCAGATACCGCGTCTGCGCCTTCATGAATTTGGCGTCTTCCGTAGTCCTCAATTTGGCCTTGGGATCCTTCAGCAGATAATGGGGCAACCCTCCCAGGTCCCATTCCCCGCACACATAGGGACCAGGGCGGAACAGAACCCACATGCCTTCCTCCTGGCATATCTTGAGAAACTCTCCCAGATCGCGGTTGCCCGTCTTGAAGTCAAAGCTGCCGTCCGGCTGTTCATGGTCGTTCCAGAACACGTAAAACGCAATGGTGTTCAAGCCCATGGCCCGGGCAGTCCTGATGCGGTGCCTCCAGTACTCCCTGGGGATGCGCTGGGGATGCATCTCCGCTCCGCGTATCTGGAACGGTTTTCCATTCAGCATGAACTCCTGGTTCCCTTCCCCGCCGAACTTGAACACGGCGGGGGCTCCACCGGAAGGAGCGGGCTTCTGCACATTCCGGACAGCCCCGGGACCGGCCCATGCCAATGCTCCCACTCCGGCGGCCATCAGGGCGGCAGCCCAACTGAAACCATATTGCTTCATCATGCTGAACTGTTAATCCATTTGAAGACGGTTGCCAATCACAATTTTACCCGCCGCCGCCGCACCTGTGAGGCGTCCTTCCCCTCCCCCGGCGGACTGCCGGGGCCGGACGGCAGGAATTTCTCCTGCGGCGAGGAATATTATCACGTCATACGCCTCCATTCCTTTGCGCGAAAGCCGGAGGGCGCCTGTCTAAATTCAGCGATATGAAAACAATTGTTCTTCTGCGCCATGGAGAAAGCACGTGGAACCGTGAAAACAGGTTCACCGGATGGACGGATGTGGACCTGACGGAACTGGGGATAGAGGAAGCGAATCATGCGGGCGACCTGCTGAAAGACAAGGGCATGGCTTTTGACCAGGCTTACACCTCCTACCTCAAGCGCGCCGTGAAGACGCTTAACTGCGTGCTGGACCGTCTGGACCAGGACTGGCTGCCCGTCGCCAAAAGCTGGCGGCTGAATGAAAAGCACTACGGCATGCTCCAGGGGTTGAACAAAAGTGAAACGGCCCAAAAATACGGAGACGAGCAGGTGCTGATCTGGCGGCGCAGCTATGACGTGGCGCCCCCTCCCCTGGCGGAGGATGATCCCGCCAACCCCAAGTGGGACCCCCGCTACAAGGGGGTGCCGGATAACGAACTTCCGCGGACGGAATCCCTGAAGGAGGCCATTGACCGCATGATGCCCTACTGGGAGGGAACCATCCTCCCCTCCCTCCGGACGCTGGACAATATCCTGATCGTGGCCCACGGCAACACGCTGCGCGGCATGATCAAGTACCTGAAAAACATCCCCAACGACCAGCTTCTTTCCCTGAACCTTCCCACCGCCATTCCCTATGTGTTTGAATTTGACGATTCCCTGAACCTGGAGAAAGACTACTTTCTGGGAGATCCGGAAGAAATCCGCAAACGCATGGAAGCCGTCGCCAGCCAGGGAAGCGCGAAAAAAAAACCGCCGACCGCCTAACCCCCCTCCCTTCCACATGACCGACCATTCCTGCCGCATTGCGTTTTTTGACGCCAAGCCCTACGACCGGGACTCCTTCAATCCGATCAACGAGCGCGAATTCCATTACGACATCCGCTACTTCAAGGGGCACCTCACCCCGGACAGCGTGCCGCTGACCCGCGGCACGGACGTGGCGTGCATCTTCGTCAACGACACGGCAAACCGGGAAGTGATCCGGAGCCTGAAGGAAAACGGCGTCAAACTGCTGGCCCTGCGCTGCGCCGGATTCAACAACGTGGACCTGAAAGCGGCGGAAGAAGCGGACCTGCCCGTCGTCAGGGTCCCCCAATACTCCCCCTATGCGGTGGCGGAACACGCCGTAGCCCTGATGCTCTCCCTGAACCGCAAGATACACCGCGCGTACTGGCGCACCAGGGACGGCAACTTTTCCCTGCACGGGCTGATGGGCTTTGACATGAACGGGAAAACGGCCGGCATCATCGGAACGGGGAAAATCGCCAGAATCCTCATCCGCATCCTCAAGGGTTTCGGCATGAACATCCTGGCCTACGATCCGTACCCCGACCAGCGCTTTGCGGAAGAAGCCGGCATTACGTACACCACGCTGGACGACCTGTACGCCCGGTCCGACATCATTTCCCTGCACTGCCCCCTCACTCCGGAAACGGAATACCTGATTAATGCGGACTCCATCGGCAAAATGAAGGACGGCGTGATGATCATCAACACGGGACGCGGCAAGCTGATTAACACGGAAATGCTGATTGACGGCCTGAAATCAAAAAAAGTGGGGTCCGCCGGCCTGGACGTGTATGAAGAGGAAGGGGAATATTTTTACGAAGACAAGTCCGACCGAATCATTGACGACGACACCCTGGCGCGCCTGCTCTCCTTCAACAACGTCATCCTGACTTCCCACCAGGGCTTTTTCACGAAGGAAGCCCTGCACAACATTGCGGAAGTCACCCTGCACAACATCCGGGACTTCCTGGAAGGCAAGCCGCTGGCCAACCGCGTATCGCGCCAGTCACACTGAGCGCACCCGGCACCTGCTTCCGTGAGGGGAATGCGCGCGGCCTCCCAACCGTGTTTTCCCCGCAGGGCCGCCGCCCCGGCATCCGTATGCCGGACGGCGCATGAAGTTCATGCGCCAGGGAATGCGCCCCGGCGGAGTGAGCGGAAAAGACGCCGCCGCTTTTCCGCGCTAGAGGACAGACACGTCATAGGAAACAGTCTCACCCCCCTGTTTCTCCACTACCTGCCGCCTGACCACGCGCATCACATTCCCTTCATAATCCCGGCTCTCCAGCGACCACCGCACGTTGTAAATGGCCGGAACCCGGTACACGCATTCCACGGAAAGCTCCGGTATCCGGTACGGCGGGAAGCGTGCCTTCCATTCTCTTCAGGTTCTTGAAAGCGGCACGGCAAATTTCATCCGCCTTTTCCGGATTCTCATAAGTATTCCCCGGAAGCAGGGCGTCCCGGAGCAACGAGGCGGGAAGGGTGCCGGAAAACAACAGCCTTGAACCAACCGGGAGAACGGGTTGCCGGGCATCCTGGAACAACTGTTCAACTGGAAAAACAATTCGGCGGCAATCCAGTCCGTTCCCGCCTTTCCATTCAGGCCCGGCCATCTGTTTGCGGCCACCTCCACCACTTGCAGCAAGCACGGAACGGACGGCTTTTCCCGTTCCGTCGGCGGAAGGCTCTCCATATAGGCCGCCGCAGGCGACAGGCGCGTTTTTTCAGGCAGGATTACGGGCTGTTCAAAAGGTTCCTCGTCAAAGCCGTCCAGGACCTTTTCAGCCTTCAGCGCTCCCATGCCCATTCCGGACAGGAGGAAAATCAGCAAATAACGTTTCATCATCAATCATCAGGGCAGCCAGGGGGTATGCCGGACGTTCTCCGGCCATCGTTGATTAAATGCTCTTGACGCATGGAGAACAAGCAGCTTTTCCTCTTTCTTCCTTCTCAACATACTACTGGAAATTTCCGGAAAATTATCCGGCCCAGCGTCAAGCTTCCCTGCTGCAAAAACTCCCTTGTTAAGTCCCTCCAGAGGCCGGAGAATCACCGGCCCTCTCGCCATTCCGGAACCATATCCGGAGGGAAGGCACGAAAAATCCTGCCCACTTTTTTATTGACGGCAACAGCGTCTTGAAGGACAAGATGGAATAGATTAACATCTGTCTTTCAACTCCAACCATCCATATCCAACATGAAACTGCTCTTAATGCTGAATGCCTCCCTCCTGCTCTGCGCAGCCGTCCAGGCCAAATTCCCGGCGGACGGACTGATTAAAACGGCAGCCTCCGGCGCCATTCAGGGGAAGACCGTCCTGATGAAGGCTGAAAATGCGGAACTTTCCAAAAGCAAGCTGGCAAAAATACGGTCCGTCAAATTCATCGCCGGCATGGCGGAAAAAGACTCCGGCGCAAGCTGGGAAATCAACGTCGCCCAAGACGGGGAATACATCCTTGAAGCCTGGTACACGTTCCCCTGGACGGCTACCGCTTCCGCCCGCTATGAACTGAAATGCGGCAACGGCGCCCCCTTCCTGTGGAATGTGCCCACTTCCGGCGGCGGTGAGGCCGATGGGGGAATCTACCATCTGGGCCGCATGAACCTGGTTAAGGGAAAACAAACCTTTACGCTCAAGAAAAAAGGGAGGGACGGCATTTACATCCGCTATATCCGGCTCATTCCCGTCTCCATCTTCCCGGTAGTCCAGCCGGCGGCCAGCGGCAAAATCACGCTCTTGCCTGAAAACTGCCTCATCACGCATGCCCTGGCAAAAGATGCGGGAAAATTCAACATCCTGTCCCACTTCAGCTCCGTCAGCTGGGAAATCTTCACCAAAAACGGAGGAACCTATACGGTAACGACGGATTATGCCATTGCCGATCCCGCCTCCACCCTGTTCAAGCTGGGTTATTCCATCAATGACAAGCTGACGGAATTCACTTTTCCGGGAACCGGCGGATGGTCCCGGTTCGTAAAGCACTCCCCCGGCGTCCTTACCCTGCCGCCGGGAAAATGCACCCTGACCGTCAAGGGAATCACCAGCGGCGCGGAAACAAAGTCCATTGTACTTGCCCCCGCGCCGTAGGCGCCGGGCCTCTTTTCCTCCGGAATCCGGCTCTTTAAAGGAAAAAGGGAGAAGGAACAGCCTTCATCATTTTTCTTTACGTCTCACGCCGTCTGTGGAAGATAGGAAACGGCTTGCCTGTCCGCCGGGCAAGCCGTCTCAGTACCAGCCTGTACCGGGACTTTCCCTGCGGAAAAACCCGTTCCGGGGTTCCGCGGCCGCGCACGTAAAATACGCATCGCCCCTTTTTCTGTAAGCACAATCACTTTTCGCCGTACTTATACCATGAGCACTCCGGCCCCTCTCTCTCCCTCCGTTCTGGCTCCCAAACCTCATTATGCCGCCCTGGACGGCCTGCGCGGCGTAGCCGCCGTCATGGTGGTCCTGTTCCACATGTTTGAAGGAAGTGCCAGGGACTTCCAATTCCACACGGACCAGATCATCAACCACGGCTATCTGTCCGTGGACTTCTTCTTCATGCTGTCCGGCTTCGTCATCGGGTATGCCTATGACGACCGCTGGGGAAAGATGAGCCTGTGGAATTTCTGCAAGCGGCGGCTGGTGCGCCTTCAACCCATGGTGGTCATGGGGATGCTGCTGGGTGGAGCCCTCTTTTACTTCCAGGGGTCTGAAATCTTCCCGAACATCGCACAGACCCCCGTATGGAAAATGCTGCTGGTCATGACCGTGGGGTTCACGCTGCTGCCCGTCCCCGTTTCCCTGGATATTCGCGGATGGACGGAAATGCACCCGCTGAACGGTCCGGCCTGGTCCCTCTTCTTCGAATACATTGCCAACATCCTTTACGCCGTGCTCATCAGGAAATTCACCAGCCGGTGGCTGGCGGTCCTGGTCTTCCTGGCGGCCTGCGCCCTCATCCACCAGTGCTACACGCAGGGCAACAACATCGGCGGCTGGACGCTGGACGTGGAACAGTGCCGCGTGGGATTGACGCGGCTCATGTTCCCCTTCTTCGGCGGCCTGCTCCTGTTCCGCCTGTGCAAGCCCGGCCGGGTCAGGCACGGCTTCTGGTGGTGCAGCCTGCTTCTGGTGGGAGCGCTGGCCATGCCGCACGTGGGCGGGGCGGAAAACTTCCGCCTGAACGGCCTGTATGACGCCTTCTGCATCATCGTCATCTTCCCCGCGGTGGTCTTTCTGGGAGCCAGCGACATCCCAGGCGACATCTCCTCCCGGGCCAGCCGGTTCCTGGGAAACATCTCCTACCCCCTTTACATCACCCACTACCCCATCGTTTACCTGTACCTGGCCTGGGTGCACGATGCGGAAGTGCCCTTTTCCCGCGCTCTCCCCGTGGCGGTGGGCGTCCTGTTCATCTGCATTGCCGTGGCCTACGGGTGCCTGAAGCTTTATGACGAACCTGTGCGCGCATGGCTTTCCAAACGCGTGCTGGCGCGGCGCGCACCGGAACAGCCCAGGCCGTAAAACGGAGACCAGGGCATAACGGCGGTTCCGGGGCGCCAGGAAAACAACGGGAGCGCCGGGACAAACATCTGCCTTGCCCCCGGCGCGGCCCAGCCGGATACTGGCGGCGGTCTTCCATGGAAAAACTGCCGACATCCTCCAAAGCGCTGCGCTACCTGCCCTTTCTTGTGGCATCGGCATTCTTCATGCAGATGCTGGATGCCACCATCCTGAACACGGCCATCCCCACCATCGCCCGCAGCTTCAACAGCCATCCGCTGCAGCTTCACTCCCTGGTGACGGCCTACATGCTTACCGTCTGCGTCCTGATACCGGCCTCCGGATGGATCTCCGACAAGCTGGGCTCGCGCCGCACTTTTCTCTTCGCCATCTCCGTTTTCTCCGCGGGGTCCCTGCTGTGCGCCCTCTCCACCTCCGTCGCCATGATGACGGCGTGCCGCGTCATCCAGGGAATCGGGGGGGCCTTCCTGATGCCCGTAGGGCGTCTGGTCGTCCTGCGCTCCTATCCGCGCTCCATGTTCGTCAACGTTCTGAACATCGTGACGATTCCGGCGCTGCTGGGGCCTCTCCTGGGGCCGGTGCTGGGCGGCATCATCGTCCAGTACGCCTCCTGGCACTGGATCTTCCTGATCAACATTCCGGTGGGCATCGCAGGCCTGTGGGCCACCTGGAAGCTGATGCCGGACCTGAAAGCGGTCCGGGAACAGAAATTCGACTGGGCGGGCTTCTTCCTCTTCTCCTCCTCCGCCGTGCTGGTCACCATGGGCCTCTCCACCGCAGGAGGCGCAGCCGACAAGACGCGCATGGCCCTGCTCCTGTCCTCCGGAGGCGTGTTCCAGCTCCTGTACTGGGTGCTGGCGTTCCGTTCAAAGGCGCCCATCTTCAGCCCCTCCCTGTTCCGCATCAGGAACTTCGCCATCGGCATCGCCGGCAACATCGTCTGCCGCCTGGGGGGAAGCTGCCTGCCGTACTTGATTCCGCTCTTCTTCCAAGTGGTGCTGGGTTACTCCGCCCTCCAGTCCGGCATGTCCCTGATTCCCCTGGCGCTGAGCAACCTGCTGGCAAAAACGGTCGCGCCGCGCCTGCTCGGCAAATTCGGCTACCGGAACATCATGGTCGTCAATACCTTTACCATCGGGACGCTGCTGGCCGCCTTCTACTTCATCAGCCCCGGCACCCACGAACTCACCCTGCTGGGCATGCTCGCCCTGCTGGGCGCGGCCAACTCCATTCAATTCACCTGCATGAACACCCTGACGCTGATTGACCTCCCCAACGCGGACGCCAGCAGCGGCAACTCCCTGCTCTCCACCATCATGCAGCTCTCCATCGCCGTCAGCATTGCCGCGGCCTCCCTGCTGCTGGACAGCTTCGGCGGCCATTCAGCCACCTCCGGAAAGGCCGTGGAAGCCGCCTTCCACGCCACCTTCGTCACCATCGGCGCCATTGCCGCGGCCAGCTCCTTCATCTTCGCCCTGGTGGATAAAAACAAGGGCATCACCCGCAGACGGAAAAAAGCGGCCTGACGCGCGGGAACGCGGCCCCCGCCTCTGTTCAGGAACAGGAAACGCTGTCCCCCGTTTCAAGGGAGCAGCACTGCGCGAACTGGGCGCGGGACTCTTCCAGGGTAATCGGCTTCTTGTCCGCCCCCAGGGCCACGTAAACCAGCTCCGCCTCCGTAATCTTGGCAATATTATTGCAGAGCTTCGTCAGGCGTTCCGCGTACACCTCCACCTTTACGGTGACGGAGGTGCGCCCCACCTTGATAATCTCCGTATAAAAGGAAACCACATCGCCCACCAGCACGGGAGCTTCAAACGTCAGGCTGCTGACTGCACGCGTCACGATGTAGCGGCTCAACGCATAACGCATGGCCGTATTGGCTCCCGCCAGGTCCACCTGGCTCATCACCCAGCCGCCGAACACTTCCCCGCTCTGATTGGTGTCCGCAGGCATCGGTTCCACGCGCAGGGCGGGAATGCGTCCCTCCGGAAGCTGGGTATGGTGGTATGTATTTTCCATAAATAAGAACAATTATAAATTAACGGGCTCATGCTCATCTATCCCGGCCCTCTTGTAAAGAGCAAAACGCGGAAACGGAAGGCGGACAGCCCCGGAGGATTCCTCCAAGAAAGGGGAATACGTTTTCGCAGGACAATAAAGTATTGACGATAGATGTGTTATCAGTTTAAAAGGAACCATGCGGATTCCTCCTTCCCCGGCCATTGCCCTCGTCTCCCTTTCCCTGCTGGCCGTGCCGGTTTCCATGGCTGATACAACAGACTCCGGAACCTCCCCTTCCATTCAAAATGAGGGAAAAGAAAAAAAGGCGCCTCAATTCAAATTCACGCTGAGGGAATATACCCATCCCGGCGGAGAAGCTACCTGCGTGTTACGGGACAGTTCCTTCCCTTATCCCAAAGACTACATGCTGCAGGATTACCTGGCGGCCCTGGAGCAATTCCTGGAAGAACAGCAGGCCAGGGGAATGCCGCTGGAAAAAATCACTTGCTTTTCCACGCCTTCCCTGGGACGGGCAAAGGACGTCCAGGAAAAATTCAAGCAGCTGGCGAGGGAGGGGAAAAGCCGTGTCTCCAAAAAGGACGGCCATTACATGAGCGTCTGCGTGAGGCTGGTACGGGAGGAAAAACTGCTCGCCCCCTACAGGGAAACCTTCAAGCGCTTCGGATTGGAGGTAGACGACACCCTTTTTGGAGAATCCAAAATGGCAAGGGCTCCCTTGGACGTGCCGGGAAGAAAAACCCCCGTCTATTATTTTACGGGAGGGATGGTGAACCTGAAGCTGGCTCCCCTGAAACCGCTGGAACAAAAGGCTCCATAAAAAATAAAAATGCGCCGGGACAAGCCGCTTTTACACCGGACGGTTGAATTTGTGCGTCTTATCCCGGCCTTTTTTACAATGGCCCGCAAGGACGGTTGTCCATTCCTTATGGACCGCGACCATGAACCCAAAATGAAAAAAGTGGACGGGGAGGAACATCCCGCTTCCGACTTCGCCTATGTTCCCGACCCGGAAAAGCCCTCCACCTGGAAACTGCCGATTTTCAACATGCATCATGTAGGGGGCGCCCTGGCCGCCATGACCAGTGACTACCGCGGCAATCCCGTGGAAATCCCGGAAGGAGACCGCCACGCCGTCATGAAAAAAATCCTGGCCCGGAAAGCGGAGCTGGAACAGGAAGAAAGCTGACTCCGGCTTCTTGCATTCCTTTTTTCTTCCGCCTGGAAACAAGCCGGGAAGGATGGCTTTCTCCCCCGGCTCCCTTGATTCTTTGCCATCCGGCAGGGTAAAACCTGCCGGACTTTTTTTGTTCCGCCGCCTGCTGCGCGCCGCGGGAAGCTCCGCAATTGTTCCCCCCCACTTATAAAAGAGGCAGACCTTCACCTCTTTTCTCCCCTTTATCCATGTAATGGCATGGCCTTCCACCGCCGCCTGTGATAGAATCCCTCCACCCCTTATTCCGGGAAAACGGGAACGGCGCGGCGTTCAGCCGCCTTTTCCCGGACAACGGCTGCCGAATTTCCCGCAAAGGCGGAATATCCGGAACGCCATTCCTTCCTCTTTAAACGCCATGACCGGAGAAAAAGTGAAAAAATGCCTTTGGCTCTTCTGGATCAACCTCTTTATCGGGGCATTCACGTTCGGGGGCGGCTACATTGTCGTGCCGATGATCAATAAATACTTTGTCTGGAAAAAACGGCTGTTTTCCAAAGAGGAGCTTCTCTCCATGGCCGCCATCGCGCAATCCACGCCCGGAGCCATTGCCGTCAACCTCTCCGCGCTGGCGGGGCACCGCACCGCAGGCATGGCCGGAGTCATTTGCAGCTGCCTGGGCGCCATCATCCCGCCGCTGGTCATTCTTTCCATCATCATCGTCTGGTATGACGCCTTCAGTTCCAATACCGCCGTGGAAGCGGTCCTCCGGGGAATGCAGGCAGGCGTGGCGGCCCTCATTGTAGACATAGTCGTGGACATGTGGCAGATGATCCTGCGCAGAAAATCCGCCCTGCTGAACGCGCTGGTTCCGGGCGCGTTCCTCGCCAGCTTCGCCTTTCACGCCAACATCGCCGCCATTCTGGCCGTGTGCTGCCTCCTGAGCCTGTGGCACGTCCGGAAAACGCTGGGAAGGAGGGCCGGATGACTCAGGCATTATGGCAGCTTTTCAGCGTCTTTCTCCAGATCGGAGCGTTCAGCATCGGAGGCGGCTACGCCGTCATCCCGATGATCCGGGACCAGGTGGTCATTCACCAGGGCTGGATTACCCAGAAGGTTTTTACCGATATCATCACGATTTCCCAGATGACGCCAGGCCCTCTGGCCATCAACACCTCTACCTTCGTCGGACTGCAAATCGCCGGCATTCCCGGCGCCGTGGCGGCCACCCTGGGATGCATCATTCCCGGCGTGGCGGCGGCGCTGCTGCTGCACCTTTTCTTCCAAAGGCATAAAAAATCCGCTTATGTTTCCGGGGTGCTGGAAGGGCTGAAAGCGGCTTCCGTGGGCCTGATCATGTCCGCGGGCGGCACCATCCTGCTGCTGACCTTCTGCGGCACCTTTGACTGGCACGCCATCGCGGAAGTGGACCTCCCGAGCATTCTCCTGTTCGGCGCGGCCCTGTTCGTCTTGCGGAAATGGAAAATGAACCCCATCCTGCTGATGACCCTGACGGGAGTGGCCGGATACTTCATTTACGGACTGTCCTGAAATCCGGCGCGGACGCGCTGAAAAACGGAGGCAGGTTCCCGCCCTGCCTCGGCGCAAATAGGATGAAAGGATCAAACCATTTGATCATCAAGCGGGTTAATCAGCACAACATAGCGGCTTTTCCCGAAAACGGATTGGAGAAATTCAACAGGATTCAAGGAAGACCAGTGAATGAACGGCTCTATCAGGATCAATGGAAATAACATTCAGAATAATCCTATATAAGTGAATATCAATGACATGCTGAAATAAAAGCATGTCTTCCCTTGAACAGGCCATCCAAATCCCGGTCATCACGGATAGGAAATGCGGAACACCGGAGAAAGAGACGCGGCCAGCTATCTTACGCATGGCGGGCGGCGCCTTCCTTCTCCCGGCAGTTTCACGCCAAAACATGACTGATGAAAAAATGAGCACTAAAGACATTCACGAAATGCAGGACCCGCGCGACGAATTCCGCCAGGAAGGGTATGAAAAACAGCAGCAGAAAGCTCCCGGGCTCCAGTCCGAAATGGAACCCGTGCCGGACGCCGGGGAACAGAGCTATCATGGCTGCGGCAAGCTCCGTGGACGGAAGGCCCTGGTCACGGGGGGAGATTCAGGCATAGGCCGTGCGGCCGCCATTGCGTATGCACGCGAAGGAGCCGACGTAGCCCTGAACTACCTTCCCGAAGAACAGAGCGATGCCGAGGAAGTGGCGGAGCTCATCAGGAAGGAAGGGCGGAACGCCGTCCTGCTGCCGGGCGACCTCAGCGATGAAGCCTTCTGTCAAAAACTCGTCAGGGACGCTCTGGAAAAACTTGGCGGCCTGGACATTCTGGCCCTGGTGGCCGGCAAGCAGGTAGCGGTGGAGGACATTCAGGACATTACCACGGAGCAATTGACCAAGACATTTGAAGTGAATGTTTTCTCCCTGTTCTGGATTGCCAAGGAAGCCCTTCCGCACCTCAAGCCGGGAGCGAGCATCATCACGTGTTCTTCCATCCAGGCCTACCAGCCCGGCAAGAACCTGGTGGACTATGCCTCCACGAAAGCGGCCATCATCGCCTTCAGCCGCGCCCTGGCCAAGCAGGTAGCCTCCAAGGGCATCCGGGTGAACGTGGTAGCTCCCGGCCCCATCTGGACGGCTCTGCAAGTGACCGGAGGCCAGTTGCAGAAGGACCTGCCGGAATTCGGGCAGAAAACGCCCCTCAAGCGGGCCGGACAGCCCGTGGAGCTCTCCGGCCTGTACGTCTTCCTCGCCTCCCAGGAATCCAGCTTCATCACTGCGGAAGTCTTCGGCGTCACCGGCGGCATGCATCTGGCCTGATACGGAAATCCGCGGCCCGGGAAAAGGCTTCATGCTGCCTGCCCGGCAACCCCGGAACCATGGCCCGTTCCCTTTCCGGACTCCCGGAAAGGGAAACTTTTGCCGCCTTCATCCCTCCGCGGAAGCATGAACTCCATTCATCCGTCAGGCAAACCCCAGCAGGCGCGCCGTTCCCGCCACCAGAAGGCACATCACAACGCCGCAGGCCGTCGGAATGGCGAAGGCAAGAACAGCCCACTTCCATTTGCCCGTCTCTTTGCGGACGGTGAGAAGAGCCGTTGAACACGGCCAGTGCATCAGGGAAAACAGCATGGTGCATAACGCCGTCACCCAGGTCCAACCGTTATTGGTCAGGAGGGACTTCAGCTCGTTCATATCGTCCATGTCCATCATGTTGTCGGAAGCCAGGTAACCCATGATGATGAGGGGGAAAACGATTTCATTGGCCGGAATGCCGAGGATGAACGCCATCAGGATCACGCCGTCCAGACCCATCAGCCGCCCGGCGGGGTCCAGCCACTGCGTGCCGTGGACAAGCAGGCTGGAGTCTCCAACGCGGATATTCGCCATCAGCCAGATGACGATTCCCGCCGGAGCCGCCACCATTACCGCGCGCCACAGGACCGCCAGGGTTCTGTCCAGAAAGGAGCGGACGATCACGCGGCCGATCTGGGGCTTGCGGTAGGGGGGCAGTTCCAGGGTAAAGGAAGACGGAGTTCCCTTGAGAATCGTATGGGACAGGAGGGCCGTTATCGCAAACGTCATTCCCACGCCCAGCCCGATCAGCAGCACCAGGCCCGCCACGGAAGCCAGCGGCTGCAACCCGGACGCCACCGTCCTCGCAAAAAACATGGTCATGAGGGCAATCAGCGTCGGGAACCTGCCGTTGCAGGGGACGAAATTATTCGTCAAAATGGCTACGAGCCGTTCCCGGGGGGAATCGATAATCCGGCATCCGGTGATGCCCGCGGCATTGCAGCCGAACCCCATGCACATGGTCAGCGCCTGCTTGCCGCAGCCGCAGCACTTCTGGAACACCTTGTCCATGTTGAACGCCACGCGGGGCAGATAACCGGAATCCTCCAGCAGCGTGAAGAGGGGGAAAAAGATGGCCATGGGCGGCAGCATGACGGACACGACCCACGCCACCACGCGGTAAACGCCCAGCACCAGCACGCCGTGCAGCCATTCCGGAGCATGCGCCAGGCGGAACAGGTCCGTCAGCGCCTCCTGGCCTTTTCCAAGCAGGTCGGCCAGCCATTGGGAAGGATAATTCGCCCCCACGATGGTGATCCAGAAAATCAGCACCATCAGGGCGAACATCAGGGGATAAGCCGTCCACCGCCCCATCAGCACCTTGTCGATGCGCCTGTCGCGCCCCAGCCCCCCTCCGTCCGGCAAAGCGACCACTCCCCTGCACAGGCGTTCCGCCTGTTCCACGAATACCGCCGCCACGCGGTCGCCAAAAGAACTGCCTGAAGAACCGGCCTCCGCGGCGGCGGCCTCACGGAGAATCTCCTGCACCTCCTTCTCCTCTCTCAAACCGGTTCCCGCGTACTGCTCCAGAAGCCGCAACGTTCCCTCGTCCCCTTCCAGCAGCTTGACGGCTGCCCAGCGGGGCGACAAACCGCGCCACGGAAGACGCCCGGCCAACATTTCCAAACGCGCCAGCCACGGTTCCACGTGCTCCCCATAGGGCAGCCGGAGGGGGGGCCGCCTCTCTCCAGACCACGCCATCCGCTGCACCGTATCAGCCAGAACGTCCAGGCCTTCACCTTTCGCCGCCGATGCCGGAACCACGGGAACCCCCAGGCGTTTTTCCAAAAGCGGGCAGTCGATGCGGATGCCCTTCCGCCGGGCCTCATCCATTAAATTGACGCAGACCACTACATTTCCCGTCGTTTCCATCACCTGGAGGGCCAGGTTCAAATCCCGTTCCAGATTGGTGGCGGAACAGACGACAATGACGGCATCCGCGTCACCGAAACAAATGAAATCCCGTGCCGCCTCTTCATCCGAAGAACAGGCCAGCAGGGAATACGTGCCCGGCGTATCTACCAAAAGGTACTCCCGGGGACCGCGCCCCACAATGCCTTCCGCGCGGACGACCGTCTTGCCGGGCCAGTTCCCGGTATGCTGCCTCAGCCCCGTCAGCGCATTGAACACCGTGCTCTTTCCCACATTGGGAGCGCCCGCCAGGGCCACGACGGGCATGCGTTCTTCCGCCGCGCCGGAAGATCCGCCCTTCTCCGTTCCGCTGTCCAGCCTCACCCGTTCTCCTTCCATGGCTGATTTCACGCGGACTTAACGGTAATCATTTCCAGATCGGAAGACCTGAACGCCATGACCGTTCCGCGCACAAGAAAAGCGACGGGGTCTCCGAACGGCCCCCGTTCCAGGCATTCCACCCGGGTGCCGGGAATCATGCCTATATCCATCAACCGCCGTCTCAAACGGCCTTCCATCCCGAGAGACTCAATCCTGGCGGTCTCCCCTTCAGGCAACTGGTTCAATGTCATTGTTAGTTTTCTCCTTTCCATTAATTGTTCATGCAGAAACTTCCACGAGGATGGCGTCAGCGGCGGCGGCAGGCAATTCCAGTCGCTGTCCTTCTTCCGCCTTCACCAGAAACGCTCCGCTGTGCGCTTCCGCCTCCATCAGGGCTACCGTTTCATGAAGATGAATGCCCAGGGAGGTGAGAAGCTCCAGCAGCTCTTTCGATTCGGGAACGCGCCTGATTACGGCCGGAATCCCTGCCGGGATGTCGGACAGGCGGGAAAGCGGCCCTTCCGGCAGCGGCCCGTCCTCCCTCCCCGGAATCCTCCTTCCGTGGGGGCACATCTCCGGATAACCGAGAAAACGGTCCAGTTTTTCCATCAAGCGGGGGGAAGCCGCATGTTCCAGCTTCTCCGCCTCTTCATGAACGTCCCCCCACGAATACCCGAGATGTTCCACCAGGAAAACCTCCCACAGCCGGTGAATGCGCACCAGCTGCATGGCGGCTTCCTCTCCCTTCCGCGTCAGGCGGATGGAGCGTCTTTCCATGCTCTCCACCAGGCCTTCCTTCTCCATCTTCCGGATAATCTCGCTGACGGAAGCGGCAGAAACGCCCAGATAATCAGCAATATGCCTGTTGCCGACCCTCTCCCTGCTCCGCTGGAGCTCGGCGATCGCTTTCAAATAATCTTCACGGCTGCTGGTCATGGCTCTGATGATCTCCTTCGTTATAAGGTATACCTAACAAAATGATATTTCGCTCAAACAAAAAAGCCTCTCCCGTGTCAGCAGAGCCATTCTTTTCCATCACGCAAACGGCAGGGAACGGCTTTGAAAAGGAATTAGGCGCATTCCTTCATTTCCCGGTTGTCCCCGCAGAAAGTTCCTGCTTGAATAAGGCATGTCCTTCGCCGGCACTGCTCTGTCTTTTCTTCTTTTAACGGCACTGCTCCTTCCCACGGCGCATGGCGGCCCGCTGGATGCTCCCGTCATCACCCTTGGAGAGAAAAAAAGCCTGTTCGGAGAAAAGGTGCAGGCTAATGAATACGTCAGCTATGCCCTCTACTACTGGCCTGACCCCGCCAATCCGGAAGGCCCCTACAAGCCCATTGACGGCAAAAAGAACCAACAGCTCCGCAGCATGGACGACAGCGGCAAGATGGCCGCTTTTATCGGTACGGTTTGCAGCCTGGGACGCCAGTACGAACTCAACAGGGACCCGCGAGCCGCTTCCCGTGCCGGGGAATGGCTGAGAGCCTGGTTCATTGCTCCGGCAACCCGCATGCAGCCCCACCTGAAATACGCCCAGATCCGCCCCGGACACCGGACGGAAGGCGACGGAGGCGGCATCATAGACCTTTACCGCATGCCTGATTTTCTGGATGCTCTGGCGGCGTTGAAACGCTCCGGGGCCTTGACAAAAGAGGAATGGAAGCGGGTGGACGCGTGGCTGAACCAGTACTACGCATGGCTGGCCACCAGCAGGCAGGGCAGGCATGCGCATACGCGCAGCAACAACCATTACCTGTTCTATGTGGCGCAATGCGCCTATCTGGCTCACTTTCTGGGCCGCGACAACGAAGCGCGCCAATGGCTGGCGGAAGCCTTCGCCAACATGGACCGCCACATTGCCCCCGACGGTTCCCAGCCGGAAGAACTCAAGCGGGCGGAACCATGGCAATACAGTGTTTACACCCTTCAGGCCTGGGGCTACCTCGTGCAAATTGCGGAACGCATGGGAGATAAAAACTACCGTTACCGGAAAACGGCCGCCGGGGCTTCCATCCAGAAAGCTGCGGACTACCTCCTGCCGTTCCGTACCCATCCGGAAGCGTGGCCCTGGAAAGGCTCCAGGGCAGGAACCCCGCTTCCCGCCATCTTTGAACCGTCCCGGCCGGATAAGGAAAAACAGGACCGCCCTTGAACAACGGCAGCTATTAAAATTGCCTTTGATTCATTGGAAAAACCCTTGTTCGGTAGCATCACGGCACCCGGAAAGAGACGTTTTCCCGGGCAACCTATTCAGTAAGGAACTTTCCGGCGGCATCTTCCCTTCTCTTCGCGGCTTTCCATTCCCACGGCGGGATGGGATTCGGCTCCGCCCAAAGGCCTTTTTTGGACTTCCTGGCCTCCGCTTCAAGGGAAGCGAGTTTCCGGCTGGCGGAAAATTTTTTATAGATCCACGCCCATCCATCCTTCACCAACTCCTCATTGACGAACACCTTTCCATACCAGACTTCCCCCAAAATACGGCCGTACCTGTCATGCTGGCTGTACTTGACTGTAACCGTCTCTCCACAAATCAGCTTTTCCAGATACTCCTTGGCTCCTTCATACCCGTTTTGCCCCCTTTCCGGCGTATCAATTCCTTCAAGCCGTATCCGGCAGGTCCGCTTCTGTTCGGGCGTTTTTTCCAGGAGAGTAATGGTATCGCCGTCAATCACGTTAATCACAACTCCCCTGATACTTTCACCAAAAGCCATGCAAGAGCTCATCAGGAAAACCAGCAGCCATCTCATAAAAAAATGATATAATTCAAAAAATTGCAACAAGCAATCATTCTTTGGAGAAAGTCTTTCCCGCACCGGCCGTCCGGTCGCAAATGAAAACAAACATCCATGGCAGCACCGTTGGAATATGAGGTTCCAGAACGTTCATTGCGCTTCCCGGCACACCACACCGCAATCCCTGAACCTATTCCGAACCTGGCCGGAGCATTGATAGGCCAGACTGCATCACTGCTCCGCGCGGAAAAGCCTGCATTCCGCTGCCGGCTTAAGGATAACAGGAAGTTTCATGCAGTTACCCATGAAACCGCTTGCGAAAACCGCGCGTCCAGCAGGGAACCGAATGCCCTGCGGCATTCAGCAGGATGAAACACGGAACCCTGTTCACTTCTTCAATTCCTCGGCAATTCTGCCGAGGTTCTTTTCCGTTGCCTTCCTCAACTTTTCCTGCTGTTTCCAGTTCCAGGCTGTTCTTTCGGATACTCCGGCCTGTTCCGCCAGCCAGCGCACGGCGCCGCTCGTGTCACAGCCCGTTTTCTTCTGGATGACTTCCAGCAGTTGAGTGACATATTTGTTCATGGTTTCCCGGGTTGACGTTATTTCGATTCCCACGCCCGGCTGAATTCGCCGTCCCGGAACAGGGCCGCAATGCCGCTGAGCTGCTTGAGGCGCAACAACTCCTCCGCGTCCATGCCGAGGTTTTTGAGTATCCACGCATCCGACATGCCCGCTTCCGTCAGTTCCTGGATAATGCTGGTCATCAGTCCGATATTGTGAGACCCGCGGGCACGGTTGTGCCTGATAGTGGAGGCCATGCGGTTTCCAAGAGGCTTGTCGATAACGGCCACCGGCATCATGCCATCCTCCCGTTCGTAGATGTCGCGGTAAGTTTTCATGATCTGACAGCGGTGGAAGCCGTCAACGATTTCATAGGTGCCGTCCTCCAGTTGATAGCAGACAATCGGCATCGTGTAGCCGTCCTCCTTGATGCTCTGGTAGAGCAGCTTCATTTCAGGCGGCGCCACACTGTTCGGGTTATAGGCATTGGAGCGGATTTGATCCAGCGGAACGCGCCGGATTTGATAAACGGGGGATTGATAGGGGGGATTCATGAAATGTTGCGGTATTTGTTGACGGCGGCACGGCGCCGGGCAATCGCTCCCTTGGTTGGACTGAATCCGGCATATCTGCAGAAATAGTCATTTTTCATGATGCAGATGCACATGCGCTTGTAAGAGGGCACCTGCCGGAAATTGCTGACGGGCATGTCGTCGGGATAACCCATGAATTGAACGATATCGCGTCCATCGTAGCGGCCCGATTTTCCCGTCACGGCAGCCAGCGGGTAGGCCGCCAGCACTTCATCGGCGGTTCCGGGATCGACGGTTCCCCCCTGCATCCAGTACCTTTTGGATTTTTCCAGGATGTTGTTGTAGTGGGCCGCCGTCCTCGCATCCATCGTGGAAAGCAGGAATTCATAATACGATTTCCAGGTATGGCCGGGCGGCAGCTTGATGGTTTTCCAGCCCATGGCCGTCGTGCCTCCGTACAGGCCCGTAAAATTGACGCCGTTGACCCGGCCGATCATGCGCGCCCAGTTGGAGGGATCGATCACTTTGTAGAGCTTCAGGCTTTCCTGGGCACAGTCGTTGAACGGGCTTGCCACCCGCATCTGCCCGGCAGTAAGGCCCGCCTGGTACAAGAGGTCATAGAGACGGTTGTAGTCAAAACCAAAGCGGGCGGTGGCCGTCCAAATATCGCTGACGCGCCAGTCATAGAGAGGGTAAACGTTGGCCGTCACGGCACTGGTCTGCGTAATCCACTTCCTGCCCTCGTAGGATCTCCTTTTTTTGCCGCGTGCCACGGCCGCGTACCTGTTGAGGCTTTCATCCGCCCGCAGCCCCACCATGACGGCGGTGGTGCCACGCTTTTTGGCAAAATGGCGCGAGAGCTTGTCCTGGAATTCGTAGTCCACCATGCCGTGCCGGAACGGAACGTCCAGATTCCCTTCGTGAACCACATAGGGATTTTCCGGCATGGCCCGCACCCACAGTTTTTTTTTGGCGGCGTCCCACGGCGTCCAGTAAGGTTCCCCCAGGGCGCATGCCGACTGGGCCTTGATCGGCACGCAGTACCACATTTTACGGATGCCCGGGAACTGTTCCAGGAACGTCCGGGTCACATACTCGGTCGTCATCTGGTACTGGGCCTCATAATCAAGGTGGTACATGGTCAGCTTGTCCAGCAGACCGTGTTCGTCGGCGTAATTGTAGCACAGATTGAGCAGGACGCCGCTGTCCTTGCCGCCCGAGAAGGCCACCAGAACATTGTCAAACTCCTGGAAGCAATAGGCTATGCGCTCCAGGGCCGCTTCATAGACGTTTTTGTCCAGGTAGGTTTTCACAATTCTTCCAAAGCCTTTCTTCCGTCACCCATCGTCAATTCCCTGCCGGGCGGAAATACGCCGGCACGGATACTATTGACGGAGGCCATGTATTTTTCCTGAAGTTCTTTTAGTGGCTTGCAGTCGATAGGGATATCCCATGCTTTTCCAAACAGGGCTGCAACGCCTTTATGCCCGCATAAGTAAATAACATCATGTTTTTCCATGTTTTAAAATACGCAGTAGGTAATTGTTCGCTGTTTTCCTGCAACAACGCCAACCTACTCAATTATTATAGCAGGTCAATGTTTTTACTGCAATTATTTCAGTAATTTTATTTCCATTCGCCTTCTTCTCAAAATACCTATGCTTTTAGCGAGTAACGCCATTCCAGAAGTTCCGCGTCCATGACGGCATGGCCCCTTCTCTTTTCCGGAGCGTCCGCATCATTTTCAACATCAACGTGCCGCTGCGGGAAGAATTTTTGCGAATTACAAGGCCATAAAGTAATAGTAAACGTTATTCTGGCGATGGTGTGTTCATTTCAGCAAGCTATCTAATCTCCTATCATATCCTCCGACAGGAAAGCGCAGGAACAGGTGTAAATGTCACTTAAATGATGATGATGGCCACGTGCGCATAGCCTGGCATTTATACTGTCAGTCCTTGGGATCAAGTTTCCCACTATATCTTTCTGACAGCATAGTTTTCGAGCATGCCTTTAAATTCGGAGTAATCTTCATAGTCTCACGGAATTTGTTTTTCGGATTTCCGGTTCTAGTCTGACATAGCCATGACATGTTGAACAAGTTCCCAATCTAACACAGTGACTTCCTCAGACTACACATTTACGAAAAGCAGAAAGGCAATCGCTACTTTCATATTCTTTGTCTCATAATCAGATTGTTTTGCATTGATTTTCCCCCGGGAATCAAAAAGAGACGAACATCTATTAGTGCTTAAACTGCTTTATTTCACCATATATATGAGAAGGTCTTCTTCCTTTTTTATTTTTTGTGTTAATGAACTTGATCTAAAATTGCAGAGAGTTTCAACCCATCCGTAATTCTTGCGCCATTATTTGTCTGGAGATCAATATAAATATGAATGCAAATTCTGAATTGATAAGCCTTGCGTACAAAAATGTTGTTAAACAGACTCAAAAAAATTTAGAAAGTGACAAATATTAATCTTATCGTAAACAACTCATTTTTGTATTTAACTTACAGGAAGGTTTGTCTTCTGCAAGCAGCCCTGGCGCATGACAAATACACGCTGGCAAAACATTTGGGCAAAAGTTACATTTTGTTCAATGAGCAGAATGGCCATTCCAGTAACCATGCGAACTTTTGCAAGAGTTTCGTAAAGAGTTGCCGCCGCGGCTGGATCAAGACCGGCACTGGGTTCATCGAGAAGCAATAGTTTGGGTTGCTGGAGCAAAGCACAAGCCAAAGCTAAAAGGTGTCGCTGTCCACCACTAAGTTTATTGGTACGGCGATGATAAAGGTTTTGCTTGGCGGCACAGACACTCTCTCTTTTGAAAGATTTGGAGGGCGGAAAAAACTGTTGAAAACTATTTGCGTGCCGTTGTTGAAATTCCAGAAAGCGACACATATCATTATTAGAAGCAAGCTGGAGATTTTCGGCAACAGTAAGCTGGTCGAATAAAGGAGCGCCCTGCAAAAGACAAGCGATACCCCGATGGACGAGACAGGTGGTGGGAAGTTGCGAGACATCAGCACCATCCAGAAAGACGCGACCACCGCGACAAGGAAGCCTATTCATAATAGCCTTGCCCAGGGTGGACTTTCCGGAGCCGTTTAATCCTATTACCCCCACGCTCTCTCCTCGGCGAACGTGCAGTGATAAACCTGCAAGAATATCTCGATTGGCGTTATACCCGCCAGTGATATTTTCAAGTTTGAGCATTGATTTGCAAGAGTTAAAGCGATGTCGTTTTAAATGGCGACTCCAGTCCAAGATAACTTGCGCGGACTTCTGGCAGATTCAAAATTTCATCAGTGGTACCGAAAGCGGCGATTTTCCCCCCTGACAAGTAAGCGCAATAGTCGGCAATCTGGCTGACAAAGGTCATATTATGTTCGATGAGGATCACACTTAAACCAAATTCATGCACTAGATTCGGCAGAATGCTGGCGATAGTATTACAATGGGTAGGGTTAACACCTGAAGTAGGCTCATCAAGTAGCAGGAGACAGGTATTGTCCGGCATGAGCAAGCGGGCAAGGGAGAACAGGCGTTGTTCTCCAAAAGAAAAGGCATTGCCGGGAGCATCAAGCATGGTAAAATATTTATTGTTCGGACCGAATAGATTCTCAAGAATGGTTCGAGCTCTGGCTTCCCGATCTGCTTCGGAGCGTTGAAGCGACGCCGAGGATGCTAGGCAAGAAAAAGGAAATTCGCCTGTGAAATCCCCAGCGGCAACAGTAAAATTTTCGAGAAGCGAGAGAGTCGAAAAAAGTTGACGGTCTTGAAAAAGACGCCCAATGCCAAGTCGGGGTATTTTTGCGGGGGGATATCCATCTATGCGAATGGGAGGAGACGAACTATCAGAACTTAGCCATATTTTTCCGGTGCTGGATTTCTGCAAACCGGAGATAATGTTAAAAAGGGTGGTTTTACCTGAGCCGTTGCCGCCGATAAGCGCAGTAATTCTTCCACGGGGCACATTGAGAGAGAGTCCGTCCAGAATACGGGTGGGAGCATCGCTGCTGGTATCTGGCACAAAAGAAAGGGAAATATCGTGAATGCTAAGAATGTCTGAATTCATTTGAGTTTTATCTCTCCTTGTAAACCTTGCGGTCGATAATACATAATCAGAATCAGAAGAAGCCCGTAGATAACCTGGCGGAGGTTGGCGGCCAAAGCATCGGGCAATCCAATAAAGCGTAGTATCTCAGGCAGGACTACCACGAACACAGCCCCTGCGACAGGACCGCGAACATTGCCGATGCCGCCAATAAATAAAGCGCAAAGGATGAAAATGCTTTCGTCCAGCGTGAACGAAGTTGGGTCGATGTAGCCGATGTACGCAGCATAAAGTAATCCGGCAAGCGCCGAAAACGCTGCTGATAGAAAGAAAGATTGAAACTTGATGCGTGCAGGGTCACGTCCAAGCGCCACAAGGACGTGCTCATCATCGCGTAACGCTCGCAGAAGGCGTCCGAACGGCGAACGTTTAAGATGGAGGAATAACGCAGCGGAACAAGCTGCAAGCACGGTCGTTAGTATAAAATACGCATCAATTCCGGATAAACTGCCTATTCCCTTTCCAATGAGCTGGATATCAGGAATGCCGCTGATGCCATAGGGGCCTCGTGTAACATCGACCCAGTTGTAAAGAACCGTGAAAACAATCATCTGAAATCCAAGGGAGGCAAGAACAAAGTAGTCACCCTTGAGGCGTACGGAGGCAACGGAGACAAGAAGGCTGGTTATACCAACAAAGAACATGACTGCAATAACAATGACGGGAAAAGGAAGCCCCGTACGCAAAAGGAAAAACGCGCCGAAGTAAGCACCAAGGCCATAAAATGCCCCTTGGCAAAGTGACATCAATCCACTCATGCCCGCTGGTAAATTTGCGGCAAGGACAAGGATGATGTAGATGTTCGCCATAATGGCTATGTGAAGCAGGTAATCCATGAGGAATATGAACGAATCGAAAAAATCGGAAAGTTAAACAGCGCGGCGCGGAATGCCAAGAAGACCTTGCGGACGGAAAAAAAGAAAAATAATCAGAAGCAAAAAGGTAACGGCATACTGCCAATTTGCAGCGAATTGCCAGACCACAAGCGCTTGCAGAATTCCAAGCAGGATGCCCCCCGCCACGCATGCAAGAAAACGGCCCGTACCCCCGATAATCATGGCCACAAGAGCATTGATGAGAACGGTCATGCCCCCGTGCGGCGACATGCCCACATCATAGGCGGAAAGGCAGGAGGCAAGTCCCAGAAACAAGCCGCTGAGTCCGAACATGCATAACCGCGTTCTGCCAGTATTAAATCCGAATATTTCAAACAGCATGGGGTCGTTGCCCAAAGCGCGTGCCTTGAGCCCAAATGATGAAAATTTTAGAAAAATAGCCAGAAAAGCAAGAGATCCAGCTCCTACAACTAATTGAAGCATTTGAGGCTGGGTAAGAATCAGGGAACCCAGATGTAATGAAGGTTGAATGGAATTCGTGATGATTTTGGTTTCGTTGCCGAAGATCATTGCGACCACATTAATAAGCACGATCATTAATCCGATGGAACTGATCATAATCACATTCGGAGATGCTCCTTTCCGTGCCAGAGGTCGATAAACCGCCACATCGCAAAAGATATTTACAGTTGCTGCAAAAACAAGAGCGATCACTCCCGTCATCCAAAGCGGAAGCAGTGACAAGCGGACTGCAAAAAAGAAAGCATAAGCGGCAATTGTGTAAACGGCGGCGGCGGCGACGTGAAAAATACGTGCCGTATTATAAACCAGCGCAAACCCGACTGCCGCCAGGCTGTATAAAATGCCGGTAACAATGCCGTTGATCAAAAACTGGAGAAACATTTGTAATATTGAAGATTCATTCGCGCTCGCTAAGGAAACGGCTGCCTAAAAATGTCGCCACTCCAAGACCGGTAAAAACAAGCATCCCATTTATGATCAACGACACGTTTAAAAACCACGAATTCTTAATTTCTTTACTAACGTCCTCTCTCCATATCGTGTGAATTTCCCATCCTCCAAATATGACTACTGTGATGCAAAGTAAAAGAATAAGACCCACTCCGATGAAAATGCCAACCTTTCGGCAAACCTCATGATAAAATTCCTGCTCCTTTTTCTTCAATGCAAACAGCCTCTCCCGAAGTTCGAGTTCTGTCTCAATGGTTGTTTTCTCAGTTTCGTTCATGGCCGGTTAGGTTGATTTTTAAGCTCAGACTTTGATTATTGAGTTCTACTATGGAGGCTTCGCCAATCCCTGCAAATGCTTCTCCTAGTAAAAATGCAATGATAAGGATAAGAATAATGTTAATACCAATACAACAATGATAAGGAAAATAATATTTAAAACTTTCCAATCCTCCTCTATCTTTTTCCCTCCCAGGAAATCCGAAACCCTGCACTTGGATTCCCGAGCTTGCACGCATTCCTGAATATATTTGCAGGACTCTTTACTAAAAGCCCATGCCTCTTGGTTTGCAGATTGGAAAATATCACGTAATTCAGCGTTGTAAGATCTCATGTCGTTGATTCTTGCTTCGTAATGTTGCGTATTTTCCTCAAGCCGCCGTTCGGTATTCGCAATAATCTGAGCTACAAGGGACTTCGTTTCCGTCTCAAGTACTTGGATTTTGGTTTCCAATTTATAGATTTCATCTTCTCTCCGACTGATTCCATCGCCATGGTACTTCGCTTGATCAGTGAGGCGCTCTTCACACCTCTGTTTGAGATCGGAAAGGTGTGCCTTAAGATCAGATTCGCACCGCTGTTCAAGCCTGTTTTTCTCTGCTTCGAGTTTTTTGGCCTGTTCTTCAAAAAATGTCTTGGGGTCGTCCGCTAAAAGACGCTCCCGTTCCTGGTTAAGTTCATCACGCTGCTTTTCAAGAAAATACTGCCAGTCCTCATAGGGTTTAGTCGGAGGAAAGTCGGTCAAAGGCATAAATCCTTTGCCGTCTCCGGAAACAACTCCTTTTGCAGCTTCCACAACATCTTTCGGATCAAAAGTCTGAGCCGGTTTCTGGGTAACAACGACTGTGTGGGGAGATTGGATGGTGTCGCTCATTTGTTCAGGTTCCATTGAAAGTTACATATGCAAACGTGGGCTCTAATCTTCAGGCATCTGCCGAACACTCACCTTTCCGAGCAAGGCATTCTTTACAGGGCAAGAGTCTGCGCGGAAGATCCTTCTCAGTTGCTCTCTGATTTTATCAAGGACCAACTCAGCCACTACTACTGTTTGTGCAGGGACAACGATGATCACGTCAAACTGTGGACATCTCTCAGAATAATTTGAAGACAAGAAAACTTTAAACCTTATATTGCCTTTCTGGGAACATTCCTTAAAACCAAGCAGGACCATGAGACATTCTATACCACTATTAAGATAATCCTGAATTTGTTTTTCGGATGACGTCTCCAAAATGGCAAGCAAATCAGATACCTTGTGTTTTTTGTCTGTCGGATGATCCTGAAGGTACTTTAATAATTCTATTGCGTCTTCTTTACCCAAGACGGCAATCAACTTTTTCGCTAACTTTTTTTGTTCTGAAGTATTCATGATGCTGATAACGGTAATGGTTCTGTAATTTATTTCTAAAGGGCATCGCTGGGATTTTTCTCATTGACGAATAGTTGAATAAATATACCAAAATATGAAGCCGCAACAAGGAAAAATGCAAAATTATTCTGGTTAATGGTAGGATCATTAATGGCAAATAGCATTCCATAACCAATGATGGCGGATATGATCAGTGCGGCTATTGTCAATTGGAGAGATCGTCTGGCTACACTTAAACAATCCAACAATGGCGACATTCTCCGTATAAAAATATAGCAACAACACAGGACCATAATAAGCATTGCGCAAATAAGGCCCGCATGCCCTCCCGGAGTCAATTTAGGCCCTGAAAAATTCTGCATTAATACAAAAGTAAACCATCCGGCTGCGATATTAACAAACACACGAGGCAGAAAAAGATGCCAGCCGAGAAATGATTGATGAAAGGGCCAGACACGCCAGACAAAGCCAACTTCGTAACGGCTTATGAACCACCGGGAGGAAAGCTTGTCGTTTCCTTTTTTCGCCGCCATTTTTGTGGCATCCAGGTTGAGGCGGGGCCAAAAAGAGTAAACATGCTTCATCTCTTTTTCACTGGATTGGAACCACCCCCCGGAACCGTGGAATGTCTCAGAGGAACGCGGGTCTCTAATACATGCCGTCCATTCTTCTTCCGCTTTAAAAAAAAGTTCGCCATAGAAGCGTTTCCAGTCCTTTCCACGCTGCTTCCAGCTCCTTCCAAAATGCTCAGCTCCTTTTCTGATGGCAGCAGAGTAGGCCATACGTTGATACAGATATCCCGCCTTAGCGGCGAGGGCACGGAAAAAGAAGTTCTCACGAAGCTTTCTGATTATTTCCATGTAGTGCGGAGACATCTGAAAGACGCCGGTCTCCCGAAGGTCAAAAAGAAAATCCAGGATCAGTTTGGCGAGAGAAATGGAAGTTTTATCGTTACTCCACAAATTCCATGGATGAATAGAATCCCGAATGCCTTTTCCGGAATTGAAAAATACTGAGAAATAACCGCGCCAGTCGGCATCACTTGTTTGGAAAAGAGTATATCCCTCCAATTCAGGAATGGGAACTTTCCGATTGAAATTCCGGGCAAGAATCATCCCTATGTCTCCTTCTGAAAGATTGTCGTCAAGGGGGAGATGCAGCAACTGGCTATTGATTGCTGTTCCGACAATATTAAATTCAATACCGAGATGGGTGAGAGCCGCATAAATCGGGCTGTCAGTTTCACCGTCTGCGCGATACCGGAAGACGGCAATACCTGCCGCAAGGTCCGAAGCCTCGCTATCCAGTTTGAAATACCGGCCGTAATCCATGCCCTTTAATAGGTTTCTTTCCCGTTGTGCAAAGCAATAATGTGCCCCTCAATGGCCTTGATCAATTCTTCCATGGCTGCTTTATTACTTTTGGCCGAGCGGCGAAGAACTTCCTTGGTTTCTTTAAAGTTTACCATCATTTGCGGCCATTGCTGTGGCGAGCCATGTGCAGTTTGATACACGAGATGTACCATGTGATCCCAGAATGAATCCGTGTAATGAGCAATGTCCGGGAAGAGAGAATAGATGATTTCCGATTTCAATGGATTCGCTGCCAATTTCGCGGCGTTGCGTTTATCTGCCTCGTTTTCCAGGCCGTATTCAATGTCCTTTCGCAAGATATCATAGTCGGCTTTGAGTTTCAAAACAGCTCGAAAAAGCTGTTGAGCGTTGTCACGCACCCTTCCGCTTCCCGTATAAATGGCGCAAAGCAAATCATAAAGCGTTATAATCTTACGGAATTCCTTGACATCTTTTTGACCGGGGAGATCTGTCAGTTCCCGCAATTGGTAACACATGAACTGCAACAAGTTATGCTTGAAAAGTTCTGGAGTGTTGATGGGGCATGCTCCCTTGTTCATCACCCATTCACCCGTAACTTGGGGAATACCCTTGGCTGTCAGTCTGCTATCGATAGCGTTTGCAAACGAAGAAACATTGGAAAACCACAGCAATTCCAATGGTCCACGCGCATCTCTCAATTCTTTGGTTACCTCTTTTAATTTAAGCAGCAGGTCTACCGACGTATCGAAGGAGTCCAGCTTATTAAGCAAGTAATCAAGCAAGATGATATCAAAACGCTCCCCCTTGATACGTTCCTGGGCCTCTTCCGTTGATTCGGCGCAGTAAATTTTGAGGTGGTAAAAATCTCCCAATGCGGGACACGGTCTTTCAACTGAGGTACAGCGGGGCGGCACAGTGGCATCACCCTCGCAAATCTCAATTTTAAACAACGACGAAAGCACTTCATTAATCACCGCCAATTTGGAACAGAGTCCGCCGGAAAGTTTTTTGTTGGCATGATCATCAACCAACAGTACTTTCCATACCAGCGGATAGTTAGCTAAAGGATTATTAGCGAATCCCGCCTTAATCTCTTCAACTATTTCTTGTGTTCTCTTCCTCATTTCACCCTCAGAAGGGAATACGATAGGAGCAATTTTTTTATGACCGGAACCTTCAAATTCACCAAGACGCGAGTTAATAAGCATTCGTGCCGAAAATTCCATTTGTTCTTTCCCGTTGTTGCAATCATAGAGGCCAAGCTCACGGTTGCGCGCGAACTGAACGCGGATTTCGTTCGCTTCTTCTTCATTCCTGGCGTAACGGCACCAAATGCTGCTGTCAAGATACCGGGCCCGTCTGTCATCGGTTCCGAATTCCTTCAGCGGTTCGGAGCCAATGACCAGAAGGGGCTGGGGAGCGGTCAATCGCCGGTCGCAATGCTCCGGAGAAAACTTGGGGTTCCAAAAATCATTCTCATTGTCCAGCTGGTCAAACACGGCGTTTAGCGCAGCTTGATCGGAGGCACCGCTCAACTGCCAGATTGCAAGACGATTGAGATAGGTGTGATTATTGAGGTGAAAATTCGGAGGAACCCGCAAGACGGGAAAAGAATACGTACCATATGAAGGTGCGGCGGCAGCCGGAGATGCGGAGTCATCTTTTAACGAAAGGCCAGATTGACGGAGATCGTAAGATTTTACGCTCGAACTTAGGCCAGAGAGCGTTACATTAGCATGCTCGGCGAGCTTGATGAGCAAAATCCTAACTTTCTCATCCGTACCCGCTACGCCTTCAAAAAGCCTGTTGTCGCCAAGAATATGCCCATGGATACCGGTTCCATCATGCGAGAACCACCAGATATTGGCTGAAGCCACTTCAGGATGTGCACGCTGGATCTGCTCAATCAAGGGATTTTCAGCTTCATACCGGTTGGCCAGCCGTCTCTGCAAAGCGTCACTGGCATGAAGAACCAGATGCAGTTCAATTGGCTCTTTATGCTCTGGAGCAAGAAAACGAAGTACCTTGCCGACGAGATGGTTTACGAATTCTTCGTGCCGCTCCGGCCTAATAAGTACTCTCTGACGCGGTTTTGCGCAGGGATAAAAAAAGATGGTTCGGTCAATATGGGTGATCCGCTCGAAGTGTTCCGATAAATCTCCCGCTTTTTCCATGATGTTTTCCTTGGAAACAAACGTCTCAATATCTGGCGCAAGTCCTGTGTCAACTGCCGCATTAGCCAGATAAGCCTTATTGAAATCATGGGTGGTAACGAGAAACACCTTCCGGTAGGAGGCATTCGTTTTTGCCACCTGAAGGGCGGGAGAATGAACGGAATTCGTGGAATTTACACCTTTCTCAATATTTTCTACATCTGATAATTGTCCGAGGATGTTACCCTCTGTCGCAGATTTTCCAATTTTCCGCTCTCTGCCGCGCCATTCCTTGTCTCGCTCCAATACTTTTGCGGTAACCCCATCTTTTGGGGGAATATCTCCAAAGGGAGGAAATTTCAACCCATGGAAAAATTCAGAAAGGACGAATTTGCAGTTATTCAGTGCCCACTCGATACCGGAGAGTGGGAAAAACGCAATCTCATCTCCCATTTCCGTCATTCCTCCTCGTCCCGAATGAATGGAAAGCTTGGTGTGTCCCGGCTGATAACGTGCTCCAAATTGCTTGAGCGCCGCGTCCAACTTATCCTTCTCCGTCGCTCCCTTGGCAGTTGTCTTGTCTATTAGACCAAGATGAATGGAAAGAAAATCATAGATTACCCGGGGCATCACTCCTGTGCTGACATAATGGCCGCGCAAATCAAAAATTCCATTCTCATCACTGTTAAGGATGTGAATGCCTTGCTGCTCCCAATATTCCCAACGCGGGTTATCCGGCACAAACGGCATTGCCTGACGCTGTCTGGGCGTAATACCCTGGCGCTGGGCAAAGATGCGTTCGTCCACGATGGCGACCTGCACCAATGCCGCTTCTACAATGCCGCAGTAAGTAAAATGGTCAATATCCGTGCGGATAAGTGTGTTCGTAAAGTTTCCGCCACTGATCCCTTCCGTAAAAATCGCCCCCGGACTGAGATCAAGCGCCGCGTGGGCATCACTATGCTGTCCTTTGGCGGCTTTTTCTAAGGCATCGGAAATGCGCGTTTCATAATGGGTACGGTAATGTACGAATGGTTCGCCGACATGCTCCTGTTCCCAGATACGATCAGCAGAAATTCCCAGCTCGTCGCGAACAACTAACCGGGTATCGAAATCATTAAAATCACGGTTCGCTTCACCGGAAATACGCAAAGGAGGCAATTTGCCACCAATCTCGTCCAGCCGTTGAGCAAATCGCCGCTTAATATTGCGCTCAAACAAAGCAGCCGTTTTGCTTTTCAGACTTTCCTCCGTTTCCTCGTCTGATACCACTTCCAGCCGCGGCAGGGCAGCCAATACTTTGTTATCCGGGTTTTTGTTGTAATCGCTCTGACGCACGGCGTAGATCGTTGCACTAGGCAAATCATCAAGCATCCCGTTATAGCTTTTACATTCATCCTCAAACTCGGTGGGGGAAAGCAACTGTACACTTCGATGTTTCGCGATACGGAAGCGGTAACCCAGCGAAAGATTGTCAGGTTGACGAGGATCGTGACAGCTATAAACGGTGTAATCCCGGTTATCCACTCCCACCACATCCATCAATTTCCACGGCGTATTCTGAAGCGTATCGTAACTGATCTCACTTGTTTTCTTGCTAAAGCGACTTGAAGTATCCGGGACGGAATCAAGAATTTCTCCGTATTTAAGCCACGCAAGGCTGATCAGCATCTCTTTGATGCCTTTATTTTCATGGGCAATACCACCGCCATCTTCACGCAGAATTTGCAATGGGAGAAGTTTGCCATCTTGAGACGAAATAATACCGCTCGTTTCAAAAAACTCTTTAACAATAGTAAATTCCCGCTTATTACTGCAGATCGTAATTTCGTAGCTATTACCCACATCCTTGAAAATAATGGAAAAAAGCAGCGTGTCGTTTTCAAGACATTGAAGCGCATCCCTGTTATGTTTTGCAGCGTTGCGGATAATATTCTCAATGATCGTCAGAAATGCCTGCCTTCCATTCAGGCCATTGTTGACAGAAAGCGTGAAGTCTGCAAACTCGTTGCCGATTTCATGTTGCTCGTCCAGGCTCTTGAAAGTTGTCGCGCAGCCCGTCGCGTCAATCTTTACCAATTCAAGCTCGATTTTGAGCGCTCCTTGAAATTTTCCTTTATCTGCAAGGCTTCCATCACGGACAATATCTTCAGAGCGAACAATGTTATCTAAAATGTAATTGTTGATCTGGTTGTCCTTGTTATCCGGGCTATGGCGCCGCCCAGGACCGTCCATCGCAAGCAAGTCAAAAACTGCCGATTTAAAATTGAGGGGCCCCTTAGGATAATGCTCATCATTGGCAATCACCGCAATAAAATCCTGCCGTTCCTGCAAATACTGCAACAATGCCGAGATCCCCTTCAGTTGCTCCTTAACTGAATTATCTCCCTGCCTCCGTTCCAACTCCATGATCTGATGCTTCGCATTCGTCACCACATGACTACCCAAGTTATGAGACATATTGCGCGACATAATAGCGGCTATAGCGGATTTAATTGCTTCATGAAAAATTGATGCTTCATCATGTTTTGTCTTAATATCTTGGATGATCGGATATAATAAAATATATGCCATGATACGAAGACGATATATTTCCTCTTTTCGCAATGGTTTTGAAGTGGATAAGGCTATATGGCCAACCCTTAAACCGTTAGGAAAAGGAACAGGAAGAAAATATAGATATTCTATCTGATCGTTTAACAATGCATTCAGCAAACATGCACGTAATAGAGTTCTATTATTTGTATAATTATTTGCATATATATCTTTTATGCATTGTATTAAATCCTCATCCTTTGAATTTGGATATAAATCTGTTAATGAATTTTCGATTATTTGTATAAAATCGATTGATTTCTCTATATTTTCAATTTTTATCTCATCAAATATTTTATTGATATTTATCTTATTATTTAATCCTATATGACTCACAATAAATCTCTCCTCATAAAATTCAGAAGAAGATCTATCATTATAAATTATACAAAGTCCATTTTTTTGGAGTTGTTGAAGTTCTAAAGATTTGTACTCACTTTTATAAAATAATTGGAGGAAGACGTCTGCTGTTTTCTCATTTAAATAAGTAAGATAGTGAGAGTATAATTGGAATATTATTTTTCCTTTCTTGTTTAATTTTTCATCTTTTGAAAGGCTATGTCACAACAAACAGTTGATAAATAGCCATTTTTATAGGGGAGTATCAGA
>ERZ773139.207-NODE-207-length-82307-cov-9.057689_pt1 | contig 82307 bp, 71 predicted proteins | sample MGYA00580854_ERZ773139 | MGnify/ENA primary metagenome ERZ773139 (study PRJEB29015, sample SAMEA2737809) | human gut metagenome | biome: human gut; feature: human-associated habitat; material: faeces | place: China | collected 2012 ...
TCCTACGGCACCGCCCGATACAATTTCTGTTGTTTCTTTGGGTAAATATTTTCCCAAATTATTAACTTTAAGCACTCTTGAACCGATTACCGCGACTTTCACACTATCACCTCATATATACTTATATAAGTATATATGTATACACACGAATTGTCAAGAGAATATATATTTAATAATATATATTATGAGGTGAATGTTTTGGTTTTCCTAACTCTTGATAAAACGCTGAAAAGGCTTAATATCAGCCGATATGAGCTTTCAAAACGTACAGATATACAATATCAGGTTATTGATAATTACTATAAAAATAAAGTAAAACGATATGACGGATATGTTCTTGACCGCATATGCAATGCCCTTGATTGCGATATATCAGATATAATGGAATATAAGAAATAAATAAAGCCCGCTGCTGTCGGTTAAGCCGATAACAACGGGCTTTATTTTTTGATTATTCTTTAAATGTCTATGCAAAATAAAATTCAAGTCATTGCGGTGCGGGTGTCCGGTGGACACCTCTGCGAAGCAGAAGCACCGACCGAGCCGGCATGCGAGACCGCCGTCAGGTGCGTGGCAATCCGTTTCTCCCATTCTTCGTCATTGCGAAGGAGCAAAGCGACTGCGGCAATCCGTTTTTCCCTTTTAGGGTATTACGGATTCTTTCGCGTTTCACGCTCAGAATGACAAACCATTTAGTCATTGCAAGCGCCGCAAGGCACGCGGTAATCCGTTTTCTATTATAATTAAGCCTTATCTGCCGTATTTAATTTTGATTAAGCTTTTTATAAAGCTCGGCTATTTCTTTTCTTAACAGCCTATGCTCCGGCAGAGAAAGCGCAGGGTCTTCGACTAACATTTTTTCCGCTTCCCTGCCTGCCGAGTGCAAAATCTCCCTGTCGGCGAAAATATCGGCTATTTTCATATCGGGCAGTCCGTGCTGGCGGCTGCCCAAAAAATCGCCCGGTCCGCGCAGCTTTAGATCCTCGTCGGCTATTTTAAAGCCGTCGCGGTTATTTTTTATAACGTTAAGCCGTTTTCTGGTATCTTCCGAGCGGCTGTCCGATATAAGTATGCAAGAAGACTTATAGCTGCCGCGCCCTATTCTTCCGCGAAGCTGATGCAGCTGTGAAAGCCCGAAGCGCTCGGCGTTTTCTATCACCATTACCACGGCGTTAGGCACGTCTATGCCTACCTCGATAACCGTTGTGGCAACAAGCAGCTGTATTTCGCCGTCTTTAAATGCGCGCATTACAGCATCCTTTTCCTTTGGCTTCATTTTACCGTGCAAAAGCCCTATGCTATATCCCTTAAATTCGCCGTTTTTAAGCTTTTCGTAATATTCCTCGGCAGAGGTTATGTCAAGTGCTTCGTTTTCCTCTACAAGCGGGCAGACGATATAACCCTGTCTTCCCTCATTTAAAAAGCCTTTAATATAATTATACACGCGCTGTCTGTAAGACGAATTAACACAAAAGGTGTCTATCTGCTGTCTTCCGCGGGGGTATTCGTCTATAATGCTTATATCAAGGTCTCCGTATATTATAAGCCCTAAGGTTCGCGGTATCGGCGTAGCGGACATTACAAGCGTATGCGGATTATTTCCCTTAGCCGAAAGCTTACCGCGCTGTGCAACGCCGAAACGGTGCTGTTCGTCGGTTATAACAAGGCCCAAACGGTCAAATTCGGTATCCTCGGTTAAAAGCGCGTGCGTGCCTACCAAAAGGTCGATTTCACCGTTTTTAAGCGCTTTTTTAATTTCTTCCTTTTGTTTTTTGGGAACAGAGCCGGTGAGCAGCGCACACCTAATTCCCGTATTTTCGGTTATGGCGCAAACGGTTTTATAATGCTGTTCGGCAAGTATTTCGGTAGGCGCCATAAGTGCGGACTGAAAGCCGTTTTTTGCGGCAGTATAGCAAAGTGCAGCCGCAACGGCGGTCTTGCCGCTGCCCACGTCCCCCTGAACAAGGCGGTTCATAGGTCTGCCGGACGACATATCGGCAACGCATTCGTTAATTACGCGCCTTTGCGCGTTTGTAAGGCTGAACGGCAGCATTTTTTCAAACTCGTTTAAATAATTTCTTTTTACGGTGCAGCCTGCCATACCGCGCTTTCTCTTTTTTAAAAACGAAAGCCCCGTTTGCAAAACAAAAAGCTCTTCAAAAACAAGGCGTTTTTTTGCGCGCTCCAGTGCCTCGCGCGAAAGCGGAAAATGTATATTGTTAACCGCCGCAGCGTATTCGCAAAGCTCCGCGCGCTTAACTACTTCGGGCGGCAGCGCGTCTTCAAGCGTTATACCGCACGAAAGCGCCGTTTTAACAAGCCTTTGCACCGCAGAGGACGGCATTTTATCCGAAGCGATGTAAATAGGCTCTATTCCCATAAAGTTTTCTTCCCTTATATCGGGGGCGGACATTTGCCGCATTATAAAGCTGCCGCCCAATTTGCCGTGAAACAGGTATGTACTGCCGGTGTGCAGCTTTTGCGCCAAAAATTTTTGGTTAAAAAGCGTAACGCTCATTTGACCGCTTTCGTCCTCGGCTATGAATTTAAAGAGCGTCATACCCTGCCTTATTCTTGCCTGCTCTATGGGCGATATTATTTTTGCCTTAATGCAAACTGCGGTATCAAACGGGCATTCGGATATAGGCGTGGTGTTTTTCCAATCAAGATATGCGCGCGGATAAAAGCGCAAAAGGGCACCGACGGTATCGATGCCCTTTTTTCTTAAAAGCTCTGCCCGCTTTTCACCCACGCCCTTTAGGAACTGTATATCGGTGGAAGCTGTTAGCATAAGTTTACTCCTGTTCTTTAGACAATACAATCAGGGTACAATACTTCCCATAGCGGAAAATTTGTCCGATTGTATTGTCTATTCAACCGAAATAATGTAATAATATATCGGCTGACCGCCGTTTATAACGGTGATTTCGGTTTTTGCGCCGTATTTCTGCCTTATCTGCTCTTCAAGCAGAGCCGCCTGCTCTTCGCTTACGTCCTCGCCGTAAATTACGGTTACAAACTGGCTGTCGCGCTTGATCATCTGCTTTAAAAGCTTTAAAACGCTTTTATCAACATCGTTTTCAACAAACGATATCTTTCCGCCGAGCATTGCAAGTATCTCGCCCTTTTTAATGCTGTGACCGTCGAAATCAGAATCGCGCGCGGCAAAGGTTACCTGACCTGTCGCTATTTTTTCGGTGGCCTTTTGCATTTCAATGGCGTTTGCCTCGTCCTCGGTATCGGGGTCGTAAGCCAGCATTGCCGAAATGCCCTGCGGTATTGTTCTTGTGTGAATTACAATAACCTTTCTTGTGCTTATGGGAATGCACTGCTCTGCCGCCATTATAATGTTTTTGTTATTGGGAAGAACAAAAACCGTCTCGGCAGGAGTGGTTTCAACAGCCTTTAAAATATCGTCGGTGCTTGGGTTCATGGTCTGACCGCCGCTTACAACCGTATCAACGCCCAAATCACGGAAAAGCTCTGCAACGCCGTCGCCCGCGCAAACCGAAACAAAGCCTACGGGCTTTGTGGGTGTTACGGGAGTAAAGGTCTCGGTAAGGTCGGCGCTTTTAGCCGGCTTTTTCTGCGCGTTTTCCGCGTCGTGCTTTGCGCGCTCGTGCTGGTCGCGCATATTCTCTATTTTAAGGTGTACAAGCTGACCGAAGGTAAGCGCGTTTTCAATAGCGTTACCGGGGTGATCGGTATGAACGTGAACCTTTATTATTTCATCATCGTCTACCACAACAACGCAGTCGCCTATCGTTTCAAGATAAGCGCGCAACTCTGCGGGCTGTTTATCAATTTCCCTATTGCGGTTTACTATAAATTCGGTGCAATAGGTAAAGGTGATCTCGGTTTCATATTCGCCTGCGGCATTTCTTGAGGAAGGCTCTTCCGTGCTGCTTTCCTCGACTGCGGCGGACTGTACCATAACGCCGTCTTTAAATACCGAAAGCATACCCTCAAGTATTGTAACAAAGCCCTTGCCGCCTGCGTCTACAACGCCTGCCTTTTTAAGTGCGGGCAAAAGCTCAGGTGTTTCGCTTAAAGCTTTTTTTGCGCCCTCAATAGCCGCCTCAAACACGCCTAATTCGTCTTTTCCGTCTTCAAGCGCCGCCCTGGCATATTCGCTTGCCACGCGCGAAACGGTAAGTATTGTACCCTCGGTAGGCTTCATAACAGCCTTATAAGCCGCCTTAACGCCAAGCTCAAATGCGGCGGTTATATTTTCGGCTGTGGCAAATTCCGATTCGCCTATTCCCTTTGCAAAGCCCCTGAACAAAAGCGAGGTTATAACGCCCGAATTTCCTCTGGCGCCGCGCAATAAGGCAGAGGCGTTAACCGAAGCCACCTTACCCGCGGTGGCGCCGCTTAACTTTTCAAGCTCTCTTACCGAGTTTGCAAGGGTCATTGACATATTTGTGCCGGTATCGCCGTCCGGTACGGGGAAAACGTTAAGATCGTCTATCTGCTTGCGGTTATTTGTAAGATTATTTGCGGCGGAAATAATCGCGTCGCGTAATGTATCGCCGTTAAACAAAAATATACACTCCTTAAGGCTCAGCGGATTATTCCTTGATGCCGTCTATTTTTATGGTGACCTTATTCACGGTAATACCCGCGATTTCTTTTACAACATATTTTACCTTTTCGGTTATGCTTGCCGCAATAGCGTTAATATTCATTCCGTAGGTTACCACGATATGAAGCTCTACCGATATTGCCGCGGCGTTTCCCGTAACTCTGATGCCTGTATCGGGCTGATATGTTTTTGTAAGCTTATTAAACACCTTTTGCCTGTTGCCGCTCGGAACCATACCGACAACGCCGAAGCACGAGGTCACCTCGTTGCCGATAAGCTTTGAAAGATAAGCCGAAGAAATATCAATTTTGCCGAGTCTTGTTTCGTAAGCTATCATAAAATATCCTATCCTTTCTTAAAGCGCGCTGTCTCTGCGCACCGTAAATAGTTATTTGATTTTATATGATTCAATCGAAAAATAAATATCGCTTAAAGAGGAATTATTTACATTTTCGATATTGTCATTGTAAAAAAGCACGCCGGTTCTGTAACAAACCGGTATAAACGGCATTTCCGCCTGCAGAACAGAGGCTACGTCGTTTACCGTGTTGGTGCCTGAGTAAAAGCCGTTTATAAGCTCCGCAGCGGAAACGCTCTGCGCGGTTTCCTCGGTCGGCGCGTCAGACGCCGTATCCGACGCGGTATCAGCCGTAACATAGGGCTTGCTTGCCGCCGCCCCGTAAGCGGCGCTGCCGCCCTCTGCCACAAGGTTTGTGAGATCCATATTAGGCGTTATTGCAACCTCGCCCAAATAAAGCTGAAAATTACCGGAAGCGAGCGCGGCGGTATAATCCGCAAAGCTTTTTTCGGCAATTCTTATTTTAATGCCGTATTCAAAAAGCTGATTTGCAATAAGCTGCGCCGCAAAAACGCGCACACGGTTTTCGCTGTTTACAAGCAGCTCAAATTCAAGCCTTTGACCTCCCGAATTTTTGCGTATGCCGTTTGCGTCCACACTATTATAACCTATTTTCTCCAAATTCTCAATAGTTATTTCTTTATTTGCCGTTGTTTCTATACTTTGCACCGATTTTACAGGCTGCCATTTTGGGTTAAAAAAGCCGTTTGCAGCCAAAGCGTTGTTATAATACCCGTCGCGGCATACGGCTTTCCTGTCTATTCCGCTTGATATTGCCTGCCTTAATTCGGCGTTTGCTAACTCGCCGTAAGCCTTATTCACGCCGATAAAAACAATACGGTTAAGATTTATGCTGACCTTTTTGCCACTCATTCTTACAATATTTCCGTCCGAAATATCGCTGTAATACATATCCGCGGCGCCAACCTCAACATAATGCGAAACCGATTCGCTGTCCGGCGCGTTTATAAGGCGTATTTCATTTATATTAAGGCTTCCGCCGTAATATTTTGTATTCACGGTAAGCTTTGTCATACCGTCGTCAGATACATAACGCCCCGCGCCTATCGGCGGCAGTGCTTTGCCGTCTTCATCGGCGCGCGCTTCGGAGCCTTTTTTCATTATGGGAAAATCAATAAGATTTACAAAATAAGGGTCTGCCTTTGCAAGATTAAAAACAACCGTTTTACCGCCCGAAGCCGCGGCGCTTACCGCACCGTAAAGCTTATACGCATATTCCGTAGCGGAGCCTTTGGCGGCGTTAAAGGAATACACCACATCATCTGCCGTTACTGCGGAGCCGTCTGAAAACAGCGCGTTTTTCAAGGCTACCGTGCAGGTTTTGCCGTTAAGCGTTACGCTCTCTGCAAGGCAATTAACAGCATTAAAATCGTTATCTGTTTTAACAAGCGGCTCATACATAAGGCGGCAAAGCTGACGGTTTATATCTGTAACGGCGGTGTAGGGATTAAACGTATCCGAAGATGAATAAAGCAGCGTTATATAATTCCGCGAGGAAGCCGCCGAGGTTACGCCCAACCCGTCAAAAGAAGAAGTAAGCTCCTGTTTTTTGCGGCAGCCCGACATTAAGCACAATACCGCCAAAACCAACGCGGCAGCCTTTTTAAAATATTTCAAATGCCGTTCTTCCCTTTCCTACTTAATGCAAATTCTTTCAATTGCCGTTGTTTTTCCGCTTTTATTATCAATATCGAAAATACAGCCGCTCAGCATTGAAGCGCCGTTTTCAAACTCGAATTTAGACATATCGTTTACCCTTAAACGGTTAATTATAATACTGCTTTTAACGCCTAACACGGAATTTACGGGACCTGTCATACCGATATCGGTAATATACCCCGTTCCGTTTTCAAGTATCTGCTCATCTGCAGTTTGAACATGGGTATGCGTACCGAAAAAAGCCGAAACCCTGCCGTCAAGATACAGCCCCAATGCGCGTTTTTCGCTTGTTGCCTCGGCATGAAAATCCACAACCGTTATTTGGGCGCCGTCGTCCTCGGCGCGCTTTATAAGCTCGTCTGCGGCGTCGAACGGAGAAGAAGCGTTAAGCTTTTCAAGATAAATTTTTCCGCTTAAATTTATAACCGCAGCCAAAGTAAAGCCCATATCAACAAGGCAATAGCCGCTGCCCGAAGCTTCGGGCAGATTGTGCGGCCGCAGTAAAAAAGGTTTTTCATCAAGATAGGGTAAAATTTCTCTTCGCCTGAACGAATGGTTGCCGCCGGTTATTACGTTTGCACCGCAGGCAAAAAGAAAATCGGCGCTTTCGGGCGTTATTCCGTTGCTTAATGCAGAATTTTCACCGTTTATAACCGTAATGTCAATTTTTTTATCGCTTTTAAGCCGCGGTAAGACGCGCCTTATTTCTTCACAACCGGCAGAACCGCAAACGTCCCCCACAGCAAGCAATCGCATAATACACTCCGAAACAATATTATATATAAGTATTATATCACAATTTTTAAAATTTTCAATACCGCATTAAAAAACCGCCCTGCAAAGTTTCGGATGCGTTACGGTTATAAATACCCGTTAAGCCGTAATAAAGAAATTTCAGTTTATATACATTATTTTGCCTATATAAAAACGCGGTTGCTTTGGTGCAACCGCATTTTGTATACTGATTATTCTTTTAAAAACCGCTTAATCGTCGCAGCATTCGTCTTTTTTAGGCGGTGCTATGGGCTTAGGCGCCTCTTTTGTAACGTCGCCTAATCCAGTGGTTTCGCTGAAAACGGCATTTTTTGTTACCATATTAACCGCGTCGGTAGGGATAATAAGCTTTGCCGCCGTTCCGTTTGAAATTTCCGCTAATGTTTCAAGCCTTTTAATTTCAAGCACGGCGGCGTCTGCCGCAGCTTCCTTTATGGCTCTTATACCGTCTGCCTCGGCTTTTTTATTTAAGTAAATAGCCTTAGCCTCACCCTCTGCTCTGGCAATGCGCGCGTCGCGTTCGCCCTCTGCCGCCAATATCATAGCCTGCTTATCGCCCTCGGCTCTTGTAATTGCCGCCGCCTTGTGACCTTCTGCCTGCAAAAGCGTTTCGCGGCGTTCGCGTTCCGCCTTCATCTGCTTTTCCATTGCGTTTTGAATTTCCGCCGGCGGAATAATGTTTTTAAGCTCCACGCGGTTAACCTTCATACCCCATTTATCGGTTGCCTCGTCAAGTATAGCGGTCATTTTCGCGTTTATTGTATCCCTTGAGGTAAGCGTGCCGTCAAGCTCAAGCTCGCCTACAAGGTTACGAAGCGTTGTTGCGGTAAGGTTTTGCAGCGCGTTTAACGGGCTTACAACGCCATAAGTATAAAGCTTGGCATCGTATATTCTGAAATAAACAACGGTATCTATTTGCATAGTAACGTTATCCTTGGTAATAACGGGCTGCGGCGGTGAATCAAGCACCTGCTCCTTTAAGGTGATCTTTTTTGCAATACACTCAATAATCGGCATTTTAACGTGAAGACCGGCGCTCCATGTGGTTTTATATTTTCCCAAAAACTCAATAACATATTCGGTTGCCTGCGGAACAACCCTTACGTTTGCAAAAAACAGTATAACCACAAGAACTATAATACCTATAATTACATACTCCATAAATAATCCCCCTGTTATTCTTATTTAACCAAAGCCGCCATAAGCTTTTTGGATTTCGGCATTACCGCACTAAAGCTTTTAAACGATGAAAGAAAATGCTGGTCTCCGACAAGCATATCCTCTACCGCCTTTTGCACCTTTTCATCGTTATAGGCGGCGGCGCAAAGCACTGCCACAATAGTGTTAACGGTGTCCTTATCGCCCTTAACGTACATATCTCCCAATATATCGTAAAGCTTTTTAATCTGCTTTTTATTACCTGAGGAAAGCACGTTTTTAAGGTGCGGCACCAAATGCTCGCCGAAAAAGTTTAAGTATAAAAAGTTACCGTTTTGCGCTATGTGGTTTTTATACTCGTCTTTAAGAGACGGGAAAAAGTCCAGCATCTTTTTGGCAAAGCCCGTAACAGTAACGCTGCCCGCCTTTGAAACCGAGGGCAGCTCTATTTCCTCGCCCGTTGCGGTGCGTTTAAGCTTTATGCCCATATTTTTTCTGAGCGACGCAGTAAAATCAATACCTACCGCGGCGGCGTCCTTAGCTGTTTGGCTGTCGTCAAAAAGCCACGCGTTAATTTCCTTAAGCTCGCCCTGCTCGCCGTCTGATATTTCGGCTGCCGAAAGGGTATACATCTGGCGCGGCTCGCTGTACTCTACCTTTACAAGCCTTGTATCGTTTTTGTAGCTGCCGTCTTCCTGTACCTTAAAAGCAAGCTCGTCAAAAAACGGCTGCATTTCTTCAATAACCTTGTCAAAATACCTGTTATCCAATTGAAAATCACCTGCAAATTCAAATTATAAATCTATTATACATTATTTATTTACGTTTGTCACCAAAAATTTATTGCAGAGCGAAAATTTATAGGGTATAATAAGCTTAATATTTATAATCGGAGAAAAAAATGAATTTAGCTGATATTAACACTGTTCGTTCCCTGCTTGCAAAAAACGGTTTTACATTTAAAAAATCCCTCGGTCAGAATTTTCTTATAAACCCCGACGTATGCCCCGCTATGGCAAACGCCGCCTGCGACAGCGAGACCGGCGTTATAGAAATAGGCCCCGGAATAGGAGTGCTGACGCGCGAGCTTGCCAAAACGGCAAAAAAGGTAATTGCAATCGAGCTTGACGAGCGCTTAAAAAAAATACTGCCCGAAACGCTTTCGGGTCTTGACAATGTTGAGGTTATTTACGGCGACGCCTTAAAGCTTGACTTAAACGCAATAATAAAAGAAAAGCTTAGCTGTTGCAAAAGCGTTGCGGTTTGCGCCAATCTTCCCTATTATATAACGTCGCCCGTTATAATGAATTTACTTGAAAGCCGCCTGCCCATAACCTCTGTTACCGTTATGGTGCAAAAGGAAGCCGCACAGCGGCTTTGCGCCGAGGTAGGCACAAGGGAAGCCGGTGCCGTAAGCGTAGCCGTAAGCTATTATGCCGAGCCGCATATACTCTTCGGCGTTTCAAGGGCAAGCTTTATGCCGCCGCCGAATGTTGATTCCGCCGTAATACAGCTTAAAATACGAAAGGAACCGCCGATAAAGGTTAAAAACGAAAAAGAGTTTTTCCGCCTTGTAAAGTGCTGCTTTTCACAGCGCAGAAAAACGCTTGTAAACGCCGTTTCAAATACTGCCGGTACCGATAAGGACGAATTGCGAGCGGCACTGCGCGCACTCGGTCTGCCAGAAACCGTGCGCGGCGAACAGCTTACAATGGAGCAGTTAGCGGCGCTTTCCGACATAATATAACAAAAAACGACAGGATTATTACCCTGCCGCTTTTAAACGAATTTAAATTGTATTTACATTTTAACGCAAATTTCGCGTTTGTCAAGTCGAAATTTGTCGAATTATGAATTTTTTGAAAACTTTTATTCATTTGCACAAACACTGTGATTCGGTTTTGTGCATTTTATAATCGATTTAAGGAAGCAGAAAATGCAGAAAAATGATGAAATTATACTTGAAATAACAGGATACTCCTCTGAGGGAAGCGGAATAGGCAAATATAACGGTATGGCGGTTTTTGTTCCGTCGGCTGCCGCGGGCGACACTGTTAAGGTACATATTGTAAAGGTTAAAAAAACATATGCATACGGCAAAATAACCGAGATAATTACACCCTCGCCCGACAGAACCGAAAACTCCTGCCCCGTTTTTTCGCAGTGCGGCGGCTGCGTATACCGCCACATAAGCTACAAGGCAGAGTGCAAATTAAAATACGAAAAGGTTTACGAGGCGGTAAAGCGCATAGGCGGCACGGATATTCTTCCCTCCCCTATAATACCCTCCGCCTGCCCAGATAATTACCGCAATAAGGCGCAGTACCCGATAGCGCAAAACGGCAGAACGGGATTTTACGCCTTTCATTCCCACCGAATAATCAGCTTTGACAGCTGTGCTTTACAGCCCGCTGTTTTCAGTGAAATAACAGACATATGCTCAAGCTGGATAAAAAACGAAAATATAAGCGTATATAACGAAGAAACCGGAAAAGGTCTTTTAAGGCATTTATACATTCGCATTGCCGAAAAGACCGATGAAATAATGGTTTGCCTTGTTATAAACGGCGAGCGGCTGCCCAAAGCCGAAATTTTAACGGATATGCTGAAAGCTGCCTTGGGAAATTGCCTTAAAAGCCTGCAAATTAACATAAACCGTGAAAAAACAAATATAATTTTAGGCGGTAAATGCGCCGTTATTTACGGTGAGCCGCATATAACGGATATACTTTGCAATATCAGGGTGCGCTTGTCTCCCCTTTCGTTCTATCAGGTAAACAGGGCTTCGGCAGAGCTGCTTTATAACAAAGCCGCAGAATATGCGGCGCCCGAAAACAAAACCGTGCTTGACCTTTACTGCGGTGCGGGAACAATAGGGCTTTCGCTTGCAGACAGGGCAAAAAGGGTGATCGGTGTTGAGGTGGTGCCGCAGGCAATTGAAGACGCACGCTTTAACGCGCGGCTTAACGGCATTAAAAACGCCGAATTTATCTGTGCGGACGCCAAAGACGCGGCGGCAGAGCTTGAAAGCAATGGCTTAAAGCCCGATACCGTAATAGTTGACCCGCCGCGCAAGGGCTTAACTCCGAAGCTTGTTGAAACAATAGCCTTAGGCTTTAAACCCGAAAGGGTGGTATATGTTTCCTGCGACCCCGCAACTCTGGCACGCGATATTGCGGTTTTCCGCGAAAACGGCTATGCACTTTTAGAGTATACGCCTGTTGATATGTTTCCGCGCACCGCCCACGTAGAAACTGCGGCATTACTTATTTCAAACAAATAAAAAAGCGGCTGCTGTTACGAAAATAAACAGCAGCTGCTTTTTTAATTATTATTTTAAAATTTTAATTTTACCGATTATCGGCAGATCCTTAGCGTAGCCCTGCGCGGCGTTTATTATGCCCACAATTGCAAACACCACAAACAAAACACCCGCAATACCGGTAACAAAGCTTATTATTCCCGTAAGCAGAGAGCCCAATATCATACGGAGTATTTTAAGCAAAACTCCCCTTACTATATTATAAGCTACCTCGCAGATGAAAAGGGTAAGACCCTGATTTGCGTGATACCGCGCGTATTTTGACTTAGGAACCGCAATAAGCGGCACTAAAAATAAAATACCTATGTAGGATAAAAGCGCGTAAACCTTATTGGCGGCTATATCCTCCTTTTCAAATTCAGCGGTTTTATCCTCGGTATCGGTAAATTCGTTGAACTTTTTTGTAAATTCGTCCTGTGTATTGCCCGCAGCCGTATTTTCGGTATTTTCGTCTACCGCTTTTCCGCAGGAGGTACAGAATTTAGCGCCTTCCTCAAGCTCTTTACCGCAACCCTTGCAAAATGCCATTTTTATCACTCCCGATTTTTTTAACTTAAGTTTATTTTAACATCTTTTTATTATATTTGCAACACAAATTATACCGCTTTTTCAATTTGCTTTTTAAGCTTTCCTATTATTCGTTTTTCAAGACGTGAAATATACGATTGCGATATACCGAGTGTGTCCGCCACCTCTTTTTGCGTGTATTCCTTATATCCGTCCATACCGAAGCGCATTTCCATTATCTGTTTTTCGCGCGGCGGAAGCTCGCTTACAAAACCCTTAAGCAAAAATCTTTCGTCCTCCTGCTCTATTCCGCGCCCTACCTCGTCGCCGTCGCTGCCGAGCACGTCGGATAAAAGCAGCTCGTTGCCGTCCCAGTCTATATTAAGCGGCTCGTCTATTGAAACCTCGTTTTTTTGCGAAGCGTTTTTTCTTAAAAACATAAGTATCTCGTTTTCAATGCACCTTGAGGCATATGTGGCAAGCTTAATATTTTTTTCGGGACAAAACGTATTAACCGCCTTTATTAAGCCTATTGTGCCTATTGAAATCAGATCCTCTATATTAACGGCGGCGGAATCAAATTTGCGCGCAATATAAACTACTAACCTTAAATTATGTACTATAAGCTTGTTTCTGCCGTCCTCGTTCGCATTTTTTAAGAGCTCGCGCTCCTCGGCGGAGGTTAACGGCGGCGGCAGGGTTTCAGCCCCGTTTATATAGTATGCGGGCTTTACAAGTCCTATCTTTAAAAGAATAATATAAATAAACGATTTTATTTTCATAATAAACACCATATCCTCCCGATACACAGCTAAAGCCTTTTTATAAAACTACAAAAAAATATTCGGATTAACAATTGCGCGGTAATCGTCCTTAAGCCGTGTTTTTGAAACGGCAAGTATGGGCTTTTTAAGCTTCACCGTGTTTTCGCCGTCGGTAACGGTGGCGCTGTCGCACCTGAAGCCCTCAAGAGTGCCGTTTCCCGATACCGTACCGCACGGCAATACCCTGTAACGCGTTTTAAGCTCGCTGTTATCTTCAATATCAACATTGCCGAACAGCTCCTTAACACAGCGATCGTCTGCAATTATAACATCGCCGCCGCCGATAATGTCCTCTACCGAATTACCCGTATCAACAATTCCGTCCATACTAACGCTGCTTTCCCCTGCAAAAACAGTAACCCTGCAGCGGTTTGCAGCCGCCGAGGTTTTCGCAAGCACAGCTGATAACAGCATATATATAAGATATACCGTAACCGAAACCCCTATAAGAACCGAGGGCGAAATATTAAAGTACACAACAGAGTTTACAACCGTCATACCGTGCGGCTTGAAAAGCGTCCACAGCGCCGTCATAATACCGCCGTAAGCAAGGCAAACGCCGAGCAGGACCGCTGACGCACGCAAAAAGCATATAATGCTTTTAAAACCGAAAGCGATAAGCGACATAAGGGTACATACGCCTATTCTTACAAGAAGGCCTGCAAATACACCCGTATTCGGCACAAATATGTACAGCGAGGATATGCCGCCTACCGCGGCGGCGGCTGTTTGCCTTATAAGCGGGGGCTTAAGCCTCAGTATTTTACCGGTTACGGCAATAAGCATATAATCAACCGTTAAATTAAGGATAATAAGTATATCGGCGTACACAACCATACGAACACCTCGTACTTATTATACGATAACCGCGGTGCGGATTATGTCACTGTAAAGCATAAAAAAAGGTTGTTTTAAAACGAAAAAAGGAATGCGTTATGCATTCCCTTCAGTCTGTCGATAAACTCCAAATTTTATTTTTGCAGCGTTTACGCCGTTTTGTCATTGCGAACACCAAGGGTGCGCGGCAATCCGTTCTCTTTTTATAAATGAAAATACGGCTCAAAGCGTTCCGCGGTAATAAAGCCCGCGTGTATATTCGGTTTTCGGTGAAGAACCGTTTTTATAAGCGTTTATAATTTCCTTTATGTTTTTGCCGTCTTCATCGGTAAAATAAAGCACGGCAAAATCCACCGCCTTAAGGTCGGTGCGCCTGTCTGCAAGCCATATAGGCACGCTGTTTAACATTTCGGAAGCCCCCGCCCTGCACCTTACTTTAAATTCGGTATTGCGGCGATCGGTAATTTTTCCGTTCTTTTTACATAAAGCGCATTTTACGGCATTTTTTTGCGGGCAGTTTTTAAAAAGCATAAGCGGAATTTTACCGTATGCGACAATACCTTTTTGAACGGGCGAATTAAGCGCTGCCGCTTCTTTTAAGGTGACCTCGGTTGATAGAATTATTCTTTCGGCGCCTAATTCCGAAAGTACCGCGGCACTTTCCGAATTATATGCGTTAAGCCCGGTATCTGCAATTACATTAAAGCCCTTTTTTCTTGCAATGCTTAAAGCGGCTATGTTTCCGCAAAGCGCGTATTTAACGCCTTTGTTTTTAAAATATTCAAGCCGTTTTTCGGTATAGGAGTCGTCTGCAAAGCGCGGTATATCCACTGCGAAGACTGCTTTATCGGGGATATATTCAATATCCTTTTCAAGCGGATAAATAAGCATATCAATATCCCTTATGCCGTATGGTATCTGTTCTTCGTTTTCAACCCTTACATAAATTCGCGGAAAATCGCGTTTTATACTGTCGGGCTTAATTTCGGTATAGCTTATGTTATTTTGTATACGCTTTATTTCGCCGCGCTTTTCATCAAGCAACAGGGCGGCTTCGCGCCGCAGCCCGTTAAGCCCCTTTGCACTTACAAACAGCCCATCACCGCACAAAATTTCGGTATTTTTAAGGTAATAAGGCGTTGAGCCGAATTTTGATATGCTTTCTTCAAGCGATTTTTCCGTTACCGGAGAATTTTGAGCGGCGGCAGGTATATCGCCGGATACGCAAACGGTATTTACACCGTCGCACAGCGTAAGCGAAACAGGCTCGTTATTCTTAACACTGAGTTTTGCCGTTATCGGAACGGCACTGCGCTCCGCCCTGTAAATTCCGTGAATGAAAGGGAACGCGTCGTTAGCCGCCGTAACGTCTTCCTTAGTGCGTATGCCGAACATATCGCGTCCTAAATTATCCCTAAAATACCCGTCTGTAAAGCCGGAACGGGAAAATACGTTTTTAAGTGTGTTTTCAAGCTTTTCCGGAACAAAGCCGTTATCAAGCGCCGAACGGCAGGCGGCGGTTGCCGCCGCAACATATTCGGGGCGTTTCATTCTGCCCTCTATTTTAAAGGAGCAAACGCCTATGCGTTCAAGCTCCCTTAAATAAGGAAGCAGCGAAAGATCCTTAAGGCTTAAATCATACCCTGTACCGCCCTTTACCGCAAACGGTAGGCGGCACGGCCCTGCGCACAAACCCCTGTTTCCGCTGCGCGAGCCTAAAAAAGCCGATAAAAGGCACTGCCCCGAAACAGACATACAAAGCGCCCCGTGCACAAAGACCTCAACTTCCATTTCAAGGCGTTTCGCCGCTTTGCAAAACTCCTCAAGCTCGGTTTTTGACATTTCACGCGCGGCAACAACACGGCAAAAGCCCATTTTCTTTAATACTTCAAGCGCCGCCGGCGTATGTACGGACATTTGGGTTGAGGCATGTAACGGCAACTCCGGCAAATACTTATGAATTGCCGCGGCAAGCCCCATATCCTCGGTTATAATTCCGTCTGCCCCTAAGTCATATGCAGTTTTTGCAAGCCTGAGCGCCGCCTTAAGCTCGCTGTCTTTAATAAGCGTGTTAAGCGTAAGATAAACCTTAACGCCGCGTATACGGCAATATTTCACGGCTTCTTTAAGCCCGTCGAAATCAAAATTTTCGGCATTTCTTCGGGCTGAAAATTCCTTTGCGCCCAAATAAACGGCATCGGCGCCGCTGCGAACGGCGGCTGTAAGCATTTCTTTATTTCCCGCGGGCGAAAGCACCTCGGTGCGGTTTATAAGGCTCATTTATCCTGTATCCTCATTTGAACGCCGTTCGCCTGCTTATTATTTTCATATTTTTTCTTAATTGTAAAAAGCTCGTCCTTAGCCTTTTTTGCCTCGTCCGACGCCTCAAGCGCCGCTATTATGGCAACCATGGTTGTAGAAAGGGTTGGGTTGCGTTTTGTAATTCTGCGAAGCCTATCCTCAAGCTCATTGCCCAAAGCATTTAAGTATTCTGCGTTTTCATCGCTTTTAACGGTGTATTTAACCCCGCCTACCGTAAGCCTTATCTGATTCATCATATTTATTCCTCCCCGTTCTTTATAGTATTATAATATACCATTTTTTCAAAAAGTTAAAGTATTTTTTAAGTGTTTTCTTTACAACCGATTATTTAATTGATATAATTAGTGTTATTGGAGGAATGATTTATGAAATATTTGGTTTTGCTTTGCGACGGTATGGCGGATACTCCCTTTCCGGCACTTAACGGTAAAACGCCTATGGAGTGCGCCGATAAACCGATCATCGATAAATTGGCGGCTGTATCCGAGGTGGGTATGTGCCGAACGGTCGCCGACGGATTAAAGCCCGGAAGCGACGTTGCCAACCTTTCGGTTATGGGATACAACCCTAAGGTCTGCTACACGGGGCGCTCCCCGCTTGAGGCGGCTTCTATCGGGGTTGATTTAAAACCGACAGACGTAGCGCTGCGCTGCAATATAGTAACCCTTTCCGATGAAGAAAATTACGAAGACAAAACAATGGTGGATTACTGCGCCGGAGATATCTCTACCGAAGAAGCGCACGAAATTATTAAAACCGTGCAAAAGGAGCTCGGAAACGAGATTTACAGGTTTTACGGCGGCGTAAGCTACCGCCACTGCCTTGTTGTGGCAAACGGCACAACACAGCTTGGAAATATGACCCCTCCGCACGATATAAGCGGCAGAGTAATAGGCGAATATTTAAGCCGCGAGAAAAACGCACAGCCACTGATAAGCCTTATGAAAAAAAGCTATGAAATACTTAAAAACCACCCTGTAAACATAAAGCGCCGCGAAAAGGGACTTAACGAGGCTAACTCAATATGGCTTTGGGGTGAGGGCAGAAAGCCCGCGCTTGAAAGCTTCAAGAAGAAAAACGGTGTTTCAGGGTGTGTTGTAAGCGCGGTTGACCTGCTTAAAGGCATAGGCATATGCACAGGTATGGATACGCCTGAGGTGGAAGGCGCAACAGGCTATTTGGATACAAATTTCGAGGGTAAGGCAGAAGCCGGAATTAAAGCCTTCAAAAACGGCACCGACCTTGTATATCTTCATTTTGAAGCGCCTGATGAGTGCGGTCACCGCGGCGAGGCGGAAAACAAGGTTAAAGCAATAGAATATATAGAAAAGCGCGCTTTAAAGCCTATGCTTGACTATCTTTCCTCCTGTAACGACGACTACCGTATACTTATTATGCCGGATCACCCAACCCCGCTTGAAACCAAGACTCATTCTTCCGCACCTGTGCCGTATCTTATTTACGACAGCCGTAAAAATAAAAACGGCGTTTCCCCGTTTACCGAGAAAAACGCCGAAAAAACAGGCATATTTGTTGAGCACGGCCCCGATATAATGAATAAGCTGTTAGAAAAGAAATAATCTATAAACAGAAGCTCGGCTTTGCACCGAGCTCTCAGTTTGTCAATGATTTTATCTGTTTCGGCTTCAATTAAAAAAGGAAAAAAACGGATTGCCGCACGCCTGACGGCGCTCGCAATGACGGGGAGTGGAAAAACGGATTGTCACAGCCGTTTACACGGCTTCGCAATGACAGAACAACAGCTTACCGCGCACCACACGACATTCGCGACAACTAAACGGTCTGTCATTCTGAGTGCAAAGCACGAAAGAATCCGTAATTCCCTTAAAAGAAAAACGGATTGCCACACGCCATACGGTGTTCGCAATGACAGTTTTTCGGCACGCACAGAGCTCGGTTTTGCACCGAGCCCTTGTTTATTGATCTGTTAAATTAAATTCAAATTTACCGTTTTTAAATTCACACAAAACCGTATCGCCCTTTTTAACCGAAGAATCAAGTATTTTTTCACTTAATCCGTCTTCAATGCTGTTTTGTATTTCACGTCTCAGCGGTCTTGCGCCGTATATCGGGTCAAAGCCCTTATCTGCAAGCGCATAAACGGCGCTGTCGTCCCATTTTAGGGTTATGCCGAGCGCGGCGAGCCTGCCTGCAAGCTCGTTTAAAAGCTTCACGGCAATTTGAGCTATCTGTCCGCGGTCAAGCTTTGAAAATACTATTATATCGTCTACCCTGTTCAGGAATTCAGGTCTGAAGGTATTTTTAAGCTCACCCGTTACTAACTCTTTAATATTTTTGTTTTCGCTGTCGCCGCCGCTTTCCGTAAAGCCGAAGGCAACCCGCTTTTCGGTTATAAGGCGCGCCCCTACATTAGAGGTCATAATAATCACGGTGTTTTTAAAATCCACCCTTCTGCCCTGCGAATCGGTAAGAATACCGTCCTCAAGTATCTGCAAAAGCACATTGAAAACATCGGGGTGGGCTTTTTCTATTTCATCGAACAATACAACCGAATATGGGTTTCTTCTTACCTTTTCGGTAAGCTGACCGCCCTCTTCAAAGCCCACGTATCCGGGCGGCGAGCCTACAAGGCGGGAAACGGTATGCTTTTCCATATATTCGGACATATCAAGCCTTATCATCATATTCTCGCTGCCGAACATCGCTTTGGCAAGAGCCTTGCAAAGCTCTGTTTTCCCGACGCCGGTAGGTCCGCAGAATATAAACGAGCCTATGGGGCGCTTAGGATCCTTAAGCCCCACCCTGCCGCGGCGTATCGCTCTTGAAACGGCGGTAACGGCTTCGTCCTGACCGATTATCGAAGCGCGCAGCTCGTCTTCAAGGTGTAAAAGCCTTTCGCTTTCCTCGCGCGTAAGCTGCGAAACCGGTATGCCGGTCCATGAGGAAACGGTTTCGGCAATGTTTTCCGCAGTAACCTCTCCGTTTATTCTGCCGGATTTATCGCGCCATTTTTCTTTAAGCTCGCGGTATTCCTCTTTAAGCTTTTTTTCGTTATCGCGCAGGGCGGCGGCGTGTTCAAATTCCTGCGAATTAACAGCCTCGTTTTTCTCCGCCTCTGCATTTGCAATTTTTTCTTCAAGCGCTTTAAGCTCCGGCGGTGCGGCGCATACGTTAAGCCTTACGCGGGACGAAGCCTCGTCTATAAGGTCTATTGCTTTATCGGGCAAAAATCTGTCGCTGATATAGCGTGAGGATAGCTTAACCGCGGCTTCTATCGCGCCGTCGGTAATTTTCACCTTGTGGTGAGCCTCGTATTTATCCTTAAGCCCCTTTAAAATAAGCACGGTATCCTCTTCGGTAGGCTCAGATACGTTAACCGGCTGAAAACGCCTTTCAAGCGCGGGGTCCTTTTCTATATTTTTGCGGTATTCCGAAATGGTGGTGGCGCCTATAAGCTGAAATTCGCCCCTTGCAAGCGAGGGCTTTAAAATGTTTGCCGCGTCGGTAGAGCCCTCGGCGGAGCCTGCGCCCACTATTGTATGAACCTCGTCTATAAAAAGTATAATATTGCCGGCGTTTATAACCTCGTCTATTGCGGTTTTTATACGCTCCTCAAAGTCACCGCGGTACTTTGTACCCGCAACCATACCCGTAAGGTCAAGCGCAAAAACTCTTTTATCCTCCAGTATTTCGGGCACGTCGCCGTCTGCTATCTTCTGTGCCAAGCCTTCGGCTATTGCGGTTTTACCAACGCCCGGCTCGCCTATTAAGCAAGGGTTGTTTTTTGTGCGTCTGCATAATATCTGAATTACCCTTTCAATTTCCTTTTCCCTGCCTATAACCGGATCGAGCTTGCACTTTTTAGCCTCTGCGGTTAATTCTCTGCCGTATTTTGAAAGCGTGGGCACCTTATCGTCCTGCGGCTTTTGATAGGTCTTCGGTTTGCCCTCTCCCGAATATCCGTCTATATCCGAAGCCTTAAGCGTTTCGCGCGTAAGCGCGGCGGCGTCCGCTCCAAGCTCGCTTAAAAAGCGTATCGCATAATTATCTCCGTCGCTTAAAATGCCAAGCAGCAAATGCTCGGTGCCTACATATTTCTTGCCGTTATTAGCGCAGCTTGCCATTGCGTTTTCAACTGCGCGCTTTGCACGCGGCGTAAAATAATCGGGCGAAAGCTTTGTGGGTGTGCCGCAGCCTATCTGCGCGCGGATAAGCTCCTCTACGCCTTCCGCCGTAATTCCCGATTTGTTAAGCAGTGCCGCGGCAAAGCCGCCGCCTATTTTTAAAAGTCCCAAAAGCAAATGCTCGCTGCCCACATAAGTGTGCCCAAGATTCTCTGCCGAGCTTATTGCCTGATTAAGCGCCTCGTTTGCCTTTGTTGTAAAACCGTTAAAATTGTATTTCATAAATTATGCCTCCTACACTTTTGTAAGCTGCTCCTTAATAAAGCCGGCACGGCATATATCCCGCTCCTGCGCGTTCATAGTGCCGTAACGCTTCATAAGCATATGCGGCTGTCCCTCAATAATAAGCTTAACGGGATCCGCCTTTATATCAAGTATGCCCATACCTATACCGAGTTTAATCGCCGAAAGCAATTTCATCATTTCCTCGCTTGATAAAAGGCGGCAGTTTGTAAGAATACCGTACGCCCTGCCGCAAATATCCTCTGCCTTTATGCGGTCAAGCGCCGCCCTGCTCTCGCGTTCCTTTGCTATAAGCTGGCCGGTTATTATTTTAAGATTATCAACGGCGTTTTTCTCGCTTATACCGAGCGTTATCTGGTTAGAAACCTGATACATTGCCGCCGCCGATTTTGAACCCTCACCGTACATTCCGCGAACGGTAAAGCCTATTTTACCCACCGTATCGCTTACAGCGGCTATTTCGCCGTTAGATTCGGTAACGGGCAGGTGCAGCATAACCGACGCTCTCATACCTGTGCCTAAATTTGTAGGACACTCGGTAAGAAAGCCCAAATCCTTATCAAACGCAAAATGAAGACTGTCGTAAAGAAGTCTGTCAAGCGTTTCGGCGATATCGTATGCCTTTTCAAGCTGTAAGCCGCCTAAGATCACCTGTATTCTTATATGGTCCTCCTCGCCTACCATTATACTTATGCTCTCGTCTGCCGAGAGTATTACAGCGCGTTCGCTTGAGTCTGCGGCAAATTCGGGGCTTACGGTATGCCTTTCAACCATTGCCGCGATTTCATTTTCGGGCACGCTTTTCATATCTATATATTTAAGGCTTTTCGCAAAGGGAGTATTGCTTTCAAGCAGCGCCGCCTTAACGCGCCCGTTAAGCTCGCGGCGCTCGGCGGCGCTCATTTTTGAAGGAAACGGAATACCCTCAAGGTTTCTTGCAAGCCTTACGCGCGTGCTTACCGCAATATCGCCGTCAGGTGTTATATCGTATCGGTCACTCATTTTCCTTTTCCTCCAGCCTTTTGATTTTATCCCTTATAACGGCGGCCTCCTCAAAGCGTTCCTCGCTTACAAGGCGGTTCATTTCCATACGGAGCGCGTCGGGTGTTTCCTCGTTTTTAACAACGGCAAGCGGCGCGCTGTTAGGTATTTTACCTACGTGCTTTACCGTTCCGTGTATACGTTTTAAATAAGGGTACAGCTCGGTATAAAAGGTTTTATAGCACTCGGCGCAGCCCGCCTTTCCGGTTTTTGCGATATCGGCAAACGCGGTGCCGCAAACCGGACATCTTTTCTGATTATCGCCGACTGCCATTTCGGAAATATCGCCAAGCACCGACGCCAGCATATCGTAAAGTCCGCCCTTGTAGGCGGCGCCCGATTTAGCCGCGCAATCAGAGCACAAATTACTTTCGGTGACAATACCGTTTATAATCTTTTTTATATGTGTTGTAGCGGTATTTTTTCCGCATTTATCGCATAGCATAATTTTTCCCCTTTACTTGATCTGTGTAAGCAGCATTTGCTTTAAAACAGCCGCACGCAAAGCGTCACGGTTTTCAACCGGCACTGTTTGCATAACGTTTCCCGACACTGCAGACGCTATAAGCCTTGCAACCTCAGGTGTTATTATTTCCGATTCAAGGCAGTTTTCAAGCGCTATGCGCGTTGTCATAGCGTCTACCGAATCGCCTATCGAATTTATTATGTGCATTAAAGCCGAGGTATGGTTAAGCACAACGCGCTTTATTCTTATATAACCTCCGCCGCCCCTGCGGCTTTCAATGATATATCCGTGCTCAGGCGTAAAACGGGAAGAAAGCACGTAATTTATCTGGCTCGGCGCGCAGCCGATATTACTTGCAAACTCATTACGCTGTATTTCCGCAGTATTAACGCCTGAATCATTAAGCATCTTTATTATTTCGTGTGTAATCAAATCACTCATTCTCATAGCAATCACCTTTTACTGACCTTTCCTGACTATTATTATACACCATAGTCAGGAAAAGTCAAATGTTTTTTTGAAAATGACTCGGTAACACAACGCGCCGAATCCACATAGTATGTGATGAAGACAAAAAAGGAGGTCTTTTATAATGTGTAACAATAATTGCTTTGGCGGTAACAGCTGTACTTGGATCCTTATCCTCGTTCTCATACTCGTTTGCTGCGGCGGCTGCGGTTTCGGCGGCTGCGGCAACAACAGTTGTGACAACGGTTGCGGATGCGGCTGCTGATACACACTGAATAGGCGCTGTTAAGCGTAATTAAACTAAAGGCGAGGAACGGTATAGCCTAAGGGCTATACCGTTCCTCGTTTTATCAAAAAAACGTTATTATATCTGTCTGCGCGAAAATAACAAAAATCGGTTTTCTTGAAATATTTTATATTATTCATAAATATTTTCTGTTTTTATGTTCAGGTCGGTTTCGTTTTCAATTGCAGGAATTTTACCGCAAGTAAAATTCTGGTATAAATTGCGCACCGTAAGCGCTTTAACTTCGGCGCCGCCGCTTATTTTCAGCGCCGGAGCTTTGGTAAAAGAATTTTTTTCATATCTGTATAAGCCCTCGATCGTAATATTACGGCAGCAGGTTCCCGATTCAAACCAAATCAATGAATTTTCTGCTACGGCAGGCTTTTGCCCTTTGGGTATATAGCCTGTACTTTTAGCCGCATATATATCCGATATTGAAATATTTTCAATAAGCACCGGCTTATCCTTACTCAGCGGATAATGATGTGTAAACGAAACCGCAAAATACCTGAACCTGCCGTGAATGTTTTTAATACTTATATTACGTACCGAGTCTCCGTTAGAAAGCAGGCGTACGCCGGTATACCCGTTTTCACAGTAAACGCCGTCTATATCTATATCTTCAATATCTCCGTGTGTAATTTCACTTCTTGTCGTTCCGTTTGCGCATATTGCAATGTGATCGTCATTGCAATCCCCCATAATATTACGTATCAAGCCGAACCTCGCCGGCCCCTGTATATGTACGCCATCCATATTAGGCTTTGAAAGATCATAATCAAAAAACACATTTTCCACTGTAAAATACCTTGCGTCGGCAATATGTATGCCGTATGAGGTGGGATTTTTAAAGGTTACGTTACGAACGGTTAAATGCTCTGTATGAACAAGCCTTATCATTAAGACTATAAGTGAGTTTGATACATATTTATCATAATCGCACGGAACATTTTTATCGGGTATCCATTCCCTCTCTTGGCTCGAATTGTTTCCGTCCCATATTCCGCCCTCAATTGTTATATTGCGGTTCATATGCCGCCCGTATAATCCGTCGTTATCAAGGAGAGAGCAGTTAGCATGGTCTGCAAGCCTTATTACCGTATTTCGCGGAATAATCAAATGCGTATTATCGTGTATTATCAACGGGTGCGATATTAAATATTCCCCTTCCGGAAACAATACTGTTCCCGCTTTGTCAAGAAGAAGCTGAAGCGCGTCCGTATCGTCATGTATGCCGTCTTTATAAAGCTGTATTTCTTGATTCATAATCTGTTTCCCCCTATGTATTTTTTAATAAAATCATATTACGCTTAGCATAACCACTGCAACAAGACCTATAATTGCTCCGAATATCTTACGTACCGACAGTTTTTCTCGAAATATCGCAGCGGAAACGAATACCGATAAAATAAGCGCGCCGCCGTTTGAAACAGGATAATATATTAAACTGTTTAAGGTACCGGCAAGAGTAAGATTGATTCTTGAATAAAGAAATATTATTACTCCCAAAACCAAGCCGAGAACAATACCCTTATGTGATATGCCGGCTTTTGCCCGTCTTATTGGCAGCAGCCTTCCCGCAAGCGAAAGAATAAACATAATTACGCCTGCGGTAAAAATAAAGCTTATGCGTTCATTCCTTGCGGCAGACATTTGGTGTACCTTTTCAATCAGCCCCGCCATACCCGAAAGCAGCAGGCATATCGCCGCCATTGCAATCCATTTACGCCCTATGGCGTTTCGGGCACCGTCCGGTTCGCAAAGCAGCCATACGGATAAGAGGATCAAAGCAATACCGACAGCCTGCGCCGCTCCGAACGGTTCACCCCAAAAAACCGGTCCCGAAAGAGACGGTATTATCATACCGTAAAGTACAAACATTGTTGTTAATGACATCGGCCCGATCTTCATAGCGGCAATCGAAATTGCTTGAAGAGAAAAAACATCAATAGCATACGCCGCCGCACAAACAAGCGTAATTAACGAAATTTTTCCGAAACCGCCGAGCAGCAGCGTTAAAGCCGTAACCGTACCGTATGAAAGAGCGTTAAATAAAAGTATTTCTATAATGCCGGGATTTTCGGATTTGGCGAATTTATTATAAATACCGCTTTTGCATACGCTGAGTACAATTGATAAAATAAGAAAAATATAACTAAGCATATTACTTATTCTTTGACTTTATCGGCAGCTGTACTTCGGTTAACCAGTCGGATTCCCGTTCCATATTCCATGCACCGTTTATATATCGTTCGCGTGCTTCGCCGCAAAGCTCAAATCCGTTATCCGCCGCCCATTTAACAGCAAACAGATATGCGTCGCGCAGGTTCTCGTATCCTCCGCGGTGAGTTACGCTTATTGCCGTTATTGAATCAAGGGTTTTAAATTTAATGGCTCCGGCGTCGATACCGATTCTGTCGGTAGACTGCACATATTCAATAAAGATATTGTTTTCACGGTAGCCCTCCCCCGGATAAATAACACAGCAGTAATCGGGAACCGAAAATTTTACATTTGGGTTTGTTAAGTGCAATTCTTTGTTGCAGGCGTCAATAAAGGAACGTATATCTGAAAGCGACTGTATATATCCCCGACAGCAGTATACCGTAAAGGCCGGTATGTTTTTAATTTCCGCACTGTATTTTTGTTTTGAAGCTTGACATAGCATTCTGTCAATTTCGTTCAATTGCCCGCTTATGCTTTTCATAAGCGCCTCAAGCTGTTCGCGTTTTGCAGATATAATTGCGTCGGCATTGCCGTTTTTCAGTATATCTGATATATCGCTGTTTTGTATACCTACGGCTTTGTATGCAAGAATTTCGCGCATAATTTCAAGCTGCGCTTCCGAATAATATCGGTAAGATGTCTCGCTGTCAACAAACGCTGGCTTTAGCAGTCCCACCTTATCATAGTAACGCAGAGTCTTTACCGTTGTTTTAGCAAGCTTTGAAAATTCTCCTATGCGAAACATAAAAAACCTCCTGTTTTTTGTCGGTTACTATTATACACCTTCCCTTTAGGGGAGAGTCAATAACCGATTTTAAAAACAGGAGATTTTTTAAAAAATATTATAAAAGCCTTTTAAGATTTAAAATTTCATTTTCTGTGGTTTCGGGAGTGTTTTTAAGCGGAAAAGCCAATCCTCTGCTTTCGTATTTTGAAACGCAAAGCTTTCTGAATGGCAAAAGCTCAATTTCCTTAACGCATTCATAGGGCGATACCAATGCCTTAAGCCGCTTAATATTATCGGCGTTATCGTTTAAGCCTTTTATTATAACCTGCCTTATGCGCGTAGGAATATTCCTTTCATTAAGCCGCTTTAAAAAATCAAGCGGAAGCGAAAGCGAACAGCCGGCATACTTTTTATACTGCGCGTCTTCCGTATACTTTATATCAAGCAGGCAGTAATCGGTAAATTCCAAAACGTTTTTCACATCGGTTACGGCTCCGCTTGTATCAAGGCAGGTGCCTATTTTGTTTTCGCGGCAAAGCCTAAATATTTCCGCGGTAAACTCAGGCTGCAAAAGCGGCTCGCCGCCCGAAACGGTAATTCCGCCCTCTTCCCCGAAATATTCTTTATATTTAAGCGCGCGGTCTGCTACCTCTTCGGCAGTATATACCCTGCCGCCGTTTTTATCCCATGTTTCGGGATTGTGGCAGCAGGCGCACCTCAGCGGACAGCCCTGCGTAAACACAACGAAACGAACGCCGGGTCCGTCAAGCGTGCCCATACTTTGAAAGGAGCTTATTCGTCCTTTGATTTTTTCGGTCATTACATAGCCTCGTGGAATGTGCGGCTTATCACCTCTCGCTGCTGCTCGCGCGAAAGCTTGTGGAAGTTTACGGCATAACCGGAAACGCGTATTGTAAGGTTAGGATAAGCCGTGGGATCGTTATACGCTTCAATAAGCGTTTGCCTGTTCAAAACATTTACATTTATATGATGCGCTTTTTTCGCAAAATATCCGTCAAGCACCGAAACTAAGTTTTTAACGCGTTCCCCGCCGGTTCTGCCCAAGGTTTCGGGCGTTATTGAAAACGTATTTGAAATACCGTCGCGGCAGTCGTCGTATGAAAGCTTTGCAACGGAATTCAAAGACGCTAAAGCTCCGTTTTCCTCGCGGTTGTGCATCGGGTTAGCGCCGGGGGCGAAGGGCGTGCCCGCCTGCCTGCCGTCCGGTGTGGCGCCGGTATGCTTGCCATACATAACGTTTGAAGTAATGGTAAGCACCGAAAGCGTATGCTCCGCGTTGCGGTAGGTCGGGGTCTTCCTAAGTTCTGTTATAACAAGGTGTGTAAGCGATTTTGCTATCGTATCCACGCGGTCGTCGTCGTTACCGAACTTCGGGAAATCACCCTCGGTCTTAAAATCGGTTATATAGCCGTTTTTGTCCCTTACGGGTGTAACGCGGGCATATTTTATTGCCGAAAGCGAGTCGGTTATAACCGAAAGCCCGGCTATGCCGAACGCCATAAAACGGTGTACCTCTGTATCGTGCAGAGCCATTTGCGAACTCTCGTAAGCGTATTTATCGTGCATATAATGAATAACGTTCATTGTGTTAACATACAGCCTTAAAAGCCACGCCGCATATTCGCAAAATCTTTCATAAACCTTATCGTAGGAAAGCACCTCGTCTTCAAACGGCTTCATCTGCGGTCCCGCGCTTATGCCGCTTGCAGTATCGTATCCGCCGTTAAGCGATAAAAGCAGCAGCTTTGCAAGGTTGCAGCGCGCGCCGAAAAACTGCATCTGCTTGCCTATTTTCATAGCCGAAACACAGCAGGCAATGGCATAATCGTCGCCGTAGATCGGGCGCATTACATCGTCGTTTTCATACTGTATCGAATCGGTATCGCACGAAACCTTGGCGCAAAAACGCTTAAAGCCTTCGGGCAGAGCCTTAGCCCAAAGCACCGTAAGGTTCGGTTCGGGCGAGGAGCCTAAGGTATAAAGCGTGTTAAGCATACGGTAGCTGTTTTTTGTAACAAGCGTTCTGCCGTCTTCTCCCATACCGCCTACGCTTTCGGTTATCCACATAGGGTCTCCGCCGAAAAGCTCGTTATACTCCGGCGTGCGGAGATGGCGCGCAATGCGCAGCTTCATTACAAAATCGTCCATAAGCTCCTGCGCCTGACGTTCGGTAATCACGCCGTTTTTAAGGTCGCGCTCAATATAAATATCAAGAAACGTGCTTACCCTGCCAAGCGACATTGCCGCGCCGTTTTGCTCTTTGATTGCAGCAAGATACGCAAAATATGTCCACTGTACCGCCTCGCGCGCGTTGGCGGCAGGCTCGCTTATATCAAAGCCGTAGGACAAAGCCATCTTTTTAATGTCCGAAAGCGCGGTTATCTGATTTGAAAGCTCTTCCGACAAACGGATATGCTCTTCGTCGAAATTAACGCCCGAAAGCGCCGCCTTGTCCTTTTTCTTTTCTTCAATAAGCCTGTCGATACCGTAAAGCGCCGCACGGCGGTAATCGCCTATAATTCTGCCTCTGCCGTAGGCGTCGGGCAGACCTGTTATAAGGTGGCTGTGGCGCGCCTTGCGCATTTCTTCGGTATATGCCTTAAAAACGCCGTCGTTATGCGTGGTTCTGTATTTAAACTGCTTTTCAATACCGTCGCCCAATTTATAGCCGTATGCTTCGCATGCCTGGCGCGCCATACGTATGCCGCCGAACGGGTTTACGCCCCTTTTAAGCGGGCGGTTGGTTTGCATACCCACAATTATTTCTTTTTCCTTATCAATATATCCGGGGGCATACGCCGTAACGGTAGAGACGGTTTCGGTATCTATATCAAGCACGCCGCCGAACTGCTTTTCAACCTCGAACAGTGTGTTTACCCTTGCCATAAGCTCCTTTGTACGCTTTGTGGCGCTGCTTAAAAAGCTGTCGTCACCTTTATATTCGTGATAATTCTGCTGTATAAAATCGCGCACGTTTATTTCGTCCTGCCATACGCCGCCGTTAAATCCGCTCCAATTATTGTGAGTCATTGCTTTTAAACCTCCTGATAGCCCTTTATCAAGAACAATAATACTATATGTTGTGTTTAAAGTCAATGGTAAGTTCTACATTTTGCTATTGCGCGGCATATACATTACGGTTTTGGATATTTTTTGTGCAAAATTTTAAAAGTTTTAAAATGTAATTGATATTCGGCGCGATTTGTGTTAGTATATTCAGTAAGTAACTTCAAAGGGTGAGTATAATGAAAACAGTTGTATCGGTTATAGGCAAGGATACCGTAGGTATTATTGCAAAGGTAAGCGCCGTATGCGCCGAATGTAACGCAAACATAGTTGATATTACCCAATCGGTTTTGCAGGATATGTTTGTAATGGTGATGCTTACCGAAATAAGCGAGCTTAATTGCAGCTTTTCGGATTTTTCGGATAAAATGAAAAAAATTGACGGCAGCGAAGCACTTGATATCCGCGTTATGCATGAGGATATTTTTAATTCAATGCACCGAATTTAAAAGGGGTATCACATAAATGCTTAACATAAACGATATAATGGAAACCATCAGTATGATTTCCGAGGAAAATCTTGACATACGCACAATAACCATGGGCATTTCCCTTTTAGACTGTGCGGACTCTGACATAAAGCGCTCCTGCGATAAGGTTTACGACAAAATCACCCGTCTTGCGGGCAATCTGGTAAAAACGGGCGAAGATATTGAGCGCGAATACGGAATACCGATAATAAATAAACGTATTTCCGTTACGCCTATCGCCATGCTTGCGGCAAACGGCGGCGACCCTGTTTTATATGCAAAAGCGCTGCAAAAGGCGTCTGACGCCACGGGCGTTAACTTTATCGGCGGCTATTCCGCGCTTGTACATAAGGGCTTTTCGGCAGGCGACGAGGCGCTTATACGCTCTATACCCGAAGCCTTGGCGGAAACCGAGAATATTTGCTCCTCAGTAAATATAGGCTCTACAAAATCCGGAATAAATATGGACGCGGTAAAGCTTATGGGTCAGGTTGTAAGAAAAACCGCCGAAATAACGGCAGACCGCGACTGCATAGGCTGTGCAAAATTAGTTGTATTTTGCAATGCGGTTGAGGATAATCCCTTTATGGCGGGCGCTTTTCACGGCGTTGGCGAGCCGGACTGCGTGGTACACGTAGGCGTGTCGGGTCCCGGCGTTGTGCAGGCGGCACTTAAAAAATGCCCGAACGGCGATTTGGGCGATGTGGCGGAAATAATAAAACGCACGGCTTTTAAAATTACACGTATGGGTCAGCTTGTGGGAACGGAAGCGTCAAAGCGATTAAACGTTCCCTTCGGAATAGTAGACCTCTCCTTAGCGCCAACCCCTGCCGTAGGCGACTCGGTGGCGCATATCCTTGAGGAAATGGGTCTTGAAACCTGCGGAATACACGGTACCACCGCGGCGCTTGCCCTTTTGAACGACGCGGTTAAAAAGGGCGGCGTAATGGCGTCCTCATCGGTCGGCGGTCTTTCGGGCGCGTTTATACCCGTAACCGAGGACGCAGGTATGATAGCCGCGGCGCGTTCGGGCGATTTACTGCTTGAAAAGCTTGAGGCTATGACGGCTGTTTGCTCGGTAGGTCTTGATATGATTGCAATACCCGGCGAGACCCCTGCCGAAACAATTTCGGCAATTATTGCAGACGAAGCCGCAATAGGTATGGTAAACACAAAAACAACCGCGGTACGCGTTATACCCGCAATCGGCAAAAAGGCGGGCGAAGAGCTTAATTTCGGGGGCTTGCTCGGTTCGGGTCCTATAATGAAGGTTAATCTTGAAAAAAGCTCTAAAGGATTTATAGACCGCGCGGGCAGAATACCCGCCCCGCTTCAAAGCCTTAAGAACTGATATGAAAAATATAGTTTTAATAGGTATGCCGGGGTCTGGCAAAAGCACCGTCGGCGTTTTGCTTGCAAAGGCGGCGGCAATGCAGTTTGTTGATACAGACATTATCATTCAGCAGAAAACCGGCAGAAAGCTTCAGGATATTATAGATAAGGAAGGCATTGATTTCTTTTTAAAAACCGAAAGTGAAATTTTAAGGGAGCTGACGTGCGAAAACACCGTAATTTCAACCGGCGGCAGCGCCGTTTGCACACGCCCCGCAATGGAGCATTTAAAAAGCATTGGCACGGCGGTGTTTTTAGACGTGCCGCTGTGCGAGCTTAAACGCCGTATTGATAATATTACAACGCGCGGTATAGCCATTAAAAAGGGGGAAACGCTTGATATGCTGTATAACGAACGCTTGCCCCTTTACAAAAAATATGCCGATATTACCGTTTCTTCCGCCGACACTGAGGAAACCGTAAAAAGAATACTCATACAACTTTAAAGCAAAAAAGTTCTCATTTAGGCGTTGTGCTCTAAAGGTCACAACGCCAGTTTTATTCGCCTTTAGCGAATGATTATGAGACATTAATAACATTTTTGCATTTTTTTATAGCATAATCCAAGGCGATTTTAGTGCCGCTTTTGCGATTGTTTGAGACAACTGTTTCATCGTAATACACTATGCAATAGTAGCTATTATCTATCATATCATAATTACGCTCTACGTAGGACGCTCTGCCTGAGTTTAATATCTTATCGGGGTAATAGGTCTTCTCGTAGCTTTCCAGCAAATAATTTTCATAATGCTCACTTATACATGGATATTCTGCTCGCACATAGACTCGTTTTATGTGCGGGTATTTTTCTTTTATTTCGGTCACAAGTTCAAGGCAAAGGCTGTTAAAGCGACTCTTGCTCCCGAAAAGAAATGTATCAACTTTTTCGTCCGTAATCAGTTTCTCAATTATCTCAACAAGCTTTAATTTTAGTTCTGCAGTTTCGTTTATTTTTCTATTACCGAAAAAGCAACAGGTATTTTTACACATAATATATCACCACGACTAAATTTTACCATATATGGTCTAAAAAGTCCATATATGGTCGCTATCATCTTCTTAAAGAGCATAAACTATATACATAAAGCTTTTTAAGAGGTAATATTTATGGATACAAGAAAAGCCGTAGCAAACAGATTATTAGAATTATGTGAGGAAAAAAGACTGTCGGTAAATGCTTTGGCAAGAAGCTCTGCCGTTCCGCCCTCAACATTAAAGAATATAATAAACGGCGGCAGCAGGAATGCAGGCATTGTTACACTTAAGAAATTATGCGACGGCTTAGAAATATCTCTTTATGACTTTTTTAATACCGAAACATTTAAAGCTTTGGAACAGGAAATTAAATAAATACTCTATTACAAAAAACTCTCTGCCGAGTTTCAGCAGAGAGTTTTTTGTTTTACAGCGATATTTCATCGATTTTTTTAAGCTCCTTTGCCGTAAATTCGGTGTTTTCAATCGCCTTTATATTATCAAGTATCTGCGACGGCCTTGAAGCCCCTATTAAAACCGAGGTTACCACACCGTCCCTAAGCACCCATGCAAGAGCCATTTCGGCAAGGGTTTGATTTCTGCTTTTCGCTGTCTCGTTAAGCCGTGAAATTTGCTCTAAGCGCTCCTTTGTAATGGCGGATTCCTTTAAAAATCTGCCGTCGGTCATAACGCGGCTGTCTGCCGGAATACCGTTTAAATACCTGTTTGTAAGCATACCCTGCGCTAACGGACTGAAAGCAATTATTCCTTTATTAAGCTCTTTTGCGGCAGCTTTAAGGCCGTTGTTTTCTATTGTGCGGTCAAAAATGGAATATCGGTTTTGATTTATTATAAACGGGCATTTAAGCTCGTTTAATATTTTTGCGGCTTTTTTAAGGCGCTCGCCGTCATAATTTGAAAGACCGACGTACAATGCCTTACCGCTTTTAACCGCGCTGTCAAGCGCTCCCATCGTTTCCTCAAGCGGAGTGTCGGGATCGGGGCGGTGGTGATAGAAAATATCCACATAGTCAAGCCCCATTCTTTTAAGGCTTTGGTCTAAGCTTGCAAGCAAATACTTTCTGCTGCCCATATTTCCGTAAGGTCCGTCCCACATTTCATAGCCTGCTTTTGTGCTTACAAGAATTTCATCGCGATAAGAACCAAGCTCTTCCTTTAAAATTTTGCCGAAGTTCCTTTCTGCACTGCCGGGTTCGGGTCCGTAATTATTTGCAAGATCAAAATGCGTAATACCGTTATCAAACGCGGTAAATACAAGCTCCTTCATATTACCGTAATCCGCCGTATCGCCGAAATTGTGCCACAGCCCCAGCGAAACGCGCGGCAGCATAAGACCGCTGTCTCCGCACCTTGCATAGCTCATTTTTTCATATCTAACGCTGCTTGCTTTATACATAAAAGTCACTCCGTAAAATTGAATAACAGCTTTTGTATATCGCTGTCAAACATATTTTTTCTTGTAACCGCCGTAACAGCGGTGTAATGCTCGCTGTCGCACCCCTCGCCCGAAATAAGGGCGGAGGCGCTTTTAACGCCCAAATATCCTATTGCAAACGGGTTTTGAACAATAAGCGCGTCTATTTCTCCGGTTTCAAGCATACCAACCGAAACCGTGTTTGTATCAAAGCCCACGGTGTAAATATTCCTTTCATCTGCAAGGCTTTTAACCGCCTCGCCTATTCCTAAAGTCATCCACTCGTTAAAGCCAACAAGCACATTAACATCGGGGTGCGCCTTAAGTAAGTCCTGCGCCGCCTTACAGGCGCTTTCGGTATTGCTGTCCGCCGTAATTTCGGCGGCAATTTCGGCGTTCGGCACGCCCTCAATATACTCTTTAAAGCCCTCATAACGGCTGCGGCCGTTTTCGGTGCTTTCGTAATAGTTAACAATACCGATCTTTATATTATCGTGCAGTCCCGAACCGTCAATTGCGGCTTTTGCGGCGGCTTTGCCTGCCTCTTTATTATCGGTTCCGATAAAGGCACTTACGTTTTTTGAATTGACTGCACTGTCAATAGCTACTATTTTTACCCCCGCGCGCGCCGCCGCGTTTACCGCTTCGGCGGATTTTTCAAAATCTATGGCGGAAAGCACAACCGCCCCGACGCCGTTTTTAACCGCACGGTTTATAAGCGAAATCTGCGCGTCACTGTCCTCCTCGTTTTCGGGACCTTCAAACGTTACGTCAACATTATACTCGGTTGCCGCCGCCATTACGCCGTCCTTTACCCTGTGCCAAAAATCCGAATCGGTAGCCTTTACAATAACGGCAATTTCCTTTTTTTCGCTTTTTTCGGAACAGGAGCACATTGTAAGGCAAATTAAAACCGATAAAATTAAAGCCGTGATTTTATAATGCTTCATTGCTTCGGCACCTCCTGCTTAGGTATTCGCACGGTAACGGAAGTACCCACGTCAAGCTCGCTTTCGATTGTAAGACCGTATTTATCGCCGAAATATATTTTAAGCCTGTCGTTAACGTTCTTAACGCCGATACCGCTTGAATCGCTGCGTTCCTTTTTAAGTATGGCTTCGCACTGCTCCTTTGTCATACCTACACCGTTATCGCTTACGGTAATTAAAATATCGTTTCGGTCGTCGGGCGCCTGCTTTACGGTTATTTTAATTTCACCCTCGTCCACAAGACGGTCAAGCCCGTGATAAATCGCATTTTCAATAAGTGGCTGAACGGTAATTTTATTGCAAAGATACCCGCAAAGCGACTCGTCCACATCAAACGAATAGGTAAACTGATCCTTATATCGGTAGCTTTGAATTAAAAGGTAATTTTCGGCATGGCGCAGCTCGTCCTTAATGGGAATAAGCTCGCGGCCCTTGCTTATGCTTATTCTGAAAAGCCGTGCCAATGCGCTTACCATTTTTGCCGCGTCCTCGGTTTTGCCGCGCTCGCACATCCACTGTATGGAATCAAGCGTATTATACAAAAAGTGCGGATTTATCTGCGCCTGCAATGCTTTCAGCTCGGTTTTTCTAAGCTCGGTTTCTTCGCGGCGCACCTGCTCCATAAGCTGCTTTATGCGCCCTGTCATATGGCCGAAGGTAGACGATATAACCCTTAATTCCTTTACGGTTTCATCTCCGCCAGAAAAGGTAAAGCCGTTTGCGTTTCTTTCAAATTGCTTAATTTCGCGTATAAGCGCTTTTACGGGAGCGTTTACTATTTTTGAATATACCGCAAGCACAATAAGCAAGACCGCCGCACAGCTTAAAACGGTAATTGCAACGCTTATTATTATCTGCGTTCGCCGCTCTGCGGCAAGCTCGCCGGTATAGGCAACGCTTACAATTCGCCAATTTCCGCCGTCCGATGTTTTTACGGTGTAAATTTTATCCTTTTCGCTTTTTGTGCCGTCTGTCATCTTTGAGATCGGCTTTACGTCTTCGTCCTTAAGCCCCGAAAACAAAAGCTGCTGCTGCGGGTGATACACAATATTACCCGAAATATCGGCAATATAGCAATAGCCCTGCCTGCCTACGCCTATACTGCTTATATATTTTGCAATTTCGGAGAAATTAAAATCTATTGCAATGTAAGCACCGTTTTCAAAAACAGGCTCGTCGGTTTTAACCGCAAGAGTAACAACCCAGGGGTATTCGTTTTCAAAAAGCGTTTGAACGTGCGGTGCGGAAAGTATATAACCGCCCGAAGTTTCAAAAAGCTCCTTATCAAACGAAGCGTCCTTATATATACTGCCCTTGCGCGCGGCGCCGCTGCCCGTACAGCTTACTATCTCGCCGTTTTTACCGTAAACCGTAACGGCATAAATATCATTTTGAATATAAGTAAGCGCCGAAATTCTGCCGCTTAGCTCTTCGGGTGTTTTGGTATCGGATACTATGCCGTTAATAAGATTAAGCTTTTCCTTCATACCGCTTAAATAGTTGTTAATAAAAAGCGCCGTTTGGTCGGCTGTTTGCTCTGTGCTTACGCGCGCGTCTCTTAAAAGCGCCTTGATGTAAACGCTTGCAAATATGCCTATACAAACCGAAACGGCAATAACCGCCGCAGCGGTTACCGATAAAACGGTTATTGAAGAAAGACTTAAAGTTATTTTTTTACGGCGTGCTTTCAAGTATTTTCACCTTGCCTTAAGGCAAGCGTGGATAATCCGAACCTGTTTTTTGGGTGCGGAATCCCCGCATTGCCGCGTTAAATATTAGTTAAAACCGATACACAAAAAATCTTCAACCCGAAACGAGCGTATTTTCGTGCGGATTTTTATGCGGAGAATGCGATAAGGCTTTCGCCTTATAAAGACGACAAGTGAAAATACGCCGAAAATCCGCCGTTTAGGGCAGGTCCGGATTATTCGCCTTGCCTTAAAGCTCTGATTTTTCCGGGGGAATCGCCATAGTATTTTTTAAAGCAATAGCTGAAATAATGCTGATCGCTGTAACCGCATTTTTCGGCTATTTCAAGCACCTTCATACCCGTGCATACAAGCATATCGTATGCGGCGGACATTCTTTTTTCGGTAAGCAGTGTTACAAAATTTTTCTTTTTGTTCTTTTTAATAAGCGCGCTTAAATAGTTGGGGCTTACCGCAAGCTCACGGCTTACGCCGTTTAAAGAAAGCTCCTCGTCCGAAAAGCGTTCGTTTATAATCTGTACCGCACGGTCGCACAGCACCTCGCTGTCGCGCCGCTGCGAGCTTGAAATTATCGATTTGGCATTTTCGCAAAGCGAGATCAGCTCGCCCTTCACCCCTGCCTCGCTGTTATATGTGGTCATACGGGAAAATATCTGATTTGAGGAAAGCAAGGTAACTATGTCGCTTTTTTCCGCAACATTGCTTACAACCCTGTAAACCGTTGCCAATATCTGCATAACAAGCAGATCGGCGTTTTCGGGCGTGCTGTTTTCAAACAGACCGTTTATAAAATCGCAAAGCGCCCCGTTATCGCCCACCTTTAAAAGCTGTTCAAGCTTTAAAACGGTTTTTTCAACATGGTCTATTTCAATTTCGCCGTCGCGCTCCTGATCGTTTATAAAGCGAACCTCGCCTGCGCCGTCCTTGGTATAGCGCCTTGCCGTTACTGCCTGAAAATACGCGGCAGAGCAGCCCGAAAGCTCCGAAAACTCGCGGCTTATGCCTATTGTGCAGGTTTGCAAAAGCATTTTTTTTGCCGTTTGAACAACCTCTTTAAGCGGCAGATCAAGCACCGAGGATATATCCCCCTCATTATCGTACACAATAAGGGTTACCGCCCTACCGTAAACCGTAAAGCTTACGGCGTAAAAGTATTTGTTAAGCACCGCGTCTAAAAAATCGGTATGCTCTTTTCCCGTATAGGAAACGCCGTTATTTTTAAATTTTGAAACCAAAACGCAGTAATGTGGCTTTGTGTTTTCTTTAATTATTCCAAGCTCCTCTGCACGCCTTGCAAGTTCCCTTTCATCGGGCTGTTCCTCATTGCTGCCGAGCATAAGCGGCAGTAAAAAGGTGTTTATTCTCATACGGTGAAGCTGCTTTTCGGTATCCGATTCAGGTCTTGCAATAACGCTGCCGAGCTTTTCGTCCATACGCTTTTTAATTGTAAAAAGCTCTTTTGAGAGCTCGTCCGACGAAATGGGCTTTAAAAGGTAAGAGATTATATTGTAGTTAATCGCTTCCCTTGCATATTCAAAGCTGTCGTACCCGCTTAATATTACCATTTGCGTTGCGGGGCGCAGCTCGCGCACCCTTTTTGCAAGCTCCAGACCTGAAATCATAGGCATTTTAATATCCGTAAGTATAAGGTCCGGCTCTAACGTTTCGATAATATCAAGCGCCTCAACGCCGTTTTCCGCCTCGCCCACAACCTCAAAGCCGGCGGCTTCCCAGTTAACGCGCTCTATTACCGCGCGGCGCTGCTCGTATTCGTCTTCAACCACAAGAACTGTATATTTCATAAAAATTCTCCCGATGTTAAAGTAATACCTACCGATATAAGTATACCATTAAACATCGGGAAAATCAAAACATTTTATTCGGCTTTTTCCCAACCTGCGTAAAGCGTCATACTGCCTGTTACGGCGTTATCCGTTTGCCATTCGTTTGTGCAGTCGCGGTCGGTATACCAGCCCGTAAATTTATAGCCCTGCTTTACAGGCTCATCGGGCGCTACGGTCTCGGAATACATTGCCTTAACGGGCGCTACGTACGAGCCGCCGTCGGTATCAAACTTAACGGTAAAGCCGTTATGCTTTATAACAAATACCGAAACTGCAAGCAGAGCCGCCGCAAGCACTCCCACCATTATATTGGCCGATTTTACCGACATATTTACCTTTGCGTAAAGTCCGCCCTTTTTTTTGGTTTCAGCCGTTTTGTTTTCCATACCGTTCACCCCGTTTTTTAAAATTATTTACGCGCCAAATATTTACGCATATCGATAGCGCATGCAACAAGGATTATAAGACCCTTTATAACATAAAGCATATTTGCGTCTACCGAAAGGAAGTTAAGACCTACGAAAATTATCTGTAAAAGGAACACGCCGATTACTATACCGCTTATTTTACCTGTGCCGCCTACAAACGATACGCCGCCGATAACGCACGCCGCGATAGCGTCCGATTCGTAGTTAAGACCGGTGTTGGCCGAGCAGGAGGCGATACGCGCGCCCTCGATAAATCCTGTTATGCCATACATAGCGCCTGCAAGCACAAATACTAAAACGATAGTCCAGAATACATTAACGCCCGAAACGTTTGCCGCCTCTTCGTTAGAGCCTACCGCAAACATATTTTTGCCGAATTTTGTCTTGTTCCAGATAACCCACATAAGGGCGGTTAAGATTACGGAATACAAAACGTATTTTGGCACCGCAACGTCGCCTATTTTAAACAGAGTGCCGCGCACAAAATCGGTATAAGATGTATCAAGTCCCGAAAGGGTTTGACCGTTGTTTCCGCCGAGCATTAAATACATAAGCACAAGGCCGAAAACAATAAGCTGGGTTGAAAGGGTTACTATAAACGGATGAAGCTTGAATTTAGCCACAAAAAAGCCGTTTACAAAGCCTATAACCGCGCCTACCGCAATAACCGCAAGCAATACTATCCAAAGCGGCATAACCTTTAAATTCGGGAATATTTTATTTGCGTACCCCGTCATTTGTAAAAGCGAAGCTGCAATACAAGCGGTAAGACCTACGCATCGGCCTGCCGATATATCCGTGCCCGTAAGCACTATTGCGCCGCCAATACCGAGCGCTATGGGCAGCTTTGCCGCCGTAAGTGAAATTATGTTTACAATTGAAGGCAGCTTAAGAAAAGCCGGTACCCTTATAGCTATATAAATTACCGCAACCGCAATAATAATATACATAGCGTTGTTAAACAGCAAATCGGAAATTGCTCTGCGCTTATCCGCGCCCGATTTTGCTTTAAAATCATCGATCCAAGCGGAAAAACGGTTTTTTCTTTTAATAGCAGCTGTTGACATTTTTCATTCCTCCTATGCAAATTTTGCCGCAAGAGTCATAATATCCTCTTGGGTGGCTGTTGCGGCGTCTACCTCGCCCGCAAGCCTTCCGCCCGACATTACGAGTATTCTGTCGCATACGCCGAGCAGTTCGGGCATTTCCGAAGATACCATTATAACCGTTTTGCCCTTTGCGGCAAGGTCGATTATAAGCTGATATATCTCATACTTTGCGCCTACGTCTATTCCCCTTGTCGGCTCGTCTAAAAGTAAAACCGTAGGATCAGTTAAAAGCCAGCGCCCCAAAATAACCTTTTGCTGATTACCGCCCGATAAGGAGCGTATTTTAGTTTCCTGCGTAGGTGTTTTAACATGCATTGATTTTATGCACCAATCGGTATTTTCTTTAAGCTTGCCTTTGCTTAAAAACGGGCCTTTTTTGCATTTGTCAAGGCTTGAAATGGTAGCGTTTTCACGAATATTAAGTATTCCGAAAATACCGGTTGCACGCCGTTCCTCCGTAAGCAGGGCAAAACCGTTTTTAATCGATTCCTTGGGATTGCGGTTTTTAATTTCTTTCCCGTTAAGCTTTAGAATGCCGCCGCGCCTTGTTGACACGCCGAAAATATTTTCAAGCAGCTCTGTCCTGCCTGAGCCGTCAAGCCCCGCAATGCCTATTATCTCGCCTTTTTTTGCCTTAAAGCTTACGTCGTTAAGTCTGGCGTACTCCGAACTTAAATTATCGGCTTCAAGCAAAATGTCGCCTATTTCGTTGGTTTTTGGCGGATATATATTCGTAAGCTCGCGCCCTACCATAAGCTTTATAATTTCATCGGTGGTTAAATCCCTGGCTTCGCGCGTGGCTATCCATTTACCGTCGCGCATTATGGTAACCTCGTCCGAAATACGCAAGATCTCAGCCATTTTATGTGAAATGTATATTATACCGCAGCCCTGACTGCGAAGCATATTTATAATTTTAAAAAGGTGCTCAACCTCTTCCTCGGTAAGAGATGAAGTAGGCTCGTCGAATACGATCACCTTTGCGTTATACGATACCGCCTTTGCAATTTCAACCATCTGCCTTTGCGATACCGGCATCGTGCTCATAACCGTTTTCGGGTCAACGTTAACCTCTAATTTTTCAAAAATTTCTTTGGTTGCGTTATACATTTTCTTTTCGCTGGTTATGGGCACGCCCTTTGCAACCGTGGGAAAACGCCCTAACCACATATTGTCCATTACATTGCGCTTAAGCGCCTGATTAAGCTCTTGGTGTACCATTGCAACACCGTTTTCAAGAGCTTCCTTTGAGTTTTTAAAGTTTATTTCCTTTCCGTCTAAATAAATATTTCCGGAATCCTTGTTATACACTCCGAACAGGCATTTCATAAGTGTGGATTTGCCTGCTCCGTTTTCTCCCATAAGCGCGTGTACGGTGCCCGCCTTTACGGTAAGATTAACCTTATCAAGCGCCTTAACGCCCGGAAAAGCCTTTTCAATATTTTCCATTCTAAGCAGAACAGGCTTTTCGCTTACGGTATCTTTTTTAAAATCTTTTCTCTGCTCGTTCATACAATAATCCCCCATTCGCGGCTCTGCCGTACCGACCCCCTTTTAAAAAGGGGGTCTTTTTTATACGGCAATTAAATATTAAAGCTATTATTCGCCGGTGTAGGTAGCATACGGGATATTAACTCTCCACTTGCCCACAAGGTTCTCGCTGTTTATGCTGTCAAGAGCGTTCTTATCGGCAAAGAAATTCTGTGTAATGGTGGTAATAGCCTTAGCCATACCGTCGGCGTCCTGTTTAATGGTGCCTACCATAGCTCCGCTGTTTACGGCGCTCTTGGCGGCGTCTGTTGCGTCAACACCGAATACCGGAATAGCCTTTGTGCCTTCCTTGTTGTAGCCTGCGGTCTGCAAAGCGGAAACCGCGCCTAAAGCCATTTCGTCATTATTTGCAATTACAAGCTCAACCATATTTTTGTTAGCTTCGCTGTACTGTGCCAAAATGGTTCCCATATAATCGGTAGCCGCGGCGGAAGACCATGTGCCGTTTTGGTCTACAAGGTATTTGTTTTTGTTGGAAGCGTCATAGAACTCAAGCTCAGGCTTGCCTGCTTCCTTAAGAACCTTGTTGGCGTCCTCAACACCGTACTGTGTACGTGCGATGGCTTCCATATTGCCCTCTTGACCCTTAAACATTACGTAGCTTATTTTGCCGTCGCCGTTAAGGTCAAGCTTATCGTAATTTTCAACTAAATATTTGCCTATCATTTCGCCCTGCATATGACCTGCCATTTCGTAATCGGTTCCTACGAATACGCATTTGTCATAGCTTGTTACAACGGATTCTTCAACCGAGCGGTTAAAGAATATAACCGGAACGTTCTTGGCCTTAGCCTGATCGATTATGTTCTGCGCCGCATCGTTTGAGCCGGTGTCAACAACGTTAACTATTAAAAGCTTAGAGCCTTTAGCAAGGGCTGTTGTTACCTGCTCGGTCTGAGTGGTCTGGTTGCCGTTTGCGTCATAATTCTGATACTTAAGGCCTGCGTCGGTTAAAAGCTTATCCATTGCCGAGCGAACGCTTGAAATGTATGTGTCGCTGTATGTGTAATAGAAAACCGAAACCTCGCCGTTTGAAGAGCTGCCCGAACCGCCGCCGCAAGCGGTAAGTCCCAAGGCAAATGCCAAAGTTAAAATTACTGCCATTAGTTTTTTCATTTTGTTTACCTCCCTGTTTTTACGACTTTTTTGTCGTTGTCTATATTATATCGGGTAAACAAATCATTTTAAATAGAGTTTTCTATCCGAAATGTATAAAAATTTATCATATGTTTAATTTTTTATATCTATGTTTAGAGCGACATACAAAAAAAAAATGCTGTTATCAATGTGAATTGATAACAGCATTTATATAAGCTTATTCGGTTTATCAGTAAGCTATGCCCTGAGCTAACATTGCTTCGGCAACCTTTTCAAAACCGGCTATGTTGGCGCCTGCAAGCAGATTGCCGTTCATACCGTATTTTTCAGCCGCGTTATAGGTATTATGGAAAATGTTTGTCATAATATCCTTAAGCTTAGCGTCAACCTCATCAAAGGTCCAGCTGTAACGCATTGAGTTCTGGCTCATTTCAAGTGCCGAGGTAGCAACGCCGCCGGCATTGGCAGCCTTTGCAGGTCCGAAAAGTATACCGGAGGACTGGAATACTTCAATAGCCTCAAGAGTTGAAGGCATATTAGCGCCCTCTGCAACAGCCATTACGCCGTTTTTAACAAGAATTTTTGCCGATTCCTCGTCGATCTCGTTCTGAGTGGCGCACGGAAGAGCTATATCGCACTTAACTGTCCAAATATTCTTGCAGCCCTCGTGATATTCCGCTCCGCTTACTCTTTCGGCATATTCCTTAATTCTGCCGCGTTCAACCTCTTTGATCTGCTTAACAACGTCAAGCTTTATGCCGTTCGGATCGTATACATATCCGTTAGAATCGGAAAGAGCAACAACCTTGCCGCCGAGCTGCGTAGCCTTTTCGGTAGCGTAAATTGCAACGTTGCCCGAACCTGAAACCACAACGGTTTTACCCTTAAAGGAATCGTTCTTCATACACTTAAGCATTTCTTCGGTAAAATAGCAAAGACCGTAGCCAGTAGCCTCGGTACGTGCAAGCGAACCGCCGTAGGTAAGACCCTTACCTGTAAGCACGCCGGTAAACTCGTTGCGCAGTCTCTTATACTGACCGAACATATAGCCTATTTCTCTGGCTCCCGTACCTATATCGCCTGCGGGAACGTCCGTATCGGCGCCGATATGCTTTGAAAGCTCGGTCATAAAGCTTTGGCAGAAACGCATAATTTCAGCGTCCGACTTGCCCTTGGGGTCAAAATCGGAACCGCCCTTGCCGCCGCCTATCGGAAGACCGGTAAGGCTGTTTTTAAATATCTGCTCGAAGCCTAAGAACTTAATAACAGAGGCGTTAACCGACGGGTGGAGACGTATACCGCCCTTGTACGGTCCGATAGCCGAGTTAAACTGAACCCTGTAACCGCGGTTTACCTGAACCTTTCCGTTATCGTCTACCCACGAAACGCGGAAGAAGATCTGTCTTTCGGGCTCTACTATTCTTTCAAGCACGCCGTTTTCCTCTAACTTCGGGTTAGCGGCAACAACCGGCTCTAAGGAACCGAGAACCTCGCGTACAGCCTGCAAAAACTCCTTTTCGCCGGAGCTGCGCTTTTCAACGCCTTCATATACCCTGTTTAAGTATTCTGATTTAAACATTTATATTACCTCCTGTTTTTTACCGTATTTAAGAATACTACTAAATCGGGCGGCAGTCAATAAAAAAATTAAGCAAAAAAGCAGAATTTTTGAAAATTTAAAAGTTTATTCAATTTTTGCTTTATTTTATTATGCCGATATAATATACTTAAAGAAAAAACGGAGAAAGCCTATGCCTGATTTTAAATACATTTTATTCGACCTTGACGGAACTATTACAAATTCCGCACCGGGTATTACAAATTCGGTTAAATATGCGCTTAACAAGCTTAATAAGCAGGTGCCGCCGTATGATACGCTATTAAAATTTATAGGTCCGCCGCTTATTGAGGGCTTTTGCGAAATTACGGATCTTGACCCCGAAACCGCTGCAACCGCCGTTAAATATTACCGCGAATACTACCCCGAAAAAGGAATATTTGAATGTACGGTGTACGACGGTATAACAAAGCTGCTTTCCTGTCTTGCGGCAGACGGAAAACAGCTTATACTTGCAACCTCTAAGCCCGAAGTATATGCCAAAAAAATAACAGCGCACTTTGGGCTTGACGCTTATTTCGGCTTTATATTCGGCGCCGCTATGGATAAAACGCGCAGCACTAAGGAGCAGGTAATCGAATATGCGCTTAAAAGCGCCGGAATTACCGATATATCCAAAGCCGTTATGATAGGCGACCGTATGCACGATATAACAGGCGCCAAGAAAAACGGAATTAAAAGCATAGGCGTGCTTTACGGTTTCGGCAGTAAAGAAGAGCTTACAAATGCCGGCGCCGATTATATTGCGGCGGCGCCCAAAGAAATCAAAACTCTTTTAACAGGTTGAAATATTTTTTTCAATAACCGCGCGGATTTTTTCGCCCTCCTCCGCTTTAAGAGCGGAAAACGGTATTATATCGGCGTTATCGGCAAAAGCGCCCAGCTCTTCTTTAATAAGCGACAGTCTTTTTTCCGTCTCGGCTTTATTAAGCTTATCGGATTTTGTTAAAACCACCGTATAAGGTATTCCGTAATGGCGCAAAAATTCAAGCATTGAAATATCAAACTGCGTGGCGGGGTGGCGCATATCAATAAGCTGAAATACCATACGTATATCCCTGCCCGAATTAAAATATGCCTCCATAAGCTCAGACCAACGGCTTTTTTCCGCAAACGGAACCTTTGCGTAACCGTAGCCGGGTAAATCAACAAGGCGGATATTATCCACCCTGTAAAAATTAACGGTTACGGTCTTGCCCGGCTTTGAGCTTACGCGCGCTATCGATTTACGCCCCAAAACGCGGTTAATAAGCGAGGATTTACCAACATTCGAGCGCCCCGAAAAACAAAATTCGGGAAGATCCGAAGTCTCAAGCTGCTCTGATGTGGCAAACGCCTTTTCAAAAACTGCATTGTTGTAATTCATCATATTCTCCTTTATTGGCTTATGCGCTCATGCTTATCGGTACTTACGGCAATGCTGTAAACGCCGTTTAAAGCGGCGCTTTCTTTTTTTGCGTCAAGCGCTTTTTCTATAATCTCGTCTACAAACGAAACGGGTATAAAGCTTACGTTTTGCTTAACAATATCGTCAACATCTTCAAGGTCCGCAACATTGTCTGCGGGAATAAACACGGTTTTAACGCCGCCTGTGTAAGCCGCCATTGATTTTTCGCGCAGACCGCCTATCGGCAGTACCCTGCCGCGAATAGTAACCTCGCCCGTCATAGCAACGTCGCGTTTAACCGCGCGGCCCGTAAGTGCGGAAACAAGCCCCGTTGTTATTGCAACGCCGGCGGAGGGTCCGTCCTTAGGAACAGCCGCCTCGGTCGCGTGAATGTGAATATCAAGCTTTTTATAAAATTCGGTGTCTATATTAAAACGCTCTGCGTTCGAGCGCACATAGCTTACCGCCGCCATTGCGGATTCCTTCATAACATCGCCTAACGAGCCGGTAAGCTCAATTTTACCGGTGCCCTCCATAACGGCGACTTCAAGCTGCATTATCTCGCCGCCCACGCTTGTCCACGCAAGGCCGTTAATAATACCCACTTCGTCTCTTGAAAGTATCTGTTCGGGTTTATAGCGCTTATGACCGAGCATTTTTTCTACCGTTTCGGCGTTTACCGTAACGCGTTTTTCGCTTCCCTCGGCTATAAGCTTAGCCGATTTTCTGCAAAGCGCGGCTATCGTACGCTCAAGGCGCCTTACGCCGGCTTCTCTTGTATAAAAATCTATAAGCGAATATATGGCGCCGTCTGTAATTTTAAAGGTCCTGCCGTTAAGGCCGTGCCGCTGTTCCTGCTTGCGAACCAAATGGTACTTTGCAATGTTAAGCTTTTCCTCGCGCGTGTAGCTCGGAATTTCTATAACCTCCATACGGTCAAGCAGGGGTGCCGGCACTGTCGATAAATCGTTTGCGGTTGCAATAAACACGGTATGGCTTAAATCATACGGTATTTCAATAAAATTATCCGTAAACGTTCCGTTTTGTTCGGGATCGAGCACCTCAAGCAGCGCCGAAGAGGGATCGCCCTTATAATCGCTGCCTAATTTGTCCACCTCGTCAAGAAGTATAAGCGGATTTCCGCTGCCGGCGCGCCTTACGGCGTCTATTATTTTACCGGGCATTGCGCCTATATAGGTTTTTCTGTGGCCGCGTATTTCAGCCTCATCGTGAACGCCGCCCAAAGAAATTCTTGCAAATTTTCTGCCCATACATTCCGCAACGGTTTTGCCGATAGAGGTTTTACCCACTCCAGGCGGGCCTGCAAGGCATATGATCTGCCCCTTAATATCGGGTGCCAAAGCATAAACCGAAAGCATTTCGAGTATACGCTCTTTAACCTTATTCATACCGTAAATATCGCGGTCGAGTATTTTCGCGGCACGCTTTATATCGGCAGAAACCTTGGTATAATTATTCCAAGGCAGCTCAAGACAGGTATCAAGATATCCCCTTACAACGGTGCCCTCGTGAGCGCCGCCCGGCATTTTTGCAAGCTTGTTAACCTCTTTATGCAGCGCTTCCTTAACGGAGCTGTCGGCGTTAAGCGCCTCGACCTTCATATGGTATTCGTCAATTTCATCTGCGGTATCGTCGCCGTAAAGCTCTGACGAAATGGCTTTTATCTGCTCGCGAAGATAGTATTCGCGCTGATTTTCGTCAATAGCCGCTTTGGTTTTTTTGCCTATTCTGCGGTCTATTTCGCCTATCTCACGCTCTTTATCAAGCATTTCTATTAAAATTTTTGCGCGGCGAACGGGATCTGTTTGCTCAAGTATGTACTGCTTATCGTCATAAGGCGCAGGTACGCTTGAAGCAATAAAATCCGCAAGCTTGCCAACGTCGTCCGAAACCGCAACCTGCATTACAACGTCGGGCGCCATATTCGAATAAACCTCAACGTATTTTTCAAACTGCGTTCTTATACGCCTTATAAGCGATTCCAAATAAACAGGTCTGTTTTTTATCGGCTTATCCTCAAGCCGTGTAATACCTGCGCTTAAAAACGCCCCGAAGGACACAGCGCCCGCTTTAGCCCTGTAAAGCCCGTCCACAAGCACCTTTACCGTATTATCCGATATTTTAAGCACCTGTCTTACGCGCACAACGCAGCCTATCGGGTACAGGTCTTCCTCTTTGGGGTCTTCAACAAATACCTCTCGTTGAGCGGCGGCGTACAAAAGTCCGCCGTGTTCCGCCGCGTATTTAACCGCGGCTACCGATTTTTTTCTTGCAACGTCAAACGAAATCACCGTGCCCGGAAACACAACAAGACCGCGCAGTGCCAAAACAGGCATTATTTCAATCTTATTTTCAACAACAGTTGACATAAAAACTCCTAAACATTCCAATTTTCGGTGCTGTAAACAGCAACTGCGGTAAGCGAGTTATCGCTGAAAACAAATAACACCGAATTTTCTTCAAAGCTGTATTTTAAAACGGTGGCGTCCTGCTCGCCTAAAAGGAAAAACGAATTAGAGTCGTCGGCATTTTCCTCTTTATATTCAAAGCCGGCAAGCGAATTTTTAACCTCTAAAAGCGGAGTTCCCGTTTCAAAGCCGTACGCCTTATCAAGCGATACTATAAACGAAACCCCGTTATCCTTTTTATCCTTAACATAGTAGTAAATAAAATCGCCGCTGTCTATACGAACGGTTTTTTCACCCTCGGTTACCTCATATACGGTATCTTCGCCCGCCTGACCCTCGGATTCGTATTTTGCCGAAAGCTCCGAATTTATTTTATCGATATCCTCGCCCAGCTTATATGGGCATTCGGGTATCTGACCGAGGTTTGCATAATATTCAAGGTCAACGTCTGAAGAGCTTGTTTGTTTTTTGTTATTGCCGCAGGCGGCAAAGGAAAAAATTAGCGTTAAAGACAAAAACGCACAAATCAGCCTTTTCATAATAATCGCCCTATCCTTTCATAATCAGTGATTTTTAAGCAGCTCGTCACGAAGGCTCCAAAGCTCTTCGGAAAGATCCACATAATAGGTATGCGGATTTTCAAAGCGCGTAACCTCGTCCCAAAGCGAATCAACCTGCTCGGCGCGGTACTTTGCAATTTCCTTAACCGCAGGAGATTTATAAACCTGCTTACCCTTTTCAAATATTTTAACCTGAAGCTTTTTGGCAACAAAATCGGTTACGACCTTGCGCTTCCAGGTGTGTTCGGGGTCAAATATCTCATACGGCTCGTCAGAGCTGATCTTTTCGTTTCCGAGGGTTATAACGTCCGCTATTGCCTTGCCGGTTTCCCTGTCGTAAAGCCGCCACGGAATTTTAACGCCCGGCAATGTTATTTTAGCCGGATTTTCGCTTATTTTGATCTTGGGAATAATTTTTCCGTTTTTCTCAACCGCGGCAAGCTTGTAAACGCCGCCGAAAACCGCCTCGCTTGAAGCGGTTATAAGGCGCTCGCCCACGCCGTAGCTGTCTACCTTGGCGCCCTGAAAGATCATATCGCGTATAAGGTATTCGTCAAGCGAGTTTGAAATGCATATCTTAGCGTCGGGATAGCCTGCGTCGTCAAGCATTTTACGCGCCTTTTTGGTTAAATAGGTAATGTCGCCGCTGTCTATTCTTATGCCCAAAGGCCGCTTACCGAGCGGCTTTAAAACCTCGTCGAAAACCTTTATCGCGTTCGGAATACCCGATTTTAAAACATTATAGGTATCAACAAGCACCATACAGCTGTCGGGATATTTTTCGGCATAGGTTTTAAACGCGGTGTATTCATCGTCGAAAAGCTGTACCCAGCTGTGCGCCATTGTACCCGAAGCCGGAACGCCGAAATCCTTTGCGGTAAGTATGCACGAGGTGCCCGTGCAGCCGCCTATAACCGCCGCCCTTGCGCCGTAATATGCCGCGCCGTAGCCGTGCGCTCTGCGTGCGCCGAATTCCATAACCGGTCTGCCCGCCGCAGCTCTTACAATTCGGTTGGCCTTTGTTGCAATAAGGGATTGATGGTTAATGGTTAAAAGCAGCATTGTTTCAAGCATCATAGCCTGCATAGCGGAACCTCTCACCGTTACAATCGGCTCGTGCGGAAAAATAACCGTACCTTCGGGCATTGCCCATACATCGCAGGTAAATTTGAAGGTGCGAAGATACTCTATAAAATCCTCCGAAAAAAGCTTAAGCCCCTTTAAATATGCAATATCGCTTTCATCAAATTCAAGGTTATTCATATATTCAATAAGCTGCTCTATACCTGCCATTACAGCATAGCCGCCGTCGTCCGGCACCCTGCGGAAAAACATATCGAAATATACTGTTTCGTCCCTCATCTCACTGTCAAAAATACCGTTTGACATAGTAAGCTCATAAAGGTCCATTATCATTGTAAGATTTTTTTGGGTGTTATTCATTTAAAGCATCTCCGTTACATTTTTTCGGGTGCCGATACCTTAATAAGGTCAAGCACGTTTTTAATAACCGTTGCGGTATCGCTGCAAAGAGTAAGCCTTGCCTGCATAAGCGGCTCGTCAATACCCTTTACGCGGCACGCGGCATAGAATTTATGAAACTTTGTTGCAAGCTCGCACACATAATGTGTTATACGTGCGGGGTCGTAATCCTTAGCGGCGGCGATTATCTCATCGGTATATGCGGCAATATGGAGTATCAGCTCGCGTTCTTCGGGTGAAGTAAGCCGTTTCAGCTCTTCTGCCGTGCAGGAGCGTTTTTCTATACCCTCCGCCTTTAAATTACGGAATATACTGCAAATACGCGCATATGCATACTGAACATAATAAACGGGGTTCAGGTTTGATTCGTTAACCGCAAGGTCAAGGTCAAAATCAAAGTGGCTGTTAGGCTCGCGCAGATTAAAGAAGAAGCGCGCCGCGTCTATCGGCACCTCGTCAAGCAGCGTTACAAGGGTTATGGCTTTGCCCGAACGCTTTGACGCCTTTATAACCTCGCCGTCGCGCACAAGACGTACCATTTGCATAAGCACCGCGTCAAGGCGGTCTGCGTCTACGCCGAGCGCCGTAAGCGCCGCTTTAAGACGCGGCACATAACCGTGGTGATCCGCTCCCAAAACGTCGATCGCTTTATCAAATTTGCGCACCATAAGCTTATTGTAATGGTATGCGATATCCGGCACAACATAGGTCGGCACGCCGTTTGCGCGCACAAGCACGAAATCCTTATCACAGCCGAAATCGGTCGCCTTGAACCAAAGCGCGTCCTCCTGCATATAGGTATGTCCGCTTTGCTTTAACAGCTCGATGATTCTTGCAGTCTCGCCGTTTTTGTGAAGTGTGCTTTCGTTAAACCAGGTATCGTAATGTATGCGGTATTTTGCAAGGTCGTCTTTAAGCCCCTGTATATTTTTGGGAAGCGCAAAATCCACAAGCGCTTTTCTTCTTTCTTCCTCGCTTTTATTTATATATTCGTCGCCGTGTATTTCGGCAAAGGCTTTCGTGTGGTTAATTATATCCTCGCCGTGGTATGAATCCTCAGGCATTTCTATGCCGTCGCCGAAAAGCTGCCTGTACCTAAGATCAAGCGACAGGGCAAATTTGTTTATTTGGTTGCCTGCGTCGTTTATATAAAACTCGCGCTCGGTATAATATCCCGCTGTTTCAAGAACAGACGCTAAGCAGTCGCCGAGCGCTCCGCCGCGTGCGTTTCCTATATGCATAGGTCCGGTAGGATTTGCCGAAACAAACTCAACAAGCACGCGCTTGCCCTTTCCGTAATCGCTTCTGCCGTAGCCCTCGCCCTTATTTTCAACGTCAAGCAGTATATCGGCATAATAATCGTCGGATAAAAAGAAGTTTATAAATCCCGGACCTGCTATTTCGTATTTTTCAATATAAGTGCCTTTAAAATCAAACTCGGCGCCCAATATTTCGGCTATGGCGCGCGGCGCCTTATGAAACGCCCTTGCCCAAACCATTGCGGCGTTGGCGGCGTAATCGCCGTGTTCGCGGTTTTGCGGAACAGACACCGAAAAATCGCCCATATCCGCCTTTTCAAGCGCGCCCTTTTTAATTGCGGCGTCTGCCGCGTTTTTAATGCAGGCTGTTACCTGCTCCCTTGCTTTTTCTACCAGTAATGACATTTATTATACCTCTCTTACCGTTATATCAACCGTGTTACGGCTTATAAGCTTTAAGTTTGAATCCACCGTATAGCACATATGTATTTTTCCGCCGTTTAAACCAAGCTCGGTTTTAACCGTTTCACCGAAAATGCCTATAATAAGCTCGCCCTGCGCCGTATTGTAATAGCAGGAGCTGCGCTTGCCCGATTCCACCACGAGCCTGCTTTCAACCGCGCCCGTACGCTGTAAAATAACCGAATTATCCGGCTTAATATAAATACTTGTTTTTACGCTGTCCATTCCGAGCATTGCGCTTTCGTCGTAGGTCATATAATAGCTGTCGCCGCGTTTGCCGAAGCGCCCGTCTGTTGTAAGCTCTATTTCGTCCTGCTCGCCGTCAATTCCCTGCGTACCTTTAATTTTTATAATTACGTCCTTCATCATAGGCTGTCAAGCTCCACCTGCTTTACCTTATCCTCGTTAATATCCTCGCCGAGCAGCACCGCCGCAAGGCTTTTGAATTTATACGGCTTATCCGTAACATAAAATTCGTGATTGCCTGCCGAGCCGTTTTCCGTATTAAGTGCGTTAAGCGCCAAAAAATCGCTCACCGCGTCTGCCACCGCAACACCGGGGTTGATAAGCGTTACGCCGTCTCCCAAAACGCTGCTTACCGCGCCTGTAAGCACGGGGTAATGCGTACAGCCTAATATAAGCGTATCGCAATCGGCTTCGATTATCGGCTTCAAATAACGCTTTACCGTTTCTTTTACCACTATATCGTCAGCCGCGTACCAGCCCACCTCAACAAGCGGAACAAACAGCGAACAGCTGCACGCCGTAACCTCAGCGTCCGGCTTAAGCCTTAATATTTCCCTTTTGTGGCTGCCGCTTTCTACCGTTGCCGCCGTGCCTATAACGCCGATTCTGCCGTTTTTTGTGGCTTTAACCGCCGCCGCCGCCGCGTGCGTTACCATTTCGAAATACGGCACGGGCAGATCCTTTGCCGCGTCGCCCGCAACCGAAGAAACCGTGCCGCACGCCGCAACTATAAGCTTAACGTTATGCTTTAATAAAAAACGTTCGTCCTCCGCCGCGTATTTTTTTATTGTGTCCCGACTGCGCGAGCCGTAGGGCACGCGCCCCGTATCGCCGAAATACACTATATTCTCATTCGGGAGCCTTTTGATTATTTCCCTTGCGACCGTAAGACCGCCGAGCCCCGAATCGAAAACGCCTATTGCACGACTGTCCGCCATGCAATCAACTCCTTAAAAACATATTCAATTTATAATACCACATTATTTTAATAATCGCAACCGAAAAAACGCGAAAAATAAAACTTAAAACAAAAAATCCCCCGTAACGGGGGATTTGAGCGTGTTGAAAAAGTCCGCTATGTGGCTACCATTTGTCAGGGGAACTGTCGTCTCAGGCGACTGAGGGGCAGTCAAAAAAGGCTTTATTAAAGCATTTTCTTTCCCTTAGAAGAGAACGGATTGCCGCGCACCTTTCGGTGGTCTCGCCTGCCGGCTCGGTCGGTGCTTTTGCTTCGCAGAGGTGTCCACCGGACACCCGCACCGCAATGACAGGTCGACGGCTTACTGCACACACTACACGGTATTCGTGGCAACTAAATGGTTTGTCATTTTGAGTGCGGAGCACGAAAGAATCCGTATTCCCCTTGAAAGAGAACGGATTGCCACAGCCGTTTACACGGCTTCGCAATGACAAGACGGGTTTTCAGAAGCTTTACCCCTTGTCATTCTGAGCGCAAAGCGCGAAAGAATCCGTATTCCCCTTGAAAGAGAAACGGATTGTCACACGCCTAACGCCATTCGCGATGACAGCCCTTTCGGCTTAAGCCTTAGGCTTTTACTATTTGTTCCATTTCGGACCACATTTTTTCCATTTCCGAAACCAATTTAAACTGCGTGCGGCTTCTTACAAGATTATGCTCTGGGTAATCGGTTTTAAAATATGTATCGCCCAAAAGATAATCGGTTAAAAAGCGCATACCGCACTCTATCGTCATCATTTTAGCGCCAACGGGCAAAAGCCTGCGTTCGCAATCGGTAAGCGTGCCGTCGCAGCCGTCTAAAAAGCCCTTGGTGTAGATTTTAAAAAGGTTAATATCAAAATGCACCTTTGAAATATCCTTTTCGTCCTCTGCCGCGGTTGAGGCGCCGAAGCGTATCGAATCGCCGAAATCGTTAACCGAATATCCCGGCATTACGGTATCAAGATCGATAACGCAAATGGGCATTCTTGTTTTTTCGTCAAGCATTACATTATTAAGCTTGGTATCGTTATGCGTTACCTTAAGCGGCAGCTCGCCCTCGCTGTGGCTTTTTTCAAGAATATCAAAAAAATCCCTGCGTTCGTTTACAAAGGCTATTTCCTTTTCGGCATTTTTCGCCCTTTTAAGCGGGTCGGCTTCTACCGCTTCCAAAAAGGCGGTGTACCTTACCGGCGTATTATGGAAATCGGGTATGGTTTCATAAAGCTCGTTTGCGGGAAAGTCCTTAAGCATATTCTGAAACGTTCCGAACGCCACGGCGCTTTGGTAAAAATCGTTTTCGGTTTCGGGCAGTTCTAAGGATACGGCGTTATCTATATAGCAGTAAACGCGCCAAACATCGCCCGAAGGCGCTTTATAATACTTTTTGCCGTTTTTACAGTTTACAAACTCAAGCGTTTTCATACCGTTTTTTGAATGCTTATGAAGATAATCGGTTATGCCGATTATATTTTTCATAACCCGTTCCGGCTTTTTAAACACATTGCCGTTTACCTTTTGAAGCACATATTTATGACCGTTTTCATCTGTAATTAAAAACGTATCGTTTATATGACCGCTGCCGAATGGCTTTATATTTGCTATTTCGCCTGAAATTACAAATTCCTTTGCTATTTCGGAATAATTCATATTTCTGCCGTCCTTTATTTTAATTGTTCGGGTGCCTCGTTTTTAATAAGTGCAATAATTATTATATCAAATTCAAGCTGCAAACTTCAATAGTAAATATAAACAAATTAAAGCGTATTTGCAAGTTCTTCGGTTAAATCGGACATTTTTTGTCCCTCTTTAAGCCTTATAACATATGCCGGCTTATCCATAGCCGAAATTGAAAAACGGCTTCCGAAATGCTCGGAAAGCTTTTTAACAACCTCGGACTGTATTGAATTGATATGCAGCACCGCGGTTTTTTCCGTTCCCGTAATCTCGGCAATTTTTGCCGCCGCCGCTTTATTTCTTAACAATGCAATATCAATAAGCCCCATAACCGCCGCCGGCGGTTCGCCGAAACGGTCGCACAGCTCGTCTATAACGTCGCTTGCATCGTCGTCGTTTTTAACAGCCGCAATGCGCTTGTATATTCCGAGACGCGCGGGCAATGCTTCAATATAGCTTTCGGGTATAAACGCCGATACGTTAAGGTCAACCGTGCAAGGTATATCGTCTTCGGGCGGTTTCCCGTTTTCTTCGTTAACCGCTTCGGACAAAAGCTTTAAGTACATATCGTACCCTACCGATTCCATATTGCCGTGCTGATCTCCGCCCAAAATGCTGCCCGCTCCCCTTATTTCAAGGTCGCGAAGCGCTATTTTAAAGCCGGAGCCGAACTCGGTAAACTCGCGTATCGCCTCAAGCCGCTTTGACGCCACCTCTGAAAGCTGACGGTCGCGCCTAAAGCAAAAATACGCATACGCTCTTCTCGGCGAACGCCCCACGCGGCCCCTAAGCTGATGAAGCTGAGCCAGCCCCATTTTGTCCGCCTCTTCTATAATAAGCGTGTTTGCATTGGGCACGTCCACGCCCGTTTCGATAATAGTTGTGCAAACAAGCACGTCTATCTCATGCTCCACAAGCCTGCGCCAAACGCTGCTTAATTCGTCCTCGCTCATTCTGCCGTGGGCTATCCCGACGCTGACGTCGGGCAACCTTGCCGCAATATCGGCGGCGCACCTTTCAATTGTTTCAATACGATTGTGCAGGTAATACACCTGACCGCCGCGCCTTATTTCCTTATTTATTGCGTCGGTTATAACCCCTTTATTGTATTCAAGCACATAGGTCTGCACAGGGTGGCGGTCGCCGGGTGCCTCGTCTATTGAGGACATATCGCGAAGTCCCGACATCGCCATATTAAGCGTGCGCGGTATGGGCGTTGCACTGAGCGTTAAAATATCCACAAACGGGTAAAGCTCTTTAAGCCGTTCCTTTTGCGCAACGCCGAAGCGCTGTTCCTCGTCTATTATAACAAGACCTATATTTTTAAATTCAACGTCCTTTGAAATAAGACGGTGTGTGCCTATTATCATATCAAGCCTGCCGCATTTAAGGTCGGTTATTATGCGCGATTGCTCTTTAGGCGTTACAAACCGGTTAAGCAGAGCAACCGTTACGGGCATATCCCCGAAACGCCGCACCGCGGTATTATAGTGCTGCATTGCAAGTATTGTTGTAGGCACCAAAAGCGCGCACTGCTTGCCCTCGCTTATGCATTTAAACGCCGCGCGCAGGGCAACCTCCGTTTTGCCAAAGCCCACATCGCCGCAAAGCAGGCGGTCCATAGGCACCTCCCGCTCCATATCGTGCTTTATTTCGTTAATACAGCGCAGCTGATCCTCTGTTTCGTCATATTCAAAGCGGCGCTCAAAATCGCTTTGCAGGTCGGTATCGGGGCTGAATGCATAGCCTTTTACCGACATTCGTTTGGCATAAAGCGCGGTTAACTGCTTTGCCATATCGTGCACCGCCGCCTTAACGCGCTTTCGGGTTTTCTGCCAGTCCGAGCCGCCGAGACGGTTAAGCCTTATGCCGCCGTTTTCCGCCGCGCCGATGTATTTTGAAACCAAGTCAAGCTGGGTTACCGGCACATACAAAATATCGCTGCCGGCGTAATTTATTTTAATATAATCCTTTGTTATGCCGCCGTTTTTAATGCGCTTTATTCCGTCAAACACACCTATACCGTGCGATTCGTGAACAACGTAATCGCCGCGGCGCAGCTCGTCAAGCGAGCCTATTTCCTGACCGTTTTTAGGTCTTTTGCGCCGTTTTCTGTTTTCGGAAAGAATATGCCTGTGGGTTACAAGCATAAATTTTTGGGAAGGAATTTCAAACCCTGCCGAAAGTCCGCCCAGCGCCACCGTAACGCCGCGCGGCACAAAATCCGAATTACCCGAATACACGCAGGGTATACCCTTTTCGTTAAGCTCGGCGGAAAGCACCTGCGCCGCACGCATTTCACCCGCCAAAATAACGACCGAGCCGCCCGACTCTCTTATATAGGCTATATCCTCGCTTAATACATTTATATCTCCGCCCCATGCAGACGAGCGCTTATAATTGAAATTTATAAGCTCGCGCGGTTTAAGCTCGTAAGAATTACGCGGAAAATTCTCCATTACCACCGCCTGAGGAACAAGACTTAAAAATTCCGTTTTATCAAGCCACAGTTTTACCGTGGCAGGGGTTAAAAAGCCCTCGCTTAAATAGTTTTCAATATCCGCCGCCTGTTGAATTTCGGTAGATTTAAAGCGTTCGGCAATATTCCCCGATTCGCTTACAACAAAAAGCGCGTCGCCCACGTAATCAAGCACGGTTTCCCCACCCTCAAATATAAACGGTATATACCTGTCCGGAGAAAACTGAACGCCGCCGTTAAGCGCCTCGATATCGCGCAATATAACCTCGCGCTGTTTTTCGGTTATTCCTTTACCCTGCTTAAGGTAATTATTAAGCTTTTCGGATAATTCTTCGGGGTTAAAAAGCACCTCGCAGGCGGGGGTTATTTCTATACTTTCCGTATTTTCGGTACGGCGCTGGGTTTCGGTATCAAAATACGAAATATTATCTATTTCATCACCCCAAAACTCAATACGGCAGGGCTGCGGCGCGCCCACGGGAAAAATATCGAATATTCCGCCGCGCACCGAAAACTGCCCTATACCCTCGCACAGCTCGCTTCTTACATAGCCCGCGTTTACAAGGCGCGAGGACAGCGCGGATATATCCTCGCTGTCGCCCGCTTTAAGCGTAAATCTTGCGCGGTTAAGCGTTTCGGGCGGAACGGTATACTGCACAGCCGCGTCAAGCGATACGGTAAGCACGTCAAAAGCCCCGTCCGACAGCGCGGACAGGGTATCTGTTCTTTTATGCTCATATTCCTTTGAGTAACCGGCAAGCGGTCCTATGCAGTAATCCCTAAGCGGAAAATTCACCGCTTTAAGACCTAATGATATCAAATCGTCCCTTAGCTCGTTAGCCGAAGCCTCGTCGTGCGTTATTACGGCAATCTTTCTTCCAGTGTGGGAGGAAAGCGCCGATATGACCGCCGCCTTATGAATGTGCGAAAGCCCCGTGCATACAAGCGGCAGTCTTTCCGACATTACAGATCTTAACAGATTCTTATAATCGGGGTCGTTTTTCAGTATTTCGTTTATAAATTTCATATTTAACCGTTATATTTATTCATAGCGGAGTCTATACCGCGGCTTATAATTTCTTCCGCCGCGCACGCGGCGTTTAAAAGCGCGGTATCAAGCTCCTTTTGCTGTTCGGCAGGAATTTTGCCGAGCACCCAATCCTTTAAATCGTATTCGCGGTTCGGGCGTTCGCCCACGCCTATTTTAATACGCTTGATTTCGTTTGTACCAAGCAGTTCTATTATATCCTTAATTCCGTTATGACCGCCATGCGTTCCGTTTCTTCTTATTCTCAGCTTTCCCACGTTAAGTGAAATATCGTCAAACATAATTATAATGTTTTCGGTTGGAATTTTATAAAATTTTGAAATTTCCGCCACAGCCGCGCCAGACGCGTTCATATAGGTTTGCGGCTTCATAAGAAAAACCTTTTTTTCACCTAAATAAAACTCGCCGTAAACCGCCTTGAATTTATGCTTATTAAATGCGGCGCCGTGTTTTTCGGCAATTTTATCCGCCGCCATAAAGCCTGCGTTATGGCGCGTTTTTTCATACTCAAGCCCAGGATTGCCAAGCCCCGCTATAAGCCAAATATCGTCCTTTTGTTTTCCGAATATCATATTTTTACTCACCGTATGATATTTTAGCATATTAAAGCTGCCTTTTCAAGCTAAATTACGGCTGATAGGCTTTTTACTTATTTAACTGTTGTAAAAGGAATAATTTTACTGTATAATCAATTTATGGTATATACGCTAATATTTTATTAAAGGAGAAATACCGAATGAAAAAACACTCTCAGATGTTAAAAGGCCTGCTCGGCATTATTGCCGGCATAACCTTATTGCTTGCGTTGGCTTTGCCGGCGTTTGCAGAACAGGACGTTACACTTTCCGTTATTGTAAGAGATGAAAATTCAGATCCGCTTAAGGGCGCGGTATTTACACTTGTAAGCAATGTTGAAAACGATAAAACCGCATATACCTCTGCCGCTTCGGATGAAAACGGCATGGCTGTTTTCACAGGTCTTCCCCAAAACGGCGAATTTGACCTCAGCCAAAAATCCGCGCCGGAGGGTTATTTAAAGGACGAACATATATACCTTATAACAATTAACAACGGTTCTGTATATACGCTGTACGACGGCGAGCTTGCCGAATATGAAACTGTAGCGGCTGAAAATAAAAAATACACGCCTTATACAGTAGAGGTTCCGTTTACGGTAGAGGTAAAGCAAACCGGCAAGAAAGCCCCCGGAAAGGAGACCTTTACTATAAATCCCATAGGCGATTTTTTCACGCAATATGAATATATTAAAACAGTAAGCGCAACGGTTGAAACAAACGGAACGGGTAAATTTAACGGCACTCTTAAATTCACCGTTCCGCAGGAGCATTTGGTTTATCTTTCGGACGGCTTTAACATAGCGCAGGTTAAAGGCAATAAAGAGGGCTGGACGTATTCGGATGCAATATTCTGCATGGTACCGGAGCTTTCGCTTGAAACCGATAACGGCACTGCGGCAATAACCGGCTTTAGGATACACGCCGTTACATTAATGGACGGCGAATACGCTCTCGGTGAAGAAGAGCTGAACGAAGCCTGCTTTATAAACAGCTATAATATGGCGGAGGAAGAAAAGCCGCCTGTAAATAATCCCGATAAAACGCCTGTAAAGGAAAATGAAAAACCGAAAAGCCCCAAAACCGGCGATAACGCCGCCGATTTTGCCATAACTTTAATGCTTACGGGCATTGCTTTAGGCGGAGTATCAATAGCTTTTAAGAAAAAACACGTTTAATAAATTTATTACTTTAAAATTGCGCGCTGATTTTTTCAGCACACCGAGCCGACGTTTCAAAACGTCGGCTTTTTTATATTCCTATTTATACATATATTAAAGTGACCGCGAAAAAATAAATTTAACCCGAATTTAACATAACCGTGATTACAGACTTAACAATACCCGTATATAATTAGGGCATACAAGAGAAAAGGAGAAAGAAAAAATGAAAAAGATTTTAAGTCTCGGTTTAGCGGCGCTTTTAATGGTAGGTGCGCTCGCAGGCTGCGGAAACAACGGCAGCAGCATCAACGATACAATTTCGGTGCTTACCCGCGAGGAAGGCTCAGGCACGCGCGGAGCGTTTATCGAGCTTTTGGGAATTGAAGAAAAGAACGCAGACGGCAAAAAGGTAGATAAAACAATTGCAACCGCCGAAACCACAAATTCCACCTCGGTAATGATTACAACGGTTGAGGGAAACAAATCGGCAATCGGTTATATTTCGCTTGGCTCCCTTGACAAATCAAAGGTTAAGGACCTTAAGGTAGACGGAACCGAGGCAACTGCGGAAAACGTTAAAAACGGTTCTTATAAAGTGGCCCGTCCGTTCAACATTGCAACAAAGGGCGACGCGTCAGGCGTTACAAGCGATTTTATCAAGTTCATCTTAAGCGCAGACGGTCAGGCGATTGTTGAAAAGAACGGCTATATAAGCGAGGGCAACAACGGCGCTTACACCTCGTCGGGTCAAAAGGGCAAAATCACCGTAGGCGGTTCTTCTTCGGTAACGCCCGTAATGGAAAAGCTTAAGGAAGCCTATGTAAAGCTTAACCCCGATGTTACGGTAGACGTTCAGCAAAACGACTCTTCCTCCGGTATGAAGGGCGCTATCGACGGAATATACGATATAGGTATGGCGTCACGCGAGGTTAAGGACAGCGAAAAGGAAAGCGGACTTGTATCAACCAAAATTGCAATGGACGGCATTGCGGTAATAGTAAACAAAGCAAACCCGCTTGACGAAATAAAGAGCGTACAGATCACTTCGATATACACCGGTTCGATCACTAAGTGGAGCGAAATAAACTGACAACCTCATTTACCTCTCGGCACTCTCCCCTTTTCGGGGAGAGTATTGCCGTATTATTACAAAACGGGAGCGAATTATGAACACAAGACTCCAAAAATTCAAAGAAGTATTTATGCGCATAATTTTTACGTTATGCGCCTGTATGTCGATTATCGCCGTTATCCTAATATGCCTGTTTCTTTTTGCAAACGGTATACCCACTATGGGAAAGATAGGCGTTTCAAAATTTTTGTTCGGCACTGTTTGGAAACCGCTTGAAGACCTTTTCGGAATACTGCCGATGATAATAGGCAGTATATACGTAACCGCAGGCGCAATTATTATAGGCGTGCCGATCGGGCTTTTATGCGCAGTATTTTTAGCAAAATTTTGCCCTAAGCACCTTTACAAATTTTTAAAGCCTGCGGTCGATCTGCTTGCCGGTATACCTTCAATAGTTTACGGCTTTTTCGGTCTTGTGGTTATAGTGCCGGCTATGCAAAATATATTCGGCGGTTCCGGCAAAAGCGTGCTTACGGCTTCTGTTATGCTCGGAATTATGATATTGCCCACCATTATAAGCGTATCCGAGGCGGCAATACGCGCCGTACCCGAAAGCTATTACGAGGGCGCGCTGGCACTCGGCGCAACGCACGAGCGCAGTACCTTTAAGGCAACGCTCCCCGCGGCGAAATCGGGAATTACCGCCGGCGTTATTTTAGGTATAGGCAGAGCAATAGGCGAAGCCATGGCGGTAAATATGGTTGCGGGCAACCAGGCTGTTATACCTACAAGTATTTTCAGCGGCGTGCGTACCCTTACCTCTAACATAGTGCTTGAAATGGGGTATGCCACCGATCTGCACCGCGAGGCACTGATAGCCACATCGGTAGTTTTGTTTGTATTTATACTTATTATTAACCTGCTGTTTTCGCTTGTTAAAAAGGAGAATAAGAAATGACGGTAAAATCAATAAACAAGGTCTCCTTAAAGCAGAAGCTTAAAAATCTTATAAGGCACCCCGCCTCTCTTATTATGTTCTTGATTACGTGGGGCGCGGCGCTTATAACAATTGCGGTTGTTATTTTTCTTGTAGCTTATATACTTATAAAGGGCGTTCCCAATATAAAGCCCTCGCTTTTCGCGTGGGAATATAACAGCGAAAACGTTTCAATGATGCCGGCTATTATAAATACCGTTACCATGACGCTTATGTCGCTTTTGCTTGCGGTGCCTATCGGCGTATTTTCCGCTATATATCTTACTGAATACGCAAAACGCGGAAATCCGCTTGTTAAGGTAGTAAGGGTAACAACAGAAACGCTTGCCGGCATACCCTCTATCGTTTACGGACTCTTCGGCTACCTTATATTCGTAATTGCCTGCAAGCTTAATCAGTCTATGCTGTCGGGCGCGCTTACGCTTGCCATTATGATACTGCCGACTATGATGAGAACCACCGAGGAAGCGCTTTTAGGCGTTCCCGATTCATACCGCGAGGGCAGCTTCGGGCTGGGAGCCGGCAGGCTTCGCACGGTATTTAAGGTGGTGCTTCCGAGCGCAGTGCCGGGTATCTTATCGGGCGTTATTCTGTCCGTAGGCAGAATTGTGGGAGAAACCGCCGCCCTTATTTACACATCGGGTACTGTTGCGGGAATACCCAAAGACCTTATGCACTCAGGCAGAACCCTCTCGGTCCATATGTACGCGCTGTTAAGCGAGGGCTTATATATGAACGAGGCTTACGCCACGGCAGTGGTACTGCTTATACTTGTTTTTGCAATAAATATGCTGTCGGGTCTGATTGCTAAAAAAGTTTCTGCAAAGAAGGGGTAAAAAAATGGATAAATTTACTGTAAAAAATCTTGATTTATGGTATAATGATTTTAAGGCGCTTAAAAATATCAATCTCGGTATGCCCGAAAACCGCATAACGGCTTTTATAGGACCCTCCGGCTGCGGAAAATCCACGCTGCTTAAAACCCTTAACCGAATGAACGATTTGGTTGAAGGCTGCCGCATTACCGGCGAGGTTTTGCTTGACAAAGAGAGCATATACGGCGATATGGACATAAATCTTTTGCGAAAGCGCGTAGGAATGGTTTTTCAAAAGCCTAATCCGTTTCCTATGTCGATTTACGATAACATAGCCTTCGGTCCGCGCACGCACGGCATACGTTCAAAAGCAAGGCTTGATGAAATTGTTGAAGAATCCCTGCGCGACGCCGCTATTTGGGACGAAACAAAAGATAAGCTTAAAAAAAGCGCGCTTGCAATGTCGGGCGGTCAGCAGCAGCGTCTTTGTATAGCGCGGGCGTTGGCGGTTAAGCCAGAAGTTCTGTTAATGGACGAACCGACAAGCGCTCTCGACCCTATCTCCACATCTAAAATTGAAGACCTTGCCGCCGAGCTTAAGAAAAAATATACCATAATTATGGTAACGCACAATATGCAGCAGGCGGTTAGAATATCGGATTACACGGCGTTTTTCCTGTTAGGCGAGGTAATAGAATTTTCCGAAACGGAAAAAATGTTCTCAACGCCTAAGGATAAACGCACAGAGGATTATATTACAGGGAGGTTCGGTTAATATGCGTAACAAATTCGATCACCAGCTTGAAAAGCTTAATTTAGAGCTGATTACAATGGGCGCGCTGTGCGAGGACGCAATAAGCGCCTCGGTAAAGGGTCTGCTTGACGATAACGACGAGCTTTGCCAAAAAGCCGTAAGTACCGAAGAGGAAATTAACAGAAAAGAGCGGGACATTGAATCTATTTGTATGAAGCTTCTGCTTGAGCAGCAGCCCGTTGCGCGCGATTTAAGGGTTATATCGTCTGCGCTTAAAATGATTTCGGATATGGAAAGAATAGGCGATCAGGCTTACGATATCGCCGAAATTGCAAAGTTTATTAAAAACAGCAACGTTAAAAGCCGCGTTCATATAAAGGAAATGGCGGCGGCCGCAATAAAAATGGTTACCGACAGCGTTGACTCCTTTGTTAAAAAGGATATTGAGCTTGCACGTGCCGTAATGGATTACGACGATAAGGTCGATAATCTTTTTAACTGCATAAAAGACGAGCTTGTTCAGCTTATTTCCGAGGATCGCGCAAACGGTGAATTTTGCATAGATCTTCTTATGATAGCAAAGTATCTTGAACGAATAGGCGACCACGCGGTAAATATTGCCGAATGGGTTGAATACTCTATCACCGGAACACACAGATAAAACGGCGTGCCTTCCGCACGCGCGGGAGGTACAATATGTTAACTTACAGCGAATTAAGAAAAAACGAATCGGTAAAGGCGTATATTGCCGGAGCGGACAGATCGTTAGCGGCGCTCGGCTTTACCGAGCACAGCTTTGCCCACGTTACCAAGGTTGCCGATACCTGCGCCGAAATTCTTTCGGTTATGGGCTATTCCGCCCACGAAACAGAGCTTGCAAAAATTGCCGCCTATCTTCACGATATAGGCAATCTTGTAAACCGCATAGATCACTCGCAAAGCGGTGCGGTTATGGCTTTCCGTATACTTGATAAGCTTAATATGGAAGCCTCTGATATTGCCACCGTAGTTTCCGCAATCGGAAACCACGATGAAGGAACCGGTGTTCCCGTAGACGCAGTTTCCGCCGCGCTTATTCTTGCAGATAAATCAGATGTAAGAAGAAGCCGCGTAAGAAACCGTGATAAAGCAAGCTTTGATATACACGACAGGGTAAATTACTCGGTTAGAAAGTCCTCTCTTAAAATAAGTGAGGATAAAAAAACCATAACGCTTAAGCTTGATATAGACACGCGTTACGGCAGTATTATGGAATACTTTGAAATATTTATGCAGCGTATGATACTCTGCCGTAAGGCGGCGGAAAAATTAGGACTTACCTTTAAGCTTGAAATCAACGGTCAGCCGTTGCTTTAAAACGAGGTGTAAAAATGATCTATCTGCTTGAAGACGACGAAAGCATAAGAAAATTTGTAATATATGCGCTTAAACAAACAGGTCTTGAAGCCTGCGGCTTTCCCCTGCCCTCGCTTTTTAAACAGGCTGTTGAAGAAAAAAAGCCGGAGCTTGCATTGCTTGACATAATGCTGCCCGAAGAGGACGGCATTTCGGTGCTTAAATGGCTGCGTTCGCGCAGCGAAACCAAGGATCTGCCGATTATTATGTTAACCGCAAAGTCAAGCGAATACGATAAGGTATTGGGTCTTGACAGCGGTGCGGACGATTATGTTGCAAAGCCTTTCGGCACAATGGAGCTTATTTCACGCATTAAAGCGCTTTTGCGCCGCACAAAAAACGAAGAAACGGAATACAATTTCGGCGGACTTTATGTAAACCCGACGAAGCACATTGTAACGGTAGGCGGCGAAAACGTTTCGCTTACGCTTAAGGAATTTGAAATACTTTGTTTAATGCTTAAAAACCGCGGCACTGTACTGTCCCGCGACCGTTTGCTTATCGAAATATGGGGCTATGACTACGACGGCGAAAACCGCACGGTAGACGTACATATAAAAACATTGCGTACTAAGCTTAAAGACTGCGGCGCACTTATCGAGACCGTAAGAGGACTCGGATATAAAATAGGTTAGCAAAGGTCTTAGCGTCTTAAAAGGATATGGTGATATTATGACAAAACGAATATACAGAGGTATACTGCTATCATCGGTTATAACAATGCTTGCCTGCCTTATTTTTACAATAGGAATACAATATCAGATGTATGACGAAAGCACTAAGGACTCACTTAAGGACAAGGCTTACATAATAAGCCTTAACAGCGAGAGCGGTGATCTTTCAGAATATGCAGACGCAAAGGAAAGAATAACCCTAATAACAAGCAGCGGCAAGGTTTTGTTTGACAATAAAGCAATTGCCGATAAAATGGAAAACCACCTTTCAAGAAAAGAGGTTAAGGAGGCGCTTGACAGAGGAGAGGGATATGCCGTAAGGCGTTCGGAAACGCTTGGTTCAAAATCCTGCTATTATGCTTTAAAGCTTAAAAACGGTAATATTTTAAGAATTTCAGACGATTCTCTTACCGTATGGACGGTTCTGATAAATCTGTTGCCGGCTATTTGTGCAATTGCAATTATGACGCTTGTGCTTTCCTCTGTTTTGGCGGCAGTAATTTCAAAAAAAATATTAAAACCGTTAAATTCCATTGATCTTGAAAATCCGGATGCACAAAACGTATACGACGAGCTTATACCTTTTATAAATAAGATCAATATGCAAAACCGCAAAATCGACCGGCAAATTGCCAGGCTTACCCGCAGCCGCCGCGAGTTTGATATTATAACCGAAAATATGAGCGAGGGGCTTGTGCTTACCGATATTAAAGGAAATATACTGACTCACAACAAGGGAATTGAAAAATTCTTCGGCGTAGAAGAAGACATAAACGGAAAAAATATATTAACCCTTAACCGCAGCGAGGTCTTCCGCGAAATTTTTTCCGATATAACCGAAAAACGCCGCGGAGAAGATATACTTTCCTTAAACGGCAGATATTACGATATGACCGCCAACCCCGTATACGACGAGGACGGAACGCCCTGCGGCGCGGTAATATTAGCAGTTGACATTACCGAAAAGGAAAAACGCGAAAAGCTGCGCCGCGAATTTACAGCCAATGTTTCGCACGAGCTTAAAACCCCGCTCACGTCAATATCCGGCATTTCCGATATGCTTATGAACGGAATTGTAGCGCCCGAAGATATAAAGGGCTTCGCCGGCGATATTAACAAGGAATCGGCGCGTCTTATAACGCTTGTTAACGATATAATAAAGCTTTCAGAGCTTGATGAAGGCGCATACAGCACCGAAACCGACGAAAAGGTCGATCTGCTTAAAACAGCGGCAGTGGTTAAAGAACGCCTTGAAGCAATAGCGGCAAAAAAGAATGTGAAAATAGCGGTAACGGGTGAGGACGCCGAAATAACAGGCGGCGAATCGCTTGTTTTTGAAATGCTCTATAACCTTTGCGACAATGCCGTTAAGTACAATAAAGAAAACGGCAATGTTACGGTAAGCGTAGGCACAAGCGAGGGTGCGCCGTTTGTTACCGTTAAGGATACGGGCATAGGCATACCGCCCGAATATACCGACCGCATTTTTGAACGCTTTTTCAGAGTAGATAAAAGCCGTTCTAAGGAAAGCGGCGGCACTGGACTCGGTCTTTCGATTGTAAAGCATATTGCAATGAGTCTCGGAGCCGATATAAGAGTTGAAAGCACCGTAGGAAAGGGTACGGAAATAACGGTTACATTTAATAACAAATAACGCCGTTTGCGCCGCCTTTAATATTTTTAAAAAATTGCTTGCTTTTTTCGGTATATAATGGTATAATGTTTCTCGGTCGCTGAGATTTATGCTCAGCACACCTTGCGCTGATAGCTCAGCTGGATAGAGCATCTGCCTTCTAAGCAGAGGGTCGGGGGTTCGAGTCCCTTTCAGCGCGCCAATAAGCATTGGGAACAGCGTTTTTTCGTTGCTCCCAATCTTTTTTTCTGCTACACCGATCATACTTCGCACCTTGTGCTTGTATTCTCGGAAGGGACTCTCGCTTTTAAAACAGTCCTGTGGCCACATTATCACTTTTAAGTAGGATTGGGATGCACTCTCTTGCTAGTTTATTGTCAGAAACAAAAGCAATATATACTTTTTCTAATTTTTTAGCAATTCTATCTGTTTTTTTATGATTCCCGTTCTCAATAGCATTAAAAAGGTCATCACCATTAGAATTAAATATCTCTATCACTTTTTCTTTATTCATCATTTTAATGCACCAAATTTTTTAAGTATTTTTATTCCGTAGTCATATTGTTCTTCAAAACTTTGCAAAGCTAGGCGTTAATTTTTGTTTTACAATGCCGAACACACGAAAAAGCTGTCATTGCGGTGCGGGTGTCCGGTGGACACCTCTGCGAAGCAGAAGCACCGACCGAGCCGGCAGGCGAGACCGCCGCAAGGCGTGCGGCAATCCGTTTCGCCCCTCCTCGTCATTGTGAGGGGCTTTAGCCCCGTGGCAATCCGTTTTTCTTTTAAAGGGGAATTACGGATTCTTTCGTGCTTTGCACTCAGAATGACAAAAAAATAAAGTTCGGTATAATTCCGTTTTCCCCTTTTTAAAAAACTTAAAACCGCCCTGCAAAGCAAAGCGGTTTTTGAATTTAAAATTTATCAGTCTTTCTTAAAGAAGTTGATAACATCGCTGTAGCTCTCGTCGTCATCGGCAGTATTTCCGAGGATAGAAGCTAAATCGTTATTCTTTTCTTCCTTCTTGTCATCGCCGAGACCCGTAGCAACAACCGTTACGCGGATAGTGTCCTCAAGGGTATCGTCAAGCTGAGCGCCCCAGATAATGGTTGCGTCCGGATGAGCCATATCCGAAATAATCGAGGAGGCAAGCTCAACCTCTTCAAGCCCGATATCCGAAGAACCTGTAATGCTGATAATAACGCCGCGCGCATTTTCCATAGAGGTTTCGATAAGCGGACTGCTGATAGCGGTACGTGCCGCCTGCTCTGCCTTATCGCGTCCGGTTGCAACGCCCACGCCCATATGAGCATAGCCTGCGTCTGCCATAATGGATTTAACGTCTGCAAAGTCAAGGTTAACAAGCGCGGTAACGTTAATAAGCTCGGAAATGCTCTGAACGCCCTGACGAAGAACATCGTCGGCAATATCAAAAGCGTTTTTAAAGGTAATCTTTTGCTCTGAAACAAACTTTAAGCGTTCGTTCGGAATAACAACAAGGCTGTCTACCTGCTCGCGCAGAGCCGCAATACCGGATTCTGCCTGCGTCATACGCTTTTTGCCCTCGAATGCAAACGGCTTTGTAACAATACCTACCGTAAGAATACCAAGCTCCTTTGCAATAGAGGCTACTATCGGAGCCGCGCCCGTACCCGTGCCGCCGCCCATACCTGCGGTAATGAATATCATATCGGCACTACGGATAGCAGCGGCTATTTCATCGCGCGATTCCTCAGCGGCTGCTCTGCCGTTATCGGGATTGCCGCCGGCGCCCATACCCGATGTGGTTTTATCGCCTATTTGTATTTTTTGGTTAGCTTTAGACTGTATTAAAGCGGCCTTATCGGTATTAACTGCGATAAACTCAACGCCGCGAACGCCTGCGTCTACCATGCGGTTAACTGCGTTACCGCCGCCGCCGCCTACGCCGACAACCTTAATTTGCACAACATTTGCCTGATCTTCTGCTACTTCAAATGGCATTTTGAATTCCTCCGTATTTATGTAAATCTATATTATATAACTTCACGTAATATGATAATACCATATATCTTTTTGAATTTCAACACTTTTTATTACATTTCTGTAATTTTTTTTATTATGACGAAAATAGGAGTAAAAAAACGGCAATTATATGCCAAAACTGCCTATTCCGCCGTTCCTTCAACGAATGTGCCCTCGGTATTGGAGGAAGACCACATACTGAGATTAACTGTTCCTGTTTTTTGCGCGTCGATATTCTTTATCATACTTGCCAAATGCGCAAATTTTCCGTCAAGTCCGTTAGACGTACCGAAATTCACAACGAAGCGTCCCTCGGTTTTAACCGAAATTGCAAGCTCGTCGGTAATATCTATGCGGTTAAGCGTAAGAGAGTATTTCTCTGCCGATTTTTCAATCTGCTCAATAAGTCCGCCGGCTTTATTGTCGCCGTACTGTACGTCTTCCCCTACCTTACAGCTTACATTGCCTGCAAGTATCAAAAGCATATTTTCGGGCGGCTCGTCACAGCGGTTAAGCACGTGCAGGCTCCTGCTTACGGTAAAGTATTTGCCGTCCGAATTATAACAGGCGTATTCCGCCGCGTCCTTTACCTTTAGCGTAAGGCTGCCGGGCAATTTTCTTACCGTTTGCACGCTTTGCACATACGGCAGCTTTTTTGCCATGGCGCCGGCGTCCGCTTTAGCGGTAAAAAGGTTATCGCCTTTTTTTATGCCTGCCGCAGAAAGTATTTCCTCGGCGGTGTATTTTTCACTGCCCGTTACGGTAATGCTGTCTATCGGAAAAAGCACGGTAAGCGACAGAGCCGTGCCCGTTATTAACAAAGCAACAACCAAAAAGCCTATAAAAATTTTTATGCGCCTTTTTCTGATTTTGCGCTGCCGCGCCTTTCTTTTGCGCGTAAACTCATCGTTTACCGTTTCGTTTTTCAAGTTCCTTCACTCCCGCCTATTCCTTTGATATATCCGCGCCTATCAGCCTTAAATTTTCGGTTATATCCTCATACCCGCGCTCTATATGCTGTATCTCGCCTATTTTTGATTTACCGTTTGCCGCAAGCGCCGCAATCACAAGCGCCGCGCCGCCGCGAAGATCCGTTGACTTGCAGTCTGCCGCGGAAAGCTCGGTCACGCCCTCTATCACCGCTATTTTACCCTCGGTTTTAATTTTAGCGCCGAAGCGTTTAAGCTCGTCGACATACCGAAAACGGTTTTCAAATATATTTTCAACAAAAACCGAGGTTCCGTCCGCCTTACAAAGCAGAGCCGCCGCTATCGGACCGGCGTCCGTAGGAAATCCGGGATAAACAAGGCTTCTTACCGTAGGCACGCGCAGCAGCCTTTGCGGAGACAGCAAATTTATGCTTTTGCCGTTGATATTAACCTTACAGCCGCTTTCGTTAAAAAGCCACAGTATAGACGCCATATGCGGCGGCATTACGTTTTTAAGGGTTATATTGCCGCCCGTAACCGCCGCGCACGCCATATAGGTTGCCGCAACGATGCGGTCGGGTATTATGGAATGCTCTGCTCCGCCGAGCGTTTTTACGCCGCGTATTCTTACGGTATCCGAACCGCAGCCGTTAATTCTGGCGCCGGCGCTGTTTAAAAAATCGGCAAGGTCGCTTATTTCGGGTTCCTTTGCCGCACCGTGTATTACGGTATCGCCCTCAGCCAAAACCGCGGCTAAAATAATGTTTTCGGTAGCGCCTACGCTTGGGAAATTAAGTGTTATTTCCGCACCGTGAAGACCGTTTTCGGCGGTGCAGTTCAAATAGCCGTGTTCTTCCTTTACCGTTACACCCATTTTATTAAGGGAGGATAAATGCAGGTCGATCGGCCTAGGACCCAGCTCGCAGCCGCCCGGACTGCTTATAACCGCTTTTCCCGTTCTTCCGATAACCGCGCCCAAAAACACCACCGAAGAGCGCATTTCACGCATAAGGGTATCGGGTATAGAGTAATCCGAAATATCCCTCGCGTTTACAGCCACGGTATCGCCGTCTTTTTTACAGCCGCAGCCTAAGTGCGCGAGTATTTTGAGTGACGTTTCAACGTCCGAAAGCTGCGGACAGTTATGTATCACGCACTCGCCGCCGCACAGCACCGTTGCCGCAAGCACAGGCAAAACGCTGTTTTTCGCCCCCTGTACGCAAATTTCGCCCGATAGTTTTTTGCCGCCGTTTATAACAAGCTCAGACATTTAACGCACCCTTTCACAGCAGAACTTTTACAGTCCATACTATGCCGGTGCGCCGAAAATGTCACGGTCTTGTGTAAAGCTGCATTAAAACCTCGTAAATTCGTTTATTTGCGTCGGTTATTGCGTGCTTTTTTGCGTTTGCGCTCATTTTCATAAGCAACGGTTTATTTTCTATAATATTATCAACTGTTCTTATCAGGCTTTCTCCGCTCAGATCTTTTTCCTCAAGCACCTCCGCCGCGCCTGCGTTTTTAAGGGTCATTGCATTGTGAAATTGGTGATTTTCCGCAACATAGGGAGACGGAATAAGCACCGACGGCTTGCCAAGACAGCAAAGCTCGCTTAAGGTTATTGCGCCCGCTCTGCATATAACAAGATCCGCCGCCGCCATACAAACGTCCATATCCGAAATATATTCGCGTATATCGGTAAGACTTGAAAGCTTTGTATCGGAAAGCGCGTTTATCATAGCCTCATATCCGCTTTTTCCGGCAGCGTGTATATGGTAAAACTTTTCCGTACCGTTATGGCTTTTTATAAGCTCGCTTACCGCCTCGTTAATACGCCTTGCGCCGAGCGAGCCGCCGAACGAAAGTATAAGCGGGCGGCTGTCAAGTCCTAATTTTGCGCGCGCCTCTTCCCTTGTTATGCGCATAAGCTCACCGCGCACGGGGTTGCCCGTTATAACCGGTTCGTTTTTAAGCTTTAAGTATTTTTTTGCTTCGGGCATGGCAAGCATAACCCTGTCCACCCTGTTTGCAAGCATTTTTGTGGTAACGCCGGGGAATGCGTTTTGCTCGTGTATTGCGGTTTTAAAACCGAGCTTGTGCGCTTCGCGCAAAACAGGTCCGCTTACATATCCGCCCGTACCCACAACAATATCGGGGTTTATTTCCTTTAATATTTTTTTTGAATCCAGAGAAGAGGAAACGGCTTTCCCCACCGCGTTTATATTTCGCGCAATATTTTTAAGCGAAAGTTTACGCTGAAAGCCCGCCACGTTTATGGTGTGAAAGTCGTATCCCTTTTCGGGAACCAATTTTGCTTCAAGCTTATCCGCCGTTCCTATATAGGAAATTTCGGCGTCGGGGTGTTTTTCCTTTATGTACCCCGCAACAGCAAGCGCAGGATTTATATGTCCGGCGGTACCGCCGCCCGCGAAAAGTATTTTCATATAGCCGCCCTCTTTAAGTTTTTTCTATTGCCGCACCGCGCGATACGGAAAGCACAATACCCATTTCTGCAAGAAGTATTAAAAGCGATGTGCCGCCGTAGCTGAAAAACGGAAGACTTATTCCCGTGTTAGGTATTGTGTTTGTAACAACCCAAATATTAAGCATTGCCTGAAGCCCCACCTGAAAGGTAAGACCTATTGCCAAAAGGGAACCGAATTTATCCTTAGCGCGCATAGCTATTGTAAAGCCGCGCCACACAAGCAAGCAGAAAATAAGAATTATAACAACCGCGCCCACAAGCCCCAGCTCCTCGCACACGATTGCAAAAATAAAATCGTTATGGGGTTCGGGCAGCCACAAATATTTTTGCCTTGACTGGCCTATTCCCCGTCCGAGTATACCGCCCGAACCTATTGCCAAAAGCGACTGTATGGTTTGAAAGCCCTTATTTTTTGCGTCTGCCCACGGGTCAAGCCAATATTTTATTCGGTCTGAGCCGTAGCCTATAATTCCCGTTGCGATAGCAAGCACGCCGCCGCCCAGGCCTACGGCAATGCCGCCTAATATATACCGCTTTTGCAGTCCTCCCACAATCAGCAAAACTATGCCTATTGCAAATATAAGTACCGTTGCGGAAAGGTGGGGCTCTATAACCACAAGCCCGCACGGAAGTGCAAGCAGCAGCACCAAAAACGCAACAAACTTAAAGCTTTTCATTTGCTTATAGTTAGCCGCTATAAGAGAGGAAAACAGCAGTATTACCGCAAATTTCGCAATTTCCGAGGGCTGAAAGTTAATAGGACCTATAACGATCCAGCGCTTAACGTCCTTACCCTCAAGCATAGGCGGCAGTATTTTAACCACCGCAAGCAAGCCGATAGAAACAACATACAGCACCCATGCGAATTTGCGCCAAAAATGATAGTCTATTTTTGAAACAACAAGCATTACGGCAACGCCCACCGTGGCAAAAAGCGCCTGACGGATTATAAATTTATAGCTGTTGCCGTAATGCTCATATGAAAACGCATAGCTTGCGGAAAAAAGCATAACAAGACCTATTGTAAGCAATATTAAAACAAGCGATAAAAAGGTTATATCAAGTCTTCCCGAAAGCGGCTCCGACTTTTTCCTTTTTGCCATGCTTTTTCCCTCCAATTTAATTTACCAACCGAATATAAGCGGCAATACCGCAATCACGCAGCCGACCGCTGTAACAAGCGAAAACACAAGAACGATCTTCTGTTCCGACCAGCCGCACATCTCAAAGTGATGATGAAGCGGTGCCATTTTGAAAATACGTTTTTTTGTTTTTTTATAATACGCTACCTGTATTATATCCGAAAGCGCCTCAAGAAAATACGTTATACCGGCAAAAATAAGTAATACGGGTCTTCCGATTCCGAAGGACACTGCAACAACCATACCGCCCAAAAACATTGAACCGGTATCTCCCATAAACACGCGCGCCGGCTTTGCGTTCCACACAATAAAGCCCACGCACGCTCCCGCGAGCGCCGCAGACATAGCGTTTATGCTCATATTGTAAACAAAGCCCGATCCCATCATAAACGCGCACGCAACCACAAGCGTTACAGATGAAGCAAGCCCGTCGATACCGTCGGTCAAATTAACGGCGTTTGTAAAGCCGTAAATAAACATAAGCGCAACAGGCCAAAACAGAAGACCTGCGCCGCGTGTTATATCAACGTCGCCCACAAACGGAATAGTTGTGGTTTTCATACCCGAAATACAAAGCGTTGCAAGATATACCGCCGAAACAAGCAGCTGCAAAAAGGTTTTTTGCCTTGCGGTAAGCCCCAAATTGCGTTTTTTAACAACCTTTATATAGTCGTCCATAAACCCGATAGCCGCCATTAAAAGCGCCATTAAAATTCCGGCAAGGAAAACCGAAAGGCGGTATCCGTCGTGCATTTCAAGGGCAAAGCGGCCGCCTGCGGCAGCCGAATAGGCATAGGCAATACAGAGCGACAAAAGCACGCCCGCAATTATCATAAAGCCGCCCATCGTAGGCGTTCCCTGCTTATCCTTATGCCATTTAGGACCGATCTCCAATATAGTCTGCCCAAAATGCAGCTTTCTTAAATAAGGAATTACAATATATCCCAAAAGCGCAGTTACGGCAAAAGCGGCTGCCGCGGCTATAACGGGTGTAAAATCCTTCATATTATCTCTCCGTTCCCCTTTTTTATTTAAGCTCCCTTAAAGCTTCGGCAACAACCTCGCGCTCGTCAAGGTGTATGGTGCCTGTTTTAAGTATCTGGTATGTTTCGTGCCCTTTACCGGCCAAAACAATTATATCGTCCTTGGTTGCAATCGATATCGCATATTTTATAGCCTCGATACGGTTTTCAATCACCTTATAAGGCGTTGCAGTCCCCTTCATACCCGTTAATATATCCTTAATTACAGCGCCGGGTTCCTCGGTGCGCGGATTATCGCTTGTAACCACGGCAAAATCGGAATAGCGAACGGCTATATTACCCATTATCGGGCGTTTTGTTTTATCCCTGTCGCCGCCGCAGCCGAACACAACTATAAGGCGGTTTTTCTTACATTCGCGGAATGTGGAAAGAATATTTTTAAGACCGTCCGGCGTGTGGGCGTAATCTATTATAACGGTAAAGTCCCTGCCTGTCGGTACTACCTCTGCCCTGCCCTTTACGCCGTTAAGCTCTGACAGCGCCGCCGCCGCAACAGATACCGGAATACCGATAACGTCCGCACAACAAGCCGCACAAAGCGAATTGTAAACCGTAAATTTACCGCCTGTGTTAACGTGAATATGCTCTATTGTGCTGTCGCTCACAAATTCATAGTCAACGCTTGCAGGGTGGTAATTTATACCCTTTGCGCTGTATGTTGAATCGTTGCCCGTAGAGTATGTAACCATACGGCAGTCAAGGTCCTTCATAAGCTCAGGGGCATATGAATCATCGCTGTTTATTATTGCCGTCTTACACATTTTAAACAGCTTTTTCTTTGCGTTAAGGTAGTTTTCCATAGTGATATGGTAATCAAGGTGATCCTGCGTTAAATTAGTGAACATCGCCGCCTCAAAATCAAGCTTATAAACACGCGACTGATCAAGCGCGTGAGACGATACCTCCATTATAACATAGGTACAGCCCTTAGCCTTCATAAGCGCAAAAAGCGAGTTGAGCTCATAGGCATTAGGCGTTGTGTTGTGCGCAGCAATTATCTCGTCGCCTATCATATTCTGTATTGTGCCTATAAGACCTGCCTTAAAGCCTGCCTTTTCTATTATTTTTTTAAGCATATAGGTAACCGAGGTTTTACCGTTTGTTCCCGTAACGCCTAACAACTTAAGCGATTTTGCGGGTTCGCCGAACCATTTGGCGCACATATCGGCGTATGCGGCGTGGGTATCGGGTACCGTAAGCTGATTTGAAAGCCCCAAATCACGTTCGGCTACTATAACCGCGGCGCCCGCGTCGATTGCCGCAGGTGCATAATCGTGACCGTCCGATTTAGCCCCCACAATACAAACAAACGCAAAGCCTTCCTTTACCTGCCTTGAGTCGCAGGTAATGCCAGTAATTTCAGTTTCGGATATTGCTCCCGTGCATTCAATCAAATTTTTAAGCTTCATATATAACCTTTCCTTATCCGTCAACAACGTTTTCATCGCCGAAATAAACCGTTACAACCGTTCCGGTATCAACGCTTTCACCGGCGCCTATGCTTTGCTTATAGGACCTTATTGCCCCGTCTGAAGAATTGCCCGAAAATTCTACGTTAACACCGGCGTTTGCCGCGGCTGTGTTAACCTCTGTTGCGGTAAGTCCCGTAAGATTGGGCACCGTAACCTTTTGAGAACCGCCCTCTTCCGTGTAAAGTATTACTATGCCGCCCGATATTACCTTACTGCCTGCGGCGGGCAATTGCCGCAGCACCGTACCGCCGGAGCCTATGACCTTGTATTCAAGCTTTGCGGCGGTCACCTTACCCTTAGCCTCGCCTATTTCGTTACCCATGGTATCGGGCACGGTAAGCGAAAGCTTTTTAAGCTCCTCGTCGGTATAGCTCGGTTCAAAGCCGAGATACGGCAGAATATCGCTCATAATCTGCGAATTTACAGGCGCCGATATTAAACCGCCGTAATATTTATCGCCCTTAGGCTCGTCAAGCATAACATAAACCGCAATTTCGGGATTTTCAATAGGCGCCACCGTAGCGCACGAGCCTATATATAAAGCCTTATCGCCCGTTGCCAATATTTTGGAAACCTTTTGCGAGGTACCTGTTTTAGCGCCTATATTGTACCCTGCAACAAGCGCGTTTTTTGCGCCGTTTTCCGAAACATACTGCATAAGGGTACGCATTGTAGCCGAGGTTGAGGCGGATACCACCTGTCTTTTATAAGAGGTTGACGAGGTTTCAACCACCTTGCCGTCAGAATCAAGCTTTTTTTCAACCAAATGCGGCTGAACCAGATAACCGCCATTAACCGCTGCGGATACGGCTGATATTAACTGCATAGGCGTTACGTTAAAGGTTTGCCCGAACGAGGAGGACGCCAATTCAACAGGGCCCATTTTATCCTCTTTATGATAGGTTGAGGTTGCCTCGCCCGGCAGATCGATACCGGTTTTTTCGGTAAGACCGAACGCCTTAAAATATTTTGAAAATGTGCTTACCCCTACAAGCTGACCTATTGTTATAAACGCAGGGTTGCAGGAATTTGATATTGCCTGCATTAAATTCTGCGAGCCGTGTCCCCCCACCTTATGGCAGTGGTAGGACTGCCCCGCAACAGTTGCGTGACCGTTGCAGAAAAATGTGGAATTGTTGTTTATAAGATTTTCTTCAATCGCTATTGAAGCTGTTACGACCTTAAATACAGAGCCCGGCTCCATTGTATCGGATACCGCTTTATTACGCCACTGCCTGTTCATAAGCTCGCTTTTAAGCTTGGATTTTTCCTCGTCGCCCTCAGCGGCGTCTACCTTGGCCTGATCCTCTGCCGATAACGTAAACGGCTCGTTAGGGTCAAAATCACCCTTTACCGCCATTGCCAGTATCGCGCCGGTATTAACGTTCATAACAACCGCCGCGCCGCGTTCGGCAATTTTGTTTTCGGCTATTGCCGCCTCAAGGTATTTCTCGGCGGTATACTGCACATACGAATCAAGCGTAAGCACAAGGGATTTTCCCTTTACCGCCTCTTCAACCTTTTCATAAGAAAAACGCATATCCGCGCCTGCGGCGTTCTTAGCCGCCACAACGCGCCCCGCAATGCCTGTAAGATCGTTGTCGTAATAGCTTTCTATGCCTGCAAGTCCCTGATCGTCGGAGCCTACAAACCCCAAAACAACCGAAGCCAAATGCTCGTTAGGATAATAGCGCTTTGTGGTTTCGTCAAGCCCTATATATTTTACAAGTTCAAGGCTTTTATTGTCAAGTATAAACTGTCTTATTTTGTCGGCAACGGCTTTTTCAACCTTTTTCTTAACTATAACATAATAAGAGTTTTTTTCCGTATAGCCGTAAACGGTATCGTAATCAAGCTCTAATATTTCCGAAAGTCCCGACGCTATCGTTTTTTTAACCTCTTCGGCTTTATCAGCGCTTTTAAGCCTTTTTATGCCGTTCGGTGTTATGTAAACGGTCCAAGCCGGCGAGCTTGTTGCAAGTATCTGCATATTTCTGTCGTAAATATCTCCGCGCGGCGCGGTAACAAGACTGTCGTAAAGCTGCTGCTCGGAGGCATAGCTTTGATACTTTTCGCCCTTTATTACCATAATGTTAAAAAGACTTGCCGAGGAAACAAGCGAAAGCGAAAGTATAAGCGCGACCATTACTACTATTATTCTTGTAACCATTGTTTTACCCGGTTTTACAGTCACGCTATGCAACCCCCTTCAAAATATCCGAAATACGAGAGTCGGTAACACAACTCTCGTATTTTCTTCTACACTGATAATTATATTATTGTTCCTTCAATTTATTACTCCGCGGTCACTGTACTCCCGTCGGATTTTACCGCCTTGTCTTTATCATTTACCCTTATATATTTAACGTCGCTCTTTTCCATTTTTCTCATACCGAGCTGTGTCGCCTCAAGCTCAAGATTCGCATAAGAAATTTTCTTTTGCATTTCCATTTCAAGACTTGTTTTTTCACTTTCAAGCTCGGTTATAACCGATTTCACATCGTTTATTTCGCTGTTAAGCTCATTTATTTGAAGGCGGAGCGCTATATTGCCGCAAAGTCCCGCCAAAACAAACACAGCCGTCATAACAAGGCCCATAGGCGAAACCAGCCGGCGCGCGGCGGCGCGGCGGCGCTTTCTCGTCTTTTCGGCGATTTTGGGCATAACCACAATATTATCGCGTGTTTTCGGCGTTTCGGCAGTTTTAGGGGCAAACATTTCAAAATCGTATGCTAAACTGTCGTTATAATATTTTACGTTGTTCATAGCCGCTCTCCTTTTCTAAGGCTATGGGCTTAAAACCCGTTTATTCATTCTTTATGATTACACGCAGCTTTGCGCTTCTGCTGCGCTGATTTTCGTTTATTTCTTCCGCCGTAGGTTCAATAGGCTTTTTTGTTAACAGCCTGCCCTGCGGCTTTCTGCCGCAAACGCAAACAGGAAAATCCGGCGGACATATACAGCCCGTGCAATATTCTTTAAATTTTTGCTTTACCATTCTGTCTTCAAGCGAATGGAAGGTGATAATCGCGAGCCTTCCCTCTTTATTTAAAAGCGCAAACGCTTTATCAAGCGCTGTTTCAAGTTCATCAAGCTCGCCGTTTACCGCAATTCTTATTGCCTGAAAGCTTTTCCTTGCGGGGTGCCCGTCTCTGCGCGCCCTTGCAGGCACGGCAGATGATATTATATCAGCCAATTTAAGCGTTGTATCAATGGGGGCTTTTTCACGCTCGCTTATTATGCGGTCCGCTATTTTAAAAGCAAACTTTTCTTCGCCGTAATCTCTTAATATTCTTACAAGCTCTTCTTTTGAATAAGTGTTGACAATATCCGCGGCGCTTATTCCGCTTTTGCTCATTCTCATATCAAGCGGAGCGTTCTGCCTGTAAGAAAATCCGCGTTCGGCGTTATCAAGCTGATAAGAGGAAACCCCCAAATCAAGCAATATCCCGTCCACGCCCGTTACGCCGCGTTTGTTTAAAACCTCCTGCATTTCGCTGAAATTACTTTTAATAACCTCGGCGTTATAGCCTTTAAGTCGCTCGGAGGCGGTTTTCACCGCGTCGGGATCACGGTCAAGCGCGTAAAGCCTGCCGTCTGTAAGCCTTTTTGCAATTTCCAAAGAATGTCCTGCACCGCCGGCAGTACCGTCTGCATAAATGCCGTTCGGTTTTATGTTTAAAACTTCTATTGTTTCGTTTAAAAGAACCGATTTGTGTGAAAATTGCATCAGAAATTAAGCTCCTCAACAATTGAAGCAATGGATTCGGGTGTGTATTCCGCATTTTCGGCGTTCCAAAGCTCGGTGTTCCATATTTCAAGGTTTGTATCCATACCTATTATGTGAGCCTCGCCCTCAAGCTGAGCATATTCGCGCAAAACCGGCGGAATAAGTATTCTGCCCTGTGTATCAAAGTCTATGCTAAAGGCTCCGTCATAAAGGAAACGTTTAACGGCGCTTGACTTAGCGCTCGGCAGCGTTCCTATTTTTGCAACAAGCTTGTCCCACTCCTCTGCCGAATAAACACAAAGGCAGCGCTTACCGTAAATACCGCGGCAAATCATAAAGCCTGTCCCTAATTCTTCACGAAGCTTTGAAGGAATGAAAACCCTGCCCTTCTTATCTATATTATGCTGATAGCCTCCGAAAAGCATGATTTTCACCTCTTTCGCTCCACTTTAATACACTTTAGTGGATTTTTACACCACTTTGCACCACTACGATTGTATTATAAGTCTAAAAGGAGCAAAAATCAAGTAATTTTTTCAAAGTTAAAATATTTTTTTTGTTTTTTTAAGGCAGACTATATATATTGTGGTTTTTAAGAAGACGCAACCACAATAAAACTGCCGCTTACGATAAAGCGTAACATTTGTTTTTTGCGTTTTAAATATTTTCCTTGACAACGGCGTATAAAATACATATAATATTTATCGTGCTTATAAAGCAATTATATACGGAGACGTATCGAAGTGGTCTTAACGGACATGACTCGAAAGGTTATACATCCAAGAGAACTTCGACCAACTGAAAGCCTTGATTTTACTCAGGTTTTGAGATTTTGCATCTCGCAAAAACTTACTTGTTTTGCCCTGAATTTTGCCTTAATTTCAAGTTTTGTCAAAATCGTGGGTTTAACATATAAAAATTTAATATACGGACAGGTATCGAAGTGGTCATAACGGCCCTGACTCGAAATCTCCTTAGCCTAACGGAAGCCCGTCTTCCGAAAAGCCTTTAACCGTGCGGGTTTCGGGCGTTTGCCCGCCGCAGGCAAACCGTGAGTTCTAACAGGAATTCTAATACAACCGAATATTTGCGTTAATCTCGGTTTCCCGAGTTAACATATATGGAGACGTATCGAAGTGGTCATAACGGACATGACTCGAAATTTCGGCAGAAGCTGGGAATTTCGTCCCCCTGATTCTCCTTGATATTCCTCAACACAGAAAATCTCAAAATCGAATATTTTTTGCCGTCTCTCCTGTTTTCTCTCCAACGAATTTTTGAGCAAATTTCTGGAAAGAAAACCGGACGAAAATAGACACGGAGAGTTGTCCGAGTGGTCGAAGGTGCAGCACTCGAAATGCTGTAGACCGAAAGGTCTCTAGGGTTCGAATCCCTAACTCTCCGCCACAAAAAGCCTGTAAACAAGCCCGTTTACAGGCTTTTTAATTTTTGCCTAAAGGGCAAAGCCCGCACGATTTTCGGTTTTCAAGGGAGAAAATCAGCTGTTCTCCCCGGCACTGATCGAACTCCAGCGGCTGCTGAAGTCGCCGCCCTCCGGCAGAGCAAGCCCTGTCTCCATCGCCTGCGCTGAAGTGATCTTGGACTTGTAATCCAAGTGGGCGTAGATGTTCGCCGTGGTGGTAAAGTCGCTGTGCCCCAACCACTCCTGAATGTGTTTGAGGGGGACGCCGTTGGCCAGCAGCAAGCTGGCACAGCTGTGACGCAGATCGTGAAAGCGCATCCGGCGCAAACCGTGACTCTCCAGAAATTTCGGAAATGCGTTGGTCAGGTATTCCACCCGCATCCGCTCGCCCAACTCATCCACGAATACAAAGCCATCCTATTCATAGTTGTAGCAGTTGCCGCAGACCTGCTTGTTCAGCTCCTGCGCCTCTTTCACCTGCATAAAGTATTCCCGGAAGCTGCCGATGAGCGGCAGGGTGCGCAGACTGGACTTGGTCTTGGCGGATTGCTGCTCGAACTCCTGATACTTGCCGTCGATGATCGTTGAGGTCACGGTGCGCTTTACGGAAATGGTGCCCTGCTCAAAGTCGATGGCATCCCATTTCAAGCCCACCACCTCGCCACGGCGAAGTCCGTAAAAGGCAGCCACCAGCACCGGAAGCTCCAGCTTGGTTCCCCGAAGGGCTTCAAACATCTTCTGCATCTCGTCCGCCGAGAGAAAGACCGGCTGAAAGCTGTTCTTTCTGGGCCGGTCCACCTTGTCCGCCACATTCTGGATCAGCATATCGGTCTTGACTGCATATTTCAGTGCCGAGTGAATGACGGCGTGATAATGGATAACGGTATTGGGCGTGACCCGCCTGAGCATTTCGGAATAAAACATCTGCAAATGCCGGGCTTCCAGTTCCCGCAGTGTCAATTTCTTCTTGCGAAAATAAGGGACGATGGTGCTTTTCAGCAGTCCTTGATAGGCATCGTAGGTTGCGTGGGCCAGCCTTCCCTTGGCGATCTCCAGCCATTCCAGCAGATAGTCGGCGAACAGCATATCACTGCTCAGGTCGCCCACTTCTTTGGGCGGCTCAAATTCCGCTCGGAGCCTTGCCAGTTCTGACTCGGCTTTGCGCTTATTTCCCTTTTCGGAAAGCCCCAGCGAGATCCATTTCGTTTTTCGCTGCCCTCCGGCGTTTTTGTAGTTCAACACGGCATAATACTTGCCGTTTTTCAATGTCAGATGTCCTGCTACCAATTTCATTTCCTCCTGTCCTTTGTATTTGCAGAACA